>Ga0233425_10002045_pt1 | contig 41651 bp, 34 predicted proteins | sample Watercolumn_Towu_2_FD_181712 | JGI IMG/M metagenome (GOLD analysis project Ga0233425, IMG submission 181712) | Freshwater microbial communities from Lake Towuti, South Sulawesi, Indonesia - Watercolumn_Towuti2014_140_MG | ecosystem: Environmental > Aquatic > Freshwater > Lake | place...
ATAGATAAAAGAAAAGGTGAGAAAATTTAATGGCGGGAAAAATAAAAAAGAGTGAACTCTTTGATCCTGAAGTATCTGCTGCCGGCAGGGACAGAATGAATGCGATACAGCTTGAGGGATTAAAAAAGACCCTTAAACACTGCTACGGTAGCAATGAGTTTTATAAAAAAAGAATTGATGAGGCGGGTTTGAACCCTGATAAAATAAATGACCTTGCAGATATAGAAAAGCTTCCCTTCACCTCAAAGGAGGAGCTGCGTCAGAACTATCCGTTTGGCCTGTTTTGCACCCCGCTAAGCGATGTGGTAAGGGTGCACTCATCTTCAGGAACAACCGGAAACCCAACTGTTGTTGGCTATACACAGGAGGACCTTGATATCTGGGCCCACTGTCTGATACGGATTATGTATGATACTGGTGTCAGAAAGGACGATGTTGTACAAATAAGCCACGGATTTGGAATGTTTACCGGGGGATTTGGTTTTCAATATGCAGCAGAGAAACTCGGTGCACTTGTTGTTCCAATATCAGGCGGTAACACTGAAAGACAGTTAAAAATAATGTCTGATTTCAAATCAACTGTTATATGCTGCACCCCTTCATATACTCTGTATATGGCAGAGGTTGGCGAGAGAAATGGAATCGATTTTTCAAAACTTGACATAAGGCTCGGTTTTCTTGGCGCGGAACCCTGGAGCGAGCCAATGAGGGTTGAAATAGAGCGAAGGCTTGATATGACCGCCTTAAACAGTTATGGACTCAGTGAAGTAATTGGCCCAGGAGTGTCATGCGAGTGTCTTGTAAAGAACGGCCTTCACATAAATGAGGACCACTTTCTTGCTGAAATAATAGACCCGGATACGGGGAAAACGCTTCCCGAGGGAAGCAAGGGAGAGCTTGTTTTCACTTCCTTGACGAAGAAAGCATTTCCGGTTATACGGTACAGGACAAAAGATGTTTCATACCTTTTTGAAGATGACTGTCCCTGCGGGAAAAAACTTATAAAGATGGCAAGACCAATGGGAAGAACCGATGATATGCTTATTATCCGGGGTGTAAACGTCTTTCCGTCCCAGATAGAGGAAGTGCTGATGAATGTAAAGGACCTTGAACCGCATTACCTGATTGTGCTGACCAGAGAGAATTACCTTGATAAAATAGAAGTCTGGGTTGAAGTTTCAGACAGCATTTTCCATGAAAAGCTTATGGACCTTGAGTTTTTTGAAAAATCAATTGAAAGCAAATTGTATTCCGCTATCGGAATACATATAAAAGTAAGCCTGAAAGAACCAAGGACCATAGCAAGAAGCGAAGGAAAAGCACAAAGGGTCTGGGACAGAAGATCGGAAACAAATTGAGTCCCATATTGAATAATGTCCGTAAAATAATAGACAGGGAGATCGCTTACTTTTCCCGCCAGTACCCGTATAACCTCAGGAAATTCATGGATCTGCGCCTTCTGCACTCAGAAAGCATTTCGGCTTTTTTAAACACCTCCGGAAAAAATACAGGCGGTTCTGAAAAAAAGCTTGCCAGTTTAATGGCCGGTATCGAGCTTCTCGGAATGGGACTTAATCTTCACAGTTTCAACATCGAAGATTTTTACTGTCTGGTAAATGGAGTCAGCCCGGAAATAAAACAAACCCACAAAAATTATACAATCGATCTTTTATTTGGCGATGCGTTTTATTCAAGGGCAGTTTTACATATACTTGAATACAATGATTTTGAAATGTTCAATTCAATCCTTGAATCTTTAAAAACTGTTCATTTTGCCAAACTTGCACTTCATTTTAAACTGGTGGAAACGGTAAAGAAAAACAGACAGGAAACTGCAGAAAGACTGCTGAAAGAAAATAATGCAGACGGCAAAGTGGATGGAAACAGATACAGGGAAGCAATAAAAGAACTTGTTGAAAAAAATCTTGAGCTTTTTGCCGGTATCAATGCACTGCTCAAAAATTCATTTTTAATAGGGCAGGGTTTTATTTACCTTAAGGGCACCGGATTGCCTGTTCAGGATTCCGGCAACGGGCAGATCCTTGAAAAAATAGCTCAAAATTTTATCTTCTTAAAAACTTTTACAGATATTGTAAAATTTTTAAATGATCTGCCTGAGGAGTTTTTTTATTTAAAGGATACGGCTTTTTTGAACTGCAAAATTGAAAATATAAAAAAAGAACTGGCGGTTGACATAGCGTATGTCAGATTACCCTGGCTGGAAAGCAACCTAAGAGCCCTGGCTTTAATTTACTTAAAGGCAGTATAAGGTAAAATGCTGAATAATATCAATCCCGCAAAAACAGCTTCATATCTGAAGCTTAAGAAACATTACATCGAGATAAGACATGCCAGCATGAGAGAAATGTTTGCTGCTGACAGCAGGCGTTTTGATAAATACTCGATTCTTTTTAATGATATCCTGCTTGATTATTCAAAAAATATTATCAACAACCAGACGATGGAGCTGCTTGCAGGACTTGCTGCTGACTGCAGACTCGAAAATGCAATACAGGCGATGTTTTCAGGCGGAAAAATTAACTGGACTGAAAAAAGGGCGGTTCTTCACACGGCGCTCAGGAATTTTTCGGCAAATCCGGTGTATGTTGACGGAAAAGATGTGATGCCTGGTGTTTTCAGGGTTCTGTCGCAAATAGAAAGGTTTTCATTTAGCCTTGAAAACGGGAAACATGCTGGATTTTCCGGGAAAAAAATTACCGATATTGTCAATATCGGCATAGGCGGTTCGGACCTTGGACCATTTATGGTTACTGAGGCATTAAAACCTTACTGGAAAAAAGGTCTAAACGCACACTTCGTTTCAAATATTGACGGTTCACACATAAATCAGGTTTTGAGGAAAATAGATCCACAAACAGCTCTCTTTATAATCTGCTCAAAGACATTTACAACGCAGGAAACTATGGCTAATGCCGATACTGCAAGGAAGTGGTTCATAAGTCATGCAAAAGATGAAAAGCTGGTAAAGAACCATTTTGTTGCTGTTTCAACAAATATAAATGAAGTTGAAAAATTCGGGATTGAAGCTAAAAATATGTTTGAATTCTGGGACTGGGTCGGAGGCAGGTATTCTTTATGGTCGGCTGCAGGGCTGTCAATTGCATGTACAACCGGGTTTGAAAATTTCAGGGAACTTCTTACAGGTGCATATGAAATGGATATGCATTTCTGGTTCAGTCCTTTTAACAGGAACATCCCTGTAATCCTTGCGCTCCTCGGAATCTGGTACAATAATTTTTTTGGAGCGCAGACCCACGCAGTGCTTCCGTATGACCAGTATCTTCACAGGTTTACTGCTTATCTTCAACAGCTTGATATGGAGAGCAATGGAAAAAGCACTGACAGAACCGGAAGGCATATTAAGTACCAGACAGGGCCCGTGATATGGGGTGAACCAGGAACAAACGGACAGCATGCATTTTACCAGTTGATTCACCAGGGCACCAGGATCATACCGTGTGATTTCCTCGCCCCCGCATTGAGTCAAAACCCTGTTGGAAACCACCATACAGTGCTTATGGCCAATTTTTTTGCCCAGACTGAGGCAATGATGAAGGGAAAAACAAGGTCAGAGGTTATCAGGGAACTTAAAGAACAGCTATTATCTGACAGAAGCATCGGTATTATCCAAATAGATAGTGCTCCGGATAATAGCAAGAATGAAAAAATAAAGAAAATCCTGGAAGAGAGATTCAAAAATATTATCAATTATAAGATTTTCAGAGGCAATATTCCCACAAATACAATACTGTTTAAAAAGCTCACACCGAAAACCTTAGGAAGTTTGATTGCCATGTATGAACACAAAGTTTTTGTACAGGGAATTATCTGGAACATTTACAGCTTTGACCAGTGGGGGGTGGAGCTTGGAAAAAAACTTGCAAAAGAAATTGAAAAGGAACTTGAAAATGACAAATCCGCAGTTTCACACGATTGTTCCACCAACGGCCTGATTAATGCCTTCAAGAAATTCCGGAAACATACTTAACCTGAAACCAAAATCCGGCACTTAAATAAAAAAAGATAACTGTTAAAATCATAATATGGTAAAATTTTTATTTCCCTGATTGAATTCGGATTCAGATTGAAGTAAGAAATATGTATCAAGGTGACAGAAGAGGCAAGAAAAAAATAAATGTCAGAAGATGAAAAAACTGATTTTGTGCGTGATGCAATCAGGGAAGACCTGAGATGCGGAAGATTTAACCATGTTCATACCAGGTTCCCCCCTGAGCCCAATGGCTATCTTCATATTGGACACGCCAAGGCAATCTGTCTCAATTTCAGCCTGGCTGAAGAATTTGGAGGCAAATGCAATCTGAGGTTTGACGATACAAATCCGGCAAAAGAGGAACAGGAATATGTCAATTCCATAAAAGAGGATATTGCCTGGCTGGGTTTTGACTGGGAAAAGCGTGAGTTTTATGCCTCTGATTATTTTGAAAAGCTTTATGGGTATGCGCTGCAGCTTATAAAAAAAGGCAGGGCATATGTTTGTGACTTAAGTGCCGGGGATATACGCGATTACCGCGGAACCCTTACCTGCCCGGGTAAAAACAGCCCTTACAGGGAACGCTCCATTGAGGAGAACCTTGAGCTTTTTACCAGGATGAGAAATGGTTTTTTTCCGGACGGATCCAGGGTGCTGAGGGCAAAAATAGACATGTCATCTCCCAATTTAAATATGAGGGATCCGGTCATGTACAGAATTCTTCACAGGGACCATCATAGAACCGCCGGCACATGGTGCATATACCCGACATATGACTGGGCACACGGGCAGTCCGATTCACTGGAAAATATAACACATTCAATATGCACGCTTGAGTTTGAGGACCACAGACCCCTGTACGACTGGTTCCTTGACAGTCTGGAAATACATCATCCCAGACAGATTGAGTTTGCCAGGCTCAACCTTACATATACAGTCATGAGCAAAAGAATACTCCTTGAACTCGTCAGAAAGGGTATTGTAAACGGCTGGGATGATCCAAGGATGCCGACCTTATCCGGAATGCGAAGACGCGGTTATACACCCAAAGCAATAAAGAATTTTTCTTCAGCCATCGGGCTTGCTAAAGCTGACAGCACAGTGGATTTTTCATATCTTGAACATTTTGTGAGAGATGATTTAAATAAAACAGCTTTACGCAGAATGGCCGTAATAAACCCGTTAAAAGTTATAATTGTCAATTACCCTGAAGGACTTGTTGAAGAAATGGATGCAGTCAATAACCCTGAAGACACTTCTTCCGGGACCAGAAAGGTTCCATTTTCAAGGGAGATCTATATAGAAAAGGATGATTTCATGGAAAATCCTCCGTCAAAATTTTACAGGCTCTCTCCAGGCAGTGAAGTCAGACTCAGATATGCATATTTTATAAAGTGCATGGAAGTCAAAAAAGATCCGGAAGGAAACATAACTGGACTTTACTGCACATATGACCCTGCCACAAAAGGCGGAGACAGCCCGGATGGCAGAAAAGTGAAGTCAACCCTTCACTGGGTTTCATCAGGACATGCAGTGGATATTGAGGTCCGGCTTTATGATAAGCTGTTCATGGTGGAAAATCCATTAAAAGCTGCCGAAGGAAGAAGTTTTCCGGATAATCTGAATCCAAACTCATTAAAGATCGTAAATGGCTGTAAGGCGGAACCTTCTGTGAAAAGTTTGAAATCCGGGGATATCTGTCAGTTTGAAAGAATAGGCTATTTTTGCGCGGATAAGGATTTCACATCCCACAAACCTGTCTTTAACCTGACGGTTACTTTGAAAGATGAGTGGTCAAAAATAAAGGCAAAATTATAAATCTTTATATTTCTTTTTACTGGAAAAGGATATTATGGGGAAAAAACCAGATATAGTGCTGATTCATGCGCCGAGTGTTTATGATTTCAGGAAAAAAAGCATAATGTTCGGCCCGGTAAGCGACCTTGTTCCATCGACCCCTGTTTTTGAGATGTATCCAATTGGTTTTCTTACAATTACAAATTATCTTGCCGGAAGAAATATATCCTCAAGAATAGTGAACCTTGCATACAGAATGTTTCATGAGCCGGATTTTGATGTTGAAAAATTCATAAAAAAGCTCAATCCTTTATTTTTTGGTATCGATCTTCACTGGCTGCCACATTGCCAGGGAGCGACAGAGGTGGCAAAAATTATAAAGAAATATCACCCTGAAACACCGGTGGTTTTCGGGGGGTTTTCATCATCATACTTCTACAGGGAGCTTATTGAGCTTAATCATGTAGACTTTATAATCAGGGGAGATTCTGCCGAGCACCCGCTTTATTTGCTTATAAAGTCCTTAAAGGAAAGCAGGGATTTGCTGAAACAAAGTCCCGGCAGCAGACACGCTTCTGATGTTTTCAAAAATGAAGAATTTTCAGAAAACCTTGTGAGAATTCCAAATCTTGTGTGGAAAGAAAATGGAAGAATCCGCATAAATCCGATAAGCTGCATTTCAAAAGATCTCGGGGATATAGAATTTGATTACAGGATGATGTTTGGCCAGGTAATAAGGTACAGAGATCTGAGAAGCATTGTTCCTTTTCATGACTGGTTCAGATATCCGATAACCACAATTCCAGTTGTACGCGGTTGTAAAAATACCTGTGCCAATTGCGGAGGATCAAGCTCAGCATTCAGGTTATTTGGAGAAAGAACGGAACCGGCTTTCAGGGATCCTGAAAAACTTGTGGAAGAGATAAAGACGATAAGAAGGTTCATAAATTCCCCTGTTTTTCTTCTCGGTGATTTAAACAGCAACGGTAAGGAGTATGTTCTTGAATTTTTTAAATATGCCAGAAAACTTGACGGGAAACTGCAGATATTTTTTGAGTTTTTTACCCCGCCTGACAGGTGGTTTTTTGAAAAAGCGGCAGAAACTTTTTCAAGTGTATGCTATGAAATTTCTCCTGATTCACATGATGAGAAAATAAGGGAAGCAATGGGAAAAACCTATAAAAATTCAGAGCTTCTGGAAAGCATAAGGCAGGCTTTTTCCAATAATGCACTAAGATTCGATATATATTTTATGACCGGACTCCCTTTTCAGACAAAGCAGTCCGTTCTTGAAACAGTTGATTTCTGCAGGCGCTGGTATGAGGAACTGAACTGGGACAGACGGTTTATGCCTTTTATTTCACCAATGGCTCCATTTCTTGATCCGGGAAGCAGGATTTTTGAAAATCCGCAAGAATTCGGGTACAGGCTGACGGCTAAAACTCTTGCAGAGCATATTAATCTTGTCACAAAACCTTCATGGAAGTACATATTAAATTATGAGTCAGAATATATTTCAAGAGATGATCTTGTTTACAGCACCTACGAGGCCGCTATGGGTCTTAACAGGCTGAAGGAAAAATCCGGTTCCATAACTTCTGATGTTATGAGGCAAAATGAACAGAGAATTAAAACTGCAGTTATGATTATGAAAGAAATAGACAATATAATGCTTTTAAAAGATAATAGTGAGATTGAATTTAAGCTGGAACAGTTAAAGGATAAAACATACAGGTACAGCCTTTCAACAGTTTGTGAAAAGAAGGAACTTGAATTTCCATTGTCGGGAAAGAATTTTAAATGGTCTGAAATATTAAAGTGGCTGCTTATAAAAAATGGTTCTTAAACCGGAGCTTCTTTTTCTTAAAAAAGACTTAAAAAAACTGGAAGGTTTTCTTTCTGACTTTGCTGAAAGTCTTGACGGGGTCTTAAAAAAAGCTGTGATAAGCACATTAAATGCCGGCGGTAAAAGAATAAGACCGTCACTTTTTTTTATATGTGCAAGAAACGGCAAATACAGCATTGATTACCTGCTTCCTGCAGCCGCCGCAATTGAAATTATCCACACAGCGTCCCTTATACATGACGATATCATAGATAAATCCACATTGCGCAGGGGTAAAACCACAATACATAATATATATGACAGGGATACCGCAAAGTTTGTCGGTGATTATCTTTTTACACAGACATTTTATTTATTGAACGGCTACAAAATTCCTGAGATATTAAATGAGACGGCGGAAGCCGCCAGGCTTCTTGTCAAGGGGGAATTCAACCAGCTGAAAACAAAGCGCAATATCCGGCAGAGAGAAAATATCTACCTTGAAAAAATAACTGAAAAGACATCCTCCCTTTTTAAACTAAGCTGTCTGCTTGGAGGATTACTGTCAAAATCTGAAAAGGACGATATAAAAAACATGCAGAAGTTTGGTGAATATATAGGCATATCCTTCCAGATAAATGACGATTTGCTTGATGTGAGCAATTCAGGAAACGGAAAAAATATAGGCAAGCCCATTGGCAATGACCTCAGACAGGGTGATGTGACACTTCCTTATATTTACGGGAGCAGCAATGTAAACTTTAAAAAACAGTTTGAGGCTTTTATATCAAAGGAAAGCCTGTCTTCACTTGATGTGGAAAAGATTTTAAATCTTTTATATGGTACTGATGCCATAGAAAAAACAAGAAAGAAATTCGAATTTTATATAAGCAGGGCACGCATTGCGGCAAACATGGTCAAGGGGGAAGAGAGAAGGAAGGCCCTTCTTGCGGTTTGTGATTTGATCCAGGCTGATTCCGGATCATTAAACAACGGAGACAAAGGATAAAAAGTACTTCACGGTTAAAATAACAGGTCAGTTATTCATACAGTATTTTATAAAAGTAATAACTTGCCATGACTTTTTTTATATAATTTCTGGTTTCCTCGTAGGTAACGTATTCGATAAACTCATCTATCTCTTTGGAACCATTATCAGTCACCCATCTGGACATGGCACCTGGTCCGCCATTATAAGCGCCGCAGGCATAATATTCATTCTGATTAAAGTTCTCAAGCTGTTTTCCAAGATAATAGCAGCCCATCATTATACTGGTCTCCGGATCCAAAAGCATTTCATTTGAAAAATTTTTAACGCCAATAGACCCGGCAATGCTTTTCCCCGTAGCCGGCATTATCTGCATCAGCCCCTGTGCACCCGCATAGGAACCTGCCTGCGGATTAAACCTTGATTCCTCCCTAATCACTGCCAGTGCAAACATAGGATCAACACCAAACTGCCCGCTGTACTTATCCACAAGCTCTTTATATCCATATGGATAAATGAGGTAATAAAAATAGTCAAGGTATGGTCCAGTGAGTCCTGTTTTCAGCTTTGAGTAGTACTGTGATATCACTTTTTCAGAATTTATATAATCTTTTGCCATATAATACAGTGTTGCCACCTGAAGTATTGAGTAATTATCCTTTTCAAGCTCCGGTTTTGCCGCCTCGATTTCGGTGCTTGCACTGTTGCTGAGCTCAAGATAAAGAAGTTCTTTCGCTTTATCAAAATGTGAAAATTTTATAGGGTCTTCGGAGGCATCATCTGAATTTTCAGAGACATAAACCGGAACCAGCAGGCTGTCAAATACCTCAGGTAAGATTGTCCCGATATCTTCATTTAAGGGTGAGGCCTCTTTATTTATTTCTGAATTTGAAACGCTGACGCCAAGTTTTTCAAGGGCGCGGATACTTGCAAAGGTGTAATAACTGTAAGAATTCAGGCTTAAAATATTCTTATACAGGGTTGCGGCCTCCGGGGTAAGACCCGTTTTTTCAAACGATTTTGCCTGCCAGAACATCGCCTTTTCAGCAAGCTGGCCGGAAGAAAATCTGTTTTTCATGCTTTTAAAAGTGTTTGCTGAATCACTGTAATTTCCTTTTCTGTATTGTATCCAGCCCAGCTCCCAGAATGCATCCGATATCCTGTCTCCGCCGGGATATTCATTTATTACTCTCTGGTAATACTGACTGGCTTTATCAAGGTCACCGTCCAGGAAATGGATCCTCCCTGCTCTGTAAAGGGCGTCATCCGCATAGTTGCTCCCTGCAAAACTGCCCGCACACTTATCATAATAACTCAGTGCCCCGCTGTCATTATTTAAGCTGCTGCTTGCCCTGCCAAGAAAGTACAGGCTGTCATCCGCATAAATTCCAGATGGATATTTATCAAAACAACTCTGCAGATAATCAGTTGACGTTGAATAATCCCTGAGGTTAAAATAACTCATACCTGTTTTAAAAAGTGTTTTGGCTTCAAGGGTTCCGGAATCTGCTGATTCCGGCTCTTTCTTTATATTTTCAAGTATGTTCTTAAATTCTGAGATGGCACTTTCATACCAGTAAATACTGAAGAATTTTTCACCTCTGCTATAAATCTGGTCATTTGACGGTACAAATGGTTCCAGGCCATTTGTTGCTGCAATTTTTTCGATTGCCTGCCAGGCGTTGCCGGCATATTCGCTTTCGGGACTTTCCAGCCAGATAAACTTATAATTCTCAAAAGCATCATTAATTTTTCCATTCTTTTCCTGGCATACTGCTAGCTGAAACCTGCTATAAGCAGTAAGTTCAGTTTCGGGAAACTTTTCGAGATATTTTTTATAATTTATCCCTGCATTTGAATAGTCGCTTTTTATAAAAAACAGGTCCGCATATTCAAGGTATGCTTTTTCTGAAAATATTGAATCTTCAAAATTGTTTTTTAATTTAAGATAGTTTGATTCTGCAGTCTCAAATTTATTCTGAAGTAGCTGGCTTTTTGCAATATAGTAAAGCACATGATCCTCAAGGATCAGGTAATCGTCTTTAATCCTGTTGAAGCAATATTCCGCAACCGCATAATCCTTTTTCTCGAAAAAATCCAGGCCTTTTTTAAAAAGATTTCTGTAAGAGTTTAAAGCATCCTCAGGGCTCTCTAAAGGTACGGTTTCACCGGGCTCTGAAACTTTGTCATTATTGGGCCTGTCCCGGGTGCCTGCATCAGATCCGGTCCCGGTTGTGGTTTGATTATCTTTCTCCCCGGTTTCAGTCTCAACTGAATTGTCTGTAACTTCATTATCTGCACCGCTTACGTCCGAATTTATTTCTGTCTGATCCATTGAGGATTCCGTGGTTTCCGGCCCGTTATTATCACTTACCCTGTCAGCCAGACCCTGGCTGAAACCTTCGCAGCCGGATGCAATAAGCATTACCAGAAAAGAAAGCATGACAGCGGTTTTTATTGCCGCAGCAGGACACCTCAGCTTTATGGCTGAAAAATATTTTTTTAAATAATTTATTAAAATTTTTATCATATTAATTTTGATTTTATATTATCCATAAAAATTAGTAAACGCTGCCGCCACAGACCCTGTAAAAAAAGTCTGGATTCCAGGTAAATTACTATTTTGTAATAAAAGCCAGCCGGGAGGAACAATGAAGAATATCTCCTTCTGGAATGTAATGCCTGGAATAATAATATTGCAGATAAATTTACTGCAACTAATAAATAAGTTGTATAATTTTAGATATGTTCGGAAGAAAAAAGATAGGAATTGCACTAAGCGGCGGTGCGGCAAGAGGGATTGCGCATATCGGTGTTCTTGAAGTCATGGAGGATCTCGGGGTTAATGTAGGTGCCGTGAGCGGCTGCAGCATGGGAGCCATCATTGGTGCAATTTACAGTCTCGGAATAAGCTGTGAAGAGATGATTAGCTTTGTAAAAAAAACCGACTGGAGGGGTTTTCTTCTCATGTCGGTTCTGAGCCCTTCGAAAGTAGGAATAGTAAACGATAAAAAGGTTGACGGGGTCCTTTCCAGATTTCTTGGAAACAAAACATTTGATGACTGTAAAAAACCTTTCTGCTGTGTTGCCGTAGATCTGATTTCGGGAAAGAAAGCTGTGCTTAAATCAGGAAGCTTAAAGGAAGCGGTAAGGGCTTCGATAGCCGTCCCGGGACTATTCCAGCCAGTATTAAAAGGAAACCAGCTGCTTGTGGATGGCGGAATAGTTGAACCTCTGCCGACTGATGCCCTTGGAGTCCTTGACTGCAACTATATAATCGCCTCTTCCATTGTGTTTGACAGAGAAGATGAAATCATACCAGAATCAAAAATGGCCAAACCAGACAATGACTTAAAAAAAATGTCTGTTTATTCCGTGCTTGATAAGAGCATGAATCTGATGCATGCCCAGATGGTTAAAGGCTATCTTCAGAAAGCGGATATTATTATAGAGCCCAGAGTCGGAGGATTTGGTTTTTTTGATTTTACAAAAGCTGAGAAGATAATCGAGGCCGGCAGGGTTGCTGCAAAAAGAAAGGTCCCCGAGATAAAAAGAAAACTGAGAATAAGGTAGCTGTATCTGTTATCCACCTGGCGGGGTTCTCTGGCATTACCATAAAAATATTAACCTTATGCCGGACAGGATGTTTTACTCAAACTCCATGGAAAAGTCCACTGCAGGAGCCGAATGGGTGATATAGCCGCAGGATATTATGTCCACACCGGTTTTGCAGATATCTTCAATGGTTTCTTCCCGCACATTTCCCGATGCTTCTATCAGACATGAGCCGTTACTGCTGCTTCTTATGATATTTACAGCTTTGTGCATATTGTCAACACTCATATTATCAAGCATTATTATGTCTGCGCCTGCCCGGATTGCCTGGTCAAGCTGGTCAAAATCTTTAACTTCAACTTCTATTTTTAGCTGATGGGGGATACCTTTTCTGGCTTTTTCAATGGCGATTTCAATGCCTCCTGCCGCTATAATGTGGTTATCTTTTATAAGCACACCGTCGGATAATCCGAACCTGTGATTGAAACCTCCGCCGCAGGTTACTGCATACTTTTCGATTTTTCTCAATCCTGGTTTGGTTTTTCTGGTGTCGGCAATTTTTATATTGTATTTTGAAGCAATACTGCTGAGCCGGAAGGTCGCAGTGGCGATTCCGCTTAAATGCTGTATAAAATTCAGAGCGGTCCTTTCAGCAGCAAGAAGATCCTTTGAAGGGCCCGAGATCCTGCATACAATATCGCCGGTTTCTAAATGCCGGCCATCCGATTTAAGCTTTTCAAAAACAACTGCCGCATTGAATTCTTCAAAAACAAAGCCGGCAATATCTATACCCGACAATACCGCCCCACCCTTTTGCTTGCAGACAATGTGTGCTTCTGATTTTCCGGTTCCGGATATCAGGAGCGCTGAGGTTATGTCGCCATAACCGCCAAGATCTTCATCAATGGCAGTTTTAATAAGTTTTGATACCTGTCTTTTATTAAGCTGCATTTTTTATGATGTCTTAAATTTTTTTAAGTATTTGTCTAACCAACCGGTTCAAAATCTATGGAATCATTTTTTAAAATTATATGCTTTTTCCAGTTTTTGTCATCTCTTACCGGAAAATCATTTCTCAGGTGGGTGCCCCTGCTCTCGGTCCTTAAGGCTGCAGCCTTTATAATGAGACTTGCAACTGTCAGCATATTTATAAATTCAATTTCTTCCTTTTTGGTCAGGCCAGTGGAAGAATATCCCTCCAGGTTTTTTTCGATCAATTGTTCCGCTCTTTTAAGGCTGTCGGCATCCCTTAAAATGCCAACATTTTTGCTCATCATTGTTCGAAACTCTGCAACCGATTTATTTAATTCAATCGCATCAGTGCCGGTTTTTTTGTCTGCAGAACCAGCCTGTTCCTTTTTAATAGATTTTATAATTTCTTCCACATTTTCCTGTGCTTTTGCGTCAATTGCATTTTTAACCGTGTTTTCCTTCTTGACCTTTTTTATAACATCCCTGGAAATTTCCCAACCGTACACCAGCCCTTCAATGAGAGAATTGCTTGCCAGCCTGTTTGCCCCATGAGCGCCGGTTGCTGCGGCTTCTCCGCAGGCATAAAGTCCTTCAATATCTGTCCTTCCCGAAAGATCTGTCTTTATGCCGCCGTTTAAATAATGGGCCGCAGGAAAAACTTTGATTAAATCTGTGCTTAAATTAAACCTGCTCTCTTTAAGCTTTAAAATTATATTGGGAAACCTGACTTTCAGGAGGTTTTCAGGAATATGTGTTGCATCAAGGAATATGAAATTTAAATTCTGCTGTCCCATTACCCTGACCATTTCCTTAACTACAATATCCCTGGGTGCAAGCTCGGCCTTAGGATGCTTCCCAAGCATAAATCTTTTTCCGTTTCCATCCCGCAGATATGCGCCTTCACCTCTTAAGGCTTCAGTGATCAGAAACAGATGGCCATCATTTGTTTTAAAAACAGTGGGATGAAACTGGATAAATTCTATATCTTTTATAGAGGCCCCGGCTCTGAATGCCATGGCTATGCCATCCCCGGTTGAAATTGCCGGGTTTGTTGATACTTCAAAGAGCTGTCCCAGTCCGCCGCTTGCAATTACAACGTGGGATGAAGGATAAATTTCGGTTCTGCTGGTTTTTAAATCAATTGCAGTTACACCAGCCACTTTGTCTCTGCTGGTTAAAATATCTGCAACAAGGTATTCAGGGTAGAAATCAATTTTTGAAAAGGTTTTGGAGTATTTAACCAGTTTTTTCTCTATTTCTTCACCGGTTGCGTCACCTCCGGCGTGAAGTACCCTCGGGTGGCTGTGGCCCCCCTCTGTTGTCAGCCCGATTTCACCGCCTGAAATATCAAAAATAATTCCAAGCTCAAGAAGATCCTCAATCATATGCGGGGCATTTTTCACAAGCTTCTCAACCGCTTTGCTGTCGCACAAACCCTGGCCCGCTTCCATGGTGTCTTCATAATGAACCTTCCACCAGTCGGGTTTTTTTATTGCTGCAGCTATGCCTCCCTGTGCATACCATGTTGTGGACTCGGACAGGTTGCTTTTTGTAAGTACCCTGACTTTTGCATGTTCGGAAATTCTTATTGCCGTGGAAAGTCCGGCAATACCGCTGCCGATAATTATACAGTCACACCAGCCGCAGATTTTTGCGTTTTCGGGATTTGTGATATATCTGGGAAACATTTATTTCAGTTCAAGCATTCTTTCTATTGCCAGACGGGCATTTTTGATAATTTCTTCAGGAAGCGTAACCTCATCCTTTTCTTCTTCAAGAGCCCACAGAATTTTCTCTGTATTTATGAGTTTCATGTTGGGGCAGACTGCATGATTCAATGCCGGATAAAAAGTCTTTTCAGGATTTTCTTTTCTCATTCTGTGAAGTATTCCAATTTCGGTTCCAATTATGAATTCCCTCGAATCAGACTGGCGCACAAAAGCCAGCATCTGGCCGGTGGATAAAACCCTGTCTGCAATCTCGACCACATCGGTTCTGCATTCCGGATGAACGAGCACAAGTGCTTCAAGGTGCTCCTTTTTCAGTTCTATAATGTTTTTTGAGTTTATAAGCATATGTGTAGGGCAGTAACCGTTCCAGAGTATCATCTTGCGGTTTGTTTGAGAGCTTACATAACTGCCAAGATATTTATCCGGGACAAATATGATTTCTCTGTCTGCCGGGATGGAACTGACAACTTTTACTGCATTTGAAGAGGTGCAGCATATATCGCTTATGGCCTTGACTTCTGCGGAAGTATTGACATAACAGACAACAGATGCGTCCGGATGCTTCTGCTTTAACGCCTTAAGTTCTTTTGCCGTAATCATATCAGCCATAGGGCAGCCTGCATTTGCATCCGGTATGATTACTTTTCTTTCAGGAGATATTATTTTGGCCGTCTCTGCCATGAAATGCACACCACAGAAAATTATCATTTCAGCTTTTGTTTTTGAAGCCTCAATGCTTAACTGAAGCGAATCACCCACAAAGTCTGCAATGTCCTGCACTTCACCAATCTGGTAATTGTGTGCAAGTATCACAGCATTTTTTTCCTTTTTAAGCTTCAGGATTTTATCTATTATATTTAATTTACCACTCATAAATCATGTAAAAAAGTAAATAAAAACTTATATTTGCATGCTGCTGTTATTTATAATAAAAATCCGGGTCCAACTCAGGAACAACCTTTATTGAATTGCCACTAAATTATATAAAAAAAAAATGAATATTTAAACAGTGGAGGGATTATAAAAATTTATTCTTAATTTTTGTATATTTATGGTATAAATAAAAATATTCATTTTTAAATTCGGATTTTTTCGGGAGGATTTTTGAAGCTTGTAATCAGCGAGAAGGAAATTGCTGCAAGGAGAATTGCCAAAATTCTTTCAGGGAACGGAGTCAAAGAGGAAAAAGTTTATGGTGTTCCTGTCATGTATATAAAATATGGCGGCGAAGACTGTGCGGTCATGGGGCTTCAGGGACACATTCTTAAGGTGGATTTTCCTGAAGAATATTCAAACTGGTTCAAAATTGACCCGGTTAACCTGATAGACGCCCCAATTGGCAAGGTTCCGATTCATAAAAAAATTATCCAGGCGCTGAAAAAGCTTGCAGACAGCACTGACCAGATAATAATAGCAACAGACTATGACAGGGAAGGCGAACTGATTGGCTACGATGCCTGGCAGTTAGTGGAAGAAAAAAATACACTTGCAAGGGTTAAGAGGGCAAGGTTTTCAGCTATCACCGAAACTGATATAAACAATGCATTTTCAAACCCCGGCAGGATTGATTTAAATCTTGCTTTTGCGGGACGGGCAAGGCAGGACATTGATCTTGTCTGGGGCGCTGTTCTTACAAGATTTATTTCCCTTGCATCTTTTCAGATAAAAGATAAATTCCTTTCAGTGGGCAGGGTTCAGTCCCCAACTCTGACTCTTATAGTGGACAGGGAGCTTGAGATACAGGCTTTTAAACCCGTTCCCTTCTGGATAATAGACGTGACGCTTAAAACAGCAAAGGGTGAGGTATTTGAAGCCTCCCACACCAGGAAAAAATTTTTAAAAAAAGATGAAGCTGAAAAAATTTATGCAAAGGTAAACCGGGACAGCGCTGCAGTAATTACAGAAGTGTCGGAAAAAATTAAAAAGATTTCCCCACCCGTTCCTTTCAATACCACCGGCCTTATCGTTGCTGCCAACTCAATTGGTTTTACGGCGGCAAAAACAATAAGCGTTGCAGAAAACCTGTATATAAACGGATTTATAAGCTATCCCAGAACCGACAACACTGTTTACCCTCATTCAATTGATCTGGAAAATATAACCCGGGTACTTAAAAATACTCCAGAATTTAAAGCAGCGGCAGAGGATGTTCTTTGTCAGGAAAAGATAACTCCTTCAAGGGGCAGCAAAAAAACAACGGATCATCCGCCAATATACCCGACCTCTGCGGCAGGTGAAAATGCTTTAAAAGATGATGAGAGGAAGCTTTATGGGCTTGTGTGCAGAAGGTTTTTATGCACACTCCTTCCGGCAGCAGAAATGAAGAGCATATCCTTAAAAATAGATATCGGGGGTGAGCCTTTTACTGCAACCGGTTCTCAGATAATCAAGGCAAACTGGGTGAAGCACTACCCTTATTATAAGCATGAGGATATAATTCTGCCTGATCTTAAAAACGGTCAGCAACTCGAAATAATTGACAGGCAGTTTTCAGAGAGCCAGACCAAACCTCCCGGAAGATTTACGCAGGGAAGGCTTGTTGAAAAAATGGAGGAGCTGGGACTCGGAACAAAAGCTACAAGGCACACCATTATACAGACTCTTATAAGCAGGGGCTATATAAGGGGAAATCCGCTTGTTCCGTCAGAAAAGGCAATCGCTGTTGTTAAAATACTAAAAAAACACGCAGAAAGAATTTCCACACCAGATATGACTTCTGAGCTTGAAATGGATATGGATGAGATAGTCAGTGGATCTGAAACAAGAGAAGAGGTTGTGGAAAAATCCAAAAAAATGTTAAAGGAAGTAATGGTTAAACTTGCCAATGGCAGGTCCGAGATTTCACAGGAAATAAAAAAAGCCGTAAAAGAGGATACTATAATCGGGAGTTGTGTTGAAAGCAACTGCGGCGGTAATCTTATGGTGAGGGTTTCCAGAAAAACAAAAAAAAGGTTTATAGGCTGCAGCGAGTATCCGAGGTGCACAAGAACCTTTTCCCTGCCGCAAAAAGGGCTGGTTGTTCCGGTAAAGGAACTATGCAAACATTGCAATTATCCGGTTATCAGGATAATAACCAGGGGGAGGAAACCATGGGATCTCTGTATAAATAATGAATGTCCCGGAAAAAATGAAAAATATAAAAATTTCAGAAATAAAAATTCATCTGAAGAAACTCCTGACTGATGCAAGTTTTATACTGCCGGAAGATATTATACTCTCCCTGAGAAAGGCTGTTGAAGCAGAAAACAACGCCACTGCAAAAAAGATTTTAGGTATGATTCTTGAGAATGCAGCGGCCGCATCCGGCGACAGGCTGCCTCTCTGCCAGGATTGTGGAAACGTATATGTAAATATTGAAATCGGGCCCGGTATATGCCTGGAAGAAATCCATGGCACTGTCCCGCTGCAAAACGCCGGTTTATCCGGTGGAGGGAGCGCGGGTATCACAGGTGCAGTAAATGAAGCGGTAATGGAAATATACAGGGATTGTTATCTCAGAAAATCAATAGTTTCTGATCCATTATACGATAGAAAAAATACCGAAAACAATCTCCCTCCGATTTTGCATATCCATTTTTCCGGCAAACCCGGTGTCAATCTTGAAGTCAACCTGAAAGGCGGCGGCAGTGAAAACTGTTCCTGGCTTTTCATGCTCAATCCTTCCTCTACCGCAGCAGAAATTATCGAAAAAGTTGTGGAGCTTGTGAAACAGCACGGATCGAAATCATGCCCTCCTCTTATTATCGGGATCGGGATTGGAGGCAGTGCCTCCAAAGCACCTGAACTTGCACTCAAGGCGGTGTTCAGAAATACTGCCCTTAGAAACCCTGACAAACGGTATGCGGGTCTTGAATCAAAAATATTAGATGAGGTAAACCGCACAGGCGTGGGCCCGGCAGGTCTTGGAGGGAACACCACAGCTCTTGCGTGCAACATTGAATTTGCCCCTTGCCATATGGCAACCCTTCCTTTTGCAGTTTTTTTCGGGTGCCACTCCTTAAGAAGGGCATCATGCAGAATTAAGGCATGAATTTCTAAATGGCAGAATGGAACACATCGCCACCATGTATGTCATAGGCAACGAACAGTGGCAGATCCTCAACTTCGAGCCGGAATATTGCCTCAGGCCCCAGATCCTTGTATGCTGCCTGGTCAATTTTTTTAACTTTTCGGGCAAGATATGCAGAAACGCCTCCCGGGGCAACAAAATACACGGCCATGTATTTTTTAAATAATTTTTTTGTTTTTAAGCTTCTTTCACCCTTGCCAATTGCTGCCGAAACTCCTGATTTCAGCAGAGGTTCGGTCAGATTATCCATCCTTGATGAAGTGGTGGGCCCGATGCTGCCGCTGGATTTGCCTGGCGGAACCGGCGAGGGACCAAGATAAAATATCACCTGATTTTTAAGTTCAACCGGCAGTTTTTCATTTTTTTCAAGTGATTTCACCATTCTTTTGTGTGCCTCATCACGCGCCCCCAGCAGATACCCTGAAAGGCTCACCTCATCTCCTGCTCTCAAATTTTTCAGCTCATTTATGCCAACAGGTGCTTTAAGCTTTATAATTTTGCCCGGGCTGCCGGGTTCAGTAATTGTCCCTGTCATCTATCGACCTGAAATAATTGTCTTTTTTAAAATAGTTGTCATAGGAATATTTTGGTTTTTCCCGATGGGAAATCCTTCTTTTTCTTTTGCTGATAATTAATATTACAACAAGGAATATGATGAAAACACCGATTATGCCCAGAATAACCACCAGAATATAAGAGAGGTACTTTATCTTTTTGCCCTCAATGACAACTTCCCGGGTCTCGCCGAATTTGATGTTCCAGATTACAATATTGTCCTCCCCTGTCACATCTGAATTGGACTTTATAACTTTTACCGGGAAATTTATCTGATAGGTGATATTAAAAAGCTCCTCATCTGCACCGAACAGGTTCGCTATGCGTGCAAGGTCACTGTCCGCTGATTGCGATTCAATGACCGAAGGATCCACCTGCATATCGACATAATCATAATAAAAGTAATTACTGTAAAAAAAGTAATCTTCAATTTCCATTTTTGCATAAAATCTTTCCGGGGCAGTTTCAGAATAGTTATCTATCGAAACATGCTGCAAAAAGTTGACATCTTCAAAATCAAAGGATGATTTAAAATGAGTGTATTCGTCTTTCTCGAATGTTTCAATTTTCCCTTTGGGAAGTCCGGATATTATCTTATCATAAATGGATTCATTTCCACCCAGGGTAATTTCTCCTTTCTGAAGATACTCCGTTTTTACAGCTATATCAATTGTCCTTGTGCCCGACTGGTCGGAATTAATTTTTGTATAAACGTCTAAAAAAGACGGGTCGCATGAAGACGCGATGACCATTGTAAGCAGAATGATAAAAATCAGAAGAAATTGTTTAAAGACAGGTTTTATTTTTTTTGAAAAAGCCATAATTAAATGATTGTACATTTAAGCTAATTTTAACAAATATGCAAACATGTTAAAATATTAAAATATTATTTTAAATTTTCAGGTAAAGCAGTTTCAATGTTACGAAAAAAATCAGCATTATGAAAAAATCAAAACCGGTAAAAAGAATCGTGAAATCCCCCGGAGGGGCATTTATAACATTTGAAGGCATAGATGGTTCAGGCAAAACAACACAAATTGAGCTGCTTGAAGGCTATATAAACTCCCTTGGTCTTGAAACGGTTTTTACAAGGGAGCCTGGCGGTACACAGATCGGTGACAGTATAAGACAAATGCTTTTAAGCTCCGAGCATGCCGGAATTTCTGCGCGCGCCGAGAGTCTTCTTTTTATGGCTTCAAGAGCTGAACTTGTTGAAAAAGTTATTCTGCCTGCCCTTAAGAAAAATAAAGTTGTAATATGTGACCGTTTTTTTGATTCAACAATTGCCTATCAGGGTATAGCCAGGGGGTTGGGGCGTGACGATATTTATGAAATGAGCCTGTGGGCAACATGCGGTCTTGTTCCCGACGCCACATTTTTGCTGTCCCTGAGCGCAGCCGAAGGCGAAAAAAGAATTGACGTCCAGATTAAAAAACGGGACAGGATCGAACAGGAAAAACTTGATTTTAAGGAAAAAATACAGGATGGATATCTGGAAATTGCAGGTATTTTTAAGGACAGGTTTACTGTAATAGATGCGGGACTTGAGATAGAGGAAATTACTGAAATAATAAAAAGGCATACAGATGTGCTCCTGAAAAAGAAAGGTCTGGTTTAATGCTTCTGCAATCATCGGATTGTTTAAGGAAATCCGGACGCAATGGTTCAAATTTAAAAATCCTTGACTCCAATTTAAACACAGGAAACATTTCGCATGCCTATCTTTTTTCAGGAAACGAAACTGAGTTTCTGTTTAATCTGTCCCTGGATTTTGCTGCGTCAATTAACTGTCCGGAAAAAGGCTGCGGCAAGTGTTCCATCTGCAGGAACACTTTAAAACAGGTTTATGAAAATCTTCTTGTAATTGAACCTGCTGGAACAGAAATTACAATTGATTTTATTTCTGAGATACAGAGGTTCATGATTCTGAGCCCAAGGCTTAACAATTATAAGATTTGCATTATAAAAGAAGCTGACACGCTCAACAGGGATGCAGCAAACAAACTCTTGAAGACCCTTGAGGAACCACCGGACAATAAAAGCATTTTCATACTTCTGGCCGGGGATCCTGAAGAAGTTATCCCCACAATAGCATCACGCTGCATTACATTTGAGTGGGATATTGAGGAAGGAGCAGGCGAAAATATTAAACTGGATCCTTATAAGCTGAAAGAAATATTGCTCAGGGGTTTAACCGGAGTACTCCGGAAATCTTCAGGTTATAATTCAGCTCTGGATCTTTCCTCAGAGCTTGAAGTTTTTATCAGGCAGCAGTCACCGGCCGGCGGGGAGTTTGACAGAGAAATGCTTGACAGGTATAAAAATACCGGAGCAAGTGAAAAGGAGGCAAAAAAGTTTGAGGGCATTTTAAGGTCAAAGAGCAGAAAAAAAGCAAAAAAATATTATAGTGTTGGCTTAAATACAGTTTTTGATATAATAACTGCCTGGCTTGAAGATGTAATTTCTGTCAATTCGGGTACAGACAGGGATTACCTGAATTATCCGGAAAACTATGATTTTATAAAGCTGAATTTACCGGATATAAGCGATAATATTATATTAAAGCTTATTTCAGATATTGAAAAAGGCCGAAGTTATATAAAATATTCAGCAAATGCCGAACTTATGCTGGACAGCATTTTTTTAAATATCGCCAGTCTGGTAAAAGCTGGTAATAAAAAGTAAAAATTGAGGTGTTGTTTTTATGTCAATAATTGCAGGTGTTATTTTCAGAAAGAGCGGAAATATACAATATTATGATCCGGGAGAAATTGAGGTCGCAATAGGCGATATGGTAGTGTGCAGGGTCGATAATATTACCGAGATAGGTGAAGTGGTGTCCCTGCAGCAGGATGCGGCAGGTGATTCAGCTGCGGTTTCCAATATGACAAAAATTGTCAGGAAATCAACAGAGTATGATCTATCGGTTCTTGAACTTAACCGTTCAAAAGAGGAAGAGGGGTTCAGGAAATTTGATGAACTTGCAAGGCAGCATAACCTTTCCATGAAGCTGGTTGATGTGCATGTGCTTTTTGATAAAAGCAAGATGGTATTTTATTTCACTGCAGAAAAAAGGGTTGATTTCAGGGAGATGGTCAGGGAGCTGGCATCCTATTTCAAAATCAGAATTGAGCTAAGGCAGATAGGCGTCAGGGATGAGGCCAAAATAGTAGGCGGCCTTGGACCATGCGGAATGAATCTCTGCTGCAAAAGTTTTTTAACAGATTTTGAGTCCATCTCCATCAAAATGGCAAAGGACCAGAACCTTCCTTTAAATCCGCTTAAAATTTCCGGAATCTGCGGAAGGCTTATGTGCTGCCTGAAATACGAGTACAATTGTTATAAAGAATTTATGGATATTGCTCCCGAGAGGGGAGTTGTAGTAATAACAAAGTTTGGAAAAGGTGCGGTAATAGGGCATGATCCATTAAAAAAATCGATTATTGTAGGTTTTGAAAATGAAAATAAAATGATCATGCCCTTATCTGATGTGGAAGTTACTGATGAGTTTGTAGACTTAAACCCTGAAGAAACCCATCAGCAGGAAAACTAAAGAAACCTTAAAAAAACAGGATAATAATCTTAAAAAGAATTTTTTTAATTTCCAAAAGCCGATGTAGCTCAACTGGTAGAGCAGCTCATTCGTAATGAGCAGGTTACCGGTCCAAGTCCGGTCGTCGGCTCCATTTTTTGCAGGATAGAAGGATTAGATGACTGAGGCGCTTATTGAAAGTTTAAATAAAAGGCTCAAGCAGGAAATACTGACAAACCTTTCAAATTTTGCGGGGATATCCGGTAATCCGAAAATTCCGTCATTAACCCAGGCAAACCTGAAGTCAGTTGTTGTAAGCGTTCCGAAAAATAAGGAGTTTGGCGACCTTACAACAAATGCGGCAATGGTTCTTTCACCCGTATTTTCGCTTCAGCCGTTAAAGGTTGCGGAGGCACTGATTGAATTTATAATAAAAAAATGGCCGGAAGCTGATGCTGTAAAAGCGGTACCGCCGGGATTCATTAATTTCTTTATAAGCAGGAAACATTTAATAAACCGGCTTTATGCAATTGCGGCAGAAAGGGGAAAATACGGACTCAACAACTCAGGTAAAGGCGCAAAGGTGCAGATAGAATTTGTCAGCGCCAACCCTACCGGGGATCTTCACATTGGACACGGCAGATGGGCCGCGCTTGGTGACAGCCTAGCAAATATTTATGCGGCAAATGGATATGAAGTATGGCGTGAGTATTATATAAATGATTACGGTACCCAGATAAAGGTTTTTGCACGTTGTTTAAGCTCTCTTTATGCAAAAGCTTTCAATATAGGGCAGCCTTATCCGGAAGAGGGGTATCCCGAAGAACTTATCCGTATGGTTTCAGATAAAATAATTGAGATTTATAAGGACAGGTTCCTGATAAAAAAAACCGGTGTCAGGGAAAAAGAAAGTATGGAAATTTACAGCCCCCGGATAGATGAAACAGGACTGCAAAATGCCGGGGTCAGTATAATGCTTGAAAGAATTTCCGCAACACTTTCATCAATGTATGTCAGGTTTGATGAGTGGTTCTCAGAGAGCAGTCTTCACAACGGCAATAATTTAAAAAAGACGCTTAAGATTTTAAAAGAAAAAAACCTTACTTATGAAAAAGAGGGCGCCCTGTGGTTCAAAGCGTCTGATTTTGGTGATGAGAAAGACAGGGTCATGATCAGATCAGGGGGCGAACCCACATATTTTGCTTCGGATGTTATGTATCTTTTAAATAAAATATCACGAAGGTTTGAAAAGATAATTTATATCCTTGGAGCGGATCATCACGGGTATGTTAAAAGGCTGCAGGCGATTGCCAGGTCGGCAGGATTGGAATCCGGCCAGGTAAAAGTTATTATCGGACAGCTTGTAAGGCTTATAAAAAAGGGCCAGGTTGTCAGAATGTCAAAAAGAAGGGGTAAAGTATACAGCCTTGATGATCTTATTAAAGAGGTGGGCAGTGATGCGATCCGGTATTTTTTCAGCGCAAACTCCTTTGACACCCCGATGGATTTTGATATAGGGCTTGCAAGGCAGAAGTCAAATAAAAACCCGGTGTATTATGTTCAGTATGCGCACGCAAGGATTGCAAATGTTATTGGCAAGGTGGCGGAACTTTATTTGAACAAAAAACTGAAATATGACGGAAGCAGCATTAATTTTGGATGTTTTGATTCTTATGCTTCTGCTTCAGGAACAAACGGAGACGGATATTTCAGGATGGAGGATTTGAACTTTGAGAAACTGGAAAAAATAGAAGAGAATTTCATTAAAAGCAACGATTTCAAAAATGTTGAAATCAAAAATAATGATGAAGCAGGTCTTGCACGGCACCTTATTCTGTTTCCGGATGTCTTAATGGATGCCTGCTCAAACGATGCGCCATATATGATTAATCAGTATATCTATAAACTGGCATCGCAGTTTCATTATTTTTACAGACATAACCGGATTATGGACCAGGAGAAAATAAATGCTGCAAGGTTTAAGCTGGTTTTTCTTGTAAGGATTGTCCTGTCTTCAGCAATGAAGCTGCTGAAAATATCCGCTCCGGTAAAGATGTAGCTTTTTTATTTTAAAATATTGCCCGATTAATGTATTATGGAATATTATTTAATCCGGGTTATTATATATAAGGTTTTTCGGGCGGAAACAATAAGATTTTAATATTTGAACAGAGGAGAAAGTGCAGGGAAATGCTACTTCCGGTTACATCAGAAAAAACTTCAGGCGACACCATAAGAATCGGCGGATGTGATGTGTCCAGGCTTAAAGACAGGTTTAAAACACCGCTGTATATACTTGATATCCAGACAATTAAAAAGCAGTGCAGCGATTATATTGACAGTTTTAGATTCAGTGATTTTGAGACCGAGATTATTTATGCGTCAAAGGCCTTCTGCACCATTCCGATGTGTCAACTGGTAAGGCAGTCCGGGCTTTCCATTGATGTCTCTACAGGTGGAGAGCTTTTTATTGCCCTGAGAAGCGGGTATGAACCTGAAAAGATCTATTTTCATGGAAATAATAAGTCTCCTGAAGAAATCAAGTTTGCCCTCGATTACCATGTGGGAACATTCATTGTGGATAATTTTGATGAACTTGAGACCCTTAATAATCTTGCAAGGGAAAGGGAAATAATACAGAAGATAATGCTCAGGGTTACTCCCGGAATTAAGGCGCACACCCATAAATATATACAAACGGGTGCAGTGGAATCCAAATTCGGTTTTGGCCTGCATGCAGGGATTGCGCATGAAGCGGTAAAAAAAGCAGCAGCTATGGCCAATATTGAACTTGCAGGCATTCATTCTCATATAGGTTCCCAGATTTTTAATATAGAAGTGTATGATAAGCTGATTGAGGTCTTAACAGGTTTTCTCGGGGAGGTAAAAGAAAGTGACGGCATTTTGATTGAAGAGATAAATATCGGAGGCGGGCTTGGAATAAAATACACTGACCAGGACGAACCGGCAGGCATAGATGAACTTTCAAAACTCGTCTATGATGCCCTTCAAAAATATACAAAACAGAATAAAATAAATATAAGAAAGATTTATCTGGAGCCGGGCCGGTCAATTGTGGGAAATGCCGGAGTTACCCTTTATGAGGTTGGAACAGTCAAATGCATTCCACAGGTAAAGAATTATATTTCCATAGATGGAGGAATGTCAGATAATATCCGTCCCATACTATACCAGGCAAAATATGAAGCCTGGATTGCAAACAGGGCATATTATTTTGATGAAATAGAAAATGGGGAAATTATAAACAGATCAAGCAAAGAAACCGGAAATGATTTTATAAAGTACACAATAGTTGGAAAACATTGTGAAAGCGGAGATGTAATTATTGAAGATATCATGATGCCTGAAGTAAAAAAGGGAGATCTTATACTGGTAGGGACAACAGGCGCATATTGCTATTCTATGTCAAGCAACTATAACGGACAGCCAAGAAGTGCAGTGGTGGCTGTTGATGATGGAAACTGCTGGCTCTGGGTGGAACGACAGACTTATGGTGACCTGGTTTCAAAAGATAAAAAGCTTTTTGAAATGAAGATATGTGATTCCGAGAGTCTGTTTAATATCTGATAATTTTAAAATATTTTTAAAACCTGTTTTTAAGGAAAAAACAAATGTATAAGGAAAAAATAACCGGTAAACAACAGGACAGAAATTTTCAGATAAACATAGGTTTAATTGGCCTTGGGTACATTGGCTCTGAAGTATTCAGACTGATTGACAGGCAGAAAACTTATATCACAAAGAAAATAGGAAAAACCTTAAATCTTAAGACTGTTGCCGACAAAGATATAGCACTGAGAAAAGATTTTATCTCTCAATATAAAAACAGCGGTATCCTTTTTACCGATGACCCTTATTCGGTGATTAATGACAGTGATATTGATGTTGTTGTTGAACTTATCGGAGGAGTTGACCCGGCTTTTGAATATATAATTTCTGCTTTAAAGAGGGGAAAGTATGTAGTAACTGCAAATAAGGACCTTATCGCAAAAAAGGGTGCAGAATTATTTAAAGAAGCTGAAAACAGTAATGTGGACATTCTGTTTGAGGCAAGTGTAGGCGGGGGAATTCCAATAATCGGACCCCTCAAATCTTCTCTTGCATCAAATAATATTTCAAAAATTGTCGGAATTGTTAACGGCACTACCAATTTTATACTTACAAAGATGAAGGACAGCAACCTTGATTTCAAAGAGGCTCTTGGGATGGCGCAGAAACTTGGGTATGCGGAAGCCAATCCTGCTTCGGACGTCGAGGGCAGGGATGCTGCAAATAAGCTTGCGATCCTTGCATCTATTGCATTTAACAGCAGGGTACGGTTTGACGATGTCTACAGGGAAGGTATAGAAAATATATCAATTTCAGATATAAATTATGCTGATGAACTTGGTTATAATATCAAACTGCTTGCAATCGGCAGCGAGCTTGACGAAAAAATCAATGTCAGGGTACACCCTGCACTTGTTCCAAAAAAGCACATACTCTCATCCATTAAGGACACTTTCAATGCAGTTTATTTTTATGGGAACTACTCGGGTGAGATAATGAGTTTCGGCAGGGGCGCCGGCGACAAGCCTACAGCAAGCTCTGTAGTGGGCGATATAATAAGCATTGCCAGAAATTATGACAGGGACAATAAGAAAATCATATTCGGATGCACATGCTTTGAAAACAAGGATGTGATGCCCTTTGGAGAGTCTTCTGACAAGTTTTATATTCTGATGGATGTCCTGGACAGAGCAGGTGTTCTTGCAAAGATTGCATCAGTTTTCGGAAAATTTTCAGTATCAATTCAATCCATGGTTCAGAAGCAGACAGATTCAAAAGGCACAGCAAGGCTTATTTTTATAACTCATGACACCATAAACAGGAACCTCTATGAAGCAATCGAGGAGATAAAAAAACTCGATGCAGTAAGCAGAATACTGAACATTATAAGAGTTGAGGAACTTGAAAGCTGAAATGCTTTAAGGAAAGCCCGCAGCAATTAAATTAAAAAAGTCATAGAAATAAGCGAAAAACTCTTGAAAAATAAAAACGGACAGTGATGAAAAATGACAAAAGGCCTGCTTTATAAAAGTACCCGCGGTTCATTAAAAGAAGCAACTTCATCTGAAGCAATTATAAACGGTATAGCAGAAGACGGAGGGCTATATGTACCTTCCTGTATTCCGGATCTTGATCCTGTTTTAATTCCGGATTTTGTAAATTTAAATTACAGCGAACTTGCACAAATAATCCTGCCCTTATTTTTAACTGATTTTTCTTCTGAAGAAATAAAATCGTGCGTGGAAAAAGCATATGACTCAAAATTCGATTCTCCGGAAATTGTGCCGCTTACCAGAGCAGGAGATGTATTTTTTCTCGAATTATACCATGGGGCAACTGCTGCATTTAAGGACCTTGCACTTTCGATTCTGCCGCACATGCTGACTATTGCTGCAGCAAAGGTCAATCTTAGAAAAAACATTGTGATACTTACCGCAACAAGCGGCGATACCGGAAAAGCGGCCCTTGAAAGTTTCGCAGGTGTAAGAGGGGTAAAAATTATTGTGTTTTATCCGAATAATGGTGTGAGCCTTATCCAGGAAAGGCAGATGACCACCCAGATGGGTGAAAATACATATATATGTGCAATTGAAGGAAATTTTGATGATGCGCAGACCGGAGTTAAAAAAATTTTTAACGATGCCGGATTTAACCGGTACCTTATGGAAAACAATTTAGTGCTTTCTTCTGCAAACTCCATAAATATAGGAAGACTCATTCCCCAGATTGTTTATTACTATTATGCATATCTGCAACTGGTCAGGCAAAATGAAATTGAAAACGGTCAATTTATAAACCTGCTGGTGCCCACAGGAAACTTTGGAAATATCCTGGCGGCATATTATGCAAAAAAAATGGGGCTTCCCGTACAGAGACTTATTTGTGCGTCAAATGAAAATAACATTTTATATGATTTTATAAACACAGGTGTTTATGATAAAAGAAGGAATCTGAAACTTACCATGTCACCCTCCATGGACATATTGATTTCAAGCAATCTTGAAAGGCTGATTTATGATATTTACGGCAATGATGCGGAAAATTTAAAAAAGCTTTTTGAGGATTTAAAAAGTAACGGGTATTTTTCCATTGCTGAGGACATTAAGGAGAAAATTGCAGATTTCTGGGCCGGGTATGCCACTGAGACCCAAACCCTTGAGGCTATAAAGAAGTCGTGGGTGGAGAAAAGCTGTCTGATAGATACGCACACTGCCGTGGGGTATCATGTATATTGTGAGTACAGGGAGGCTACGAATGACAGGACAAAAACTGTAATTGCAGCCACTGCGAGCCCTTTTAAATTTCCTGCAAGCGTCTTAAGGGCAATTGATTGTAATTTTGATACCTATAAGGATGAAAATGAATTTCAGATGCTTCGAATACTTTCGGATTTTACGGGCTGTAAAATTCCCGGGCCGCTGGAAGTAGTTGCAAATCTGAAAATAAGACACAATAATATTTGCACTGTTGACGAAATGCAAAAATTTGTCCTTGGATCCCTCGGTCTTCGGGGATATTAAAAGGTTGAATTTTTACCCCGGTTTTAAAAATATTTATGGGTAAGAAATATATAATTATATTAATAGATGGGGCTGCGGATTACAGGATTGCAGAGCTTGGAAACCGGACACCTTTGCAGGCGGCATTCAAACCCGCAATGGACAGGCTTGCTGAAAATGGTGAAACGGGGATGGTGAAAACCATTCCTGAGGGAATGGCTCCGGGAAGTGATACAGCAAACCTTTCAATTTTAGGATATAACCCCTTAAACCATTCGACCGGCAGGTCATCACTTGAAGCTGTGAGCATCGGCATAAATTTATCAGAAAATGATACAACTTACCGGTGTAACCTTGTTACACTATCCGGTGATGATATCTATGAGAATAAAAAAATGGTTGACTATTCAGCAGGTGAAATTTCCACGGAAGAAGCCGGAGAGCTTATCAGATATCTTGCAGAAAAACTGAACAGGAAAAACCTGTTTTTCTATCCCGGGGTAAGTTACCGGCATGTTATTGTATATAATGACGATAAAACCCCCCACCCTGCACATGAAGGTAAAATACTTCCTGATGATATTATACTTACTCCCCCTCATGATATTACAGGGGAAAGGATCAGAAAGTTCCTGCCATACGGAGCAGGCTCATCTATTCTGCTTGAGCTGATGAAGAACAGTGTCAGCCTTCTTGAGAATCATCCTGTAAATGTCAGGAGAGCAGCTTCAGGCAGAAGACCTGCAAATTCAATATGGATATGGTCAAAAGCAAAAAAACCGAAACTGGACAGTTTTTCAGAAAAACATGGCATAGATGGCGCTGTAATCTCAGCAGTTGATCTTGTCAAAGGAATAGGCATCTGTGCCGGGCTTGAACCTGTGAGTGTCATTGGTGCCACCGGAAACATAAATACAAATTTTGAAGGAAAAGCGCGGGCAGCTCTGGATCAACTGAAAAAAGGAAAAGATTTTGTTTTCATACATATCGAAGCTCCTGATGAATGCAGTCATCAGGGTAATGCAAAATGCAAACTTATGGCCATTGACGCTATAGATAAGAAAGTTGTCCGGCCAATCGATGAGGAAATGCAGAAGTCCGGTTTTGAATACAGGATAATGATCCTTCCCGATCATCCGACACCGGTTGCTTTAAAAACCCACACTTCGGAACCTGTTCCTTTTTTAATTTTTGACAGCGCCGGACCTGTAGGGAAGGAAATGTTTAAAGGATATATTAAAAAAGAAACAGATATAACAGAGGGGTCCATCAATTATGGAAGTTTTGATGAATTTCAGGCACAAAAGAGCGGTATTCTGGTAGATCCAGGCTATATGCTTATGAATCTGTTTTTAAGGCAATGATCTCCATTTCAGTAGAATTTGAGGAAAAAAACCAATATTTTTCCTAGTATAAACCATAAAGCTATTAAAAAAATAGAAAAACTGCCAAGCGTTATTCCCGCAATATCCAAAGCAAATTTTAAATATTCTTTTGCATTTTTTAGAATATTTATCTTATGGTTCCACCTGGCATAACTTATGGTTAAGATCATTGAGATTTCTTAAACTTTTTTATTTTCCAGTTTCAGCAGTATCATTGTAGCTAAAAGTACCACCAGTGCTTCAGTAAAGATAATTGCATGAAGGAAATGGCTTCCCATTTGAGTTAAAACATACATTTCGGTAAATAACCATATAAGCAGACCAAAGCCTGATGAAGCGGAAGCTGCAAGGGCACCTTTTTTTCGCATTAACAAAAGAATGCCTGAAAGAAGTGTAACTCCTGATATGACTATCAGCAATATCAGGCCAGGTATTAAGTATGATGTAAACACTGTTCCCTCAAGCCAGAAAAGAGGCATGCCTATTCCATTTGTTATAATCATCAATGCCCCTGAGACAACCGAAACCGCGCCTGTAAACAAAAGCAGTATGGCAAGGATTTTAGACACTATCCTGTATATTTTCATTGCATCCTTTCATCATTATTAAAAAATTATTAATTCAATAGCACATTATACAGGCTTGCCATAAATTAAAAAACTGTTCCGGTGGCCAGTATAATACTATCCTAACTGCTATTGCCATAACTGTATATAAGCATATACTTAAAAAAATATTTTAATAAATTACTGTAAAAAAATAATTGTTTTAAATTCTTTTTATTGATATTTTAATAAGGAGTAAGTATATGAATTATAGCGATGTAAATCAAAATATTTAATATTATTAGTGGCATCGGTATCAATTTTTATTTGTATATCGCTGGTCTTTTGTGCAGGCGCAGGTCAACTCCACCGGAAATTAAAAAATATGCAAATGACTGGCCGACAGCAAATCAGGACTTTTCAAATACAAGAAGAAGCAGTTAATTGGTGCCGCAACAGGTACTCCTGATGAAACGGCTGCTCCGGCTGGTGGAGAAGGGAAAGGATTTAAACAGTAAGGAAAATTCACATGGAAGAAAAGGTTAGAAAAATGAGTGCAGGTAAAATAACAGGTTTTGTCTTTCTTGGTCTTTTTATACTTTTTATTTTCAGCGGAGGCTGTTTTGCCGCAGGTTTTTTTACGGGGGGAGTTGCTGCAGGACTCGCCGGTTCGCCGGCGATTGCAACAGGTGTCGATTCCATATATCTTATAAGGCTTGAAGGTGTTATTTCAGGCTCACAATCAGACAGTTTTTTTGGCGGAGCCGCTGTTACACCAGAATATATGATTGAGCAATTCAGAGAAGCAGAAGAAAACCCTGATGTTAAAGCAATTCTCATAAGGGTAAACAGCGGCGGGGGAAGCGCTGCAGCTTCTCAGGAGATATTCGAGGAACTGAAAAAAATCAAAAAACCTGTAGTTGTTTCTGTTGGCGATATCTGCGCCTCCGGCGCTTACTACATTTCATGTGCAGCGGATGAAATAATCGTTAACCGATCCTCATCTGTTGGAAGCATAGGAGTAATTATGCAGATACCCAATCTTGAAGAACTTTACAATAAACTTGGCATTAAATACACAACAATTAAACAGGGAATATACAAAGATGCAGGGAGTTCAGACAGGGAACTTACTGTTGAAGAGGAGGAGCTTTTCAGGACTCAGACTTTTAAGATATATGACCAGTTCATTAAAGATGTGGCTGCCAGCCGTAACCTGAGCGAGGATAAAGTCAGGGAAATTGCAACAGGATGGGTGTATCTTGGCACCGAAGCTGAAGAACTTGGCCTTGTTGACAGAATAGGAACTTACAGGGATGCTGAACTTGCCGCAGCCAGTCTTGGAGGAATTAAAGGTGAGCCAAGCATCATCGGCAGAACCCAGTATAATTTTCTTGATATGCTGTTAAATTATTCAATGAATTATATTTTTAACCGTTTTACACTAAATCCGGGAACTTCCGGAACTATCAGCAATCATAATTTTTATTGATTATTATAGAAACGCACAGCACAGTTCTTCAAAAGAATAAGTGAAGTTATTTTCCATTGCAAACCTTATTGTGTTGTCTGCAGGAAATGATATGGCATTTATTCCTCTCTTGAGAAGCTCGAGCTCAAGTTTTTCAGAAAAATTTCCGGGAGGTCTTGCACAGCCAAGTGCAATTATTGTGTCAGGCAGGATACTCTTTGCATGGCTAAAAAGTTTTATGATTTCTTCAGCGAACCGCTCTGATTTTACGGACTGCTGTCCATTATCATCCGGACTGGTAAAATTATGATTTTTATAAAGATTTTTTGCAATGGCAAATACAAGCGAGTCTATGCCTGTACCGGCAAGCTCTTCCACAGCTTTGAACTCTTCCGTAATTTTTCCCCTGTTCAGACCGATAATTATATGCGGTGAAACTCTAAGGCCTGCATTTATAAGAGTTTTAATGTTATTGTAAAAATCTTCCGGGCTGCGGCGCGGCATATTATAAATATCCCTTATTGTATCTGAATCAGAGATTATATTAACAAAAACTCCGTCCAGCCCGCATGCATTGAGCCTGTCTGCAATTTTTTGTGACACAAAACCTGTGTGCATGTAAATTTTAAGTTTGTTTGCATATTGTTCTTTGGCGTGTTTAATCTCATCAAAAATCCGGTTGTCAAGAGGAAGAATGCCATTTTTATCAAAACCCCCGCTGAGAAGTACCCCGCCTGTTCTGTGATTGCCGTAATTTTCAATTAAATTTATTAACCTGTTGTCCCTGTTATTGTTTCCCGCCGCACCAGTTTTTTTATTTCCTGTAACCATGCCGGTATTAATTGCAGGAACACTGCTTTTTAACCCTGTGCTTACATTGCTGTTTATATTGCCGCCTGAACAGAAATCAATCATCTGTTTCAGCAGGAGGCCCTTGCAGTGGCTGCACAAAAGGTCGCATTTACTTCCGGTAAGGCTGATATTTAAAAAACTGTCAGGCTGATTCTTATAATATCTGCTTATAAAAACCTTTGAGCCGGGAACCGCAAAAACAACTTTTTTACTGTTTTTCATAATCTGTATTTTAATATATCAATTTCCAGTTCGGATATTCCGTGCAATCCGGGGCTTGTATTGATTTAAATTTTATATTGAAAAATATTTTAAAAGCCTGCTCACGGATATTAATCAGTTATCTTTATTTAACAGTGCAATTGATGTCCGCAATCTGTTTTTCTATTGTTTTTAAGTCTTCAGTGTCCGGAACATAAGGATAATTCCTGAATGCCTCGGATGGTCTCTCATTTGCAAAAGGGCGGTTACAGGCAGAAATTTGTTCGCTATCCCGGCACGGGCAACCTGAGGTCATGAAAGCATAACCGTCTTTTAAAAGTTCGGCCAGGTCATAATTAAATGAGCTGATATTTGCCTTATTATCAAATTCAATCTCAGATATATCAAGATTCCTTTCGTTTATTAGGAACCGTGCAATCTGGACCCGCCTGTATTTAAGCAAATCCGGGGGACCGCTGTCTGCCAGCCCGGTGCAGGCTTCCGGATAGAATGAAAAAAGATGTGTTTTTGCCCCTGATTTATGTGCCCTGAATATAATTTCAACAGCTTCCTTTTCAGTTTCGCCAAGCCCCACAATAAGGTGTATACCGGTTTTGAATTCTCCAAACAAATCGACAGCCCATTTCAGGACCCGCCAGTATTTTTCCCAGTTGTGCGGTCCATGTACACCGGTGCCTCTGTATTTTTTAAAAATTTGACGGCTGGCGGCATCAATTGCAACCCCAATCATTTCTGCCCCTGCATCCCTGAACTGCTCAAGGGTTTTTTTTGAGTGTATGACAGTCGGGCTGATTAACAGGCTCAGTGGAAGATTTGAGACATTTTTGATTTTTTCTGTAATAAAAATTGTATCCCTTACAGCGTTTCTGTGGGTAATCATTGAAATACAGACCCTCTTGAATCTATCCTCATGCCGGATTAACTTTTCCAGTATTTCTTCAAGTCTGTAAACGGGCCACTTCACCCTTATAAAAGTTCCGGGATTTTTACAGTTTTTTCTGCTGCGCTGGTCGTTGCTGTTATTTTCTGAAAAAATACCGGGTTTACCCTGCCTGAGGCCAGAGATTCCACAGTACGAGCACCTTCCGATACATCCGTCCTCATAAGTTAAAAGCAGGTTAAGACCGGTAAGCGTGACAGGCTCTTTAAAGCTGCCATGTTCAAGGCCGAGCGATATTGCTGCTGCAAGACTTGTCTGTATAAATTCCGGGCTATTTAAGTTAATTTTTCTTCTCCGGTTTAAATATTTTCTAAATTGACAAAAACCAGCAATAATATACACTAATAAAAATTTATTTTAAAGGGCTAAAACTCAACAGACCTTTTCCGGGTGGGGAATAGCTGAGGGTTTAATTTCACTTAAAAAATCAATGACAATGGCCAATTCAGAAATGACATCGAAATTAAGGGTGGTTGATACGGAAAGCCTGAGCGCTGCTGAAAACATGGCGCTTGATGAGACACTTCTTGAGCTTAAGGAAGAAAATTTAATACCTGACACCATAAGATTCTTAAGCTTCAATCCGCATTGTGTGCTGGCGGGACGGTTCCAGGCGGTGGAAAATGAGGCAAGGCTTGGATACTGCAGCAAAAACGGAATTGAAGTCAACAGGAGAATAACTGGAGGAGGGGCGCTGTACTGGGCAACCGGAGATATAGGCTGGGAGATATTTTCAACCTACGGGAGATTTTCCGGTATGGCGTCTAAAGTCGAGGATTATTACAGGCTGTTTTGCCATGCAGTTGCTGAAGGATTAAAAAAGTTTAACCTGAATGCGAAATTCAGGCCAAGAAATGATATAGAAATAAACGGAAGGAAAATTTCCGGTTCCGGAGGCACCTCGATTAAAAATGCATTTATGTTTCAGGGAACACTTCTTGTTGATACAGACATTGATCTATTGATCAGGGCACTCAGGGTTCCGGTGGAAAAATTAAAATACAGGGAAATAAATTCGTTAAAAGACAGGATTACCTGGCTGTCCAGAGAGCTGGGATACCTTCCCGCCAGGAAACAGATAATTGAGAATATACTTGCAGGATTTTCCGTAAATCTTGGCCTGGATTTTTATTTTGATGATCTGGGAAAGCCGGAAAAAGAGCTTTTTAAAAAGAAAATAGAGTATTTCAGAAGCCGAAAGCATATTTTTAAAATAAAAAAGAGTGCAAATCCTGTCTCTGCCGCTTCAGCAATTGTTAAAACCAGGACCGGATATCTCAAATGCGGCATGTCTGTAGACTTTAAAAGAAATGTTTTAAGAAGTTCTGTCTTTACAGGAGATTTCTTTATTTATCCCGGAAGGGCAATTTTTGACCTGGAATCCGTTTTAAAGAATATTCCTCTGGACTATCTGAAAATCAGCCATGATGTTGAACAATTTTACAGTTGCTATCAACAGAAGATAGAAGGAATAACAAAAGAAGTTTTACTGGAATCTCTAAAAAGGTGCCTGCAGAAGATTGGACTTGCTCGACACGGGTTACCATATAGCTATATTAAAGATGTTTTTTTTACCGCAGTAAACGGAAAAAAAAGCAAAAATGCTAATGATTTTAAAAATTGCCGGGATTATTTAAGCGAAATAAAGGTATTTCTGCTGCCTTATTGCGCCAAGCATCCTGAGTGCAAGTTCAGAAACACCCAGGGCTGCAATTTTTGCGGCAAATGCAGCACCGGCGAGGCAGTGAAACTGCTTGATGCGGCCGGAATTGAAAGTATTACAATTACAAGCTATGAACATCTGGAAAGAACACTTAAAAGATTAAAAAAAGACGGAAAGGATTTTTTTGGCGGGGCCTGCTGCGAAACTTTTTTTATCAGGCACATTCAGGACTTTGAGCGAATCGGACTGGCCGGGGTGCTTATAAATGTTGACAATACAACATGCTATGACCTTGGAAAATACGAACAGGCTTATTCCGGTAAATTTGAGGGTTTTACAGGGCTAAAACTGCCTGTCATAAAAAAGATTATCAGATTATAGGCTTTCATTATTTGCTTTTATTGTAAAGGCATTCTGGCAGTAGTATAATTTTTGAAAATCTGTAAAATCTAATCATTTGATTACAAGCTGTTTAAAATAATTGAAAGATATATTAGTTATTTCACATTGCATTTATTTAAAATTAATTAAAAAAAAGGCAAGTCAGAATGAGAATCGGGATAATGCTCAGGCATTTAAATGAGCTCGGAGGAGTCGTTGTTTACACAAAAAATATCATCGAAAACCTTCTTGATCTGGACAGGGAAAATGAGTATGTATTTCTTTATAACGACAAGGCAATGCTTGGCACTTATTCCAGCTATAAAAATGTCAGAGAGCTTGTAATCGATAAAAAAAATAAATTCCTATGGGACCAGTATTATGTGCCAAAAGCAGTGAAATCAGAAAAAATTGATCTGATTTTTAACCCGAAGCTTTCAATCCCCCTGTTTGCCCCGGCAAAGAGGGTTTTTACGATGCACGGGCTTGAACAGTTCGTGCTGCCTCACCTGTTCAAACTTTATGACAATATTTATTTTCACCTGATGATGCCCTTTTTCTGTAAAAGGGCGCATGCAGTAATTGTCATGACTGAAACCGGAAAAATAGATCTGAAAAGGCACCTTCCGGTAGGAGACGATAAAATTGCTGTTATAAATGAATCTTATCAGGAAAAATTAGTTCAAATAAAAGACAGAAAAAGACTGCTTGAAATAAAGCAGAAATATAACCTTCCCGACAAATTCATTTTTTTTGTTGGCGGCCTCACCCCTCTTAAGAATTTTTCAAATATCTTAAGATCTTTCAATATTGTAAGGATGAAGACAGAGGTAAAGCTGGTTGTTGCAGGTTTTAAAAGATGGAAGTATGCACATGATATGGAGCTGATAGAAAGGCTTAAGCTGCAGGATGATATTATTATGCTTGGCTTTGTACCCGATGATGATCTTGGATGTATTTTTAATCTTGCCGGCTGTTTTGTTTTTCCTTCCCTATATGAAGGCTTTGGTATCCCGGTGCTTGAGGCGCAGGCATGCGGCTGTCCGGTAATAAGCACCATTACCGGGGCAACTCCGGAGGTCTCGGGAGGTGCGGCCGTACTTGTCAACCCCTATAATCATAGAGATATTGCCCAGGCCTTATACAGTGTCCTGACTGAAGGGGATTTAAGGGAAAAGCTGGTCAGAGACGGGCTTGAAAATGTAAAAAAATACAGCTGGCGCATGACTGCCCAAAGAACACTGGAGCTGTTCAGGAAAATTTCTTAGTTTACTACCGTTTAATTTATGAAGCAGAAACTATATTTAATTATCAGAAAAATCTTTGGTTTCATTAAGCTTCATAAACGCATGATCAATCTTTTTTTTCAGATTGCAGTGAGTGCTGCCCTTTTGGTTTTATTGTTGCGGTTAATAAACATACCTGACATGGTCCTGCTTTTTAAAAATATCAATATTTTGTATCTTATCTTACTGCTTGCACTTATCACAGCCGACAGGATTCTCATGGCATACAAGTGGCACCTTCTTTTAAAAGTAAGGGATATTGGAGTATCTTTGACCGGGGCAATAAGAATTTATTATATAGCAACGTTTGTCGGGTTTTTTCTGCCGACCACAGTTGGCGGAGATATCGTAAGGATAATTAAAATTCGCAGTGAAAAGCATAAAGGCGCAGACGCTCTTTCGTCAGTAGTTCTTGAAAGAATGCTGGGATTTATCGCCTCTGCCATATTTGCTTCGGCTGCCGCCCTGCTTCTTGTATTTTATCTTAAATTAAATGTCTGGAACTTTTTTTTAATAGCCGGAGCCGTACTTCTGATTTTCACTTCAATTGTCCTGGTTATGTTTAATGGCAGAGTGGCAGGGAAAATAGAGTCAAATAAAAGGCTGTCAGAAAATTTTATATTAAATAAGCTGCTTGGAGCCTATAAGTCGTATCTGCAGTACAGGCGGCATAAAAAAACTCTTGTTATGTTTTTTGTTCTGTCAATGATTGAGCAGATGGCACCCGTTATCGGAAATTACCTTGCAGGTATGGCCCTTAATCTTAAAATACCGTTTATATATTTTTTGCTTATCATGCCGGTTATCCAGCTTATAACACGAATTCCCGTATCTTTTGAGGGGCTGGGCGTTACAGAGGGACTGCTTGTGTATTTTTTCCTTTTGCTCGGATTATCAAAAACTGATGCATTTTCAGTAGGGCTTCTGGGTCACATTGCGGTAATTGTGGCGACACTGCCGGCACTTTTTTTCTATATCAGGGATATAAAAACATCTTTTTTGCAAAACAGGTAAACACAAATAAAAATAAAAATATATTTATTTTCTGAAAGGAAGAGACATGGGTCAAAAAAAAGAATTTACTCTCGGGTACGCCCCGACAAGAAGGAATGTTTTCAGCAAGGATGATGCAGTTAAATATAAAAAGATGATTTCAGGACTATTGGGTGGTTTGAGAATTAATTTATAGTGTTTTTCAATTTGAGTGACACTTTTTTGCAATTATATTTTTCAGGGCGGGAGTTATCATCCGGCAATAAATTTCAATAGAAAGTAAGAACATACTTCTATTGCAGCGAGCACAAGAAATGATATCAGGATCCATAAAACTCTTTTTTTCCTGTCTGATGTCCCTGCTATAGCCGTGATCCGTAAAATTTCTATGACAATCACCCCGAATATAAGTATATACAGGAACGTAAAATATCTATTTGAGAATAATTTATGGAAAAATTCAGCGAAAGGCCTTTTTTCATAAAAATGTTTCTTCTCAAGTTCAGAGAAGTAATTTTTTTCAATCCTGAAAATGTCATTTTCGGGATTTTCCAGAAACCCTCCCACATTTATTCTTGAGAAGTCATATCCATTGTTCATTTTTAGGTCAAATTCAATATAGCTGTAATCTGTAACAGAAAATTTTATTCCATCCGAGTAATCTCTATCATCCAGTTCCGCAGTGAAGTCAATTTCGTTTTTTTCAATATCGATAATATCAGATTCTTTTTCCCACTCAATTAATTCATACCCTTTTATCTCTCCGTCAGTTGAGATGTCGCCTTCGAATTTTATTTCTTTCCGGTCGGCGCTCCAGGTGACAAAAATGTCTCCTTTTTCTTCCCATATGTAATATCCGTAACTTGCACCAGGAATATAGAAAATACCGCTGCATCCGGTAAATACAGTCAGCAGTATCAAAGAAAACAGGATGACAGAAAGTATCCTTGCAGCATTAATTATTTCAATTGTTTTTTTATTTTTTTTCATCCTGAACCGTAAGTTTATTTTCCCTGTAAATCAGATAAATCATCCACATACAGACACCCGCAAAAATACCCCTGAAGATATTGGCAAATTTGGCCGCATCATAGAAACGCTGGATAAAAGGTATAATACCTGTCAGATATACAAAATATTTGTGATCAACAGGAGCAAAAACGAATTTTGTTACCAGATCTCCCCAGTAAATCAGCAGCACCAATAAGAGAGCAAATAATATCCAGTTATAATAAAACAGGGATTTTTTCCTTACGGATATAATAACCAGAAAAGGGGTCGTCCACAGAAGATACTGCGGGTGGAAATAACATATGCCCACATAAGCAAGATATATAATTGCGCAATAATTGATCAGGATATCAAAACTTTTATTTTTCAGGTGAGCGAAACTGAAAATTATAACCGCATAAACTGCAAGAAATATGTATATACTGCTGTGGGAACCTGCGACAAGGTCCAGCTTTGGCGCTATAAGAAACTCAAAATGTTCGGTATTTAGCATTGTAAATATCAGGCTTCTTCCGTATCTGAAAAGCGAGAAAATTTCAACAAATGCCAGTCCGGATACCCCGACGAGCGATAATATCAGGTAGTCTTTTCTTGAGCGTACAAGGTATAGTATAAAAACCGGCAGTATCATTATCGGAAAAAACCGGAGCATTATGCCGATGGCCAGAACCAGAAGGGCCCAGTATTTTCTGTCTTTTTTTGCAAGAAAAAGCGCAACCAGGGTTGCAAAGACGCCAATAATATCATGACGGGAAAAGACATACAGTATAAAAATAACCATTGGATTAAAAATCCAGAATTTAAAAATCTGCAGTTTTTTTTCAGATTCACCATCAAAGGCGAGCCTCAAGATCAGAAACATGGCTGCAATGTCAAATAAAAGATAAAGTATTTTAAAGAGCGATATTACGGTAAATACATTGTTACTGCTGTTAAATGCAAGCCAGGAAATCCAGGTATCCTGTTCAAGAAGCGCATTAGATACACCATTTACTGCGGGGAAAATGGTTTTTATGATAAACAGCCAGCTGACATGAATCATATTATTCAGCAGTTGCTGAAAGTCATGGAGATAGTTTCCTGTATGAATAGTGGTTGCAGCTCTCTGGTATGTTGAGAGAAGATCGCGCTGGTATAAAAACGGAATAAAGATCAGCCTTATTAAAAGTCCAGCCAGAAAATACCTGTACAGGGTTTTAAGAGATTTTTTATCATTGTAAATCTCCCTTGTTACAATTATGCTTCCGAGTCTGTTAAAAAAAGATTTTATCCTCATTTAAAAGAGTCACTCATAATGA
>Ga0233425_10002046_pt1 | contig 41636 bp, 39 predicted proteins | sample Watercolumn_Towu_2_FD_181712 | JGI IMG/M metagenome (GOLD analysis project Ga0233425, IMG submission 181712) | Freshwater microbial communities from Lake Towuti, South Sulawesi, Indonesia - Watercolumn_Towuti2014_140_MG | ecosystem: Environmental > Aquatic > Freshwater > Lake | place...
GAATAAACCCGTTCGTGAGTCCAGTTCCCACATCATCCAGCACAATCATGGTGTCAATCATTTGCGCCAGGTGGCAATAATCAGACTCGCAATCCTCCCAATAAACGCCATTTTGAGTGACATAATCACCTTTCAGTTGAACTCCAATCAACTGTCCTTCCTGGATAGGATGGGAAATCAATGAATAGACCGGTTTTCCAGAAAATTGAATTTCAGTAGCCGCCCAGGTGAAACTAAGGTCACCGTCTGCTTCGAGATAGTAGACTTTCACCAAACTTATCGGTTGGATAAAATCGATCTGTTTGGTTTCACCAGCTACCCCATAAAAACGCCACGTTCGGTCTTGCCGGATAAAACGCAACCCTTGCCAGGGGGCATTCCGCAATTTGCTCTCGATTTCCTTGTTTGTATGGTTCACATCTTCGGAAGAATTTAAGCTTGATGGTGCTGGGTCCACCTTCATAAGGACATTCAGGTTCCCGAAAACAAAAACCAGGCAGCCTACGACAGCAAGTAGAAATGCAACGACAAGGATCCACTTTAAGAAGCGATTCATTTCATTCCCTCCAACTGGTGATAGGCTTGTTCAAAGACAGGGAGGCTCTCATCACCTTCTGCCCGGTAAAGGTAGTTCAAACAATAATCACCTTTCGCATTAATTCCATTAATCATGGCGATGGCCTGTAAGGTGCGTTGAACTCTTCCTGATCGGTTGACCCTTCCCATCAAAGCAACTACATCCAATCCCATCGCAACCATTGAGCGAACAGCAGACAATCCCAATTCCGGCGCTGCAGCCAGGGCAAGTTGTTCAAGGCGCATCAGGGATTCTTCTATCGTCCCACCGTGAATGGTTGTCAATGCTTTGCGCCCCAGGCAGGTGGCTTTTAAGAATTGCAGTGCCTCATTTCCTACCACCTCACCCACCAGGATGGCTGCCGGATTCATACGGGTATAAATGACGTTTAGGACCCAATCCAGGGTCACGCCAGGTGTACCAGGCGATAATTCAGCTGGCGCTACAGTACGCAATAAAAAAGGGTGCTGGATTTCCAATTCCCGGAAGGTTTCCAGCGCAGCAATCGGTGCAGATACAGGCAAAAAACCCGAGAGGGCGTTGAGTAAAGTCGTCTTGCCAGAACCCATTTCCCCGGCAATCATCAGGCTGCCGGCCAGGTTGGCTACCATCCAGGCTAGAAATCGATCTGGTGTGTCTTTCAGGGATTGGATCCGACAGGTCAGTTCGGACCTGGTATCTTTTTCGGCAGGGTTGGTAAATGTCTGCAGCAATCCGATTGATGTCGGATCACATTTGGCAAAAGTGCCAGTCTGCTCCATTTCTTCTAATGTGCGAACACGCCGTCCGAAAGTACGGATATTAATAGCAGTCCCCTCAGTTGACAGGCGTGGAACGATAGCGGTAAACCGTTCTCCGCCTGGCAGATCAATTAACACAGCCGGGCGATCTCCGCGTAAAGTAGCGCCGCCTTGATCAGCAACATGCACAGCGAGGTTTTCGAAATAGCTGTCATCAGCCAGTTTCCCCAGATGATAAAAACTCCCGTCATATTCCACGGCTACCTCACCATTACGCACAAAGATTTCCTCCACGTAGGGGTCACGCAGCAACTGATCGAGTAATCCCACCCCGGACAATGCATCCGTGATAATTTGTGCATTGCGATTGACGACGCTGCGATTCTCACCCTGATCAATCAAGATAGAGCGCACCTCATCATAGAAACGACGACGTTTTTCTGAGTCTGCTTCTCGCCAGCTAGGTGGGTTGATTCCCCGCTGTACCAATTCCTCACGGACCCGTTCAATCAGGAGCAGATCGGATTGGCATAAGGGCTGAAGGGTTGGTGGAACGGTTGGATGGATCAAGGAAGTGCCAGAGTTGACCATAACAATCCACCTTGTTTTTTACTTGCTGCAACCGCAGTGAGAATAACGTCCACATCTTTCGGCTCTACCGCGAGGGTAAGGATTTGGACTTGTTCGTTCTGAGGGCTGCCACCAAACGTTGAGTTATCCTCACTCTTCTGATTGGATTCTGCAGCGACACCTTGTGCATTGCGGACATCTACTACCAATACACTCCTGGCGATGATCTCTACCTTGAAGGTAGATTGATCGTTGGCTGAAATCGCTGTGTTCTCAGGGTCAATTTTCTCGGGAAGCACTTGATACAAATTAACATGTTCTCCGATTCGAATTTGTCCACCTACTGCAGAAACAGGTTCAACCGGGATTGAGAGAACTTCATATGCTGCATCGGCCAGTCGAAACTGCGTAACTGGCACCGCATTTGCCTGAGCAACCGGCAGTTCTGCCGGCAACGAAACCGTGCTGATCTTTCCTTCCAGATCCTGGGTGGATTGGTAATAGGGTAAAGATGCCATCGTGCGAGGCATCTCGCGCATTTGAAACATGTCTGCATCTAGAATTGCGTAAGCAGGGATTGCATTGATGGGTACTGGTACCTGATAAGTGGAAACTTCCTTCAAATACAGATTGCGTCCATAGAAACCTGCTCCCAGGGCAACTACAACGGCAATTACACCGATAATAAATTGAACAGTTCGATTCATTAATTCCTCCGTTTCCAGCCGGTATATGCTTGTTCTAACATGGGATCAGCCAATCGTGGATCGAGTGACTGAGCCCATGTTTCGTTGTAAGGCAACACAATCGACACCCCGGTTTCTGCACGATCAGAGACCGATTTAGCCATGTTCAATACCAAATGGTGCGGTTCTGAAACCTCGTTCATCAATCGTCTGGCTTGTAATATGGCATCATCGCGAGGAGAGGTAACCACCAGGTTGATTAATCCTGGCTTGGGTTTCGACAATTCCGAGAAAAGGGGATGCCCGGGAAAACAATCCACGACAAAAAGTGTGTGTTTCCGTTGGATCTCGGCCAGTAGATTTCGAACCCCTTGCGGGTCTTCGCTCCAGAGGACATCGATCGTTCGGCCGTCCATCGGGTATAAACTGACCCCATTCCAAAGAGCAGGCGCTGCCTTATGAGTGGCAATGGTAAAGAATTCGGGGAGGTCGGGTGAAATTCGAGCGTGAAGTGCGCTTCCGCCCATACTAAGTTCAAGCAATGCCGCTGGCAGTCCCGTATTCCTGACGAAGCGTTTACAAACAGCCATCGCAAGGGTTGTTTTTCCTACCCCTCCAGACCAATTCACCAAATTAATCTGACGGGCTGGTAAGAACGAGACTTGTTTGGCACTGGTCAATCGGGCTCGCCCTAGCCATTCAGCCGGGTCTATTACAAAACTGTCTTGAGTAACCACCGGAATCCCACTCTTATCCAATGCACTATGAAGTACCTCTTCAGATACATCGGATATTGGGAGCAGGTCACCGAGAATAACCAGGTGTACTCCAGACAGGTTCTGTAAAACACCACGAGTAGAGAATGCTTCCCGTATTGAGAGATTGTCAGTCTGGGAGAGTGCTTCCAATACTTTTTGATCAGGTTGATGAGCCCCAAGCAAAATATCAAGAGCCGAATTCCGTTTCAAATTAAAGGAATTTCCAAAACTAAATTTCATGCTATTTTTCATCTCCTTGGATGTTTTTTGATGGGTAGGACAAATCTGCATAGATTGCCAGTAGCACCGCAGTAACCAGAAGCAAGGTGGTTAAGACCGTCAAAATGGTTCCAGGTAGTGAACCGCTACCCAACTTGATATACACGATTGATAAACCACTAATCCCGGCAATTCCCATGGACCGAATCCACATCAAATTGGTCAGAATGGCAGAAACAAATACACTCAACACCGCCAACCAGACCAATTCGTCTTGGACCGCAAATGATTTCATGAGTAGAGCGATACTCAAAGCCAACGCAAAGCACATGTTTGATAAGTTCCGCGCCATATTTTTCACCAGAGTCCAGGAATCAATCGCCAAGGTACAATCTTCATATAGCAGGCATATCCGTCAATCATTTTTTCTTCTCGAAGGATTCGCCAACATTGAATGAACGTCAGAGCAACAGATAAAAGAATGGCAGTGAACCAATCTGGAGAACTGAAGACCATCATTGCCCTGAACACCAGTTCTCCTAGATACATCGGGTGACGTAAAAACCGATAGGGACCACGACTGGTCAGGCCACGATCCGCAGGAGCAACCCCAAAACGTGACCCTAAAGTGATGAGAGACCACAAGATCAATGAGTAGCCAGCCAGAGCAGGTATGAGCAAATACCACTCGTTATGGCTGGAAGTTGTGAATGTGGGCAAGAATGCGGCGATCATTCCGAGCCACAATCCAGTGCGATCATAATGTTTTGCTGGTGTTCGCCGGGTATAGAAGAAAGCCAATAACCCGTTATGAATCGCAAATAGCCAGGCTAGGATAGAAGGGTGCTGCCAGGCTGCCAACCCGGAAATAAGTGTGGCAAAGAGAAAGAAACCAAAACCTGCCTGGTCACGTATGCGTTCGGAATGGTCCCGTATGAAGTGGAGGGCATTGGTGACCATTACATCGCACCCAGATTCTGGACAATTGGCCATCCGATTACAGCCAGCAAGGTCACCAGGAATGGCAGGAAATAAAAAACTACCATCGGGATCACCAGCTCGGATCCCACCTTTTCTGCTCGCTGCTCAGCAGATCCAATATAGTCAGCTGCAATACTGGTTGCCAGCTGTCCCATCAATTCCTGTTGGGCAGTACCGCGTCGGATGAATTCCAGTTGAACAGACATGCCGATCAATTCAGGGAGATGTGATTCCTGGGCTTCGCGCTGCATTTGCTCGATCAGATCACGACCTTGCGCCATCTGAAGAACCCACCGCATCCATTTGCCTACCAAGCTTTGTGCTTGAGCTGTGCGACGCAAGGCTTCTTCCATCGAAACGTTGGCAGACATCTGGGCTGAAACAAGCTGAACAAATTCTGGAAGTTGAGCAATGAATTGACGGCGATAACGACGGGCAACCCCACCCATAGACATGGCAGGATATTGAAATCCAACCAATCCGCCTACCAAAGCAAATACTGGTTCCGCAGTGGCTACCATCCCCAATCCAAACCCTGCTACAGCTAAAGCCACCCGCAGAGAGGTAAATTGCACTTCATTCCAATCGTTCCAGCGATCTCCGATGTGAGCCCAATACAGATCTGCCCGTGTTTTCCGTAGAAAACCAGCTGGTGTCCATCTAGATACTGGCTTGTCTAGGGGAGAAAGGGATTTGCGCCATCCGGTCAGGATGACGCCATCTGCTGGTGTAAGAATCTCAGATAACCGACCTGTGGGCGCTGCAGGCGCAAGCTCAAGCGTCAGGTAGATGACCAAAACAAAAACAGCGATTCCGGTGAGATAAATTAGAGCTGTCATCTACACTGCCTCCATAATCATCGAGCGGATGATAAAGTACCCACCTACCATGGCTGCCATCGTGCCACCAATTACGATTTGAACAGGAAGGGCAGTTAACGAAGTGCGCACCATCGGATCCTGGCTGAGATAAATCAGAATGAGGATCAAGACAGCTGGCAGGACTTTTGCTGATACCAGCGAATCACCGGCTTTCGCCTGAGCTCGATTCCGTGCAATCAGGATTTGCTGAACCCTGCTTGAGATATCCATGAGGACTGCGGTGTAGGCTCGTCCACCTGCTTCGGTAAATCCTTCCAACAGTTGAGCTAGATTGGCCAGGGACACCGAAGGGCTGCGCGATGCCAGACTTCGCAATGCCTCCACCCTGTCTTTGATTCGCATTTCTGAAGCAGTGAGAATAAACTCTGGGGTGAGTGGATTGGTTTTTTCTATCTCCAAGGACTCACCGACTTGCTGTAAAACATCGGGCACGGATCCACCAGCGAGTAGACCAGCAGCGGTCCGACCAATAGCAATTGGGAGCAGCTGGTCAATATTCCGACCACGACTTTTCACCCGATCATCCAACCATGCGCCAGGAATGTAAATTAGGATTCCACCAATGACAATTGCCGGTAGACCGGGGAGGAACAACCAGGCAATGACCATGCCGCAAACACCAGCAGCGATACGCAGTAAGCGGAAGGTAACCGGTTTGATATTCAGACCGGAGGCCAATAGTTTATACTCCAGCGATTTTTGATCGAGGCTGGATAGAGTTCGGGCTGAATCAACAGTATATAAAGCGGATAATCTACCCGTTTTGATTTGCTTTGGATACCACAGTAAGAGCACCAAAGTAGTGGATAAGAGCCCAACCACTGGAATTAATATCGTCATAGATCTCCAGGTAAGTTTAAAAATAAAAGCCAGACACTCGTGCTTACGCGCCTTTGACGTGCGCATCCAGCAGGTAGAGTCCGGCTAACGATTGAAAGAATAAAGTATTAAGTTGTCAGATTAGATTGAGTATAGCAAGCGAAAAGGGCTTATCCTAGGGGGACAACGATTACTCAATCAAACACGATTCACAATTGAATCGGCTGTATACAAGCGTATCCCTTCATTCTTAGATTTGGATTCCACGTCAGCAGTAAAGCCGTTACGAGAAAATAGGGCGAATTGAACTTTCTTAATTTGATGTTCTTTCATTAATACTTCAGCTTTTTGCTTGAGATCATCCAAAACACTGGCACCTACCGGATGTATTGTCCATTTACACTCCCCCACCAAGGCAATCTTTTCTGTAAGGTTGATCGCGAGAATATCAATCTCTGCATCCCGATTCCACCATCCCCCAATTCGTTCAGGGAAAAAGTCTAATTCACCCACTTGCGCTAGACGACCTGTGAATATTATCGCCGCTTCTTCAAATGCGTTGGCAACAAAATGATCCAAATCTGGTTTAATCCGCTGCTGAAGGATTGCATCCGCTAATCCAAGATCAAGGCTGCTTTGATTGGGATGAACATAGCGAAACCAGAAACGCAGGAAATGGTCGTCAATATGGTAAATTCCCTTTTTACTCTTTTCCGGTTGCGTTTCAGTAGCCGGCACACGCCTGGTGATTAACCTCATTTGCTGTAGAATGTCCAGATAGCGGGCAACAGTGGTTACATCCCCTATACCAGCGCCTTGCGCAATCTCGTTCAAACGCGTCCGACCTTGCGCGATTGCCCTCAACAAGGAGAAATAATTACGCGGTTCTCTCAATTCTTCCATAAGAAGTAAACGTGGTTCGTTGAACAACGTACCGCTTTGCGCATCTAAAATATGTTGCCGGATATTGTCAAATACATCCTGGCTGTCCTGGAACGTGCGCAAATAATAGGGCATTCCCCCGACAACTGCCCAGGTGAGGAATTTTTCTTCTGCAGAATAACTTGGAAAAAACAACGCAGAGGAAGCCAGATCCATAGGCCGTAAAAGAGTGCTTGCTGTCCTGCGGCCATACAGAGGGGCTTGATAACCGAGCACTTCTGTTTCCATCATGCCAATGTATGAACCACACAACACTATCATTATCTGTGTATTTTTGAGTGTTTCGTCCCATACCTTTTGCAAGATGGATGGAATGGCTTTGTTTCCGCTGATCAAATAAGTAAATTCATCTAAAACAATGATCGGTTTGGGTTGTCCGGGGAGTTCGCCTAGCGCTCGCAATGCTGCTTCCCAGGAAGGGAATGTAAATCCTGAGGGAACATCTGCATGGGTGAAACCGTAAACTTGTTGAGAGAATGTGGCTAATTGCTCGGAATCACTGCTTAATGTAGCAATAAAAAAGACATGTGGTTTATTTGCACAAAACGCATGCAACAGTTCCGTTTTTCCGACACGCCGGCGACCGTATAATACGAAAAGCTCTGCCTGATTGGACCGATAGCGTTGGTCCAATAATTCAAGTTCGGTCTTTCGGTCAAAAAACATGGTTTCCTCCACGTGAAGACGATTAAATACTAATCGCAATTATTATAAACGTAATTAGTATAATTTACAACCGATTTTTTTGTTTTCTTCATTGCGAAGAGAATTGGGTAACCACTACATCGAAATTCACGGAAGTAGACGCCAACCTCACAAATAGCATCCACCCCTAAGAAATGGTAAATCAATTTGCGTTTCCACTTGTTGTTGGGTTGTTTTATTCGTGACCACAGGACTCTAGGCTATATTGTTTATGATATCTTTCAACTTCCAGGGTCGGTATTCTCTAACTTCGACACTCATATTGATATGGTTCGGTCCGAGATTGGAACCTTCTGGAGGTGGTGGAACATTATGAATATGGCCATGGAGGTTGATCCAACCATCTTCAAGGGGGACGATCGGGCGATGCGAAAAAACCAGGTTTATTTGGGGTTCCAATACTAACTGAAATGAATTCTTGATCAGAGTCACGCCATGTGCTTCACAATAGGTTAGACTAAGGCGATCATGATTGCCTTGGATTAAGAACAATTTTCCATTCAATATCCCCGTTAGCAATTCGAAATGAATTTTCTTCCCTAATGCAAAATCGCCCAGGTGTAGGACAGTGTCACCTGGGGCAACTCGATCATTCCAGTTCTTGATAATCAATTCTTGCCAGTTCTCTGGACGGCTGCAATACCTTCCTATGTTTTCATGGTAAAAATGGGTATCTGAAATGATCCATGTGTCTGGTGTAATTGCGTATAAATTGTCTGTGGCTAGCATCCTTTTTGGTTCATTTTATCGGGTAATAACGATTACCTACTCGAATTTTACCCTATCAACTTAACATCAGTTGAAATTTGCAGTTCGTAAGATTGTCACTAAACGCCTGTTAGTGACAAATTACGAAATTTTATGATTCAGTAAATTTATAAACTATCATTTCATTTCAATTCCCCTAATTTTTCCCAGTAAGGTTCTTCCGCAGAGGAGTCTTCTTTATATCGATAGATGGGTTCAAAATATACGTCACCGTTCTTCAAATCCTTGGACACATTGGATATGGCAATCACCCGGCGAACTTCGTGACGGATACCGATTTGTACCAGCAAATCAACCGCATCACAAATCATCTGATTGGCTTCGTGTGGCTTTACCCCAGCATCCGCACCCATGACTGTTGTTAAACGGCGAGCTGCTTCACGCGGACTATCCGCATGGAAGGTACAGGCTCCGCTGTGTCCTGTCATCAAAGCCCGAAAAAGACTCATAGCAGCGATCCCATCCCGTACCTCGCCAATCACCAGATAGTCGGGGGACATACGCATAGCATCATCTACACCGTCTGCCAGGGTGTATGGTCGGACATCCGTGCCAACCGCTTGCGGTCGGGCTTCGACAGTCTGTACCGTGGGGCGGTCTACCCAGATTTCCTCCGGATCTTCAATCTTCACAATGCGCCAGATTGTAGGCAAGAAATTGCATAATGCACTAAGCAGAGTAGTCTTTCCGGTTCGGGTTCCTCCGGAAATCAGGATGCGGGATCCTTTCTCCATGGCCTGACGAAGAACCTCCATCATTTCGGAGCTCATCATTCCACGCTCTAATAACCACTCTGGTTTGACCGGCTTTTGTTCATAAAGACGAATATTGATAGAAGGATTACGACCTGGTGGTGCAATAACCGGGTGAAGCGCCTTGATCCGTCCACCACCTGGATTATGTGTCGTTGCCGGCAGTTTGGCGTTGATACTTGGGTTGGTCTCATTCAAAGTTTTATTTTGCGGACCAATCAAGCGATCCAATACACGCCAGATTTCACCTGGTTCAGGCCGCAACTCGATGGTCTCCCAACGAACGGATCCTTTTCGCATGATTTGCAGAAGTCCGCTGGAGTAAATGGTAATTTCAGAAATATCTGTGCGAGCCGGCGGCAAAAGCAAATCTAAAAAACCCAATCCCAATATCCGCCGGGTGAGTTCCTCAGCAATGGCAGCTTCCTGAAGGGCACCAGGACGGCAGTTGCGTTTTCTTAACGCCGCGGCAATCTGTGCCTCGACCAGCTCCCGAATGCGCTGCCGGTCGGTTTCGTTCGGACTCTGAAGAACAGAAGTTGGGAAATCATGGTTAATCTGATCGATCACCTCGTTGAAAACTTCAGACCGGATTGATTCGTCCAGGTTATTCCCGTTCGTGGCAGTGTCATACAAACCTAATATTCCCGGCATAGGTAACCTCCAACATTATGTAACTTTTCCAACTCAAAAGACAAAAATGTTATTCTACGTAAATCGTATTTTGGGTAGTCGCAAAATACCCTTTTTTCCATCCGCACGAGCAAGATTGTTTTCCACCAAGGGAAATAAAGTGTTGATGATGGCGCGGATCCCTTTGGCAAACTCATCCCCTCGCGTCACCGGCATCAAGCCATCATCTTGTGCCTGAGGAACCCCTGGATCAAAAGGTACAATGGCTGAGATGGGTGGAGCCCACCCCAAGGATTTGGAAAGCTCTTCCTGGAATAATCGGGGGGTAAAGCTGCTTCGATCAGAAGTTTGGTTTAGAACCAGGTAAATCGAATCTCGGGCCAGGCGTTTCTCACTCTTTAAGCCGGTCAACAATAAGGTGAGGGTATGTCGAATCGCAGTTAAGTCAGCCAGAGTAGGTCGGGCAACGATCAAGGCATAATTGGCAAAGATGATTGAATGCATCATCCACAAATCTTCTGTGGTTGGCACATCCATGACAATAGCGGCATAGCGACCATCTTCCGAGTCAATCAACATCCCATTAATGCTGCCTTCTCCGGTTCCTTTACTTGAGCTTTCCAGAATGTGCATGTATTCCAGGGAGGATTCTGGCGCAAGCAAGATCTCCAAATTTTCCTTGCGTTGGATTGCGGCCTGAAAAGCCGCCTTGCCCGGACGATCAAAGTATTCAGTTAAATTGGGGACATATCGTAACCCTAAATGTGGCGCAGCAGCTGGTGGCAACCCCATGGACACCAGCAACGTTTTCACGCTAAGGCGGACAGACAATTCATAAGCCAGGTTTTCAGCAATGGTTGAGCAACCAGATCCACCCGCGTGCGATAGGACAGCGATCCTTTTCGTGCCGGTGATATACGCAGATGTTCCGCTGTTGGAATAGCCGGATACCCCTTGCTGCATAGGTGCAGCTTGAGTCAGGCTTGCCCGGGCTGTCATCGCAGCACCATAAGCAGCCTGGATGATCTCAGTCCAATTGACCGGCGCGACGAAAACTCCACGCACAGTATCCACTTTGGTAAAAGCTCCCTGAAAATCCTTTTGGGCCAAAGGCAGTACTACAATCGCAATTCCACGCCAGGCTGAAATTTTCTGAAGGGAACGAATCAGGGTATCCGGATCAGGAGCGATATCTGTTTGGACGATCACCAGATCAGGCCGCAGGTTGTTCAAGTTCGTCTCGAACATGGACCATTGAGCGGCGTGACCTGAGATCATAAAGCGTTGGTCTGCCAGGATCGGCTGCTGCATCTGGTAGTAAACAACATCATGGCCGGCTCCTGCCAGCATGACGGTGATTTTGTTAGTTTGGTAAGCGTTATCGCTCATTTTGACCTATTTCTTTCGATAATCGTTCATCTCGTTATATAACTCACCCAGATTGAGGGTAATCACGTCCGCAACATCCAACGCCAACCCTGAGGTTGGTTCCAAGGCAAGGTGAATAATGCCATATTGGTCGAGAGCAGCCAGTAAGGTTGCCGGATCAACCTTGAATCCTGGAGTTACCTCGATCAACCCTGTGGGAACATCCAGAACGATCACACTGCCTTCCTGAGCTGACATGCTTGTTCGAGCAGAGGAAAACAATTCTTCTTCACTGGCACCAGCGGGAACCTCTTCATAACGAAACGATTGAGGCACCAATAAAACTCGCACACCTGTGATTGCCAACCGAGCGAGAGGAGAAGCCGGCGGAGCGGGGGTAGGAGTTGGGGTAGGTGTTGCGCTCACGCCAGGAGTGAGTGAAACAATGGGTGAAGTAAATTCCGCAATCGGCGCAGTGAACACGGAGGTGGTACTCGCCTTGAGAATATCTGGAGAAATCATACCAATCACCGTAACGGTCTGTCCTGGACGAAGTAAACCAGCCACGCCGCTGGCCAGGTCGACATGGATCGCCAGAGCAACATGCCCTTCTGGAAGTTCAGCAGGAATACCTGCACTGGCAATCTCTCCCAAAACGGAGGTAACGATCAGATCCCCCGGAGCTCGTCCAACAGCCAGGATCTTCCCGGTCACATCTTCAATTCTTGAAGTAGCATCCGCTGGTTTAGCTCCCATCGGAATGGTACGCAGCTCAACCAATTGGTCAGTCAGAACAGTTCCAGGGGCGATGGCGACTTTGGCGACCACCACCTGAGTTGGACGGATCACCCCGTTCAAAAGGGCGATCACAAGCAAACCGATGACAACGGCAAGTACAATTGCGGCAATGGGGGAACGTTTTTTTGTTTGCATGGGTTATTCTTTCTCCTTCGTAAAAATCATTGGATTTAGTATGCCCCGACGCGAAGCGTCAGCGGGATCGATTGGTTGCCAGGATGTCAGAAGCTGTCCGTTCCAGAGAAACAGCTCCCAATTCCTGGGTAATCTCGAGGTCAGAGGGTTCATTACTACGGATGATCATTGGGCGGACTAACACTGGTTCCAGCCAGAACACATCATCGCTGTAACCCAACTTGGCAATCGCATACGTACGCGGAATGCGCGCCAGGTAGCGTTTGTATTCGGTATTGACCAGCCCTTTTTCGGAGCGGCCTAAATGCGGCAAGATCAAATCCCGATCTTTGGGATCTTTGGTTTGGAACACAAATACATTCGCACAGGAGGATAGGATGCCTGAGGGTAACTCGCTTACGGTTTGAGCCATCAGATGCAGAAAAACGTTGTATTTTCTTCCGTCACGCCACATTGTTTGAAAAAGATGGCTGACCGGGTTACCCGACTCTCCTGATCCTTGATCTGAAGCGGCTCCCCCTGAGACGCCAGTTAGAACTTTATTTGCTTCTTCAAAGAAGATTTGCATAGGCGGGAAATGTTTGCCGCCCAAGGCTTCACGCCGGCGGGTGACCGCATCCGAATACAATATGCTGGCCAATAATGAGAGCAATGCTGCTTTGGAGTATTCATCCATTTCAGCTCCACCTTCGATGACAATGACGCCCCAGGGATTATCAGTGCTGCCCATCAATCCCAAATCTTCCACGCCGGTTCCACTGGCTGAAGATCCGTATTGCTTTGCCATGTGTCCTTCAGAGAACTGCTCCAATCGAAGGAGAACACCCTCCAGACTGGTACGACTTACCTGATCACGTTCAAGCTTCTCTTTGTAGGTTCGCAGACGATCAACCCATTTGGAAACATCCAACCTCCGGCTACGATAGACCGCAAGAGCCTGTAGTTCGGACGGTGAGAGGCCTTCTAATAAGGTCCCAGGATGAAGATCATCTATATCCTCACCAAGACTCTGACGTTCATTGCGGATTAACTCCACCTCCCGTTCATCCTGAAGATGTCCTAAGGGACCATTCTGCAGCTTGGGATCGCCGGTCAGAACACCGGTCTCATAATACAATTCGGTTAACGCACGACGCATGAAACCCAACTGTCTGGCTCCCATCCTGCCAGCATTCGCAAATAGCTCAGCCACCATGCTGCGGTAGCGTCCGGGTTCTATCCTTTTCGGTACTTGCAGGATATTCCATCGGAGAGGGCGTGGGGAACCGGGGTAGAGCTGACGGATATCCACATGTCCAAGACTGTCTTCTGAACCTTTCGGCCCCACGCCTGGCCAGTTCAAAGCTTTTCGCCAGCCCTGTCCGAAATCCAACACAATGGTGCGGTAATGCCAGAAACGGGTCGTCTCATAAGCCAGGCGTTCAGCTGCAATCGATTTTCCAAAACCGGTGTCCCCGACAAATGCAGTATGAAAATGGCGGTCTGGAGACAACTTTAGAAAAGTATCTGTTAATAAACCTGTTTCACTCGACCACTGCCGGGCGAGAGTGATATTTCCAGGCATATCCGGATAAAAAGCAAATGCGGGGGTTTCCTCCTGGGTGGTGAGCGCTGATCCCTGCTCGAACATGCCAGGCGCGATATAAGCTGCCACCTGAAGCATGGTGAGTAAGGTTGAATCTGCGTACCCACTCATTGCCTCTGGGATCGTCTCGATGCGGGTTGAAGGAGTAAACGCACGGGCATGTAAACCGATATAAGCCTGTTCTGGATCGGTTAACGCACGGGTTTGCACGCCTGCGACGACATCCTCGGTGCCATGAAACGCTTCTGGGATGAGCCCCATCATCGCCTGAATGCCTTGTTCGCTCGTGGCCAGTGCATACAAATCTGTATAAAAAGCGCCTTCCCGACTGGCTATATCCAACAACTTGCGTTGAGTGCGCATGATATCCGTGAGGAGGATATAAGGATCATCCTGCCATTGATAAGCGTTTGAAAGCGAGAAAGAAGGAGCTACACCAACACTCATCCCGGCGCTTATTCCGCGTCCAATACTTTGCCCCAAGCCAACACCATCTGTCTCAGATCGGGCTGTGCTTTTTGTATCTGCATGGCTCTGGGTGGTAGATGTGCTGGTCGTGTCGGCTACTGAATCTGTCTCAGCTCCAGAGGTAGTCCAAGCTTCCGATTGCGTCGTCGAATGACTTTGGGAGGTTGTATTCGATTGACTCTGAGTGGTACTCTGCGAAACGATGTCTGCCTGGCTGTGTGTAACCGAATGCATGCTTGAGTCGGATGATCCGCTACTGACAACCACGCCATCAGCTGAACCCCAGTTAGCATTGCCACCCACGTTAGCTGATAAACCTACGCCGGCCGGAGCAATGCTCCCACCCACACCGCCATTTACACCATAGGAGGAGCTATCCGTATGAGAGTTCGCTACACCGGACGAATCAGAGTGGGACGTTCCATCGGTTACTGCTGTTCCTTCGGTATGAGCTGTCCCTTGACTGACTGCAGTTCCAACCGTGGAAGACGAACCAATCGTATCGGTTTCGGAGATTCCAACCGTGTGCGCCCAACCGCGAGTGCTGGCATGACCCGTGGTGTGCGCCTGGCCTTCTGAATTTGCGACGCCATCTGTGGCAGCTTCACCCTGGGTGACGCCGCTCGAATGGTTTGTGCCATAAGATCGGGATGCGTTTTCAGCGAGTCCCCCAGTCAAAATGGCCGGCAGGCTGATTCCAAACGAAGCAGCCCGGGTTCCTAACTGACGGGAAGCGTAAACGGAGGTATCTTCCAATATACCAGCCAACATGCGGGTAATATCTTCAAGGTGAACATGATTTGTGAGCAGCATCAACAAGAACTCTTCTTCCAGGCTGCTCATACCGCGAAAGAGCAGTTCATTCTGTTGAATGGAAAATTGTTGTGCACCCTGACTTCCAGACACTAATGGATCACGCATCGAAGAATCTCCACCGCGGGCGTTTTCACGTGGATCTGGATGCCCGACAGCCACAATGGCATAAGGCATCTGCTCCAGAGCACGCGCTAACCATTGAGCCACTTCAGTTGAAAGTGGTTCAAGGCGGATTTGACGGTAAGCACCCACCAATCCGGCTCGTAAGGCAGATAGATCGCGTAAAGAACGCTCAATAGCTTCATCTTTCTTTGGCGAAAACGCAGCGACTCCATAGCATTGAACAATTCCAACATTGGGATTCTTAAAAACGCCGGCAGCCAAATAAATCAGATCTACTTGAGCGCCATACAAACCACGCAAGACCGTACGCATCTTCTGTAGTAACCCGGCATCTCGGCGAGCTTCCAGAGAGATGTAGCGTAATTGCAGCAGTCGGACCGCCCGGTATCCCTGATATTCCCGCGCACCTTCCCGCTCTGTGACACGAAAGACCAGATAGTCAAGCTCATTTCGGTCGTTGAAATGTAGCTCTGTGCCTTCCACTTCCAGGTCATTTGGAATGGATAGAGAGTTCTTCGTTCTCAGCCAGGGTATTTTTTCGGTCAGTTTTCCAATAATCATCGTTCTCTTATCTCCGTACTTGGCATTCTGCCTCATCAATTCGCCAACTTAACCAGCTGGTGAATTCGTGAGGCTGCTCTTGCTTGCGCAAGAGAAGCCCTGGATTGCTATTGCTTCACTGTTTCCCACCAGATTGCATCAACCACCTCATTCGTATTTGGTTCGACAACCACCACCTGTGGTGAACGCTGGCGATGGGGAGATGATGCTCGCTGGTCTTCACGAGTTGCGGAACGTTGCTCAAATGTTTCTTGTGGGTAACCTTCATTCCCTTTTTCACTTCTCTTTTCGGAAGTATTCCAAGGTCGAAGCCGGAACAAGAGACTCATCTGGGCAATTAGCGCCGCAAATGCAGTGATGATGAGGACGCCTGCCATCAGGATGATCATGACGATCGCGCCTAAAGCAGGCCCACGCAGCAAATCCATCAGTTGTGACATATTGACCTCCAATCGTTGAAATAGAATCTGGCGTTAATCAAGAATTTCCAACGTTCATAAGACTCTCACCTAAGAAGGTAGAGTAATAAATCAAGCAAGCCCACGATTTTGTGTGCTGGTTTCATCTATCACCCTATCTTCTGGTTCGATAGCGATTGATCAACTCGCTGGCGCCTGCCAATGGATTGACCAACGACATCGGGTTGATCAGAACTTGCTGCAGCAACATGGCAAAATAACCTAACGGGATCACCAACCACAAAGCCCAAAGAATAATCGTGGTTACATTTCCGCGTGTATTCGCAATCACAGCTGATGCGCTTTCAGATGTCCCAATCAGTGCCGCCCATTGATCTGCTGATAATTGAGCGATGTATGCCAGGTAGAGCCGGCTTCCGATGACGGCCAGGGAATAAATCGCAATTCCCGATTTCATGTTCCACAAAAGGGTATGTTCCTGCATGTGCAACAGTAAAAGGATGATTGTGCCAGCGATCCACATTGCTGCACCCAGCCAGGGAACCGGTGCTCCCATCCCCCATTGGCTAATTATCCACAGCACCAGAATAATCGCCGTCGTGATTTGAGCTGTGTATAAATCCGGAGTAGTTGCTTCCCGCCCACTTCGTCCAGGTCGGAAAGCTGCTCTGGATTGCACACGTTGATCCACAAAACGGATGATCAACCCTGCACAAAGAATACTTACCAGAGCAGCTCCAGATTCGCCAAGCCAGTAAACGGTTGCGAGAACACCGTTCAACAGGTAAGTAGGCAGAGCGGCGAGAAAATCTCCAAAGACGACAAAATAATCTGTCATGAACTAATGCCTCCTTACTTGTCATAATCGTTTCGTGGACACCACAACCCAATCACCAGTAGTAAATAGATGACGGCCATGAAACCCAGGACGACTGTCAGCAACACACCGACCGCAATCGATAAAATCTGCACTTTGATCCTTTTATGGTACCAATGCCGGAAGAGCCACATATACTTGCATCGTTCCATCAATCTCTACTCGCCTCGGTTGGGTGATTGGAACTCCGCGGAAGCGAGTGCCCGTGGTCACTACGTCCATTCGCAAGTTGAAGGTTCCTGGATCTGCAAATGGAACACGGAGTGCCTGACCAGTAGCAGTGCAGGTGCCGCCGCCATCACATCCGCCTGTCCATGAACCAATTCCGGGAATCAGGGTGAAATTTGCCTGGTGGACGAAGGCTTCATAATGGGTTTGACCTAATCTACCTGTGATCCAATCCTGGCTGGCACCATCTAATGATGCAGTAGCTTGCAGGGAAGCTACCGCATCCGGTAAATGTTCCACATGCGTCCGGCATTCCTTGAATACCATCTCTGTATCTGAGACACCATCATTGATAGCTGATCCAGCTCCGGTATTGCAATTGGCGGTTTCTCCGGAATTGGCTGAGCGGCAAACATCTCGTTCTTCATAAATCGGCTCATACCAGGTGAAAATCACTGGAGGAACTGTCACCCTGACCTGGATATCTGCACCACGGCGATTTTCGGTATCTTGTCCTACAACCAAGGGATTGTTCGGCGCAGTTTTTTGAATGACGAGGACAGGTTGTTGTATAGAAACCGTTGGATCAGGACACTCCCTTGGGGGAGGAGGTGGGGTGACGATTCCCGAGCACCCCCCCGGAATGGCCGCACAGTTTTGTGAACCATTCAAATACAACAAATACAACGAGCGAAGAGCGCCATCATTCCAAGTCATTTGAAGCAGCGTTGTGATGAATCCCCACCCGGAGAAATAAGTCCACACATCTTGCTGACCATTGAGAACTGCTCCCCAGAATTGATCCGGGCTGGTGTACTCTGGATGTTCAGCCTGTACCTTGCTCCAATCCAGATTATCTCCGGCAACAAGCCCAAGAAAAGAGATCAGGCTGCCGTAACCATTTCCCAGTGATCCATAAGAGCCGGTCAAACCGCTTTCTTGGGGGTTCATGGCCATAAAAAATAACGTCGAGGCAGAGGGTAAGACAACGATATTCCCGCTAGTTGTTTGATAGCGGTGATAATTTGCATCAAGATCAATGGACTGGCCAAAGGGCAGGTCAATTGACATCCAGTCGGGGTGATCTGTGGTTACTCCCAGATCAATCAAATCAGGATTCAGATTTCCATCCGGCTGAAAAACTTCTGACCAGGGATCAGTGCCCTGAGCATAAACAGCAGATGGTATGAGCAAGGTCAAGACGACAATGATCAGGATGAATCTTTTCACTATTTCTTACCTTCTTCTACAGTTGTGGTGGGAGTTTTTCCCCGAGCGAGAATGGCATTGATTTCTTCTTCCATCAGGAAACGATCAAACTTCCAACCGCTTTCTGTTTTCGCGAGAACAACATATGCTGTATCCTGGGTTTTATTGCTACCCGGTAAGGGAGAAGATAGCGTGATGGTCATCTGCCAGACTTGCTCGGAACCATTGTCTGCTACTTTTTCTGCTGCCTGAGAGGCAGCTGTGACCACAGATTTGGCATCCACGTATTTTTCCCACATACGGTCTGCGCCTGCCGAAAACAGCTCACATCCAGCGGGAGTGCTTACCTCGCAGATACGCTCAAGCCAGGCTTCTTTTCCTGCCTGAAAGTTCACCTGGAAGACCTGCTCGATGGCATTGACCGCTGCAGTAGACACCAGACTGTCTTCGTTGGTTGCTGCTGCTGAACCTTGTTCCGTAAGAAGTGGCCAGTTTTCGATCACCAGGATACCGACAGCAATGACAACTGCCAGGATGACGGCAATGATCAGATTGCGTTTTGAGACTGGAATTTCTTTCAATTTTTTCTCCTTTTCCGGTTAACGGATTCGAAAGTAAGTTAAAACAAAAGCGACCATTCAGATCTCAACGCCTATTTACACGCACGCAAGTTGTGTAAACAGGGAAGAAGCTGATGATCGCTCCAAGGATTCTTTGGAACAGCTGATGATTATCGGCGACCGAATAGATATTTGGTTGTGACTCTAATCATAGCAAGAAGAAAGCACCTATCCTAGGGGGACATATTTGACTAAATTAGGAAAAATGCGGAAATTAACTTGACAAAGAAATACTAGAGTATTACATTATAAATAACCTAACCGATAAGGAAAACGAGCATGCCGAAAACAAATTCTGCGAGTAAACCAGTACGATCTTTTCGAATAAGCCCAGAAGGCGTGAGTCAATTAAGAGCGATGGCAAGCGTTATGGGACGGAGTGAAAGCGATGTGATTGAGGTTGCTCTTGATCGAATGTATCGCGAGGAGATTCGTTATAACCGGGTCCTAAGAGAAGGTGCCCGACCAGAAGATCAGTATCAGACAGATAAAAAGAATGAAGGAGAAAATGAAATTCATCGTAGTGATTCTTAAGTTGATTGGATGGGTTGTCAAAACTAGTGTCATCCTGGCGATTTGCTCCAGTATTTTATTCGTTGCCTACAAAGGAAACCAACCTATGCAGGTTCCTGAAGCTCCAAAAGGGATGACCTACTTCGAATTCGTTGCTGACCGGATAGATGCCGCAAAAACGGTTGAACCTTCCCGGTGCGGGTGGGGTATGATGTTATCTTTAGCCACCTTGGGTCCAATTTATTCATTTGTTTATACCGAAGTTGGCATCCATCCGGATGGAGCTCTTGCGCAAGGCACCGCCCCAGATCCGGACATCCCAAAGGATGTGGCAAATGCTAAGTGGTATGAAGTACCAGGGATTTGGTGGAACACGGTTGAAAGATTATCCTGGACGATGGTTGGAAAGCCGGCGGCGTATGGGTGTAAGTTTAGGCCAGTTCGTGGAGTTTTTGATATGCCTAGCGATGAGTTGATTTGAACTTTACAAATTCAGCCGTTTCAATGTAAACTGATAAATACAGCCATAATTTATAATAATTAATACTTCATATTAGCCAAGGGAAAATCACTTAAATGCTATCCATTGAAAGCCTAGTGCCCGGTGATATTGTTGACTTAAAAGAAGTAGCTAATCAAATAGGAGTTAAGGATTCTAGATTTGAAGCTGTTTCAACCCATCCTGGTGGAATGGGTTTTTGTATCCAGATTAAAAATTTAGAAGATCTTAAGAGCTATGCTCTAAAATGCTTTCGTCCCGACTTGGTCAGCAACAACAATTCTATAGATCGCTTCTACGACGAAATTGATGTGTGGTTATCCGCGTCCGCCTGTGATGCAGTAGTAGAAGCGATAGCAGTGGTTCGAATAAATGAGACTCCTGCAATTCTTTCTACATGGATGGATGGAGGCGATCTATCCAATTCAATTTCTAAACTCGATGCTTCACATAAATTTGAGACAATAGTTCGCACAGTTCGCGCATTATCTTGGGTTCAATCTACACTTGGTGTAATCCACCGTGATTTGAAACCTGCAAATATTTTACTTGATAAAGAATTGTTGGCATACATATCTGATTGGGGACTAGCCCGTCCTATTGGCCAATTATTCCTAAGGGAAAATAACAAAACAACTCCAATAGTTATAGAAAGACCAGACCGCACACAGACAGGCAGCTTTCTGGGAACAGTAATATATGCTTCCCCCGAGCAGATCAAGAATGCAGCAAATGTTGATCACCGATCAGATATCTATTCATTAGGCTGCATTATGTATGAAATGGAGACAGGTTCACCTCCCTTTTCGGGGTCCAGCATCCCGGAAATCGCTTATCAGCATATTCATACCCAAGCTCGAAAGCTCGGGGGAGGATGGTCAAAAACAACGCTGGGATTAGAGCATGTAATAGCCCGATGTTTATCAAAAATACCAGATGATCGTTACTCAACCTATCAAGAATTAGAAAACGATTTAATGGATATTGCAAACAAAAAGGGATTTCCGATAGGACGGTGCAAAATTTCATCGCGATATAAGCGATATCCTCTCGGCAAAGGACAGGTTGTCTTAGGCCAAATAATTAGAAATCTTACAAAGAAAAGTGAAACCCACGGAATTGTGGAACTAGATCAAGTCGAACCTTTTTTAGTCGAAGCAGAAAATTTAATGGTACTAGGTCGTTATATAGAGGCAGAAAAAATTTTACGGCCATTATACATTCCAGACTTTTTGGAAGAACAAGGTGCATGGCATTTTGGACATACTATAGCTGAGAATTATGCGTTCTGCTTGCAGAATATTGCTGGTCGTCTGGATGAGTCGATTGCAATATTCGATAAGTTAAATTCTATGGCTCAGAAGCCAACAGAATTTTATGTAAATTATTCCCTCTCCATACTCAAATCCAGAAATTGGACAAAAGCTCTGGATATTTGTGAGGCTGGTTTAGCACTTTACCCACGGGATTATGATTTATTAGGTAACTATACAATCTCCTTGAGGAATAACGGAGATTTTGACAAAGCTTATGAAAATGCAAAACAACGTCTAATAATCAGACAAGATGTTCATAGTATTGAGGAAATGGTATCAGTGCTTCAAGCAAAAAGGGACAAACATAGGAATAATGATTTACCAGAAGCGATCAAAATAGCTGAGATTGAATATGGATTTATCAAAGAAGGTTTGAAGTTAAATCCAAATTTCCCATCTTTGAGAATATCCGAAATTCAATTCTTAAAATTCTTAAACGCAAGTGCGAAGGTTGTTGAAGCTTGCCAAAAAATAATTAACAACGAACATATACCGAGCACTTATAGACAAATTGCTTTCATAGAAATGGTGGATTTATTGGGAGAAGGAGAGCATTTTAAACCTGCTTTAGATTTGATTGATAAACAAATGTGCTCGATGCCTGATGAATTATTTAAGAAGAGATTGTTATTGGTTAAAATGAGGACTTATGCTGATAAATATATGATCGGTTTTAACAGTAAAGAAGGTGAAAGAATTGTAATAAGAGAAGTTGTAGATTTCTTCTTAACTAAAGACGATGGGAAGTATATCGATGAACTAATGGCAGCACGAGTATTAGAATGGCTGGGAAATTTAGGCGAAGCAGAGTTTCTTTTACGCAATTTAATAAATTCATTCCCCAACGAATGGAGAGCAAGAAAAGAACTTGTGTTGCTTTTACAGCGTAGTGGTCGCATTAACGATGCAATTACCGAGGCAAATAACTACGTTAACATTTGTCCCTGGAGGGCAGAGAGTTATGACACATTATGTTACGTTGCTGGGAAGGCTGGCAATTCTCAATTATCTGGTCAAGCAAAATTAAAAGGTGATAGTATATTTGCCCAAGAGATGAAGTTGTTTGATAGCCTTAAGAAATCTTGTGGTTTTTGAAATTCATTCTTATTTAGATAATTGTTATTTGATCCCTGTCTTTTCCAAACCAAGCAAGATCGGTCAAAACATGGTGACGTATAAACAGGAAAAATATTATGGAATATTCTGTTAGCCTATTAATCACGTGGCAAATGGCTGCACTTGAAGCAAATACGGGCAATTACGAAGAAATAGAACCTGCGCATTTCATGCTGGCAATATGCAAATTGGGGGATTCGGGCTTTAAAAACATGATGAAGAAAGTTTTTTCAGAAATTGAACCTTCAAACCTCGCAGATTTGTTGAATGAAGTTGATGAAATCCGCAATCTTTTTATTGCTCACAATTTCGATGTCACTTTTTTTCGAAGAAGTTTACGGAAATTAATATTAAAGCCAACGAGTAAACAAAACCATGAAGATGATCTTCACAGGAGTTTATCTACTCGCAAATTATTTAAGCGATCAATCGAAATCGCCCAAGCAGACCATAAAAATAATTTGATACTTCGCCCAATTCATTTACTCAAGGCATTATTGGAATTCGGAAATCCCCCTTGGCAACCAATATTATTGGAGATGGAAATAAATGACTTGCCTGCTTTGTTGTTAGGAAATGAGAAGGACAAGAATGAGATTCAAGAAAAAAACTTTTCGAAATCCATGATTGAACGTTTCGGTCGGAATCTCACCGAAATAGCCCAAAATGGTGGTCTTGAGCCTCTTGTCGGAAGAAAAGAAGAACTTCGTAAAATTGGACAAGTTTTGCTACAGAAAAGAAAAAATAATGTCCTATTGGTTGGAGAAGCAGGAGTAGGTAAAACCTGTATTGTCGAAGGACTCGCGCAAATATTAATTTCCCCATCCGTTTCTCCCTCACTTAAAGGGAAACAATTAATCCAGATTTCTATGTCAAGTCTGGTAGCTGGAACAAAATATCGTGGTGAATTTGAAGAACGTCTAACTACCCTCTTGGACGAAGTAAGTCAAAACGAAGGGATTATTCTATTTATTGATGAAATGCACGCGTTGATGGGTGCTGGTGGAGAAGGTGCCAGTGACGCTTCACAGATACTTAAGCCTGCTCTTGCAGGAAATAAAATCCGATGTATTGGAGCAACAACGATAAAGGAATATCGTGAATACATTGAAAAAGATGAAGCGTTCATGCGCCGTTTTGAATTGATTTGGGTGGAAGAACCAAACAGAGATGAAACAATCCATATCCTAGAAGGATTACGGCCGAGATTTGAAGACCACCATGGAGTTTTAATCGGACCTGATGCCATACAATCTGCTGTTGATCTATCAATTCAGTATTTACCTGAACTCCACCTTCCAGATAAAGCGATTGATCTTATCGACCAGGCGTGTTCACGTGCTCGTTTAAAATCTATAAGCTCTGGTGGATCAAGTAATCAGCATCTTTCAATTCTCAAGCAAGATATCGCAATTGTCATATCAAATCGCTGCAGGATACCCCTTGAACAACTGGCAGATGATCAATCAAATAAACTACTCAGATTGGAAGAAATTCTATCCAATCGGGTCATTGGGCAAGAAAAGGCGATTAAGACAGTAGCAGAATCCATTCGAGTATCCCGAGCAGGTCTAAAATCGCCCACCAAACCAATTGGAGTTTTTTTATTTGTTGGGCCTACTGGCACTGGGAAAACTGAATTGGCGAAAGCTATTGCCGAAACCTTATTTGGTGACGAACGTTCATTGATTCGATTTGATATGTCGGAGTATAAAGAGAAGCATTCAATCTCCAAATTGATAGGAGCTCCTCCGGGTTACATTGGCTACGACGATGAAGGGCAACTGACAGGTCGTGTTCGATCAAAACCATATAGTGTGGTTTTGTTTGATGAAATCGAAAAGGCTCACTCAGAAATACTTGATGTATTACTCCAGGTATTCGATGAAGGGGTACTGACAGATGCACAAGGCCGGCGCACGTTTTTCCGGGATACATTGATCATAATGACCTCTAATCTTGGTAATCAGATTATCAATACTCGCAAACCCCTTGGATTTATCGCTCAAGAAAAAATAACCAGTCCTAATTTTGAGAAACCTGATTATATGGAGGCTATCCATGCAACACTACGTCCGGAATTAATAAACCGGATCACTGAGATAATATATTTTGATAACCTCGACAAGTTAACTTTAAGAAAGATCATTGATAAAGTTATAGCTCAACTTCAAAAGCAACTCATGGAAAAAAAGTTGACTCTTCGACTTACCGATAGAATTTATGATGAGCTAATGCTACGTGGTTATAGTCAGGAATTTGGTGCACGTGCAATGGAGCGGGTTATCAACGAAATGATCGTAAAACCTCTCAGTAATGCAATCATAGCAAAACAGATTCCGGAAGAGAATGAAATTTACATTGACTATCGCGATGGGAAAGTAGTACTGGAATAATGAAGGATAAAGTATGGCAGATAAAGTCATCCTGAAAATAACAGCCGGTCCTTTATGTGGCAAGAAACTGGAATTTTCCGACCATGACACTTTCATATTTGGCCGGATGGATGATTGCCATTTTAGTATTCCCAATGACAATTATCTTTCACGGCATCATTTTCTTCTCGAAGTGATTCCCCCTGATGCCCGGATAAGAGATTTAGGGAGTCTGAATGGGACTTATGTAAATGAAAAGAAAATTGGGAGTCGTCTTAGCGGCGAGTCTCCCGAGGAAGGCGCCAATAATCGGATATATCCTCAGGTAGATTTGCATAATGGAGATACGATTAAAACTGGTGACACTTGTTTTCTTGTTAGGACTTTTATCGAAAAACCTGCAAACAAAATCATTCGATGTCAGCGATGCGGCAAAGATGTGTCTGCAGAAGTGAACCCAGAAAGAGATGGGGAATTTCTTTGTGCGGATTGTGCTAATAATCTTTCATCAGACCCTGGAGAAATATTGAGGGCTCTTTTTAACAACCTACAATCCCCAAATAATCATCTTCAAATACCAGAATACGAAATCATAGGGCTGTTGGGTAAAGGTGGAATGGGGGAAGTCTATCAAGCAAGACACAAAGTCACTGGGAGCTTGAAGGCTATTAAAGTCTTGTTATCCAAAATAGCCGTTAATGCAGAGGCAAGAGAAAAGTTTATCCGTGAAATCAAAACCATTTCCTCTCTTCATCACCCGAATATTGTTAGTTTTATTGAATCCGGATCATCAGGAAGTGCTTTTTATATAATTATGGAATATTGTAATGGCGGGAATCTACTAGACTTCATTGAATTTCAAAACAGGCCTTTTACAGAAAAAGAATTTATTCCAATAATGGTGGGGGTCCTAGATGGTCTAGCTTATGCTCATTCTAAAGGATTTGTTCATCGAGACATAAAACCTCAGAATATTTTACTAACCAAGGATGCTATTTCCCCAATTGCAAAGATTAGTGATTTTGGATTATCCAAGAATTTTACCCAAGCTGGTTTCAGTGGAATGACAGTCACAGGCAGTTATTCCGGGTCATATCCTTTCATGCCTCGTGAACAAGTTACTAATTTTAAGTATGTAAAACCAGTAAGTGATGTGTGGTCAATTGCTGCTACTTTTTATTATGGTTTAACAGGTGATTTACCTCGTGAACTCCAAAAAGGGGAAGACCCAATGGAAGCAATATTACGAGGAAGCATAACTCCAATACGTAATCGAAATAATCACATTTCAAAAGGTATCGCAAACATTATCGATAAATCATTATCAAATACCCCTAGAGATCGATATCAAGACGCAGGTGAAATGAAGAAGGCTTTGGAAAAAGTAATCTAGGGATTTTCCCCACAAAAACAGATGATCGATTCAGACAATTCCTTTTCACCATTTATCAAATGAATCAACTAACTCCATCCAGGGACATCGGCTCAATTATCACAATTGATGAATATGATCGACAGAAATTTGTTATATCAGATATTCATAAGGGAGGTATGGGGATCGTATACCAGTTGCTACCTGTCAATCCTTTTACTGAAGCACTGGCTCTTAAATCTTATTTACAGGATCAATCATTTAGTCATTTCGAAAAGGAGGCAAGAATATGGTTTTCCTTATCAGACCATCCAAATATCGCCCGACCTTATTGGTATGGATTGTTTGATGCAAAATATTCAATACTCGCCGAATGGTATCCGGCTACAGTAAACGACTATTCCGTTGAATCGTCAACGAAAGTTGAATTTCAAACTCTTGTCCTGGGGATACTTTCCGGATTAAATTACGCTTACGAAAAACATGGTTTGATCCATCGAGATATTAAACCGAGTAATATCCTCTTGGATAAAGACAATAACCCTAAAATAAATGACTTTGGGATAAGTATTTTTTTTAATGAGAAGAATACCATTTTGTATGGAACAAAAGAATATATGGCACCAGAATTATTTATTGGCTATCCATCATCTGTAAAAACGGATATCTATGCATTGGGTGCCACTTTATTTGAAATTATTACTAAAAACCATGTCATTGATTATGTCACCTTTGATGGGAAGAAGAAGGAACTAGAAAAACACCAAAAAAAACTGGGGGGGTGGATTAACCCATATATTGAATTAATTCTTGCTTGCATTCAAGAAGGTCCAAATTCGCGTCCATCGAGTTATGTAGATTTATTTGATTTACTCAAAAGCAGTGATGCCAAAATAGATAGAAACAGACAATCAGAATTCGAGGTAACTGGAAAAGCCACCGTCTTGGTAAAGCAAGGAAAAGCTGAAGAAGCAATAAGTCTTCTTCAATCATTTCTAAGTGAACCGTCATAAGTTTTTTGAAACATGAAAAGCCGAAACTTGCTCAGCCCGATTTTGCTCGATCAATTCCCGCTCTGCGCAATCCATCACTGCCTCGATCGTGTCTTGAAGTTTGTTGGCGCAGGCGCGATCTTTCAGATGACGCCAGAAACGTTCGATCGGGTTCAAATCCGAACAGTAGGGCGGCAGCCAGACCGCCATCACCCGATGCTCAAACAAACTCAACGCCGCTAAGGCAGAAGCACTCTTATGATACGAAGCATTGTCCATCACCAACACCACTCGCCCAGTTGGATATTCTTTTACCAGCAGTTGCTCCAGGAAGTAGATGAACTGAGCGCTGTTCTTGGTTTCAGCCTTCGTCCAGGTGATCTGGTCGCTCACCCAGTTGTATCCACCAAAAATGTGCCGTTTCTGCTTTGTTCCCGGCTGCGTGGCCGGAATACGTCGCTGTTGTCCGATCTTCATCCAGCAGGCCCGCAATGGCGGATCGAGGCTCAGTGTGGTTTCGTCCACAAAGATGAGCTGGAAATCGTCTCCGAGGACCTTTTTTTCAACTCGTCCAACAGTTCATCGGCCTTTGCCTTGGCTTCTTTGTCCTGTAAATGGCCCAAATCGTATTTTGGACGGCGATACCGGTATCCTTTGGCTTTCAGCAGCGCACGAAAACGCGCTTCGCTCAACTCAATCCCGGTTTCTTTGGCCAGGTGCAGACGCAGGCGGTCGATTGTCCATACCGTGAAGTTGTATCCTAATTCCTCTGGCTCTTTTTCGACCACATCGGCGACGAGTTTTTCGTACGCCTCATCTGCTTTGGCTGGCCGACCGCTGCGCGGTTTGGTCGCCAGTTCTTCCACGCCGCCTTTGCGCCAGCGTTTGATACAGGAGTAAACGGTTGGAATACTTACCGCTTGTATTTTCGCCACTTCTTCAGGCTTGTATCCCAGATGCAATAACCGAATGGCTGTGCATCGCTGGCGCACCCCTGGTCGTTGGTCCCGCTTCATTGCGGTCTCAACGATTTGTAACTCTTGTTCGGTCAGGTGATAGTCTCGGGCTTTTGCCATGCTCCGAGTTTACCATATTTGACGGTTTGTTAAAGCACTTTCAGCGAACCACTTAAATAATGAGAATAATAATTCTTTGGTGCTTTCCACTCTAGGAACTTGTTATATAAGGTTAGGAAAAACTGAAAATGCGATTGAGAACTATAAAAAAGCTTGTGCAGGATTGAATATCACCAAAGGGATGTATAAAGGCACCCTTCTTCCTGATCCGTACGCGAATTTGGCTTTTTTATACCTTACTCAAAGCAAGTTCGAAGATGCTTCGGAAATATTAGAATTTCTATGGCAATTAGGTAATGAAACCGATCCTAGGATCTTTTATACTTACCCTGAAATCGGTTGGTATCAATTATATAAAGGGGATTTTGTTAACTCTCAGAATTTGCTTATGACTGCATTTAGGACAATGAAGCCTAATTCGTTCAATATTCAATGGCTAATCCTATCTCTTTATCTATCTGGAACACTAGACCATTATAAAATCGATCTTTATGAATTACTAATAGAATCATTCCCGAAGTTTGATACAAGTACCGCTCTTCAGGCTCTATTAGTAGCAAATGTTTTAGAATCTAACAAGCAAAGAAAGTTACATCAAAAGATTCTTGCAGATTGTTATTCAGACCTTAGGCAAATCGCAGATGAATTACTATTGGATTACGGTTTCGAACGATTGCCATTATCGACAAATGCGCAAATATCGATTCTTATGTCTTTGGATTATGCTGTAACTGGAGGGAAATATTATGGGGTTATTCGACAATCTTTTTAATCCTCTTTGGAGTAAGGTTTCGAAATTACCTGAGGAAAAGCAAGTTTCTTTTTCCTTGGTGGTAATGAGTTATGGTTATATTCGGTGGCAATTGAAGGAAATTATTACCGATGTAATAAATAAAACTGGACAAAGAGGAATTAGAGATGATTCGGGTCAAACAATCCATATATCCAAAGTGTCGGAAGATCAACTGCAACGCCTGATAAACAATTTTTCTCTAGGGTTATTAAATTCCAATAAAGGAAATGGTGATGATCCAAGTAAGAAGCTCAGGTTTTTCTCGACCGAAAGACTTGCCTATCTGCTTATCGTCCCGTTTCAAATGGATGAAAACCACCGCACTGGGTTAAACAAATCAATTGATCCTGAAGACAATAGTTATTCAAAAACACCTGATGAAGCCAGGGCTCAGGTCATTGCGTCCTGGATGAAAATATTAAAGATCAACAATCCAGAATTTCCACGCGCGATAAACTTGTCGGGGTTCCTAACAAGTTGGGATGAGTGCGTACAGGCTATGATTCCAGGAATGTTAATAGGCGTTGCAAGAACTTCAAATGCTGACATAATTTCTCGAGCAAAAACCGATTGTGGAAATATGCCCAGTCATATTAGGAGCTTTTTCTTAGAACTGGCTGATCGTATGGCTTCGCCAGATTTTCATTTTGTAGAACAACAAAAACAAAAACCAGCCCCATCGCCAAATCTCTTCAATTCAGTCGTTCGAGATCAAGGCCGAGATAAAATAGATCTTAGTAAAAAAGGAGGGGGGTATATAGATTTATTAGCTTCATTATTCTACGTTGCTGCAGAGGATATACTGACCCCAGATGATAAAACGGTGTTTTCTAGTTGGGCAAACTTAACAACCTCTTATTGGGGAGACGAGCATAAACGGGCTTTTGCAATTGCAGAGCTACATTTCTTAAAAGATGCAAAATCTAGAAGAATTGAAATTCCACCCGAAATCATTAAGGCGGGCGAACTAATCCCAGTAGACCAACTACCACCTCTTGAAAAGCCGCTATCGGCAAGCGTTGAAGCAATATATTTAAAGATTTATAAACCTACAAATCCCGAAGTTATCCCAACATCGTCCATTACTGAATCATTACCGTCAAAGGTCAAACCATTTACTGCAAGGGAACCGTTTGTTGTCAATGGCCTAGATTTTCAAAGTGAGATATTTTCTCTTGGTTTTGCAGATAATCAAAGAGAATTGGTGATCGGAATTGGAGATAGAGTTGTCATATACGATACAAAAGACATTAATAATCTAACTTCAATTCTTCCACACGGAAATAACAATGACATAAGCTTCGCTGCCCTAGTCTTGAATGATGAATTTTGCCTTTCTGCGAGTTGGGATGAAAAGATTAGACTTTGGGATAAAAAAGAGTTGGGTTACTTGTGGACTCAAGAAATTTATTGTAATTCGAAAAGGAGCATCGCATTATCTTCAGATCGAAGGGAAGCGCTATGTGTAGATAGTAGCAGTACCCTTTACCGAATTAACCTAACAAATGGCGAGGTAATTGATGAATATGAGTACGAAGGACATGGACCTGAAATCGTAGCAATAGACCCCTATGGTTTATATGCCGTTACTTCTGGTGAGGAGAGCTGGGTTAGCAATCCAAAAACATTTGCAGTAATTCGGAGTCTTGAAGATGGCAAGATAACCCAAAACATCACCTGCGTTAGCAAACCGATTGTCTTTATCTCCATTTCGGAAGATGACAAATGTATTTTGGTTGACGAGGATGCCATTATGGTTTGGGATGTCAATGCAGGTCGATTGATCGGAGAGATGAATCCGTTTAGTAAAGTTAAATGTGGAGCAAGAGCACCTGGAAGTAATTTCTTAGTAGTCGGTTGTGAAAATGGCTCTTTTGAGATTTGGGATTGGGTTCATTGTCGCCAGGTACGTTCTTTTAAAGCCAACCCTGTTGCGGTCTCTTCTATTGCCATAACGAAAGATGAAACAAGAATATACACAGGTGGTAGTAATGGAACCTTAAAAGGCTGGAGTACTATCGGTAGTCCCAATTATTTATAACGGTTTGTGAAAACTGATATGAACAATTTCCTTGTAAAAAACCTAGAATTGAGTATAATAATGTCAACAGAACCCACCACGCCTCTGCTTAGCATGCGCACCGAGGTGGGTCATTTATTTAAGGATGCTTAATCTATATGGCTTTAAAACCAGCTCTGTCTGTTCATGACCAAATAGAATTATTACGTCAACGAGGAATGACGATTGATGATGAGAAAAAAGCCACCGCTTTTCTTCAGTCCAATCATTACTATCGCTTGAATATTTATTTTCACAAATTCATGGATTCACCAGATCATTATCAAGATGATTTCCAATTTTCACAAATAATTGCTGTTTATGAAAATGATAGGTGGTTACGGAATAAAATCTTATCGATACTCGAACCGATCGAAATTAATACAAGAACTCAAATATCGCATCATCTAGCGCTGACATACGGATCAGATGCGTTTTATCAAGCAAAAGTCTTCAAAGACAACGTGAAATACCAGGAGATTTTTGATAATTTCTCAGATGAAATTGCACGCAATAAGAAAGATCCTGTAATCGTTCATCATCAAAAAAAGTATGCAGGGCTTTTTCCTATTTGGGTTGTGGTTGAGTTTTTCTCATTCAACACCCTCTCCAAACTGTACAAAAATCTTTTAGAGCCAGATAAAAAAATCATTGCAAAGGGGCTTTACAATGCAAATGATTATTTATTTGGACAATGGTTGCATGTATTGAGTATTCAAAGGAATATTTGTGCTCACTATGGCTATTTATTTCGGCGAGAGTATCCCATTAGGCCAATCATCGCCAAATCCTTCAAATGGGATCCTGCCCAAGACAACCAACTCTTCGCACTATTTCTTGTAATGCGACGATTATCTAATCGCAACTTGTGGCAAGTTTTTATTCAGAATATTTCTGATGCTGAGACAACTAGGTCATTTTTTGATTTTGGGGACTATGGATTCCCTACTGATTGGCGTTCCTATTTGGTTTAATTTCCATTCAGCACACTCTTCCCCCTTAAGACTCTAGAGGAACGATGCATAAAGAACGGTGTGCACACCGTTCTATTTTTCATTTGATCTTCTCTGAGAAAACCAGATGCTGCCATCCTTGCCTGCTCGCTTCCCATTTCGTAATCCGTGGAGATTCGTCAGGAAAGAGTTGTAATTTAACCCACTTAAAGCAAGGTTTATTTCTCCCTGAATAGCTCTCTGACAGTTCAGATTATCACAAAAAACATACAGGTTTCCATTTGAAGCTTCATAAAACTTCATCCATTTCGTTTTTCGGGATATTTGATCCTTACTCACATCCCGTTCTACTTCGACGAATATTACCTCTCCTGTTTTTGGATCCACAGCAATAATATCTGGGATATAAGTTTCACCATTGGATAAATTAATAGCTTGTGCCCGTCCTCGGATTTTGTAACCTTCATCTACCAGGATTTCCCCGGCCTGAATATTTAGAATGGTATGTTCCGGTGAAGAATGGTTTCTTATTAGAGTATCAAACTCATTCTCATTAGGAATTTTCCCAGTTAATACCTGGTATGCAACTTGACCATCGCGAGTCAAATGCAGCACCGCAGGCTGATTTCCACCAGAACTTGATCCTTGCTCAACAACGCCACTAATCTGTTCAACCAAGATTGGGAATTCATTTCCTTCCAGTGACATTAACCAATTCAAGGCTTCATCCAGGTTTTTGTTTGCGGCTGATAAGGAAAGGCGTTTTGCCATTTGCTTTATGATGGATGGTCGTAAAGCAATCCCCATTTCACCCATCACAAGAATTGCCGCCGATGTTTTTTCAAAGTTCTTGGATAACTGCCAGGATTTTACCCAATCTGGAATAGGTGTAAGGTCCCTCGATTCTTCAGTATCTGGTTTTTGGGGTTGAATGTCCTGGGCAACCTCATCTTTCTGGATCTGTCGAAGGGCAGCTAAGTGGGCTTCCAGTGCTGCCTTCTCTGCCTGTATATTCTTTTTCGATTCCTGTGTGGCAATGAGCTCTTGTTCCAGATCAGAATATTTCTGATTGAGTTCTTTCAAGCGCTGTTTTAATTCATTTATTTCCAAGGGCTCAATTTTCTTCGATGCTGGCCCTTGCAAAGTTCGCAGCCGAACATGAATCAAATATGCCAGGTCATCATCGCTAAATGATTCCAATGGTCGGGTCGCTTTTTCGCAGGATTCGTCGTAATCCTGATCCAGAAGCCTCAAAAGTGCGACCAGTTGCTTGTGGGCATTTTCCCATAATTTCTGAGCATTGGCCTGCATTTTTTGCTCGTGCTCCTCGCTTTGCCCGATGATTTCTCTGGAGATCCGAATTGATTGGTTCCGTTGGAATTCTTCTAACGTGTGATCAACCACTTGTTTTTCTCCAATTCCGATTTCATCTGGCGAGAATCTTCCAGTAATTGGATTGCCTGGTCCTGATTTTCTTGCTCAGGCGCGCTGACCCACTGTAGAGCACTGCGAGCAGCTTCTAGATAACTCAGCGTTGTCGAGAGCATTTGCTCATGCATACCCATGCCAATTGGGGGCACCCGGGTCCGATCAACCTGTTGAGCAAGCTCAACAGCGTGCTGGAGAGTTTGTTGGGCTGATCTGGACTGTGAAAAGATATCGCCTTGTTGGTCAGCAGCAATAATGTGAGCGATCTCGCCATCCAAAACGTTCAACTCAGAAATCCATGTTTGTGCAGATTTTCTGTAATCTTCTACTGCTTTGACCTCCGGTAAGAGAAGAACCGGTTTTCCCTGTTCATCCAATGGAGAAACGAATCCACCAATAATCGTAAAGATCACCGCAAGACCGAATAGTATCCGACCAAGCTTTTGTAGTTTTTCTTCAGAGATCTGGATTTCCGGTTCAGTAGGATTATTCACTGTCATGACCTAATTCTCCAACTTCAAGGATTTGTGTGATGATTTCCAGATCGGTTACGGAATTTCGTTTTCCACGTTGTTTTAACTCTGCAATCACTTGTTTTCCGCGTTCATAATCAATATTGCGGATAAATTCAACTCGTTCAGCAACGACTTCAAAAACAGGGGTTGTCGTGTTTGGCCGGTAGCGCAGTTGAATATGCCCTTCAACACCGATCCGGCTGCCTTTCTGGACATGTCCGTACACCAATTCAGCCAAGGTACCATAAATTAACACTCTTAATCCCTTCACCGGTTTTGATTCAGAGCTGCCATCGATCATCAGGTACAGGCGAACATAAGGGATAGGGTCCTGATTCTGGGGACGCAAATAATCAAAATAGATATCCCCGGTGATGTCGCCTCGTTGCCACGTAAGATTTCCTTGTGCCATAATTCTTTGTCTCCTTATTGTGAATGTTTGTTTGAATTCGATAACTTGCCAAAACACGCTTGTCCTAATTACTCATCCAACCTGTTTCCTCTTCAATATCCAGAACCAATCCCAACGTATCTGCCAAAAGCCGGATACGATCTCTTTTCGCCTCTGCAAAAAGCATTCGCCAATTTTGATCTGTTGGGGAATAAAAAGTGAACGACTGCTCAATCAGCCGGGCAAGATCTCGCGGTCGTAATGCAGCCAGGCGTTCACTCGCTCCACCGGCGCCGACTCTAGGATTCTCTTTTAGCTTGGCAATGGCCAGGCTGTACGGGTTCTGGATGTTGGGTTGTGAAGCACCATGAATGATCCAGGATACCAAAGGTAAAGCATTCTTTTCTTGATCGACTAAAGCTTGCCGATTTTTCTTGTCTGCGCGCGCCAACAATTTGTCCAATGACCAATTTCCACCCGAATCAGTCACTACCTCCACCAATTGATTTGATGGATCGTTCAGCAAAATCGATGTATCTTGGGTAGAGGAGGTATCTTTTTCTTTTTGGGAATCTTTATAGCTTTTGAGAATCTTTAAAAGGGTCTCAAAACAACCCTTGACCTCCGGGTCGAGCGTCGCAAAACAATCATTGAGGATGCCCTTGAGAGTCTCAGAACAATCCTTGGTTAAATCTGAGAGTCTCAAAACAACCTTTGGTTCTGTTTTGACAGTCTCGAAACAACCATTGCCCAATAAAGTGATCCAAGAATCTAATTCGTGTTGAACACGATAATCTTCTGATTTCACAAGAAGGGACGAAACAGCGTGTTGGATGGCTTGGTGTTGTGGAGTGAGTGGATCAATCCTCTGTACCTTGAATTTCCAACTATAGCTGCCCTCAGAATTGATCCGATGATCGATGCGCTCAACAAAAAGAGCTAATAGATCCTGAAGACGTTGCCGGCGAGAAAATTCATCAACGGTACGATCACTTAATTCATCCTTACGTTTTCCTCTCTCAATCCAGGCTGGAAGCCAGTTCGCCACAACGCGAGCGTTATTGATCCCAAGACGATTTGCGATAGCTTGATATCCACCCTCAATCCAGACTGCATCTCGGATCTCACCCGTCTCATCATTGAAGTAGCACAGATTGCGCAGAACTAGGACAAACATGGCAGCATCTGATCCGAGAACCGGTAACCAGTTTCTGAGGAAATACCACGTGACCAGGATGAAATCTCCCTGACCTAACAATCGGTCAGCAAGCTGATCTGCCAGGGTCCCAAGTTCTCCGTCGAGCCGGTGACCAATCAATTCCCGGATGACATCCTGAACGGTCTGATAGTGTGGAATCGTTTTGTCGAATTCTTCTTGAGGGAGCCGCGCCGGATAATGCAAGATGTCCTTTGGATTCGCGTTTATAGCCAATTGCAAAGCGGACTGAGGGGAATCCTGGATACCATGAGCCAATAAGAAAGTTTTCAAGTCTTCAGCATCCCCAGGTGTCAGTGGGGATTCGAATAGTTCATATTTGTTAGAGGACTTTTTGGCTCTTCCTGAGCGCTTATCTACTTCATGATCGGTGTCAATCTTTCTCGCAAACCATCCCAGACTGCTACCGGGTTGTAACAAGCGAAAGAACTGAGCCCGACTGATCCCAGCCCATTGGCAAATACGCTCAGCGCGAACGGCAACTTTGCAGCTCACTTTTCGTGCTTTTCCACTGCTCGCCAGATAATACTCCTGCCATAATGCCATGATCAAGAAAATCATTTGTGATCCGACGTATGGCAGCCAGCGCAGGTAATATACCGGTATACGAACTACCCGGCTTGGCTCGATTAGGAAATTCCGGATAGAGCTGTAGTGGACGTCCAACTCAATGGGATTGTCCTGAGAATCTTCCTGGTCTAGATCATCTTCCTGAATGAGGTCATCACCATCATGATTTTCTTGGTCACAGACAACGAAACGGACCTTGATTTCTTTGTTCATCACACCCATTAGGAATCGCTGCAGGGTGGTCGTTAATCGGTTTTCTAACCACTCACGTCCATACGAATTCATGCAGCCGATCACAAAGGTGTCATCTGAAAAATCCACCAGATGGGTTGGCTTCACCCAGGTGTTAAAAGCTGCCCGCGACATATCCATTTCGAGGTTAGCAATGGCCGCTTGCCAGGCTTTCTGCGGTGAAAATTCGACGACTGCACTCATAAAAGAAATCCTTATCGATAAAAAAATCAATATCGAACAAAGCAAAATAAAGGCACAATTACAGCCCATTTTGGAAGGACGATAGTTATCCCATTTCTTCCAGAAAAGACCCCTTTACGGGTTTCCTGTGGTTTCAACGTCAGCAACTCCGTCTGCGTCAACGTCTGCGGCATGTCAGCAGCGCGTCTGCGGCACGTCAGCATGGACGCAGACGTGATTCTTGGAGTGAAAATGAAATTGTTGATTTTCCAGGAAAGGTTAGAGGCCATTAGCATCACTCCAGAAATAAAGTCTTCCCTATTGTCTTAGGGGATGGTTGTAGGACTAGGCTTCCATTGTGAAAAGCCTGTGAACCTTCCATTACGAAAAAACAGATAACTTCTCCGACCGGTAAAGTATGCTCCCGCGCAATCGACCGAACTTCTTCCTTTAATAAAGCTGGAATTCGGAATGTCACTCTTATTTCCCATTGAGGGATAGCTTCTTGGTCTTTCCTGGATTTTTTCTTTTTGGTTCCGCCAGCTTTCTTTTCAGGAACTGGGAATGCCTCCGCTAACCATTTATGGTTTGCAGATGTTTGAGCAGGGAAGATGGTGTTTCCTTCATTGCCTTCAGCGTAAAGGGTCATTCGCTGGGCTTTGGGGTACGCTAAAAGTTTGATTTCTCCATTGCGGTAAAGCCTTGCGCCATATTCAAGGAACACCCTGACGACTTCGTCTCTTGGAACCGAAAGAGATTGAGCATCTTTGATAATCAAATCCACAACTTGCCGAGGAATTCCACGGTATGTTACAGTTTCGAGCCGATGAACCTGTTCCCACTTACGGGATCTTTTCTTCCTGAGATCTGCTGTAGGAATTAAATCCAAGGGCTGTCGTTGGATCAACATGGATTCTTGCTGTTGATCCCCCTCAACCTCGGTTATTGGATTAGGATCACGTAGACCTGTAAATGCGTCTCGCCTTGCCATCGTGCCCTCTAATATTTCAATACGAGAGTTGCCAAAGCTTTATATTCCTCGGCAGCCCGCGTTTCTGGCGCATACTCAAAAATGGTCTTTGCCTCAGACCAACATTCACGCAAGACAGTCGCCCGATGAATGGGATATAGCATCTTGTCGCTGAATGTTGCCTGCAGATCCTGAATTGAGTCACGCGACTCGTTGGTACTATCGAAAAAGGTGGGTAATATCCCCAGCAATCCCCCTTGCCAATTCTTTTTGTCCCTCAAGGTTTGGATGGTTGTGACTGTCTTCGCTAACGAATCTAATGATGCGAATTCTGTTGCCGTAGGAACAATCACCAGGTCAGCCGCCCAGATTGCACGTTCCTGTAAGCCACCCACAGAGGGGGAGGTATCGAAAATGATGTAATCAAACCGATCTTTAGTGAATGTTTTCAGTAGCCCTTTTATGTAGGAGATCGGTTGATCTTGGACACCCAACATCATTTGCGCAGCGGAGGTCATTGAGTTGCCTGGAATCAACTGCAAGAAATCGCGGCCCGTGTCACGGACCCATTGGCGAATAAATGTTATTTCACTTGGAGAGCCTGGTTGAGTTGTCAGAAAATAATACGTTCCCATTTGGCTATCCATACCCAACTTGGTTGCACACTGTCCTTGTGGATCAAGGTCAATCAACAACACTTGTTTAGTTTTCAGAGTGAGAGCATGTGCCAGATTTACGGCGGTGGTTGTCTTTCCTACCCCGCCTTTTTGGTTCGAAATGGTGATGATTTTTGTGGTCATTTGATTTCTCCTTAATCGATAAATTGCAGCTGTGTTCGGCCTTCATGACCGTGGACAGAGATGACATCTTCGAGAGTCTGATAAACACCCATGGCATAAGGTTCCCTGAGCCAGTGAATGACTGCCAAGCCACTGCTAAATACAGTTCCTTCTGCTACCTCACCAGTCCCTGAAACTCCGGTGAGATCCTCCACTCGAATCAACACAAAACGACGCATCTGGCTGGTTGATGAAATATGATTTTGTTTACGCGCCATGCTTTCACCTTTTGTATGGTTTCGGCCACCTGACCGCCGGCTGCGATCACGGATTCTTGGTTTTTTCTGAATGACTTTGGAATTTGTCAGATCCATCAACAAGCCATCTTTATAAGTAAGGCGGCATCCTGAGGTAATGTGTTCAAACACGATTCCTTCCGGCCAGGTTGATTTCTCGTCCCGGTTGAGGCGGATATCGATCATTCGAAACAACCTTCCAAAGAACATCCCTGGATCATCATCGACTCTGGTTGGATCCATAATGACTTTCCAAACGTAGCCTCGAAGTTCAACGGGGTTCTTTTTATCTTGAGCAATAAAATAATCTAAGTCTTTACCTGGCATCTTGAATGGCTCTCCGAACCTTATAAAATTAGCCGGCAAACAGGTGCGCAAATAGACGGGCAGGGGGAAAGGATTAGCCCTTACCTAATGCAAGCTTATTGAGATTGTGGAACACCCATGACTGGGGAATCAAAAATTAATAGTGTGTTGCACCATTATTGAATCAGGGAGGACGTATCCCCCATGAGAAAATAGATTTGAATAAATTGAATTGGAAAGAGGAATGAAGAAAAGCAAGAAAAAGTACTTGACGAACCCACGTAAAACAGATACTATACGAATATCGATTAGCTACCGCAGCGTGCCCGGCAAGCGTGGACCAGAGTTCGTCAGGTCGGCTGATTTGCAGAGCCCGCCGCACAAATGGCACGGATTCAGGATTTTGACTCATAACCCGGAGGTCAGTGGTTCGAATCCACTCCCCGCTACTAACGAGAACCGTAGTCCCTGGGGCTACGGTTTTTTGATAGGCCTGAGGGTCGATGGTTACGAAAAATCACTTTTAGGAGGATTTTTCGATGAACCGTAATCCCTCAGGCCTGTTATTTTCTCTTTGTATTGACGGTTTCGTCAAATACAAAACCGCCGAAGGCTTAAGCCAACGGACGGTCGATTCATATGAGTGGGTGCTGCGTAAGTGGATGGAAAAGATAGGCGACCAGCCGGTCGGTAAGATCACTTCTGCCGACGTACTCGATTACATGACCTATCTGCGCACAGAGTATGTTCCCCACACTTTCGCCAAACCGAATCCTGCGCATGATGTGCCAACACGCAAACTCTCCCCCAAGACACTGCGAAACCATTGGATCACGTTCAAAGCATTCTTCGGTTGGGCGGTTGCAGAGTTTAAAATCAAGAACCCCATGGAAGGTATCCCGGGACCACGTTATAAAGAAGCACCGGTGGCTGCCTTTACTCAGGAAGATCTTGCGGCACTGCTTAAAGCCTGCGTCTATTCCCGTGAGTACAATCCAATCAATCGCCATAATTTTGTCACCCGGCGACCATCGGCTAAACGAGATGAAGCCATGATCATGTTCATGTTGGATACCGGTTTGCGCGCTTCCGAGCTTTGCAGTTTGAAAATCGGCGAACTGGATCTGCGCACTGGCAAGGTCGTCATCAAGCATGGGGACGAAGGTGGGGCAAAAGGCGGCAAAGGACGCACGGTGTTCATCGGAAAGAGCACCCGCCGGGCTGTATGGCGCTATCTGGCTGACCGCGAAGATCGCGACGACCCAGAATCGCCTGTATTTATTAACCGTGGCAATCATCCGTTTAACTCCAATAGCCTGCGACATTTGATCGTGCGCCTGGCTGATAAAGCGGGTGTCAAAGGTGCTCATCCACATAAATTCCGGCATACTTTCGCAATCACTTATCTCCGTTCAGGTGGGGATGTTTTTACCCTACAAGCCTTGTTAGGTCACAGCTCGTTGGACATGGTCCGTCATTATGCTCAAATCGCTGAGATGGACATTGAACGAGTGCATCGGAAAGCCAGCCCAGTTGATAACTTGAGGTTCTAAAAACGATCATTTTCTCTTTACGTCAGAGCTGGAGGAAGGAATTCAGTAAACCCTTCCTCCAGCCAATCAGGTTATTTCTGTTTTTGGGCCTGGCAGGGAAGTTTGCATGTTGGACGGAGCGACGGAGAATCGCAGCATTCCTTGCGCGCCAAAATGATTGAACCATTTGCCATGACTTCATAATCCAGGCAGTCACCAGGTTGTAAATGCAACAGGTTACGAACCTTTTTGGGGATTGTGATGGCGTTGGTCGTGGTAATGATAATCGGTCGTTTTTTCAAATAATCACCTCCTTTCCTTCCGAGATTGCTGAAATTTTCATTATCCAGCTCAGCCGGATATTCTGAAATTCAACCGGGAACATGGCTTTCACCCACAAGAGGAAGCGCTGGTTGGTATTCAAGATGCTCTGTAATTCTGCTTGATCCAATCCTTTTTCGACGTTCTGAAAAAGGAAATAAGAAAGACTGGTGTTGAAAGCGGGCGCTGAACCGAGCGGCTGTGAACCAGCCCAGAGAAGCAGCGCTTTAAGATGCTCGAAATCATTAGAGATCTGAAGCGAAGAACGTTCATGAACATCCCGTGAATATTTCAGGAACAACTTAACCTTGAGATAGTTCTGACGATCCAGCATTCCAAATCCCGCGATTGACAATCCCGCCGCAATTGGGACATTTGCCTTTCAAATGGCTCAGGTGACCTTTGACTGGGTGAATTTCCGAATTTTGGATTTTAACGATGGCATTGCAGCGCATACAAAAGCCCTCCCCCGCTTGAAGCGGATGGGTTGGTTTCTTTCTAACGTTCCGTTGACTTTCAACCCAGGCGGCAAATTGCTTGCCGTCGATCCAGATATGGTTGGATTCATCCCGGCTGTGTGGCGCGCCATGATTGAGCCAATCTCGCAAGGTGGTTTCAGGAACGTCCAGGTCTTCAGCGATTTCTCGCGGTGTGTA
>Ga0233425_10002047_pt1 | contig 41615 bp, 49 predicted proteins | sample Watercolumn_Towu_2_FD_181712 | JGI IMG/M metagenome (GOLD analysis project Ga0233425, IMG submission 181712) | Freshwater microbial communities from Lake Towuti, South Sulawesi, Indonesia - Watercolumn_Towuti2014_140_MG | ecosystem: Environmental > Aquatic > Freshwater > Lake | place...
CGGAAAGTTTGCTTCTAGTTTAGGATTTATTCAACTAGATACGGCAAAGAATTATGTGAGAAATCAAGACATCCACCACGCGTCATATGGAAGCCTCGCCCTTTAGGGCGGGGAGGATGTCACTTTTTCGTTTTTCAACGCTCCTCAAGATGGTTCATACTTGGATGTCAGGTGCAGGGACGTGGGTAGCCATGACGGCGCTTTTGGAGTGTTGCTTACTGGCGGAGCCAGCGCAAAAAATGCAGGCTGCACTCTAACTGAAATTGCAAAAGCGAACTCTGTAGTTATTCCAGCTGTATTTGATAAATTAGGGTTGTCTGGCATTACAGAAAAAGTAGGAAAACCTTTAACTGAAGGACTTTTAGAAAAACTAAGAGAAGGAAAGTAATATAATTATGTTTAACTAATGCACTAGAATCAAGTCCCGCAGAACCAAATAATATTTCAGATGTCATTTTCTTCTATCGATAATTTTTTTAATTTCATTTATAAAAACTCGCGCGTCTTTTAATGATACCTCTGCTTCTTCCTTCACAGGCTTATAATCTAAACCGTACAGTGCCTCATGTCTCTCCACACGATGTATATTAAGCAAGTTTAAAATCGATACTGAAACTTCTTTAGAATATTTTTCTTTTAAATAGATAAAAACCGCATAATGGCTTTTCTCCTGTATACCCTCAAGATAGAGCAAAGCTCGTGATGCGTGAAACATAGCCATATAAGCGCCTATGAGAGTATACTTAAAGAAAGGGCTTTCAAGAGCGGATGTAGCCTCAGTTAATTCTTTTATAGCCAAATCAATTGATTTTTTAGACTTCTCTTTACTTGGAGGGACTTTTCTCAATAACCTAAATTTAAAGCATTCTTCAACTGTTTTTATTTCCATTTACAATTGGCTTCTCTCCATAAAGCGATATTCCATACATTAAGACATCAAGATAAAAAGCTTTATTATCTTTAGATTGCTTATTCCATTCAGACCATGAAAATATATGCTCATTAATTCTCCTGCCAAGTTTTTTCTCAAAGTCAGAGAGATCTATAGTGCTCTTTTTTCCTATGATTAAAATGTCAATGTCGCTTTCCAAACTGTCTTCTCCTTTGGCAGAACTTCCAAAAACCATTACTGAAGAAATGCCTGAGATATTTTCTTTAATATATTCAAGAACTCCAGACTTTTCTATTTCATTTATTATGAAAGCGCTCTTAATTATTCTGACAGAAGATTTTCCTAAATTCGCTTTAAAGTATCTTAAGTTAGCTTTTCTCTCTTCAAAAAGCAGGCCTTCTTTGACAAGCAAATCAGCATATTTCTTTGCAGCAAACACGCTTAACTTTGTTTTCTTTGCAGCTTCACGCAAATAGAATTCCTTGTAAGGGTCATTAAGAAATAGTTTCAGGAAAGTAATCAGATTATATTCATTCATACCATGTTATCATTATTTAACTTTATAAAACTATCGTTATTTTATAAAAACGAGTGTTTTTATTTTTATACTTTCAAATATCAAATGGATTATATCCTTGTTCTTTTAACCAGGTTAAGAAATAAATTTTTAGAAATTGATTCTCAATCCAGTTTCAATATATTTGAGTCTTTGAGTATCTTTCAGCCCAGTTTTTACTATATGTTTAGGATTACCATTTATAGCATAAGCTAGAAGATTTTTATTTAATCTGTATTCTGCAGAAAAAATAAAATTATCCATATTAGAAAGAGGACTATCTCTTGCACTTAAGCCGGCAACCAAAGAATCTCTTTCTATCCATCTATAGTTAAAACTTGCGAAAAGGCCTCTCGGTTTGCTTGAATCTCCAACATTAATTCCAGCCATAAATGCTTTATTTTGTTCAGGCATAGAAAAGTTATAAAGAAATTCTCCAAATATCTTTACAGGAAATCTTTTTCCATTTCCAGTAGACAAAGAAAAACCAGAGCTTAAAATATCAAATTGCGCATGTTTCGAGTTGCTATAACGGAAATTATTATCAAAATCATAAAAATGCTGAAAGCCAACATTTCCAGAGAAAGAAAATTTTTCATATTGTTCTTGTAAATTAATTTGTAAGCCTGTTGATTTTGTTTTTGTGTCTTGTGTAATGAGTCTACCAGCATCAAAAAGAAAGTCCATTTTTAAAGATTTATTGATCGGTAATTGACCAAAAGCTCCTAAAATAGGAATGTCCTTGTCTATTTGAGGTATATTTAGCGCAAAGGGGTTATCTGTTTCTCCAAGAGTCAGACTTCCAGAATTGTTTTTTAATAAAATATTCACTCTATCAAATGAAAGCTCTTGATTGTCTTTAAGCCGAGAATCAATGTTTGGAGTTGTTGAACCTTCATAACAAGCTCTTCCGGAAAGAGTCACATTATCATTAATTTTAATAAAAGGAGCGAGGCGCATTCGCATCTGAAAGGTTGTCATGTCGGGAGCCCCATTATACCTATTCAATAATGTTTGATTTCTTGCACGAATGTCACCTTTTAATTCAAAGTCTTCTCCATGTAAATTATTAAAGGCAAATGCTACGCCAGCTAATAATAAAGGCATAATCCTCATACTTGAGCTCCTAAATCTTTAGCTAAAGTGTCAAAATGTTCACTTAAGCAATTTTCGTTTACCATCAAACTAGCCTTAGAATTGTATATATAAAATAATGTGGTATTAAACTACCACCACAAAATATAAAAGCTACAACTGTTTATATAAATAATGATAACAAGCATATTAAGAAGAGTTGGTCTATCAGAAGGGGAAGTAAGAATATATGTAGCATTGATTGATCTCGGTTCAGTCAAATTAAGTATTATACAAGAGAAAACAGGGATAGAAAGAAGAAATATTTACGATATATTAAATAAATTAATTGAGAAAGGTTTAGTCTCATATACGGAGGAAAATAAAAAGAAGTCATTTCAAGTGACTGACCCTAAGAAATTAATAAGTTACCTTGAAGAAAAAAAGGCACATCTACAAGGCATACAAGAAGAAGTTGCAAAACAACTTCCTATATTGCTTGAGAAGTTCAAATCAAATAAGCCAACGATAAGAGCAGAAGTATTTAGAGGTATAGAAGGCATAAAAGCTGTTTGGGAAGACATTCTTAACTATCCTGAAATGAGATGGATAGGCTCGGGCCGTTATTTACCAAAAAAATACCCAAATTTTTTTATTCCTTGGAATAAAAGAAGAATTGAAAATAAAGTATGGTGGTTCAATCTAATGCGTCAAGAAATACGCTCTGAAATAAAGCATCCACTTTCTCTAGAAAAAATAAGATATTTACCGGAAGAGTTCTCAGGTAATCCTGCTGTTATCGGCATCTACGGAAACAAAGTCGCACAGTTTCTGTTTGGTGAGTATTTGTTCGCTTTCGTAATAGAAAGCAAAGAACTCGCAGACAACTATAAGAGATATCATAGATATCTCTGGGATAAGGTGGCAAAGCCATAGAGATAAAAAATAACTTCTTTTTTATTTGGCTTTTTGTCTTCTAATACATTATATAACTATACCACTAAAAAATAGTAACTTTTAAATACCACTTTAAGTTAAAATAAAAATGGATAAATTAAGGCAATTATTTGAAAAAACGAGCAAAGGATTAGTCGCCTTAGCCTCAGCTGGAACGGTATATACTTCATCAGCAGCCGATAATAAACCAGAGTATGTAAATCAAAACCATGCAACGTGGGCAGAACAGGTTAGAAAGACAGAAGAGACGAGGAGAAAAGATCCGGTCCATCTAGCAAATATAGAAGCGAGAGTATTTAGAGAAACAATTGAAAGAAACAAGGAAACATCAACAGATGAAAGAAAAAACTACCAGTATATGAGAAAAACACCATAGAAGATTTATCAGATTTACTTCTAACATCAGCTTTTTATTCAGGTAGAATACCTGCAATAACCGAAAGAATTGAAATACATCAAGCTCCAGATATAAGAAGCAAATTAATAAAAGAAACAGAAAGAGTAGCATCAATGCTCATGACAAATAAAAAGTATCTTGAGATAATGAAAGAGAGCACAGGGAGAACAAATATAGACTGCACAAAATATTCAACAGTAGCGGCAAGTACTGCATTGGCTCTTTTAAAAAAAGCAGGAGAAACAAATATACCAGTAAAACTGGTTACCGGTCTCTATTTTGATACAATAACTGCGCCAGAAGGCATAGGACATCAATGGGCTGAAATAAATGGACAAATAGTAGATTTGGCTATTCAAGTACCAACAAGACAAGAAGCTTACATTCCAATAACAGGCGTAGATATAAACTTGGATATTAAAAATAATCGTATGTTACTAAGGCCAGAGGTATATTGTATAACTCCCGATTTAAAAGAATTAAAATAGAGTATTTTAACACCACTTTATTTTTATAGGGAACTTCTCTTTTTTTATATGTCTGAGAACAAACATCAGCTGATACAAGGGGCTGAATGGCTTCCTTGCTGTATTGGAGCTGGATTTAATTTTTATCGTGCGCATCAAGAAAATATAAAGGGAACAGCTTCGGATCTTACACATGCCCAACTAGGATGGTATGCACTTTATGGAATATATCAAATAGGAACGTTAGTAGGAGTATTGAAAGGATTAGAAATGGTAATTACTTCATGGATGAACAATCAATAAAGTGTAGTGCCAGCTGACATATGTCTCTTTGTTAAAAGTCAATTACCTAAAAAGGTTTAAATACCGTAAAAATGACTACTTCTAGCCAATAAAAAATTGGTTTAATAAACAAATAATATGTCAGGAAAAAATTATCAACCACCTCAAGGAAGAGAAGAAGCACACCCTAGCGCGAGATTTTCAACAGGTTGCCCAGTTGGAAATTCACTTGATCATACAAACTATCTTCTTGAAGTTATTGCAAGCCACTATGCCATAACTGGTAAGATACTTTCATTAGGACAAATAGCCGAACATAATATAAGACAAAGACCTAATACTAATGTTAATCTTTCAGCAATTACTTCTGAAAGATAATTTAATTTTCTATAAACTTAGGCTTTTTCATTTATATATTATTAGTCATACATTTAATAATAAGACTTAAAATAGTAAGATTTATATATTATTAGTCATACATTTAATAATGATAAAGGGAAGCAATAAATATGAAAAGCTAGCAGAGTCATTGCAAGGAATCTATACATTAGAGACTCTTGCAAATAGGTTAAAGATAGATAGATCTAAGGCAATTTATGTTATTCATAGATTAAGGAAACTGGGCTATGTTAAAACTAGTTACGAATCTGGTAAGAAAAGATTATACAATATATCTCTCAAGAACAAGCAAAAAGGAATAAGTTATACTCAATGGATAAATAGTTCTTTACCTACTGCTAGTTATGCTATAGTCGCCTCTCCTAACGATTACTACATTCATGATAGAAAACCCTCTTATGAAGAATCTCTTATTTATGCGATAAAGCAAAGAGATGTACGTTATTTGATTGCTTCTTTGATATTATTTAGAAAGATAACTGATTGGAAACTATTATATAGGTTGGCTAAAAAAGATAATTTAGTCAGTGAAGTAATTGCTCTTTATGAAGTTGCAAGAAAGATTGTAAAAAAGATAAAAAGGATGCCTAAAAGATTTCTCACTTTGGGAAAAAAGAAAAAAACTAATCAATTTCATTACATTGTTCAGGGCATTTCTTCTGATGATTTTAAAGACATTGAGGAGAAATGGAAAGTTTATATTCCTCTCAATCGTGCAGATCTAGAGGAGTATAGAAGATGATAGATGTACAACAGCAAGAAGATATGTTAATAGCGATAGGAAGAGAGCTCACCAAGAAAATTTCTATTTATGCAATAGGTGGAACTGCCATGATGTTTCTAGGAATTAAAAATTCCACATTAGATGTTGATTTTGTCTTTGATAAAAAGAGAGATAGAGAAGAATTTATGAATGTATTAAGAAAACTTGGTGCTAAGGAGTCTGACGTAACTTTAGTTTATGGTTTGAAAAACAATACTCCGCTTATGCTTGAATTTAAAAATTGTCGGTTTGATCTTTTTATGAATAAGATAATTACTTCCACTTTTTCTGATGCCATGAAAGAACGGGCTAAACAAACACATGAATTCGGAAATCTTATTATAAAAATCGTAGACCCGAATGATATTCTTATCATGAAAAGCGCCACCTCACGAGATAAGGATTTGGATGACATTATCGTCATTGTCAATAAGAGCAAGATTAATTGGGATACGATTGTTGAAGAATCCAAAGAGCAAGTGCGCTTAGGAAACGATACCGCTATAATGGGATTAGGAGAGAAGCTTGAAAAACTTAGCAATAAAAAAGCAATCAGCTTACCTAAAGCCATTTCAGATAAAATATGGGCGTCATTTAATGCACAAGTTGAGAGCAACTCCAAGAAAAAAGTTAAAAAAAGAGATAATAGAAATTCTTTGGAATAAGGATAATTTTACATAAGTAAAAAAGTAATTTTGCATTTTACTTAACCGAAAGCTTTAAATATCAGTATATACCTTCTGTATATACAAAAGGTAACTACAAAATGTCAGATGATAATTTTTTCAATGATGATCCATTTGAAGATATAGTTAGCTCCTTCTTCGGCCCAGGAGTTTCAAGAAGAACAAGAGTTTCAAGAAAAAGAGAAAGAGAAGAAGATGAATCTGAATTTCTTGAAACAAGTGATGCATTCTATCTAATATTAGAAGTTCCTGGTTTTAATGAAGAAGACGTTTTCATCAAACTTAAAGGTCATGAATTAGAAATACAAATAAGCAAAAAGAATCTAGAAGGTATAAAACATTATCTTGTAAGCAAATTAGAGCAAGGAATACACTTAATAAAAGAAATTCCTCAAGACGCAAATTCAAAGAATTTCTCATATACACTAAAAAATGGAATATTGGAGGTTAAAATACCCAAAAAATGAAATCACAAGAAACTTTAATTGAAGTAGCAGAAGCAATTCAAGCAGACATAGATAAAGGTCTAGCAAGACTTTCTTCTAAGACTATGAAATCTCTTTCTTTAGTATCTGGAGATACTATAATAGTAAAAGGAAAATCAGAGATTCCTATTAGAGTAGTAAGGGGATTATCAAAAGATGAAACAAGAAACATAATTCGTTTAGATGGAACAACAAGAGCAACAATAGGAACTTCTATAGGAGAGCAAGTAACTTTCAAAAAAATTATTCTGCAAAAGGCAGAACAACTTACTCTCTCTCCAACAAAACAAGTTAGTTTTTCAGACGACCCTACCGAATATTTTCATAATAAATTATTGGATAAGCCAGTAACTTTAAATCAAAAGATAGTAATAGATGTTTTCGGAACAAGGCTCGTCTATGTTGTTACAAAACTTACTCCAAAACAGCATACCTACATATCTTCAAACACAAAATTAGTAGTCTCAGATCAAGTTCAGGAAGCAGATGCAAGAGCAACAAATGTTTCTTATGAAGACATTGGAGGTCTAAGAAACGAAGTAGAGTTAGTAAGAGAAATGGTTGAACTTCCAATGAAGCATCCAGAAATATTCCAAAAGTTAGGAGTAGGAGCACCTAAAGGCGTTCTTTTAACAGGTCCTCCAGGAACTGGAAAGACATTATTAGCAAAAGCAGTAGCAAACGAAACAGAAGCTAACTTCTATTCAATAGCAGGTCCAGAAATAATGAGTAAATATTATGGAGAATCAGAAAAACACATAAGAGAAGTTTTTGAGAAGGCAGAAAAAAACGCCCCTGCAATAATTTTCATAGATGAAATAGATTCTATTGCTCCAAAGAGAGGAGAAAGCACAGATAATACTGAAAAGAGAATAGTAGCTCAACTTTTAACAATAATGGATGGTCTAAAGAACAGAGGTCAAGTAGTAGTCATGGCCGCTACTAATCGCCCAGATGACATTGATGAAGCTTTAAGACGTCCAGGAAGATTTGACAGAGAATTAAAAATAAACGCCCCTGATGAACAAGGAAGAAAAGAAATTCTAAAGATTCACACAAGAGGAATGCCTCTAGATAAAGATGTAAATTTTGATGAGATAGCACATAAAACCATAGGATATACGGGAGCAGATATAGAGGTTTTATGTAAAGAAGCCGCATTAAAATCAATAAAGCCTTATTTCCAACAATTAAAAACATTACAAGATAAAGTTCCAACAGATATTCTTGATAAAATAAAAGTAAACAAACAACATTTCCTAGATGCATTAAAATCAGTAGAACCTTCAGCAATGAGAGAAGTTCTAATCAATAAGCCCCATGTAACTTGGGAAGATATAGGAGGATTAGAAGAAGCAAAAGAAAAGTTAAGAGAACTAGTTGAATTACCTCTACTAAAACCAGAGCTTTTCGTTCAAGCAGGAATAAAACCAAGTAAAGGCGTATTGGTCTCAGGTCCTCCAGGAACTGGAAAGACATTATTAGCAAAAGCAGTAGCAAACGAAGCAAATGCAAACTTCATTTCAATAAAAGGTCCTGAACTAGTAAGTAAATGGGTTGGAGAATCAGAAAAACACATTAGAGAGATATTCAAGAAAGCAAGACAGGTAGCTCCATGTATAATTTTCTTTGATGAATTTGACTCAATAGCAAAGGTTCGCGGTTCAGGATTCAATGATTCTGGTGAGAAAGTCGTTAATCAATTACTAACAGAGCTAGATGGAGTTGAAGAGCTAGAACAAGTCATGATTTTAGCAGCTACAAATCGTCCAGACTTAATAGATCCTGCACTTCTACGTCCAGGAAGATTCGATTCTCATGTAGTCTTACCTATTCCAGATGAAAAAGCCAGAAAGCAGATTTTCTCTGTTCACACAAAAACCATGCCTTTAACAAAAGATATTTCAATAGATAACTTAGTAAGTGAAACAAAAGGCTACACTGGCGCAGACATAGAAGGAATATGCAGAGATGCAGGCCTTCAAGCAATAAAGAGAGCTTATGCAGGCAAAGATAAAGAACACAAAATATCAATTACAAAATTAGATTTTGACAATGCATTCAAAACAATGAAAAACAGCAAATCAAAAAACAATTTAGAAATGCCCGAACTTCCATTTTCTCTGCCAGACAAAGAAGATGAAAAAACAGATAAAAAAGAAAATAAAGAAAAGAAATCTTAATTAGCCAGAGCAATCCACCAAGGTTTTTCTAATTCAATAACTTCACCAGTTTCTGCATCAACATAAGCTTTTACTTTCAAATAGCTTTCAAATAATCCTAATATTTTTATCTTCTTTTCAGCATTTACTTGATAAACTAATTTATTTTTCTTACCTATCTCTACTTCCTTAAGCTCTATCCTACTTTCCAATCCTTCAAGATTCTTATTAACATTTTTCAAAGCAATAGCACTTGCCTGATCTGGCAAATACTTTATCTCAATAAATTCATCATTTGACAAATAAACTCCTATTTTAGAAGAATTTCCAATTTTCCTAATGCTAATATTTAGCTTAGAATCTATTTTTACACTATTAGATATCATAATTTTTCTTTCTATAAAATCGCTTTCATTTTTCTTTATAATTTCTTTTTCTTTAGCAGTATTTTCAAGGTTTCTTATAATTTGCTCTTCTGCAAGTATCCTTTTTTCTTTAACATTTTTATCTATTTCTGTATTGATATAAGTCTTATAGGCACTATCATCAACCTGTGCAAAAGCCAAATTTCCAAATAAAATAACAAAAACAAAGGAAACAAGGAAAAATCTGCCCATCATATTATAAAATAGAAAACCGCTTATTTAAGGCTTTTCTTCGACTTAACTCTATTCTTCCTCAAATATATCATTAACTTTCTCTTTCTTCTTGATCTTCTTATGATTTTTCTCATACTTCATATAGAAAAAACTGGTTTTTAAAGCTATCTCACATAGCTTTAAATAGACGATTTTAGCTGACTTTTTATGGAAAGACAATACCTGAGAGATTTGATCAGACAAAGTAGAGAATGCGAGTGTCCTAACCTAGTACCTCTATTTAAAAGAAAGCAAACAGCATCGGAAAGAGAAAGAGTATGTTCTTATCTTTCATCACAAGTAGACTTAGAAAGCTTAACACCTCAAGATAAGAACTTTCTTGAAAGTTTAATGCAAGCCAGAAGAGACTTTCAGGCATCAGTTCATAGATATAATAGAGAGATAAGAGACCTATCTTCTCAAGGAAAGATAACATTTTTTGTCCATGATGGGAAAAATAGGGTCAGGCAAGAGGTAAATTATTCTGACGCCTATATTAACTCTCAAAGAGAAGATTTAATAGTTACAGCTCACTGCTCAAGATGTGATAATCAATTTGATGTATTATCAAAAGAATGAAGATCAGTATTTATGGTCGTGAGTAAAATCAACAAGCTCATAATCATTACCTTTCTTATTATATACAATCCTACCACCCTTACTTGTTCTTATAGAATAACCACCACTCTTTAATTTTTCTTCACGTCCAAGACCAGTTCCTATTTTCTGAATAGCTGCATAAATTATTGCTGGATCTTGTTTCTTAGTAGCTTTAGAGAAAGCATGAGTTTTTACAATACTAACAATTTTACCCTCTTTATTTCTTACACTTTCTCTTTCTTCCCCACTAACATAAAGTAATATAACTCCTCCAATAATAAATAATAATCCAGCTATATAATTAACTTTAATATCAATATCATCTAGTATAACATTACCAGTAATACTTTGAAAAGGATTAATAATAAAAAGGAAACCTATAATTAAAAACAAAAAAGTAAGATATCTAAAGAATAATCTCATTATGAGATAAATTTCAATACATTAATAAAGCTATCCAAATGTAAAAGAATAAACTTTCATACCTTTAAATGGTTTAATAATAACTTCTCTAGAACCATACTCTTTCAAATTAACAACATTATACATATCAGCTCCTTCAATAAATAATAAACTCTTTTCATTTTCGTTCTTAATATCCTTTCCAGAATCCTCCTTTCTTATAAACTTACCATCAACATATATCTCTGCTTTTCCAGCACCTCCTATAACTACGTTGACCTCTTTAGCATAAAATCTAAAAGAAATAAAACCTTCGTAATCATTTCCTACATATTCTAAATATTCTTCACTTCTAGTCCAATTTCCTTGAAGATATATCTTATCTCCCTGTCTTTTATCAGGAGCAGAATATTCATCACACCCTTCATTAGAACAAGAAAGTCCATCAATTTCCTTACCTCTTACTTTACCTGCATAAATCTCCCTAGATACTGCAGAAAAAACTCTATTTTCTCTTCTTTCAATTACCTCAGAGTCGTAAGCTATGTCTTTCATTTTCTTCAATTCATCACTTATTACCTTATCAACTTCATCATATCCAGACTCTCCAACATGTTCAAATATTATATTCCCATTACTATCTATAACTGCAACCCTTGGCCAATATTGATTACCATAGTTATCCCAATTATGTCTTAATGGATCAGATAGGATAGGCCACTCAAGTCCATATTTCTTAACAGCATACTTTACGTTTCCTATTTCTTTTTCAAACTCAAATTCAGGCGTATGTATTCCAATTAGCATAAACCTCTTATTCTTATATTTATTCCATATCTCCTTTAGATAAGGTATTGTTCTTATACAATTAACACAAGAATAAGTCCAAAAATCAAGCAACACAACTTTGCCCTTAAGACTATCAAGTTTCAAAGGCTTTCCATTTATCCATTGCTTATCATTTTGATATTCTATTTCAACAACAGGCCTCTTTTTATTCATCACACATCATATCAAAAATCATATATTATATACCTTACCTACAACTAATAAGTTAAGAAAATCGATTCATTTCTTTAATTTTGGTTCAGGCAAAGGCATTCTAAAAATAGTTATTTCTAAACCACGAAATCTTCTATCCATAATACCTCTTGAATTGTCATCAGTACTATTTCCAGCCGTAGGAATTTTACGATTATCTATTAGATAGTTTTTTTTACTTAGATCATTTTCACTAGAAAAAGAGCCATTAACACCATTGGTATTATAAGGTAATCTTCCTCCTGCTAATCCTGAAACCCCGCTAGGTAAAGGATTAGGGTTATATTCTCTACCCATAAAAGTATAATTCCTAGTAGCACATCCCGTACCACCTAATAAACTAATGGAAGCAACAACAGACAATAAATATTTACCAAATCCCATGTCTAACAAAATTCAGATTCACTTATAAATTTATGTTATCTAATTAAGTAACAAATTTTTAATCTCATGTATAACATAATCTATCTCTTTTTTTGTATTAAACTCACTTAATACAAATCTAAGACTTCCTATAGCTTCTTTATTGTTTAATCCAATGGCTTTTAGAACCCTATTTTCTCCTCCGCCTTTACTTAAACATGCGCTTCTTGCAGAGCACATTATACCCCTTAATGAGAGCCTAAGAACAAGTTCATCAGCGTTTGCTCCTACAAAGCAAACATTAACATTATTATATAATCTCTTTTCTTTATCACCATTTATCTTTCCTCCAATTTTTTCCAATTCACCAATAAAATAATCTCTTAAATCTCTAATTTTTTCCTTATCTATCTTATTTATAATATCAAAAGCCTTGGCAAATCCAACTATTCCAGGAACATTCTCTGTTCCAGAGCGTATTCCTCTTTCCTGATTCCCTCCATAAATAATAGGCTCAACTTTCACTCCATTTCTAATAAAGATTAAACCAATTCCTTTAGGGCCATGTATTTTATGCGCAGATGCGGATAAAATATCTATTCCAAAATCCTTAACTTTTATCTTAACTTTCCCAAAACTTTGAGCTGAATCAACATGGAAAATGACTCCTTTCTTTTTACACATTTTACCTATCTTAACAATATCTTGTAATACTCCTATTTCATTATTACCCTGAACAATAGAAACTAACAAGGTTTCATCATCAATTTCTCTTTCAAGTTCTTCCATATACAATAAGCCACTTCTAAAAACCCCGATTTCTTTAACTTCATATCCTATTTTTCTCAATTCCAAAGCAGATTCATAAACAGAACTATGTTCTATTTTGCTTATTATTATCTTATTTCTTTTCTTATTCTTATTAGCCTCAACAACACCAAACAAGGCCAAGTTATTGCTTTCAGTAGCTCCAGAGGTGAAATAAATCTCTTCAGATTTACATCCCAATTCTAAAGCAATATTCTTTCTTGATTCATTTACTAACTTTAAAGCTTCCTCACCAAGCTCATTCTCACTTCCAGGATTTCCATAATTCTTAGTAAAACACTCATTCATTACTTCAACAACTTCATCATAAACTTTTGTCGTAGCTCCATTATCCAAATATATTATATTATTTACCATAATTACCTTTGGAAACAAAGGTATTTTAACCTTATTCCTTAATATTTTATATGAAACAAATACCTATAAGAAAGTGATAGAACAAGCTTTTGCTATTTAGTTTCTAAGCTTTTAGATATGCAAACCTTAAGATTTATATATTAGAATAGATAAATCTTACAATGGGAGAATTCACAGTAATTATTGAGATGGATGAAGAAGGATGGTATGTAGCTAAGGTTCCAGAAATACAAGGATGTTACACTCAAGGTAAAACTATCTCTCAAGTATTGGAAAGAATAAGAGAAGCAATAGAAGTATGTCTAGAATCAAAGGAAGATATTACTCCTATGAAATTTATAGGCATTCAAAAAATAGAGGTTTAAATGGCTAAGCTGCCTAGGATTTCTGGCAAAGAATTATGCAAGATAGGACTTCTAAAAGAGATACTTACTCAATTAAAAATATCAAGAGAATACTTTGAAGAGTTACTTTAAAATATCAATTTCTATTATCTCAGTGATAATTTTGTTTCTTCTATTAGTAAATATAATTAATCAACATGAACAACTTAAAATAAATCAAGATAAAGTCTGTTTCAAATCAAGATGTTTTAACGTTGAAATTGCAGATACTGTTGAAAGCAGACAAAAAGGTCTAATGTACAGAGATTTTTTAGCTTCTAATGAAGGAATGCTTTTTATTTTCGATAATGAGGGAATATATCCTTTCTGGATGAAAAATACATTAATTTATCTAGATATTATTTGGATAGATGAAAACAAGCAAGTTGTTTATATCCAAGAAAATGCCTTACCTTGCAAGGAAGAAAATTGCATAAATTACAATCCAGATAAAAATGCATTATATGTTTTAGAAATAAATGCAGGAAAAGTTAAAGAACTAGGTCTAAAAGAAGGAGATAATATTATTTTTCACATTAATTAACCTCTACCAGAATATCCTTTAGGGTAGACTACTAACTTACCTCTAGGCTTCAATAAAGGCGTTAGATTTCTTTTAGAATCTTCAACACTAACTCCAGAAGCTTGATATAGATAATGTACAGGACCATATAAATCAACAACAAGATCTGCTCTTTTCTGTAATTCTGATTTTTTTATTACTTCTCTAACATCTTCTTTATGAATTTCAACCTTACTAGAATCCATAAGAATATTACATCTATCTAATAGTTCATCCAATCTAGATTTAGCCCTTCTATCTAATTTTTTATTTTGCATAGCATAAATTAATATTTGAGCCATGGCATTATAATTAGCTATATCGATAACAATTAAGTCGAATTTTCTGCCTCTATTTTTAGTATTCCATCTAACTAAAGATGGAACAAATTCACCAAGTCCAGGACCAAGTTCAATAATTGTAGAACCAGGTTTAATATCTTGCATTTCATCATCTCTATAATCTTCCAAATCTCTAGCTGTAACTTTCATTATAGTTCTAGCACGAGTCCAAGAATAATATGGGCTGTTTGTTGAAGGAAAATGAAACTCAGCATCATCAGGGCTTTTTCTATTAACAATAAGCTCATAACCAGTCTTACTATCCAAAAATGCAATTTCTCTTCCAAAATCTTTTACTGTTATTGATGCATTCATCATTCTCAAATTTTAAAATCCTATATAAATTTAACGAAGTATTAACTAGAAAAGGCTAAAGCAAACTTATTTTCAAAGCAATCTTTTGAACAACATTCTTTAAACTCATTATTACATTGTGAACATAATGAACAGAATTTATTACAAGGATGATTTTCACAATTATTATAATTATAGCAAGGCCTTTTACATATATTACATTTCATTAATTCTTTATTCTCGGTATTAATATCGCTTACCATTCTCTTATCAAATACAAAACAAGTTCCTTCCCATACGCTATCAGGGAATTTCTTTCCAAAAGTTAATATTCCTCCATGCAACTGGCTAACATCCTTGAAACCTTTTTTCTTAAGATAAGCACTTGCTTTCTCACATCTTATTCCTCCAGTGCAATACATAACAACTTTCTTATCTTTCAAGTCTTTCAAGTCTTCAGCAACTTTTGCAAACTCAGTAAACTTCTCAATATCCGGAGTTATAGCTCCTTTAAACTTACCAACATTAGACTCATAATTATTTCTAGCATCAAGAATGAATATTTCTTTACCTATCTTATCCCCTTCATTCTCATATATCTTGATAAAGTCTTCAGCAGTTATATGCTTTCCAGTATCTTCAACTTTTACATCTTGCTGAAACTTAATTATTTCATTCTTTATTTTCACTTGTGTTTTATTGAAAGGATGACTATCTCCAATATCTTCCTTAAATTCAATATTAGAAAATCTTTTATCATTTCTTAAAAATTCTTTAAATTTTTCAGTTTGCTCAAGAATACCGCTAACACTTCCATTTATACCCTCATTTGCAAGAAGTATTCTGCCTTTTAATCCAATCTCATTACACTTTTCAAGCAATTCTAACTTAAACTTCTCAGTATCTTCAATCTCTACATATTTATAGAAAAGCAATATATGTATTTCTTTCATATAAAATATGCTTAAACTTAGCTTATAAATCTCACTTTTTTAATAAATTTTTTATAAAAATGCATTAATTAGATTTAAAAAGCAGATTTTACTAATACATTTAGAAATAAAATAAAGTTAGAAAATTATTTTAACATGTCAAAAATACCTTATAAAAAAACAAAGATAGTAGCAACAATAGGTCCTGCCTCAGAATCAGAAGAAGTTATGACTAAATTAGTTTTAGCTGGAATGAACATAGCAAGACAGAATTTTTCCCACGGAGATTATGAAGAGCATACAAGAAGAATAATGATTGCTAGAAAAATATCTGAGAAGCTTAAAGTACCATTAGCAGTACTCCAAGACTTATCTGGACCTAAGATAAGAATAGGAGATTTTAAAGAGGGACAAGTTACATTAGTTCCCGGAAAGACTTTCACTCTTTCTGTAGAACCTTGTGAAGGTACAGAATCAAAAGTTTTTATTAATTATCCTAATTTACATAAGGAGTTAAAAAAAGGTAGTCTAGTTTTTATTAATGATGGAAAAGTCAAATTAGAAGTTGAAAAAATAGAGGGAAAAAATATAGTATGTAAAATTATTATTGGTGGAACTATAAAAAGTAAGAGAGGAGTAAATCTTCCAGGAGCTTATTTAAAGATAAGCTGTCTAACTGAAAAAGATAGAGAGGACCTTAAATTCGGAATAAAACAAGATGTTGACTTCATGGCTTTATCATTTGTAAGGAAAGCAAGCGACGTTATAGAATTAAAAGAGATACTTGAAAAAGCTAAAGCAGATATAAAAGTAATTGCTAAAATAGAAACACCGGAAGCAATTGAAAATATAGATGATATAATAAAAGAATCAGATGGAATAATGGTCGCTCGTGGAGATTTAGCAGTTGAAGTTCCTGCAGAAGAAGTTCCTATTCTTCAGAAAATGATAATAAGAAAATGCAACACAGCAGGCAAACCAGTTATAACTGCAACTCAGATGATGGCTTCAATGGTAAATTCCTCTGTTCCAACAAGAGCAGAAGTTAATGATGTAGCAAATGCGATACTTGATGGCACAGATGCAGTTATGTTGTCAGAAGAAACAACTTTAGGCGATCATCCAGAAAAAGTTGTGAGTATGATGAGTAAAATAGCTATACATACAGAAAAATATTACCCCTACGAAGAACATTTGAGAAAAAATTACTTATCAAATAAAGATGTAACGGATGCAGTATGTAATGCAGCCGCTAATCTTGCACACGAGATGAATGCCAAAACTATAGTAGCACTTACAGTTTCAGGATATTCTGCAAAAAAAATTTCAAGATATAGAACAAAGCAACCAATACTTGTAATAACTCCCACTAAGAAAGTTTATAATCGTTCAGCGTTGAAATTCAATTGTTACCCAGTTTTAACAGAAATGCTTGATGGAGTATCAAATTCAATGGAAAAGGCATCAAAAATATCACAAGAATCAGGATTTGCAAAGAAAGGAGATAAAATAATAGTATTAGCTGGAATTCCATTCACAAAACCTGGAAACACAAATCTAGTTTTAGTTCAGACAGTTTAAAAATATAAAAATTCAATCTCTATTTTTTCTTAAACTTCTTAGCATACATTTCTTGAGCTGTTTTAATATCTTTTAGAGCAGCTTCTCGCGGTAAAAATTCTAAAATCTTACATTTTTTACCTTCCAATTCTTTGTAAGTTTCAAAGAAATGCTTTAACTCTTCAAGATAATGTTTAGGCACATCATTTATATTTTGATACTCTTGATACCTTGGATCAGACTCATAAACTGCAACAATTTTATCATCTTTTTCACCATTATCCATCATTCTTATAACTCCAATAACTCTTGCTTCGGCTAAAACCATAGGATAACTAACAGATCTATTAGTAAGTATAATAATATCCAATGGATCTCCATCTTCCCACAGAGTTCTAGGAACAAAGCCATAATCTCCTGGATAATGAACAGCAGAGAAAAGGAACCTATCCAGTTTAATCAAACCAGTTTTTTTATCTAATTCATATTTAAGTTTAGAATCTTTAGGAATCTCAATTATTGCATTAATAATACTTGGAGCCTTATCTCCAATTTCTACATCATGCCAGACATTATTCATAGACATTGCCGAATAAAATCAAAATGCTTTTTAAAGCTAACGTTACGTTTTTAACAAGCATTTACTTTAAATTATTATGTCTAATTTCAATGAAAAATGCTATTCTATTCTTAAAAAAGTTCCAAAAGGTAAAGTTACAACGTATAAGGCGCTAGCGGAAGCACTAAAATGCAAAGCTTACAGAGCAGTTGGTCAAGCTATGAATAAAAATAACCAATTCCCAATAGTTCCCTGTCATAGAGTAATTAACTCAAATGGAGATATAGGAGGTTACGCATTAGGAATAAACAAGAAAATAGAGCTCTTAAAAGAGGAAGGCATAGAAGTAATTAACAATAAGGTAGATTTAAACAAATTCATGCATAAATTATGAAAATGAATAACTATTTAACCTTCAAAGTATATCATGATTAGCATGGTAAAGGTACATGCATTTTCTAAAGCACCAAGCTTCTCTCTACCAGATCAGGAAGGAGTTATACATTCTTTAGACAATATATTTGCTAAATATATAGTTCTATATTTTTATCCAAAAGATGACACGCCAGGATGCACAATTCAAGCCAAAGATTTTACAAATAAATTATCTTTTTTTCATAATAAAGGAGTACAAATAATCGGTATATCAGGATTAGATGTAAAGTCCAAAGAAAAATTCTGCAATAAATATAATTTAAAACATACTCTTTTAGCAGACTCAGACTTTAAAGTTACAAAGTCTTACAAAGTTTTTGGTGAAAAAAAGTTTATGGGTAAAAAATATCTAGGAATAAAAAGAACAACTTTCATCTTAGACGAGAATAAAAATATAATAAAGACTTTTGAAAATGTCTCTCCAGAAAATCACGCAGATGAAATTTTAAATTATATCAACTCTTTAGAAGATTAATTTATAAAAACAAAATATATTTAAACTCAATATACATATATATATCATGAAAACTAGAGGTTTAAATTTTGGTATGATGACTAATTGTTTAGTCATTACTCTGAATAATAAAACCTCAATTTATTCAGTTTATTCATTCTTCAAGTAACCATCAAATACTTCTTTTTTGGCTACTGAATTTAAAACCATGATAAATAAAATATCAAACCAAGCTTTTGAAACCCGATATAAGGGGATAAGATCAGAATTAGTAACTCCTTTAGGAGTGGCTTTAATTCATAAGAAAATTAATCTTTTAAAAAAAGGTAGTTTATTTCCAGATGAATTAATAAATGAGATGGAAGAATATGCTCAAAGAAATGAAATATTAGATTCAAATATTTATATTCAAGATAATTCTATCCATAAATGCTGTCCAAATTGTCTAAAAGCACATACATTAGCAAAAGCGAGAGAGCTAGGAGTACAAGAAGCAACTATAAATAATCTAGCAAGGTTTCTAAAAGGTGAAACAGGACATAATGGATACTATTTAGACCAAGATGAATTAATTAAAATAGAAAACTAATCTCTTCCTTGTCTTTCCATAAAGTTTCTTATAAACTTATTATGCTTGTCTCCATCAGGAATGGAGTTGACTTTCCAATAAACTCCATCCTTAGATTTTTCAACCTTAACTTTTGATCTAGTAGAACTATGAATTTGATTTGAGATATAGATTTCTGCTTCAGAAACTTCAGCCATTTTCTTAGCATAACTTATAGCATTTCCTAATGGATTAAAATTCAAGTCTCCATTCTTAAGTTCAACAATCATTTCACCTTCATGTATTCCAATACCATATTGTGCTTTCTGAGCATATTTCCTATTATGTGAATCAAGTTCTTCTTTAATTAATTTAGCTATCTTAACAGCTCTAAGTGCATTATCCGTTTCTCTAGTCATTATAGGGGCAAATATTATATTGAAAGATTCACCAGATTGCACAACCTTGCCTTTCAATCCTCTAGCTTCCTCTAGAAGTTTTCTTATAACTTCTCCAGCCGAACTATCATCATTCATAAATTCATTAAGTTCTTTTATTTTCAAGCTTACAACACTTGTCTTCTCTTTTCTTCCATTATCAATATTCTTCCTTCCTTCTATATTTCTCAATTCATTCATAACTAGATAATCTGGTTTCCTTCCAATAAAATCAGATTTAGCTATTTTTTTATAATAAAATGCAATAGCTAATCCTAACAATATCAATATAATAGCCCACACCCAAGTTACCGCAGATGTTATAAATTTAGTTTTAGATTCCTCTTTAATGCTTACAGTCTTTCCAGTAAGAAAGACAGAACCAAGATTCCGAGATTCGCTTCCACCATTTACATTGATCTGATAATTTCCATCAGGGGCGGCAAGTTTAAATCTCTTACTTTCACCGATATTAAGATTAATATTTTTACTTTCGCTAACTTCTCCTATCTTTATTTCTACACTCTTATTATAATATACATTACCTATATTTTTTACGACTAAGCTGGAATTAAACATCTCAAAAGAGATTTTCTCCACACTTTCAACATTAAATTCTTTTTTTGTTAATAATGAATCAAATTTACCTTCTATTTTCCAAATTCCTGCAGTATAGTTGCTTTCTGTAAGGAAAGAATTTGCATCACCAGAAGTTACTGTCCTAGTTAAAACTGTTTTACCTTTAGAATCAACAATTTTTAAATCAGAATTAACTTTCATCTGCTGTCCACTCTGGTCATAAACCAATAACGTATAAGTTAATTCTTCACCAGGAATAAACTTATCTTTATTCAATGCTATCTTAGTCTCTTTAGCTACTTGAGCTATTTTTATACTAGACCTTAAAGTTCCTTCATTTATTATCTCACCATTAGAATTCTTTTCATAAGCATAAAATATTAGAATTTGTTCTCCTGCAGCTAGATTATTAGGTAAAATAATACTTGAATTGAATTTACCTTCCTTTACACTAATTATATTTTTTGTCTCAAAAATTGAAACTTCTAAAAAACCATTTAAGTTTTTGCCATTCTTCTTTACAGCATTACCTGAGAATATAACTTCTTCACCAGGATTAAAGCTATTTCTAATAAGACTTGAAGAAACATCAATATCTTTACTTACTGTAAAATCTCTACTCTTAATACTTTCATCAGAATAACTTCCTTTTACATTACATTTACCACGATTATTTCCAATTACTGACTTATCAAGAATAGTCGCTATCTCAACACTCTTTCTTTGACTTGCTTTCAAAGCGACAGGGCTCTTATATAGTCCAACAATACCAGATTCACATTCTATAGAAATTTCAAGAAAACCATTAACTTGATCAGTTCTCATTAAACTAACATTAATACCAAATTCATCACCATTATTATATATTGTTTCTGGCTGAGTAATAGAAATTTCAGCAGAAGCTAAAGCTAAAAAACTAATAAAAACCAATAATAAACTAACTAAAAATCTCCTCTTTTCCATCTTGGCTTAAAGTCCTTCTTTATATATAAATCTTATTGCATAAAACACCATATCCTTACTTTATTAAATTATATCGAATATACATTTATAAATATCTTAATCTTTTTAATACAATGAAAAAAGAGAGTGTTGTTAACCCTTGGGAAGTTTCCGGAGAAGTTGATTATAACAAATTAATCAAAGATTTTGGGGTTGAAAGAATAGATGCGAAGCTTTTAGCAAGAATAAAAAAACATACGAAAGAAGTGCATCCTTTCCTTGCAAGAAATATTTTCTTTGCGCATAGGGATTTACATTGGCTTTTAGATGAATATGAAAAAGGCAATAAATTCTATTTATACACAGGGAGAGCCCCTTCAGGTCCAGTTCATTTAGGGCATTTGCTTCCTTGGATATTTACGAAATGGTTACAAGATACGTTTGATGTGGAGCTCTGGTTTCAATTTCCTGATGAAGAAAAATTCCTCTTCAAACAAAATTTAGATTTCAAAGAAATCGAAGGATATATGCAAGAAAATATGTTGGACATTATCGCACTTGGATTCAATCCTAAAAAGACACATTTTATCATAGATACGCAACATGCGAATCTTATGTATAAGGAAGCGTGTAAAGTGGCAAAACGAATTACCTTTTCAACAGTTAAAGCAGCATTTGGTTTAAATGAACAATCCAATATAGGTTCTATATTTTACACGTCAATGCAGGCAGTGCCTGCCTTTTTACCTTCAGTTATAAAAGGAAAAGAGATACCTTGTTTAATTCCTCACGCCATAGACCAAGACCCTCATTTTAGAGTAACAAGAGATGTGTTACCAAAATTAGGACACTATAAACCAGCATCAATCCAATGTTTTTTCCTCCCTCCTTTAACAGGAAGCGCAGGAAAAATGTCTTCTTCAGAAGAAAATACTGCAATTTATACTACCGATTCTCCTGAACAGGTCAAGAAAAAGATAAACAAATATGCTTTCTCTGGAGGCAGAGATACTTTAGAAGAGCATAGAAAAATAGGGGGAAATCCAGATATAGACATTTCTTTTCAATATCTTAAATATCTCTTTGAACCCAACGACAAAAAACTAAAGAAAATAGAATCAGATTATCGTTCAGGTAAGCTCCTTTCAGGAGAATTAAAGGCAATTCTAATAGAAAAGATAAATCTTTTCCTTAAAGAGCATCAGAAAAACAGAGAAAAAGCAAAAAAGATAATTGATAAATTTATTTTGAAGTAATGCCACTCATCTTCTCAACCAATCGAGCTCCTCTATTTCCAACTTGTTTATACCATAAAGAACGTTTCATTTCTTCAGCAGCCAGAGTGTAGTTCCTCCCTTCAATATGTTTTCTTGTATTAACAAATTTTCTAAATCCTTCTTCTCCTAGATTGAAGACCATATCTATTACAATACTCTTTACCTCTTCTGGTTGTGCGTCATAATTCCGTATGCATCTCTTAGCAGAGGCAACTGCATCTTTTACATCTCTCTCAAACAAAATTCTTATTTGCTCATCAGTCAACTTTTGCTTTCCAGCAATAACGAGATCATACTGTGCCCCTACTTTTTCAAGACGAGAATGTGCATCTTGTCTTGTTAAATTAAAACCAATTCCTATCGTAGGTTTATTTTTTGTATCTCGATACACAGAATTTCTATAGCCTTCGTGTTCAATCAACTGCTTTTTAATAGCACTCGTATAATCATACTTATCTTTATTATTTTCCGTAGCACACATATTTAAACTTGAAAAAATCAAGCTACCAGCTAATGCAATTTCAGATAATTTATCTTTCAATATTCTCTTCATATTCATTTTTATTACCTTTAAGTAGTAGTATTTAAACCTTTGTTTTTAGTTACTACCATCAAGATACAACATAATAGAAAGATTTAAATAATAAAAATAAGAATAAATTAAATGAGAGAAAGATTAAGTATAGGCTATAATGGCATAATAATTAGCAAATATACTCCAGATTATAACTCTGCAAAAAAGTGGTTAGTAGGAGGAATATCAGCCCTTCTTATAGGGTTAAGTGCAATTGGATTTAAGATTTATTCAGATGAAAGAGCCGAGCTAGAAGAAGCTTATCGAGCACTTAGAGAAGCCAGGGCAGTTTTTCAAACAGAGCCTGATAAAGCATCAACTCTAGTCGAAAAGGCAAATAAATACGTCATTAAAACAAAAAGAGATTTCTCTCGTTCACATCATAATGAAAATCCTATCTTTGTAAAGAAAGAAGAGATAACAAGGCTTGAAGGAATGGTAGAAGCTTGGAACAATTATCTTGAAGGACAATCTATTAAAAATAGAAGCAAGTAATTTTTAAGGATAATTCAATAAAAATATAACTACTCAATATTTTTATACCCTTGATTCTATAATTCTGTATGCGCATTATTACATTACATTGCGATTATATCAAATTTAAAGCTCTGAAAAAGGCACTTAAAAGTGCAGAAGAGCTTGAAGATAAAGAGGAAAAGATAGTCAAAGACCCTCTAGTAGTTCTTACAGCAGTTGAAGAAGGAGACTCTCATGAAGAGGTAAAGAAGCTTGCAGAAGCAGTAAATAAGACTGCTAACGAGGTTAAAGCGAAGAACATTGTTATTTATCCTTATGCTCATTTATCTTCAAATTTAGCAAACCCAGAAACAGCAAAAGAATATTTGGTTGAAGCAGAACATCTTTTAGCAAAAGAAGGATTTAAAGTACAAAGAGCTCCATTCGGATACTACAAAGAATTTGAATTGAAGTGTAAAGGCCACCCCCTTTCTGAATTAAGCAAGGAATTTAGGAATATCAATTCAGAAAAATCAACAAATTTATCAAAGTCTAAACCTCAAGAAAAAGAAAAGAAAATAATCCTTGATAGAAGAAATCTAAAGCCTAACGACCATAGAATTTTAGGAGAAGATTTAGGAATATTCCATTTATCAGACGAGATTGGACCAGGTTTACCTCTCTGGCTTCCTAACGGAGAAATAGTAAGAAACGAGTTAATCAAATTCATGCGCAATATCGAAGAGGAAGCAGGTTACAAACATGTTTCAACACCACACATAACTAAAGGACATCTTTACGAGAAAACAGGACACTTACCTTATTATGCAGATACTATGTTCTCTCCATTGGATATAGAGGGAGTAAAGTATTATCTTAAACCTATGAATTGTCCACATCATCACATGATCTTCAATAAAATAACTAAAAGTTATAGAGACTTACCTTTAAGACTTGCTGAACCAGGTTCAGTATACAGAAATGAACTATCTGGAGTAACCTACGGCCTTATACGTGTAAGAAGTATGACTCAAAATGATGCTCATATTTATTGCACTCCTTCCCAATTAAAAGATGAGTTTTTGAATGTTCTAAATATGTTTGAAAAAGTCTACAAAATAATGGGAATAAAAGATTTCTGGTACAGATTATCTCTACCAGACTTCAAAGGAAATCCTGACAAGTTTACAGGAGATCCAAAAGAATGGGAACATGCATGTAATGAGATAAAGACAGCTATGAAAGAATCTGGTAAAAAGTTTGTTGAAGGTTTGGGAGAAGCTGCTTTCTATGGTCCGAAAATAGACATTCAAACTAAGAATGCTAATGGAAAAGAAGAATCAATAGCCACTTCACAAATAGATATAGTTATTCCTAAACGTTTGAACATTACTTACATTGATGAAAATGGAGATAAGAAATATCCAATTATAATTCACCACGCAATTTTAGGAAGTTATGAGAGATTTGTAGCATTTCTTCTTGAAAAAACAGAAGGTAAATTACCAGTCTGGTTATCTCCAGTTCAAGTCAGAGTTATAAATTTCACAGACAGAAATTTAAAATCCTGTGAGAAATTTCTTAAAGAAATAAAATCTTCTGTCTCAGGATTAAGAATAGACTCCGATTTCAGAAACACAACAGTAAATGATAAAGTTCGCGACGCTGAAATGCAGAAAATACCTTATATCATAGTAATAGGTGAAAAAGAAGAAGAAAGCAAAACTTTAGCAGTAAGAACAAGAGGAAATAAGCCAAAGTTTGGTGTTAAAACAGCTGATTTAATCAAAGAATTGAAAGAGAAAATAGAGAAGAGAAATCAATAAATACTACCTTATCCTTCACTATTGATGGGATTTGACACCCTTTTATGTGAATACGAGTTGCCAGATAAAGAAGTTCAAAATAATGAATTTAAGACAAAAAGTTTTGACTGCGAATTTGATAATTACTTAATAACAAAAGAAGGTAAAATTCTAATTAGGAATAGTGAAGATAAAGAATCGCAAGCAGATATAAAGTTTCATGGAGATGTAAGGTTCTATACTACAGCAGGTAAAGACAACTCAAAATGGTATGAATATCTCGCCCGCTTTACAGAAGGCGAATTGAAGTGGATTAAGAAGATGAGTTAAAGAAATAGCTGTCTTTTATCCTTAAAAAACATGAACAAATTACATCATTTTAGTATATAAACATAATCATAAAAACTTATAAACCCTTCTCACTTTAAAAAAAAGGTAAAAAGAGAAAATGAAAATCGAACCATTTATAAAAAAGCTTAATTCTTCTACAGAATATAAAGATTTTATAGGAAAAAATCCTAATTCATATATAGTAGCAGGATTTTTTATAATGGATTTCGAAGATAACAATTCACTTCATCAAATAGACTATTATATACCTAAACACAAAAAAGTTGCCGCTTTCACTCTTGAACCCAAAATAACTATCCAGATGATGGAATTAATGAATGAAAAAGCTCCAGAAAAATTGGATTTAAAGACAAAAGTAGATTTAGACACACTCCAAGGCATCATAGATGATGAAATGAAGAACAGAGGGATATCTGAGAATATAAGAAAGATAATTGCTATACTTCAATCAATAAAAGGAAAGAAGATGTGGAATATTAGTTGCGTTTTATCAGGAATGTCTATAATAAAAGCACATGTTGATGATGACTCTCAAACAGTATTGAAAATGGAAAAATCTTCAATAATGGATTATGTAAAGAAAGTTCCAGGAGCTCAATTAGGTTCATTAAACAATGCACAAGTTCAAGCACAAGTCCAACCTAATCAATCTCAAACTGAACAACCTCAACAAAACACAAAGATATCTAAAGAACAAATCAAAGAGCAAATAGACAAGTTAAACAAAGTAGAAGAAACTATAGAATTGGAAAAGAAAAAATTGGAAAAATTCTTAAAAGAACCTGAAACTCAAATAGATAATTCAGAAAGTAAGTCTAAAAAGAAAGCTAAGAAGAAATAGATAGTTTATTTTTATGGCTTAGGTATATTATAATCATAAATTGTTCCATTACTAAGATATAATCTTAATAAAGCACCCTCAAAAGGAGTATGTACTGGTTGTATATAAGCACCATAATTCTGAGTTCCGGAAGGCACAGTCATTAATGTATTAGTATAAGCAGTGTTTATTTGATTATTTACCGAATTAAAGAGAACTATCGGGTAAGAACCTGAATTTTGAGTATCCCAAGCTTCACCGACAAAATTATGAGATAAGACAATTTTATTAATTCCAAAAGAAGTGGGATTATTAAAGTTCAATGAGAAAGAAAAATCATTTCCACTTCCAGGATTAAAAGACCAAGGCCCAGTTCTATCAGCTATCTGTCCCAAATAAAGAACATTAAGAAAAGGAGCAGGAGGAGTAGTCGTAGTTGTTCCTGAACTTCCACCAGAGACACTACTAACCATCTTACAGCTAATTATTTCAGATGCATCACATGCACTATTCGCTCCTGCTAATTTAACAGCAACACTCGCAGTTTTTGGCTTGAAATTAATTCTTGCAAGAGAATGACTTAAAGAAGCATATTCAGTTAAGCTATTAGGACTAGAAAAGCTAGTTATATTACTTCCACCATCATCTTTTTCCAATATTATTTTAGCTTCACTCACTTCTGTCTTTCCAACACCTCTACTTATCAAAACACTAACATTATAATCATTAGCTCCATTCTGTGCAACTTCGCATTTCTTAACTAATACACCAACAGTAAGGCAAGTATTTGCACTCTGTGCTTTATCAGTTGTTCCTTTCAATAAAGGAACCAAGAAAGCAGCAATAATACCAACAGCAACAATAACTAACAATATAATCAATACATTCGTAATAACATCACTCAATGCTTTCTTATTCATTAACAATTAACCTCTATCATTCAATCTACAATTATCTTGAATATATAAATATTTACAATTTAATAACTGATATATAAAATAAAATTCAAGAAAATCTTTAAGCTTTAGTACAAGTTACTCTAGGAGTTTCTGAACAACTATTCTTTGCTCCAGCCATTGTAACTGCAACCCCAACAGATTTAGCAGGAAGAAGACCAGCTGTTGCACTTGCGTTAAAATGATTTTTAACAACTGAAGCAAATTCAGTAAAACTAGCAATATCCGTAGCTGAGAAACTACCTATAACAGTAGTGCCATCATTCTTTTCAACAACGAACCTAACAGCATCAATTCCATAAGCACCAGCACCTCTCTTCAAGGTTATATTAGTATAATTACCACCAGTAGCATTTAGATAATTCACACAATTCGCAACTTCAACATTAGCACTTAAGCAACTTGTTCCTTCAGTTACTTGAGTACCAGTATTTCTAAGTAAAGGCATAACAAAAGCAGCAATAATACCAACAGCAACAATAACTAACAATATAATCAATACATTCGTAATAACATCACTCAATGCTTTCTTATTCATGGTATTTGTATTTTTTGCCATTTTATCTAGTTACATTGTACAGGTTGGGATGCCTGACATGTTATCGATTTTCCACTTGAACTTTTTATTACAGGAGCAACACTAAACTGCTTAGGCTTTCCTCCAAAATTAACATCTGTCATAGAAACAGTTGCAAGAGAAGTAATTGAATCGCCATCTTGACTTGAAGAACTTCCATCTTCCTTTCCAAGAACCATTTTAACACCAATTAATTCTTGATCACCGCTAACCCATTTATATGTAACATTAGCTGTATTTCCAGTCATATTATTTTTAATACACTTAACAGGAGCTAAATCAATTTGAAAACATCCTGCTTGTTCAGTGCTTTCAGCACCTTTTTGAATTATAGGTTTCAAAGCAGCCCATAATATTCCAATAGCCGCTATAACAAGAACTATTACAAGAACGCTAGTAACGACGTCACTCAAACCCTTTTTGTTCATCTCAAACTCTCTTTTCATATTCTATTTATATAAATAGAGTATTTAAATCTTTTGTAAAAAAGCCCCACTTTGTTAAAATTTTTCAAAGTTTATAGTTAAATCTTTTGTAAAAAAGAAGAATATTTAATGTTTATTTGTCTATAATTCAGATGAAAAAATATGGTGTATTTCGTTCAGCCAGTTTTAAGGAGGAAATAATAAAATATGATAAATCAGTTCAAGATAGAGTAGACAAGATCGAAGATAAATTGATGTACAATCCAGAATATGGAAACCCTTTGGGAACAAAATGGTTTAGAGAATCCAGATTTGAAAATTATAGAATTTATTATCTAATTTATGAAGATTTAAGTTCTATTTATATCGTTGCTATTAGTAATAAGAAAGAACAACAGAAAACAATCAATACCATAAGAATTTTCTTAGAATACTTTAGAAAAGAGATGGAAAATATTATTAAACAAAAAGAATACTTTACTTAACTCTAGTTAATCTTCCTTCTTTTATATCTTTTAGACTATTAACCAACTGTCTAAGCAAATCCAAATCTATATTAGCTTGCATCTTTAATTTTTCATATTCTTCTTTACTTATACTCACCATTTCCATAATTAAGCTAGATAACACAAGTTTTTAACCTTTTCTAAAAGCACTATTTATGTGCAAACCAAAATTCATAAATCAATTCTTTTCCAACCTTCTTCACATTATCAAATCTTGCAAAACCATATCTTTCAAATTGAATCAAATCATCAACACTTAATTCTTCAATTCCTTTATCGGCAAATCCTTCTTTCCATAATCCATTAGGCATTAATATTTTAACTTTAACATGTTCTCCCACCCAGTTTATTTTCTGCACATCTTTATTTTGAATAGATGTAAATTTAGATTTCTTGCTAGATAAATTAATATTATAAAGATGCAACAGTCTTATTTCTTGACCTTTGTATTTTTCATAATCTTCTTTACTTATGAAAATACTTTTACCTATTTTTAATTCTCGAGTATCTTCAGGTCTATCAGGGTGCCTAGGAATTTCTATCTCTTTTATTTTTGGTTTATTATCAATCTCAATTTCAACAGGATTCTCTACAAAAGAATATCTTCCAGCTTTTCCATCAATAAGTTTTCTATTTATAGCTGCAATCATATCAAAATCTAAGTTTATAGGATGTTTTGACAAACCTATTTGTTTAACTAATTCATAAAATGATTCTTTTACTATCCCTCTTCTCTTTAAAGCTTTAAGAGTTATCAATCTAGGATCATCCCAGCCTATATACTCTCCAGATTCTATCAACTCTCTTAACTCTCTACCTTTTGTAGTAAATTCCATAACATTGAATCTTCCATATTGAACTATTTTCTGTTTATTTAATCCAAGTAGCTCTTTAATATAGTCCTGCAATTCAACTCTCATATCAAATTCATTACTTCTTAATATCAATGTAACGCCCATTAAACTATCTTCAATAGGATTATAGAAATCATACATAGGCCAAGCATGATACTTACTTCCTTGCCTATAATGCTGAGCTTTCATAATTCTAAAAAGTACAGAATCTCTCATCACGTGATTATTACTTTTCATATCTCCCTTTATTCTCAAAACACATTCTCCTTCTTTATATTTACCATCGATAAAACTCTTCCATTCTTTCAAATTATCTTTAACTTTCTTTTTTCTACATTCACATTCTTTACCTTTATGTCTTAAATCTTGCATTTTATTTCGGTCGCAATAGCAGATATACGCTTTATCAAGATTAATCAATTTCACAGCATAATCATACAATATTTCCATATCATCTGAAACAAATTTTATTGCATCTGGTTTTATTTCTAAATAATCTATTACATCTTCTTTCATAGCATCAACATATTCTTGAGAGACTTTCTCAGGATTAGTATCTTCAAATCTAAGAAGACATTTACCATTATACCTTTTAGCATATATATAATTAAGAATAAAAGTAAGCGCATGACCTAAGTGATTATACTTGCTAGGTTCAGGGGCTAATCTAGTAACGACTTCCTTTAAGCCAGATACATCAATTTCAGGCAAGTCTTTTTCTTTCTCCTCTTTTTCTTTAATAAGATGTTTATACTTTCCAAATTCCTTTTCCTTTTCCTCTCTTTTCAATTCATTAACTTCTTTACATATTTTCTGTATTTCAACCATAACTCTCTTTATATCCTTCTTATCAAGCCCGTGCTGAAACAATTTAGGCAATATCCTACCAGCATCAACTTTACCAAATTCAAGCGCATTCTTTAAGGCATATGCTTTTATTTCATTTGAAAAATCTTTCATAAATCCCCTACATAAATCAATTATTTAAATCATTACATTTTTTACTTACTTAAATTCATTCCATCAATTCTTTCAATTAATCTTTGAATCTTATACTCTAAATCTTCTATTTTCAATTTTAAAGCATTAACCTCATCACTTGCATTATTAGAATAACTACTAGGCGTTACTGTTTCAGAACTAGGATAATTACTAACCGCATTACTTGAACTAGAAGCTGAAGAAGTCAAACTACTTAGCAAATCAAAAGGATTACTAGTAGGAGTTTGGCTAACATTACTTGAAGAAGAATTGTTTTGATTCGTATTAGTAGTGAAATCAATAAAACCAGAATTTTGACTTTCATTATTTAAATTATTTTCACTATTCTTTAGAAGCCCTCTTTTTTTCAAAAGAGTATAATCAACATACTCAACACCCATATAATTCTTAAAGAAACCATTTATTTAAACTTGTTTATGTTGTAACATTTCTTCCAATGAATCTCTAAAATACCAATTATTAACTTTGCCAGGAGAGAAATGCTCAATAGCCTTACTAACAACTGCGAAAATAACTCTAGCTCTTACTGCCATATACATCTCTCTAGGCATAGTTTTTTCATCCATTATATTGAGAAATCTTCCAGAATCTCTATCCCAATAAAATTCTCCTCTTCTGACAATTTGATAATGCGTCTCGTCAGATATATATCGCGATAGTCCAGAAAAATCTTCCTTATTATCTCTACCATTCGAACAAGCATCACCCAATTTAGTTAAAAATTCATCAACAGAAGCTAATCCAGAAGGATTGCTTTTTCCATGAAGATATCGCAAAATAATCTTCAAGTCCAAATCATCTTGAGGTTTTCTCGCACTCATATGCTTTATTTTATAAATCAAGTTTAAATAAATATCTATACTGAAGGTTTAAATAAACCATTTACTTAAAAATAAAATGGCTAAAGAAGAGGTTGATTTACATAAATTGATTGCCGCTATAGTGCCAGAACCTTTTTGTAAATTAGAAAATAGAGGGAAAGTTGAAAAAATAGTAAAAGAAGGTTTAGCAAAAAAAAATAAAAGAGTTTATATTGAAGCAGCAAAAGAAGCAGTACCCGCAGATTATCAATTCTTTGATTTTACTTCACAAAATTATAATAATCCTTCAGACCTACCATTATTTAAAAGACCTATAGAAAAACACATATTAGAATATGATTCATTTGGAGAAGGATTAGAACCAATATACTTCTGGATTCTTGATAAATTAGAAGTAGACGAAAATGTAACCGTTGAAAGATTAAGAGATAATTTTCAATCTTCTGCCGGTTCAGGTCATTTTTCAGAAATGGGATTAAAAGCCACAAGAATGCAGGAAGAAGCAATGAAAATGTTAGGAGCAGCTAATCAATTGGTAAAGACAGTTTTAAGCATAATATATGATTTAAAAGATTTCAAATTAAGATTGAAAATTTACAAAGAATATCGTAATGGAAATCCTTTAGAGAAAAAAGCAGCTCTTCTTTCTTTGAAACAAATCTGGATGGATACAGTTGATTTAAAGAGAGGAACAAGTTCAATTAAAGGCATGGTTCAGCAATTCGACTATGTAACTTTAATAGATGCCTTTATGGCAGTTCCTTCTCTTGAAGCTTTGGAAAGTATGGATTTAAATGATAGAGTAAAAAGAATTTTACAACAAAGAGTTTTAGAATTCTATAACTGGCTAGACGAATCAGAAAGAGAATTAACAAAAAGATTTGAAATAGAAAAAGAGTATCTTAGAAGCCAGGTAAACACTCTAAAGATGTATGCTCGTTGGGCAAAACCCTATCTTAAAGCAGCAAGAGATTTAACTCAAAATGAGAAAAATTATTCTGCGCTTGTAAAATCCTTCAATACATCAATAACTGAAGTTACTCTTCTTGGTAAATCTAAATATAAACCTGATAGCGATATTGGTGATGGAAATATACCAGCATTATTCAAGAAGATAAAAACAGAAGGCTTTTTTGAAGTTATAATAATAGAATTTACATTTAGAAGTGCTCCTGAAAAAGCTGGACAAGGTTATGGTTTCAGAGGAAAAGTAAATATCAATTTTACAAGTTATGTTATGACTCAAAAAGAAATAGAGGCTCTTAAAATCAGCATGGATGAAGATGATTTAGAGGATATAATGAAATATGTTCTAGGAGCAACAGATGAAAGTCTTGCTAAATTAGCCCAAGATTTAGATGAATTTCTAGATGATAAACCTTTTGAAGTAAAATCAGAAAGTTCTTCTAATGATACAAATCCTTTTTCAGCATTATTGTCGGTAGTAATACCTGAAAAGAAGACTGAAAAGAAAGAAGACAAGAAAGACCTTTTCAAAATTCTTACCATGCCTAAGTATTCAGAATATGATAAGATTTTAAGGAATCAAGCTATAATCACTTCAAGAAGAAGGTGTTGGAGAGTATATGATTTATACAAGAAAACACACGGCATGCCTAGTTTGCCAAATTATACTTAATGTCTTTAGTTAATTATAAATATACTTTATTCTTATATATACAATGGCTGAAAAGATGAAAGTAAAAGAAATAGAACCAAAGATAAAAGAAATAAAAACAGAATCAAAGAAAAATGAATTTTCTGAGCTTGAGCAGGAAGTCTCTGATGAATCAATAATTTCTCAAATGCCTAGTGGAAATTTCGATACTTCGCTTCCTATAAATCTTAGAGGCCAACAATTAGATGAAGGACTAGATTCTTCAGTTACTCAAACAAGAAATGAAAACATAGACGTCTCTTCAAGATCAACATATGGAACTCAACCAACTCAAAGAGAGTTAGAAGCAAAGTATCAAGTCAGCTCTCTTGCAGAACAGAGATTTCAGACTGCAATTGGTATAGCAAGAGAAAGAGAAAACTTAAGAACTCAATCAAATTTTGAAAACCCAGATTTAAGACAATTTGGTTCAAGTCAAACAGGAGAAGGTGAATACGATGGACGTATCTCAACTTCAGATGTTTCTATAAAAAGAAGAAACCTTTGGGAAGGCGGTTGATTAGTCTTTTTGATTTAAATGCAAAGCATAGAATTATTAGTTTCTGGAACATATTCTCTTGCAGGCGATCTAATAAATATACTTACTAAGATTATCAAAATGACAACTGCAAGAAATATCAAGAAAGCTATAATATAATTAAGTATCTGACTATTGCTACTTCCACTACTTGAACTTTTCTTTCCATTCAACTCTATTCTCAAACCATCTTGACTATTAACTTGATTTATACTTTCTCTTATTGAACTACTATCATCAACAACTATAGGCGCAGTATTCGAACTTCCAGAATTAGAGTTACTGTTGCTACTTCCACTACTTGAACTTCCCCCAGTATTTGAACCAACTCCAGAACATAAACCGCAATCAGTTGCACAGCTTGAACAACTTTCTCCTTCAGAACATAAATTATCTCCACACAACAATCTATCTTCGATTACTCCTGAATGTCTTAATCCTGAAACTTCAAATATATTTCCACTTACAGCACAATTATAATCTCCAACATGTCCTGGACATTTAACTTTGAAACAGTTAGCCCTTATCTCTCCAGCATTTCTTAGATTAGGTTCATCTCTTATGCATACAGCATTACTACTTCCACTCTTTCTTTCAAACAAGACACTCTTTGTCTGTCCAGATAACAATTCTAAATTCTTAACTATCAAAAACTCTTTGCTTTCATTTTCATTACTCTTTAATATGTTGATATTTTCAAATACTGAGTTGTCCAAAACTGAAGGTATCTTTAATACAGCTTGTTCCCTAGAATCTCTAAGAACTTTCTTTCCAGAATCTATACTAACATTTAAGTCATTTCTATTTAGTACATACTTTCTATAAGAACAAGTACTTTGATTTAGATATGCAGTTCCATTTGAATCGCATTTATTCTTATATCCTATAGATATTGAATCAGGAACTGCATCACAAGATACAATAGATTCAGGTTGACAGAATAAAGTTGAATTATAACTACAGCTTTGCACAAGCAAAGGACTTCCACCAACACAACCAGCAGGAGTGCTACCTAAAATTGTTCTTGTTCGAGTATTATTTGCATAACATACACTCCAATTACTATAATTAAATTCGGTACACAATACTCTACATTCATTACCAACAAGTGTAAATCCAGAATTACAATTTGATATCTGACAGGTATTGTCTGATAAATATCCAGTCCCTAGAGAATTGCATTTATTTCTATATCCCGTAACATTTGCACCAGGAATACTTGCACAACTTTCAGAAGAATCAGGCACACAAACTCTTATACAACTCTGGTTCAATATAGGACTTCCACCAACACAACCAGCAGGTAAACTCTCTAATACGCTTCTCGTCTGCTGATTATTAACTTCACAAACTCCATAAGAAGTATAATTGAAACTAGTACAAATTGGCTTACATTTATCATTCACTCTAATGAATCCAGAACCGCAATCGCTATTTATAGTCCTATCAACACTCTGTGCAGGAAGATAATTAGCATTTCCATTATGTTTAGCTCTAATTAATATTGTTCCAGGACCAGAAACAGTAAGTCTATTTCCACTCAGATTTGCAGGACCACTTACAACTTCAAAACTCACTGGAAGAAAAGAACTACTACTTGCAACCAAATTAAATTCTTCTCCAACACTCTTATTACTTATTTCATTAAATGTAATACTTTGTTCAGCTTGAGTTATAACAAGCACAGAGTTTCCAGAACCTTGATAATTATTATCATTGATAACTGCACTGAAAGGATATGCTCCAGCATTTACAGGAAGAGTAGCTAAACCAGTATAAGTAATTGTAACTCCAAGTCCTGAAGGAATGGTACTTGCTCCAACAGTTTTAGCAGAACCATTATAAACATTGTTCAAATTAGAAAATATTATTGTAGCATCTCCTTTTTGAACATTGAAAGTTCTATCAACACTCTGTGCAGGAAGATAATTATTATTTCCAGGCTGACTTGCAATTATAGTTACACTTCCAACACCAGTCAAGTTTATTCTATTACCCGGTAAGAGAGTAGGTGATAACAAGACCTGCTCTCTAATAAAAGCTTTTTTAATAATATTTAATGCAACGTTGAAGTAGTCGTATTCTATATCTTCTCCAGCTAAAAAGCTTCCAGTTATAGGACTAACAAAATTTTCTCCAGATACAACTTCAAAAATAACAGGCAAACCAGAACTACTACTCGCTATCAAATCAACAACTTGACCATATTTTTTATCGCTTATAGAATTAAATGTAATTGTCTGACTTGCCTTTTCAACATTTACATTTAGAGCAGAAAAAAATTGGTTCTTAACAACAGTAAAATTGTAATTTCCAACATTCAATAATATATTTTTACCAGCATCATTAGTTACATCACTTCCATTTCTTAATAATGTAAATCCATTAACATTAACACTTATATTAACTGTACTTCCATAAGTCAAAGTTAAATTTTGTCTTAATCCATTAGCAAGCATTATTATAGGACTTAGTTCATCTGCAACATCAATCCTATAATTTGTTAAATTAAAATTACCAGCACTATCATTTATCTTTATTTGAATCTCATACTTACCACTTCCCAAAGCACTCTTATTGGTAAGTAATCCATTCTGAGATATATTAAATCTACTATCATTAACATAATAACTAACACTTCCCCTGTTATCAGAAGCAGAAAATATTACATTAACACCCGCACCATAATTCAAGGATAAATTACTTGGAATAGAAGTAAATATAGGAGATATAGAATCAAGAGCTTCTCTGACTTCTATATACAAGACAGAACTATTAGCAGAATAGTTTTGTGTATGAGCATGACTCACATTAACAGAATGATTTCCAAGAGCAGTTATATTCAATTTATGCAATATAGAAAGTGAATTATTTACTTCAATTCCATCAACAATTAATGATACATTTCCTTCACCAATTAATCTTCCAGCATTTACTAATGCACCTTCACCAGAGATTATACCCAAATTACCAGATACTCCATTCAACAAAAGTGAAACACTTGAATTTATTCTATTAACTGTAACTTGATAAGTTGTTGAATTATAGTTATTTGAACTATCATTAACACTCACATTAACCCTATAAATTTGAGTACCCAAAGCACTCTTATTGGTAAGTAATCCATTCTGAGATATATTAAATCTACTATCATTAACATAATAACTAACACTTCCCCTGTTATCAGAAGCAGAAAATATTACATTAACACTATCAAGATAATTTATATTAATATTTGCAGGTATGGAGATTAAAACAGGAGATATGTTATCTGCTCCTTCAACAGCAACAAAACTTCTAACAACACTATCATTACGATTTGGTCCAGTAAGACCAGGAGCGCGAAGGACTGCTTTATCAGCACTATAATAGCGAATAGTTCCTGTCTGTCCCGGAATAAAGCTTGCTGGTATCGAAGCCATATACGTGCGATTATCTGTCTGTTTGATCAGTACCTCTTTAGTAATTCCATTATCTAATGAATACAAAATTTCTCCTAATTCTTCATCGCTCCTCACGATAAATGAACCATTTAATACTAATGTGCCAGTGAGATTAGGATTCACAGGAGTAAGTAAGGGAGGAACAGAATCATACAAAACACAAGGGAGAGTAGCTCCTTCACTGTTCAGATTGTTCCGACAGTCAAATGCAGAAGAACCATCAGACACAGCACTCCAAAACCTAGGAATAGCTTGAGAAACACTAGGCAACAGAATACGGTTATTCAGAATGGTCAGATTTTCACTTGACGACCAAATAATGCCATACGTGTCAGGAGCAGAAGGAAGAACGAGAGGAGTATAGGGAGTAGCGCTTGTACACGTGCCGGGAGTGGGAAACGAGGCAGTTCCTCTAACAAGGTGCGCAAGCATAGTTGCATCAACCGACGTTGCCACTCCATCTCCATTGAGATCATAACAACAAGAAGAAGGGTTCATATTTTGAGCATAATAAGGAGCCCCCAGTTCTTCATCCCATTCGTTAATCAAGCCATCTCCATTCAAATCTCCACGTCGTTGTCCATTGCCACATGAATAGGTTAACAATCGCGGATCATAAATGCGAATTGTGTTGTTAATAATGGACGCATTATCAACTGAAAAAGGGCGATGTAGACGAAGGAAATTTACCCCAATACCCATGCCCGCTCCTCCTCTATGAAATCTATTCACATTTGTGGTAATGGGTACTAAATCAATCGTATTATTAATAACATACACCTGTTCATGAAAAACGTTTGAGCCAAAATTGAAGAAAAATCCCACTTCAACATTACGAAACAAATTATCTCGCACCACTAAATCTCTTCCCCGCCAACTATCATAATACGTCCCGACGGTTAGATTATAATGGCGGTTTCCTTGCACAGTGCAATTACCAATACAAGCATACATACTCGACCCGTGAACCTGGCCTTTAGAAGGAGTAGTGAGCCCTTGTTGTATTTCAAAAACACCAAGAGGCGTATAGAGAGGAGACACTTTTTTACTCCCCTCAGCTCGATAGGCAACACTCGTCCCATCAAGCGTATTATTGATAAGTAAAGCATTACGCACAAACCCTTCCCCATTTGCCCAAGGATATTTGATAGGAACTCGAAAACCTTGAGCTAAAAGAGCCTCATCATAATAATTATTGCTCCCCCCAATAACGGCAAGAGACGTTTCACGAGAAGAAAAGCCGGAAGCCCCTTGCACAACAGAGTTGAGAATCGAAGCATTTTCGAGGTCTCCGTAATTAACATGCCCTCCCCCAATGAGGAGGGGAAAGGTCTCAAATTCTGCACTTGAACTTCCCGCATGAATAGCCTTGATACGATTCAGAGAAATATTACTTCCTCATACCCCTACACTCGTGATTGAAAGTTCAGGGATACTATCTTGTCCGTGAAAGTTAGCATCCAACGTCATATCTCGTACATTCAATCCATGTGCAAAACAATTATACGGGGTCCCGAGAATAGAACTATAGGCAAACGATCTCGTAGGAGTGTTCCATCCGACTTTCCCACTTCCCACTAATGTAATGTTTGTCTTATCAATACCTGCCCCTTCAATAGTCCAATTCACTTTCGGCATCCATCCCTTCGGAGGATTCTGGACAGGTGTACACGTATCGATAGCATAATCGCCCGCGCTAAACCCATACGTGTAATAAGTTCCAGGCAGGAAGGTGATAACTAAATTCGGGGGAAGTAATTGCATCAACGTGCTAAACTGTTCAGGCGTATTCACTTGATACGGGTCTGCCTGTGTGCCTGCTCCCGGACGACTCATATAGGGTTGAGGAGGAGTACCTGGAAGAAAAGGGGCACGACCACTGGGAGTAATCCACACTCTGCTCGTTCCACTGAGAGGAGCAGGGTAATTCAGAGCAGTATCTTGCTTCGATTCATACGCACCAATATCAGGCGCCTGTCCCTGATTACGTAACAGCCCTTCTCGGTCGCTTTCTATTCCTCGCGCTGTGATACGCGTTCCTCGATTCGCAACCCACCCATTGCTTAACGGACGAAAATCAAGTCGTGCGATATCCATAACAAGTTGGCTCATCGTCGTTGGCAATACAACCGAATTACGATCATACCCGCGAGCTTGCCAATCAGCAAGAGTTAAATCACATAATCCAAAATCATCACACCAAATAATTTGGGTACGAGGAGTAGTTGAAACAACAGGCCCACCAATTTGTCTATTTTGTAAATAAGGAATACTTATCCAGCTTCCATGGAACAAATTGTAATCTACAACATTATCTCTTACAACTGTAGGTCCATCAACAGGAGTTGCACAAGTAAGAGTACGTCTAGGAATAACTGGAATAGTTACATTCAAGAATAAATTATTCAAAACATTATTATTTGTCAATGTTCTTCTTCTACCTTCATTACCAGGGTCAAGAGCATTACCGCACTCACTATAAGATAATGTAACTCCTACTCGAGATTGATAAAAAGTATTATGAATAATATCAGTATATATTGAAGAAGAGGAGATAACCTGTGGAAAATGATCTCCTGGATAAACTCCCAAATCCAACCATTCTTGTAACTCTCCTTCCATATTTTGGATAAACACATTATTTCTTACTATATTTGGCCTATCTTTAGTACCATTACTAGCCTCAAAGCTAACACCGAAACTATTATTTATGAATAAATTATTTTCAACAATATTTCCATAACCTGCCCAGTCAAACCAAACTGCTCCACATATATGAGTATTAGTAAAAGTATTATTTCTAATTACCATTTCACTGACAGAGCTGAGTTTAGGATCAGAACATCTATCAGTATCGCATTCAATTAATTTCATTCCACCACAATGAAATCCTGGTAAATACCTTTGCCAATTATTGTGGTCAAAAACACTATTCTCAATTACAGTTCTCTTTCCTCTAATGTTGGAACCAGTATTACCATTATAATTAAAAGAGCTATTAGAAACGGAGCAAAATGAACATCTTCCATCTAGTCCTGTAAATCCGTTATAAGAAGCTCCAACGCCCTCTATTTTATTATGATGACCTCCAACAGTTAATCCCCAGAAATTAGAATATCTAATATCTAAATTGTATATTTGGAGATATTCACTTTCACTTCCAAGAAGAAGTTGCTCATCAGTTGCTATTTCTATTTGTTTACTATTAGGATTACCATTATCTGGAAGCCAGACAAATAATCTACCATAATCTGCCTTTGAAGGATTCATCTCAAGATAATAATCTCCTGCTTGCATATCTGTTTGATTATTTCTAACTGAAATTGGTCTCTCGAACTGGCTTCTTCCAATCATTCCAGTTACTGAACTATTAACTTGTCTCAAAGAAATAGGATTGTTTCCATGAACAAAAACACCTTGAGGATTCCAAAAACTATTTCTAAAGTCATTATATCCAGTCAAAGTATACCACTCACTATTACTTTTACTATCGACATAAGCTCTCCAGTTCAAATAATAAATAGCTTTTCCATCAGGATTATTATATGTCTGCCAGGTATTTGGAGCTCTTTCAGATAAAAGCAATGTTGCTCTTTGATTAAAAAAAGAAGTTATAATAAAAGGTCTATCAGCATTTCCACTTACTCCTTTTCTAGCAGTAACTACGTCTTTCAAAGCTCCAGCATTTATTCTATATTCTCCACCCATAAGATAAATAGTTGAAGAATTAGGAACCTGTCCAGACCCTAACACTCTCTCAAGATTTTTCCAAGGAGAACCAAAAGTTCCAGAATTAGAATCACTTCCATCGGGAGATATAAAATAAACTGTCTGCCCAGGAGAAAGTAAAACTTCATCGCTCTTAAAGATAGAATTCCGCAATTTAGAGATAAAGTTTTCATTATTAGTCTTATCTTGCATATAAACTTCAGTTGAATTCTGACTTGTGCTGTTGAAAGTGTATCCTAAAACAAGCCCGATAAAAAGAAAGGAAAAAATGTAAACTAATACTTTTCCATCACCATTTTTCATTATTTAAAGACTTAGAAATACTGGCTCTGTCCGGATTGAGTAAATCTCAATCTGGCAAATAAAAAAAGTTTGATTATCTTTTGAATAAGAAATCTTCATCATTCGCTTCAAATTATAATAAATCACGTGCCAACCAAATTCTCTTTC
>Ga0233425_10002048_pt1 | contig 41601 bp, 39 predicted proteins | sample Watercolumn_Towu_2_FD_181712 | JGI IMG/M metagenome (GOLD analysis project Ga0233425, IMG submission 181712) | Freshwater microbial communities from Lake Towuti, South Sulawesi, Indonesia - Watercolumn_Towuti2014_140_MG | ecosystem: Environmental > Aquatic > Freshwater > Lake | place...
AACAAAAACAGGTGCATCTTATTCTTCCTATGCCCCAAATTCTTTGTTTTTAGGCAAAACAATTATGGCCAATAGTTATTTTCTTATTGCTAGAAGCGGCTCGTCTTTTGAGGCCTCTGCCGAAGTTGTTACCACGTATTCTTTAGGGGATTATGCTGCTGACACAGGCAGTACACTGGTTTTAAAACGTGGCGACCAAAGCATTTCTGACAAGGTTGGTTTTGGCCAGGCTCAAGAATATGAAAATTCACCCGCACAGATTCCTGCTTCTGGTCAGAGCATACAAAGAGTATGGAATGTAGCTACAAGTCAACCGCAAGACACAGACAACAACGCAGTAGATTTTCAAATTTTTAATAACCCCACACCCCAGGCCGAAAATCCAAAATTTTATCTTTATGGCAATTTTATTTTTACAGAGGACACAATATTAAAAAAAGCGTTGTGTCCATATTTATTTAGCGGAAACATATCTATTAACCAGGGTGTAACCCTAACAATCGAGCCAGGATGTGTAATAAAGTTTAACTCTGGCGCTTCGCTTTTAGTAAATGGTAATGTGCAGGCCGTTGGTAGTAATACAGATAAAATTATTTTTACTTCTTTTAAGGACGACGATTGTGGCACTACTCCTGCCTGCGGTGACACAAATGGCGATAGCAACAACTCCACGCCCAACCACGGCGATTGGCAGGGCATCAGTTTTATTAATGGTAGTTCTAATTCTAACTTTGAGCACGCGTATTTTCGTTTCGGCGGACACGGCCTAGGGGTCATAGGGGCTGCGGTAAAAGCTGAAAACTCACCATTAATAATCAAAAATTCTATTTTTGAAAATAATTTAAACAGAGGCCTATATCTAGTTAATTCAACGGCAACAATTGATTCAAACCAATTTTTGGACCAAACAGATCCTGATATGGGGAGTAGTTTTAATGCCACGGCAATTGATGTTTTTGGAGGCTCGGGTCAGATTGTAAACAACTATTTAAAAAACAATAACTACGGCATCGCTTTAAGCGACTGGTCAGATGCAGGCAACACTTATGGCCCCAATTTTTCTGTGCAAAACAATAGTTTGGAAGCTAACTACCACGCGATTGTTTTGAATACTTTTGACGGTCCATCATTTTCAGGAAACCAAATTTTAGGCGATCCAGATTTGCCAGGGACATTTGCTGCCATATTGGTCAATGCAAATGTGACAGAAGATGTTACGCTTTCGCCAGATTTACCCTATTTAGTAAACAGAATTTTGGCAGTATCGCAGGGTGCAACCTTAACCTTACAACCCGGGGTTATTGTCTCTTTTCAATCTAACTGGGACGGTCTGCGCGTAGATGGCACGCTGAAAGCAGTTGGCACAAGTAATGATAAAATTATTTTTAGGCCGTATTATTATAACAGGGATTGGATTAGCCCAGGCAATTGGGATGGCTTACTGTTTACCAACACAAGTCAAAATTCTGAGTTAGAGAATATAGAAATATATCTTGGAGGGTCCTTTCATGCTAATGGTAATACAGATTTTGGGGCTGCGATTAGGGTTGAACAATCTTCAATTACGTTAAAAAATTCTTATATACACGACAATAAAAACAGTGGTTTGTGGCTAATAAATTCTCCATCAATCATTGATTCTGTTTCGTTTTTTAATCATAAGCTAGCTATAGACGGGCAGGTGGCCAAAGCTATCTACATACAAGGCGGTAGTCCAGAAATAAAAAATTCTCGTTTTCAGTCTCAAGTTTACGGTATTTATAAAGACCAAGCAGCCACTCCAAATTTAGAAAATAACACTTTTATGGATAGCGACGTGACCGACATCTACACTACGCCATAGGGTTTACAAATTTTTAGTTTTTGATAACCTTATATTAAGTGTTGTTTTTGTTTACGAGATTTTGTTGGCACCTTGCACAAAGGAGACTTCTATGCCCTTTTATTCGCGCGACAAAAAGGGAGAGTGGGTGCCTATCAAAAGCGAAACCACTCTCTACAGCCACAATGGTGGTACGGAAAGCAAATTGTTGGCTGTGTTGGCGCCTCTTGATGACGATGGCCAGGCCATGCACATCAAAGTGGTTGAGCCAGAGAGTCTGGTTATAGTCTATGGGCCGGGATTCATGAAGCTGGTCTATGACGAGGCCATTGTCTGTCGGGGAGACTTTTTCTTGCAAAACCGGAAGACCAGGAAGATCATTCTGGTCATCTACCAGCCCAATAGCAAGAAAAAGCAAGGAGAGCAGCCCGCGTCTCCAAAAACACAGAGAGCGCAAAGGCTTCAACCAGACCACGAAACGCCAGATGGCGATATTAGTCTCGACGGGTAACCGCGCGTGCGAGCACGCCGGTTTTTTTATGCACAGTACAATAAAAAAATAATTTATGATACAATAAAAAAACGCGCTTTGACTTCCAGCGATTTTTTTGGTAGTTTTAGGAATCCATATGTCAAAAGATGAATTTCTAAAACTAACAAATGCAGTTTATAAAATTCTGGAATATTTTCCAGAATCAGATCCATTAAAAAATCGGGCCAAAGATAGGGCTCTGGCAATTATGGATCATTTAGTTTTGATAAATCAAGCCCACGATCTTAACCAAAAGGAAAAAACAAGAAAGCACCTTTTAGAAGATATTGATATTTTGTTGGGATATTTTTGGATTGCTAAATCTCATGGATGGGTAAGTCCAGTTACTTGCCTGGTGGTTGCCAATGAATACGAAAAAATTAGGCAAAAAAACCTATCTGCCAAACCGAACCAGCCATCCAAGCCAGTACTGCATAATAAAGAGGGTGATAGGAAAAAAGCAATATTAGACTTCTTAGCTAAAAATGGTAAAGCTCAAGTTATGGATTTACAGACAGTCTTGCCAGAAGTGACTAAACGGACAATTAGAAGAGATTTAGATGAATTATTAGAGGGGGGTAAAATAGCTAGATTTGGGCAGTTTAATCAGGTTTTTTATCAGGTAAAGAGTTAGGACAGGTAGGACATTTTATTAAATAATTTGTCCTATCAAAAATAAACATAGAAAAGTTGACTTTTTAATAAATTTATATTAATATTGGGGCTTATAGGTAATGGATGTTGTGAAAGAACAATTTAGTCAAATTTACGACCAATATATTGAAAAAATATACAGGTTTGTTTATTTGAAGGTAAATTCTCAGGAAGTAGCTGAAGATTTGACGTCTAAGGTTTTTTTAAAGGGTTGGCAGGCCTTTCAAAATGAAGCCAAATCTATTAAAAATCCAGGTGCATTTTTATATCAAATCGCCCGTAATACAGTAATAGATTTTTATAGAGAAAAGGGTAGGACAAGCACTGTGTCATTGCCAGAATTAGCTGATTTCGGAGCAAGTGCGCACGAAAAGGCTATTTTGAGCGCTGATGTTAGCATTGTTAGAAAGGCCATGGAGAAATTAGATAAAGACCAGCAAGATATAATAATTTGGCATTATTTAGAGGACATGCCAATTAAAGACATAGCTGAATTAACGGGGAGGCCAGCAGGGACTATCAGGGTAATGCTACATAGGGGATTAAAAGACTTAAAAAATGTAATAAATCAGCAGGGTTGAACGTCTATATATTAATAAGCAAAAAATGTCCAAAGTTACTCAAAAACAATTAATTGACCAGATAAAAATTCTCCAGGAAATAAAACCCAGAAAAGAATGGGCTTCTTTGCTTAAGTCGCAGATATTAGTTGGAGGCATCCCAGAGAAGACCGCGGTCAGAGCAGAGTCGTTTCAAACAAAAGCAATTGGCATTTTAGAAGTTTTAGAGAATGCATTTTTAAAAAGAAAATTGGCTTATTCTTTCGCTGCTCTAGTTTTTGTAGTCGTTGGCTTGGTGGGCTTTGCGCAATACACAATGCCTGGCGATGCATTATTTCCAATTAAAAAAATAGCAGAACAATCAGAAGCGACTTTGACTGGCCAAACCAGTTTAAGGCAAAGCGTTGCCGCATTGGGTAACAGAATAAATGATTTAGCCGTTGCAGCGAAAGAAGGCAAGAAAAATAATATCCCTTCAGTAATAAGCGAGGTGAAAAATAATGCTTCTGAGCTGGCAAAAAATCTAAAAAATAATTCGGTTGATGCCGCCACTATAAAAGAAATAGCAGTTAGTTTAAAGACTTTGGCCAACGTTCCTGGCACAGATTTAACAGCCAATACAGATGTAAAAGATTTATACCAGACAATCATTGAGAGTCAGCTGGCGGATTTGCAAAAAGCCACATTAACAGATGGACAAAAAGAGGCTTTAACCGAGGCCCAAGATTTGTATGATCAACAAAAGTATGTAGAAGCTTTAGAAAAAATATTGTTAATAAAATAGAAATTGACTTGGCAAAAAATCGTACTTTTTGCCAATTATTAATCAAAAAAATATGGACGAGTCGTTGTTCGTGATTAGTACGTAAAGTCGCGAGCAAGTAATGGTCGACCGGCGAGAAATAAAGGTTAAAAATTAATAAAAAACACAAAATTTAAAAATGAATATAAGAAAAACAATTATAGTAACCGCAGCTGTTGTAGCTTCGGTTGCAGTAGTTGCTCCTAATTTTGTTGGCGCAGCCACAATTGATGAGCTTTTGGCGCAAATTGCCCAATTGCAATCTCAATTGACATCCTTGCAGGGTGGTGCACCAGTTACAACTGGCACAGGCGCATGCGCTGGAGTTACATTCTCTCGCAATTTGACAGTTGGTTCAACTGGCTCAGATGTAAAATGTCTGCAAGTTCTTTTGAACAACAATGGTTTCAAAGTTGCAACAACAGGAGCAGGCTCACCTGGAGCTGAAACAACAACTTTTGGTCCAAAGACCTTGGCTGCTGTTAAATTATTCCAGGCAGCAAAAGGATTCACACCTGCAAACCAGGTTGGTCCTATGACAAGAGGAGCATTAAATGCACTTCTTGGAACAACAGGCGGAACAGTTGTAGTTCCGACAGGCGCAGGATTGTCAGTTGTGTTAGCAACAAACAGCCCAGCAGCCGGAACAATTGTTAATGGCCAGTCGCAAGCTGCATTAACAAGAATAACTTTTGTCAATGGCGATAGCTCAGAGGTAAAAGTTACAGGATTGAAGTTAAAGAGAACAGGCGTTTCAGCCGACGCTTCTTTAACAAATGTATACTTGTTTGATGGAGCAGTAAGACTCACAGACGGAGCTTCAGTTTCATCAACAGTAATCACATTTAACAGCTCATCAGGACTTTTCACAGTTCCAGCAGGCAGCTCAAAGACTATAACAGTCTCAGCTGACATCAGTGGAACAGCTGGTGAAACAGTTGGAGTCCAGGTTGTAGCCGGAACAGACGTCACATCAAATGCAAGCTCTATAAAAGGAGTATTTCCAGTAAGTGGTAATTTAATGACCATTGCTACAGGAACATTGGCTGGCGTAAGCTTCGCAACAACAACAACTCCATCATCAGACGCATCTGTTGATCCTCAAGATGGGTTCACAGTATGGCAAAACAGCACAACAGTTTCTACAAGAGCTGTTGATATGACCAGAATTTCTTTCAGAAAAACTGGATCAGTTGCCAACACAGACCTCAAAAACTTAAAACTTTATGTTGATGGGGTACAAGTTGGTTCAACAATGCAATTAGATTCAAATGGATATGTAACTTTTGATTTGACTTCATCTCCAAAGAGATTGGAGGCTGGAACAAGAGTTATAAAAGTATTGGCTGACATTGTCGGAGGTTCTTCATTGAACTTCGTATTCAACTTGTGGAACGTCGCAGACGTAACATTTGTTGATTCACAATACGGAGCAAACGTATTGGCTCAGGCAAACAGCACAACATTCTCAAAGAGATATACTGGCACACAAACAGTCAACTCAGGAACAATTACAATTACCAAATTATCCAACTCTCCTTCAGGAACAATTGTTGATGGTGCAACAAATGCAACATTGGCAAAATTTGAATTGAAGGCAGCTGGTGAAAAGGTTAAAATTGAAACATTGTATGTTTCAGCAGTAGTTAGCACATCAGGTGTCAGCTACTTGAGAAATGGTGCTTTGTACGCCAATGGAGTACAAATTGGTTCAACATCAAACTTGTACGACAACGGCTACTCAACAGCCTACACAACCTTCAACTTGGGTTCATCTTTAATAGTTGAGCCAGGTTCACCTGTAACATTAGAAGTTAGAGCCGACATTTATGATAATGATGGTTCCAACGGTGTTACAAATGGCACAACAATTGCTGCCAGAATTGAAGGTGATTCCTCATGGAATAACGCTACAGGCTTAACATCATCTACAACAATTGATGCCCCTTCAGCCGACGTTACTGGTAACACATTAACAGTTGGTCAGGGCGGGTTGACATTGTCAAAACTTACATCTTACACAGATCGTTCAGTTGTTGCCCCATTAACAGCTTACAAGTTAGGTCATTTCACATTAACAGCCTCTACAACAGAAGCTGTTAACGTATCGGCCATCAACGTTGCTTTGAACATGGTAAGTTCATACACAACAAACTTGTATGTTAAGTACGGCACACAAACAACAACTGTTAAACCAACAGTTTCTGCCTCCAATACATGGTCAATTAACTATGTATTGCCAGCAGGCCAGACAGTTGATGTTGAAGTCTATGGAGATGTTTCGTCTTCGATGACAACAGGAACAGCAATCACAACAGTTGACGTTGACGGTACAACCGCCAGCTCAGCAGTTACAGCTGATTCTACAGCTCCTACAGGACAAACCCTCACATTCACATCTGGTTCGTTTGCCACAGCAACTGTTACACCGCCAGACAACCAAGTTGTTGCTGGAAATCAAGCAGTTGTTGCAGGAACATTCAAGCTAACCTCTTCGTACCAGCAGTACAAGGTTACGGAAATGAGGTTTACAGCAAATAGCAATTCTGCTGCAATTACTTCAGCTTCGTTGTACGATGGAACAACATTGTTATCAACAATGCCTTACGACAACACCAACGCCTACTTCAACTTTACAGGTTTGAACGTAGTTGTACCTGCTTCTACATCAAAGAGCTTGACTCTAAAGTGGAACTTAGCAAATGTATCATATGCATCCAGCACATCAGATGTTGATACAAAAGCTGCATTAACATATGTTAAGTACGAAGATACAGATGGCGCAGTGTCAACAGACACCAACACCAGAACAGCCAATACTACATTGGTTTATGCTTCAGTCCCAACGTTGGCGCAAACTGTATTAACAAGTTCAACACTTCAAAATGCAGCTGAGAAAGAATTGTACAAATTTACAGTTACTGCTCCTACACAAGGGCCAGTATCTGTTAAACAATTCAAAGTATCTATTGCTTGGACCGACGGAGGAACAGCCGATTCATTAGAGTTAGAATCATTGAAGCTTTTGAGAAACGGCTCTGACATCACTTCATCTGTAACAATTATGGATGAAGACGGTTCTTCAGTTGAAAGCACAACTGGTGTTACAGAAGGCGACGATACAATTGTGGTTAAGTGGGATAGCGATACAGAGAGCGAAATTGCTGCCGGAACCTCGGTCACTTACACAATTAAAGGTACGCCTCAAGGATTTGGTGTTAACGGCGCAACAGACACAGCTAAAGACACTGTTGCACTTGATTTTGCTCCAGATTCAGCAGCTCAAACAGCAACATACAACTACATTAACATTGGTACATCAACAACCACTGTTATGAAGTTGTACTCTTCAGCAACAGCTAATGGCTCAGCTGCAAATGCTAACTTGATCTGGTCTGATCAAACAGCAATTGCTCACTCAGCTTCAACAACAGCTGGAACCGGCGATTGGTCTAACTCTTACTTGATCAACGATATTGGTTCGCAGAGCTGGAGTAACTAGTTCTAAAATTACCCTCATCCTACTTGTGATAGGATAGAGATAAACCAAAAACCGCCTTCGGGCGGTTTTTGGTTGTAGTAAATTTATTCTATTGTTTAGTATTTAATATACTATATTCTCCAGAACCTACATTATATATTCCGCTTTTGAGCTTCATGGCTAGCATATTTGCTTCAATCACATCTTCAATACTTACATTTAATCCAATATCAAAATATCTTAATCCCACAATATCCATCTTGTCGAAATACTTTTGTGCAATATTGTCTATGGCCAACTTAGATTCCGCATATTTGTCAGTGGGTTTTTCACTCTTTCCAACTATCCATGGATGTTTAGAGCCATTATATACCGCAGCCGAAGACGCATATATTAATTTCGCGTTGCATTTGATAGTAAAATCTAAAACTGCCTGAAATCTTACAATGTTATTCTTAGCATTCCAGTTGGTGGTAACAGCGGCTTGGTGGAAAATAATATCTGCTCTATCAAAATATTTTCCTATATTTAAAACATCTCCTCTAATAATCTTACCTCTAAAATCGCTTAATTTATAACGACGCAAAATGGACTTATCAATAATAAAATAATCATTATCTGGATATTTTTTTTGCAGAGCTAGAGCCAGGCTAGAACCTACTCGCCCCGTACCACCGGTAATAAGTATTTTCTTTTTTTCCATTAAGTTGTAGTATTAACAATATGAATAAAAAAATTTTATTGGTGATTATAATATTAGTTATTTTGGCAATAATATCTGGTTTGGCATTTCTAAATTATTCCAAAAATTTGAATTCGCAAAGCAACAAGCAAAAGGATATTCCTGAAAATCCTGTAAACATAGAAAATGTTCAAATTAATGGCGGTGGCGATCAAGGAGGACTTATTATATGCGTAGATAATTGCGGAGATGGAATTTGCCAAAAGGCAGGCGATCCGTGTGAAAATAACGATAATTTAAATTGTAGTTGCCCAGAAACTCTACAAGATTGTCCCAAGGATTGCAATAATTAATTTCTGATTTCGTTTACGTAATTCGGCCAATAATCTCCCGGTAGAGTAGAGATAAGATCCTCTATTGTTTTTTTTGATTCTGGGCTAAGTTTTAAGGTTATTATGGCTTCTCTATAAGCATTTTCATAATCTTTTAGCTCATTATATACCCCGGCCAACTGGAAGTGGTTTTCCGGGTTATTATAATTTTTGGATATTAAATATAAATATATAGATTTGGCTGTAGATAATTCTTGATTAGCTTTTTCTTCCTGTCCTAGTTGTCTGTATATGTAGGCTAAGGAATAGTGGATTGCAGGATCGTTGGGGCCCAAACCCAAAAGCAATTGAAGAAATTGTAAAACTTCTGGATTTTCAGGTTGTAGTTTAAAAACCTCTATAGCTGCCCGACTTGCTGCATTGTAATCGCCGCTTTCTTTACTTAAATAGGCGAGCGTCGCATAGTGGCTGGCTTTTTGTTCTATGCTAAAATTTCCAAGGTTTATTCTTTCGTATGCGTTGGCAGCATCTGCCCAGTTTTTTTGGCTTACATATGCCAAAGCTAATTGCAGATATGGGGGATTTAGATATCCTTTTTCTTTCGATTCTTCTATGTATTTTTTGCCGTTGGCTTGATCTCCCATAAAGATTTCTGATACCCCCATATACCAGTAGCATTCTCCCAGATTGCTGTCAATTTTTACACAATCTTGAGCTAATAATTTCATTGTTGCGTAATCTTCGGCCATGAGATAATTTTTTTCTAATTCCATAATTATTTCCTGGCGTTTGGGGCTTAGTTCCTGTGCCTTTTTGAAATATTCTCTTGCTTCTTGCAGATATGTGTTTTGCTGCCCCTCATCTTCCTCTCTGGCAGCTAAAATATTTGTAAAACTACCTAAAAACAGCCAAGTTCTGGAGAACTTTGGTTGAATTTGCGCGGATATTTTCAATAAAGTTAAAGCTTTTTGCGAATTTTTCGCCTCTTTTTCTGGTTCGTACCACCCGCAATTTTTTATGATATCAGAGTATTTAAGCATGCTATAAGATTTTAAAATGCCAGCGTTTTCCCAGTTCTGCCCATTGATTATATTTAAAGATTTTTTACACTGTTTGGCGTCAGCTAAGTTTTCGGCATAGGTAATTTTGCTGTTTAAATAAAATGGTTTTATATTATAAAACCACAAAAAAATAATAATTAACATACAGAATATTGGCCCCGCAATTTTTTTTATTGCATCATATTTTTGCGAAGGAGTAATTGCTACCTTTTCTGTATTAGAAGATATTAAATAAAGCGCGTATCCTACAAAAAAGAAAGATATCAAATATGTAGAAAAACTGTCGAAATTAAAGAAAAGCGCGACTAGGTAAGATATAAACATTGCCTGCACGGTATGGGCTGTAATAACTTTTTTGTAATCTTGGCAATTTTTTTTGTATTTTTGCAGTTGCCATAATAATAAAATCCAGAAAGATATATATAAAATTAACGCAAAAATTCCAGAATTTACCCACAATTCTAAAAATACGTTATGTGGTCTGTCCCACCATAATTTTTGCATGCTTGGTGGCAACGTGGGGTCAAAATATTTTTCAAAGCCAATATTAAAGTTTTCTGGACCCCAGCCTAGCCAAGGTTTTTCTTTTATGGCTTGCCAGGTTATTTTCCAAGCGGAAAGTCGCGTTCCGGCTAGGTCCTCGGCTATTACTTTAACAGACAATCTGTTGGCAATCATCTTTCCAAACTCGTTGCTTATTATGTTGGGGTTTAAATTAAAAATTATTACTATTAAAATAGCAAACGCTACCAGAGATAGGGCTAGAGTTTTTATCTTTTTAAATTTTTTAGGATAGAAAAAAAGAAAAAAAGTAGAGCCCATTAATAATCCTAAATAAGTTGCCCTGGACCCAGAAATTAAAATAGTTATTAAAAATACAGCGCATATTGTGGCATAATAGATTTTTTTCTTTTTCGTTTCCTCGTTAAAGAACAACCAAAAAGAAGAAAATGCCAAAAAAATCATGTATATAGCCAAAAAAGTGGAATTTCCCAAAAATGATGGAGGGCCGCCCGACTCCCATCCTATAAAAACATTTTTTAATAAATCAAAATATTGAACTATGGCCAAAGCGCTAGCCATTAGTCCTACAATAAAATTGGCTTTTATAAGTTTACTCCAAATTAATTCGTTGCAGAATATCAATAAAAAAATAGCAAAGAATATGTAAAATAATAAATTTATTACCCCTCCAGATCTTGCCGGACTTCCGAAAATACTGAATCTTACGTCTTGAGAAAAAATAGTTGAAACTAATATTATGCCAAAAAATATTAAGAGAATAAGTACCTGCAAGTAGGCAGGGTTTTTCCATCTTGGAAAAATAAAAGAGAGGTCTTTTTTATAAAAAGATTTATATAAAATAATGCAAGATAAAATTATTAAAGATACTCTTAAAAATATGGTCCTGGTATAGTCCGAGGGTTGAAAATTGGGCGGAAGGATTATTATGGGCAAAAAAAGCATAAAAATAATGCCCCAAAACAAAAAATTAGGTACCTTTGACAAATATGTGTGAGCATTGTTTTTCATATAATTTTATGATACAAATTAAATATACAAAAAGTCAACCCAAACTTATTTATGAGAAAGGTTGTTATAACCTCAGGATACTTTAATCCAATACATATTGGGCATATAAATTTGATAAAAGAAGCCAGAAAGCTCGGAGATTTTTTGGTTGTAATAGTAAACAACGACGAGCAGGTAAAAATTAAAGGTAGCACTGCCTTCATGCCAGAAAATGAGAGACTGGAAATAATAAAAAACTTAAAATACGTCGACGAGGTCTTTTTGTCTGTAGATAAAGATAGAAGCGTCGCCCAGAGCTTAAGGCGAGTAGCAAAACTCTTTCCAGGAGAACTGTATTTTGCCAAAGGCGGAGATAGAAATGCGGATAATATACCAGAAAGCGAAAAAGCAGCTTGTCAGGATTGTAACATTAAAGTAGTTAACGGAGTAGGTGGAGAAAAAATTCAAAGCTCCTCTTGGCTTTTAAGCAAAATTATAGAAAAGCCAAAAAAATTATGAAACAAACTCAAAAAATAGGAATTTTAGGCTATGGAGAAATTGGCAAGGCAATTGCCAAGTTTTATAAAAACCCTAAAATCAAAGATTTAAATAGAGACGATGATTTAAGGGGTGTTGAAATTCTACATATTTGCATACCGTGGTCGGAAAGGTTTGTTAAAATAGTAAAAAAGGAAATAAATGGGATAAAGCCAAAACTGACAATAATACACTCTACTGTAGCGCCCGGAACAACTAAAAAAATAGGTGGGATGGTTGTGCACAGTCCTGTTAGAGGAGTTCATCCTTATTTGTATGAGGGTATTAAAATCTTTATAAAATATATTGGCGCAGACAATAAAGAAGTTGGTCAAATGGCAAAGAAACACTTAGAATCTTTGAATATCAAGGTTGAATTAATTCAACCATCTATTGCCACAGAGCTTGGTAAAATTTTAGACACAACGTATTACGGAGTTTGTATAGCATGGCACAAAGAAATGAAAAAAATATGTGATAAACTTGGGGTTGATTTTGACAAAGTGGTGACAAATTTTAATCAAACATATAACGAAGGTTATTCAAAGTTGGGCAAAAAAAATGTAATAAGGCCAGTTCTTTTTGCGGATAAAAAACCCATAGGTGGCCATTGCGTTTTACCAAATGCAAAAATATTAAAAAAATATTTTAAAAGCGAGGCAATAGATCTTATATTAAAATATGGAAAATAAATATAAAATTAATTGGTCGGGGAGGTCGGTGGATTATTCTAAGGAAGAAATAGATACTGTTGTAAATACCATGAAGACGGCAGACCCTTTGACTCAAGGGAAATATTTAAAGGAATTTGAGCAAAAATTTTCTGAATATTTGGGAGTCAAAAATTGTTTTGCTGTATCAAGTTGTACAGCCGCCTTAGAATTGGCAGCTATTTTGTCGGGGCTTAAAAAAGGTGACGAAGTTATAATTCCAGCTCATACTTTTTGCGCTACAGCCATACCTTTCGCGAGAACTGGCGTTAAAATTATTTGGGCAGACATTGATGAAGGCACGAGGGTAGTTTCTGCTAAAACTATTGAGAAACTTATAACCAAAAAAACAAAAGCAATTGTGGTTGTGCATCTTTATGGATTGATGGCAAATATGCCAGAGATAATGGATTTAGCCCAAAAAAATAATATTTTAGTTATTGAAGACTGCGCCCAGGCCATTGGGGCAGAACTAAAGAATAAAAAAGCAGGATCTTTTGGCGATTTTTCATGTTTTAGTTTTCATTGCCAGAAAAGTTTAAATACCTTAGGAGAGGGCGGAATGTTGGTGGTAAAAAATGAAAGATCGGCAAAAATGGTTCCGGGTTTAAGGCATAATGGAGTAAGGTCATTTGAAGGAGAAAGAGAATGTTTTTGGAAGCCAGCCATGGCCAATGTTGATTTTGATATTGATAATTTTTGGCCATATAATTTTTGCATAGGAGAAGTCCAGTGCGCGCTAGGAGCAGAGATGTTAAAAACAATTGATAAGCAAAATGCAGAGAGAAGACAAAGGGCCAAAAAATTTATAGAGGCCTTAAAAGATTTTCCCGAACTTTCTTTTCAAAAAGTAAAAGAAGACAAAAGCCATGTTTGGCATTTATTATCGGCTAAATATAGTGGGAAAAAATATGGTAAGAATAAAGATGATTTAATAAGTTTGTTAAATGAGAAATATTTAATAAAAGCAATAGTCCAATATTATCCCTTGTACCGCTACCCGATTTTTAAAAAAGCGGGATTTGGCGAGGCTAACTGTCCAAACACCGACGATTTTTTTGATAATATGATTTCTTTCCCATTTCATCTATGGATGTCGAAAAAGGACCTTAATTACATGATGAACTCTACGAAAAAGGCATTAGAAGAATTAAGAAAATAGCATGCAGAAAATAATGAAAATGGTGCCAAAAATTGTTTTTGGGACAGGAAAATTTAACGAATTAGACGAGATTATAAAACAGATTTTTGATATAAATTCAGGATACATTGTTTTTTTAATAGATTCTGTGCATCAAAAAACTGGTATAAAAAACAGATTAAAGTTCAGCCAAGAAGATTTAGTTCTAGATGTTGATGTGTCTTTGCACGAACCTACAACCCAACAAGTAGATAAAATAAGTGGTCAAATTTTATCTGCAAAAAACAATGTTTTGCCTGCGCTTATTGTGGGAATAGGGGGAGGTTCTGTAATGGATATTGCAAAAGCTGTTTCAGTGCTTTTGACAAACAATGGTTTGTCTGCTGACTATCAGGGTTGGGATTTGCCCAAAGAAAGGGCAATTTTAAAATTAGCAATTCCCACAATATCTGGCACCGGTTCTGAGGCAACCAGAACGGCAGTTTTAACAAGCCCGACGAAAAAGCAGGGCATTAATTCTGACCAAAGTATTTTTGATGCAGCAGTTTTAGATCCAGAACTAATAAAAACAGTTGATTCGCCACAAGAATTTTTTACCGGTATGGACTGTTATATTCATTGCGTAGAATCTTTGAAGGGTTCTTTTATAAACGAATTTGGTAGGAGTTTTGCTGAGCCGGCTAAAAAAAATGTTGAAGAATTCTTTCTAAAAGAAAAGAATTATGAAAAATTGATGATGGCCTCTTTTTTGGGCGGGTGCTCTGTGGCTAGTTCTGAAGTGGGTATATGCCACGCTTTGTCTTATGGTGTTAGTTTGGTTTTTGGTTATCGCCATGGTTTGGCCAACTGCATTGTTTTTAATCAGCTAGAAGAATTTTATCCAGAAGAGGTGAAGATATTCAAGCTAATGTTAGAAAAAAATAATATTAAACTGCCAGAGAATATCACAAAAAATGCCACAGTAGAAATGTTTGATAAAATGATAAATATGACCTTAGTCATGGAGAAACCTTTAACCAACGCGCTTGGCCAAGATTGGAAAAATATTTTGACTAGAGACAAGATAATAGAACTTTATAAAAAAATGTAATTTATTATGGACTCAAAAGATTATCATGATTATGTTATAAAAGATGGGAAGTTTGTCGGGAAATTTGAAGAGATGTACCAGAACGTGGAAGACCCGTGGCTTCATGGTGATGCCCTAGAAGTTCAGTATGATATAATGCTAGACCTTATTAAAAGAAGTAAAATTAGTAAAAAAGGATTAAGGGTTCTTGACATAGGGTGTGGCAAGGGAGCTTTTACCTCAAGGTTTAAAAAAAGCTTTCCGAATAGCCAGATTACAGCTTATGATATATCAGAAACCGCAATCAAAAAGGCTAAAGAAAAATACAAGAATTTGAAAATAAACTTTCAAGTTTTAGATATTCAAAAAGGATATAATAAAATTAAGGATAAGTTTGAGTTGATAATAATTTCTCAGCTTATGTGGTATATTTTACCTAGCCTAAAAAATGTATTAGACTATTTAGAAAAAAAAGTTTTATTAAAAGGGGGGTATATTTTAATAAATCAAACTTTTTATAAAGAAGGAGTCCAGAAATATGGGAAAGAATTTATTAAAAAACCAGAAGATTTAATTAGTCTTTTAAAATCAGAATTATTAGCAAGAATCGACACGCATAAAATCAAAGATTTTGACTCGGTAATGTTATTTAAAAAAAATGATAAACAATAAAAAAGTTATAGCTATAATACCGGCTAGAGGGGGAAGCAAGACGATTCCTCAAAAAAACATAAAAACAATATGCAATAGGCCCTTAATTGCTTGGAGTATTTTAGCTGCCAAAGGTTCAAAATATATAGATAAAATAATTGTTTCTACAGATGATAAAGAAATAGCCGATATTTCAAAAAACTGGGGCGCAGAAGTTTTAGATAGGCCCAAAAAATACGCCACAGACACGGCTACAACAATTTCTGTTTTGCAGCACGCTATTAAAGAAATTCCCGGTCATGACATAATTGTTCTGCTCCAGCCAACTTCTCCATTGCGGGCAAATGGAATGATAGATGCAGCTATAGAAAAATTTATAAAATCTAAAGCCGACACCCTAGCAACAGGTTATATCTGCAAGGATTATGAATGGGGAACAACCAATAATATTCCGCGCCAAAAATTAAAGGGTTGGTTTTACGACGATGGCAACATTTATATACACAAGCCAGATCACTTGATTAAAGGAAAATGGACTGGAAAAAAAATGGAAAAAATGTTAATAGATAAGGTATATAATTTTGAGATTGACGACCAGGTGGACTTTTATATTATAGAAAAATTGATGGAAAAATATGGACAAAAATAAGTTAAAAAACATAAAAGCGGTTGTTTTTGATGCAGATGGAGTTTTATTTACTGGTAGCGTTTTTATGAATCAGGAAGGTGAGGCAATGAAAGAAAGAAGCCATATTGATGGCCATGGCATATCTTTATTAAGGCAAAATGGTATTAAAGTTTGTTTTATTACAGCCGAAAAGAGTGCATTTTTGCAAAAAGTGGCTGACAAATGGAATAACGGCAAATTAGAAAAAGTTGATATTTTTATGGATAAGGAAGGAAAAGACAAAGTAAAAACGGCTTCATTGTGGCTAAAAGAGAAAAATATTAGTTGGCAAAATTGCGCGGCAATGGGAGATGATTTAACAGATTATCATCTTTTAAAAGAATCTGCTTTTGCGGTAGCTCCCGCTCAAGCCGAACAAGAAATAAAAAAGATAGCTGATTTTATAACCCCAAGAACCGGCGGTAACGGAGCTATAAGAGACTTTTGTAATTTAATATTAGAAGCTAAAGGAATTAATCCTATAAATTAATTTTTAAGATAATATGATAGATTTTAATAATATAAAAAAGCCGTATTTGATTGCGGAAATTGGCATTAATCATAATGCCGATATGCAAATAATCAAAAAACTTATTGATGCTTCTTTTGGATGCCAGTGGGATTGCGTTAAGTTTCAAAAAAGAGTGCCGGAAATTGCTACTCCCGAAGCCCAAAAAAATATTATGAGAGAGACGCCCTGGGGCAAGATGACATATTTGGATTATAAGAAAAAAATGGAATTAGGCAAAGAAGAATTTGATTATATTGACAAATACTGCAAAGAAAAGCCAATCTACTGGACAGTTTCTGTTTGGGACCTGCCAAGTTTGGAATTTATTTTACAATATGACATTCCTTTTATCAAAATACCATCAGCAAAAATAACGGAAAAAGAATTGGTGTTAGCTGCCGCTAAAAGCGGAAAACCAATAATGCTTTCTACGGGCATGAGCACATTAGAAGAAGTTGATCAGGCAGTAAATATTTTAAAGGAAAATGGTTGTTCAAATTTTATATTGATGCACTGCAACTCTGTTTACCCCGCTACCAATGAAGAATTAAATATAAACTGCATAAAAACCTTAAGAGAAAGATATAACTGTCCGGTAGGTTATTCAGGACATGAGTATGATTTGGAGCCATCTGTTTTTGCAGTTATTTTAGGAGCTAAAGTTATAGAAAGACATATAACCATAAGCCACGATTTATGGGGCACAGACCAAAAAGCTAGCCTAGAAGTAGCTGCTATGGATTTATTAAGAAAAAGATTAAAAGACGTAGACGTAGTTTTAGGAGACGGTCAAAAAACTATAACCGAAAGAGAAAAAGCGGTTAGAGAAAAATTAAGAGGATATTAAACTATTAAAACTATTTTTTTAAAAACGAGGTAAAGAAATTTACTTCGCTTTTTTTAAACGATTTTAGTAACAAGAGAATTGCAAAATATATAATAGTACCAACAAATATAGTTAAAATTAAATTTACTATACCGGAAGGATTGGCTAAAATAACGAAGAAAGACATTAAAATAGAAGCTAGAAGACTTTTTAAAATAAAACTCCAATCAATTTCAATTTTTAAATATTTATTAGCACATATCCAAGTTAAAACTAAAATAAAAGCATAAGTTAAAGAGCTGTTGAGGGCTGCTATAAATATGCCAAAACGAGGTATTAATAAAAAGTTTAAAGCAATATTTAATACAGCAGCTGTGACCCAGATTTTGCCTATTAGCGACGTTTTTTTATAAAGTATTAAAACTAGGTAAACTATACCGTAAACGCTGTATAAAAGCATTCCTAATGCCGTAAAGGGCACTAAAAGATATCCTTGGCTAGCTATGTCACCCGTGGATAGCATTAGCAATATTTTTTTAGCTAAAATTGACAATCCAAAAAAAGAAGGTATAGCTATAGCCAAAAAATACTTTAATGAATACTTAAAATATCTTTTTACGTCTTCTAAATTATCTTCGTCGTGCAACTTAGATATGGCAGCTGGCAACAAAAAAGAAAATGGGGCCCCCAAAAATCCTGCCGCAGCTCCTAACGTGCAGGCAGGAGCATAATAGCCAACAAAAGTAAGACCTAAAAAGTATCCTATCAAATATCGGTCAGAAAATCCGACAAACCAGTTAGAGATATTTCCAGGAATAGTTGGTAGGCCGAATTTTAAATATTCTCTCATTTTTAAAAATTTTGGCGATTGTAACCTGATTTGTTTTAAAATAATTAATCCGCTGATTAGAAAACAAAACACCCTGACCAACAGCAATCCTATTACAGCTCCAACTAATCCATATCCTAATAATATAGCAACTACGGCAAAAACTATTTCACCCAAGCTTTGCAATATAGTAAATATAGAATAAAGATTTATTTTTTGAAGTGTTCTGAACACATGCAGGAAAACAAAATTTATGCACTCAAATAAAAATAAAGCAGCTAGAATTTTTATAATTGTTTCCGGCCAGCCCAAAAGTAGAGAAAATTGTGAAGATAGAGAGAAAATCAGTATAGCTAAAGCAAGTATTATTGCAGATACAACAGTTATCACAGAAAAAAATCCATCACTAAACTGCTTATTGTCTTTTTCTCCCGCTAAAAATCTTACCATAGCGTAAGGTAACCCTAGTGTTGCTAGCAACGATATAAAGGGCAGAGCAGCAATAATTTGTACCCATATCCCATAGCTGTCAGGTCCTAAAATTTTAGTTATAATAGGCAAAAGAACCAAACTACGCAGTACTATTATTACATTGGTTACGCCTATTATCCATATATCTTTGGTAAATTTATGGTAAGACACGGTTTACTTAAAAGCTTTACTAGATAGTTTTTTTATATTAAACTAAAATATGCAAAAAAGGAAGGAGATAAACGTTAATTTTAGGGAGGGTTTTCGAAAGTTAAGCGAAGCAGAAGCCAAATACGGTTTCTTTAAGCCAAATTATCAAGGAATTCCATTGTGGCTATACGGTAGAGACAGGGCTCTGAATATAGCTAGCGGAATTACTTCTTATGAGGGGCAAACAATTTCAACCCAGAAGGTAAATCTATTTAATTTAATAGGCAGAATCTTTTATTTTTTAGTTAATTTTTACAAGATCTTTAACAACGATATTATAATTTTTACTAACGAAAGGCACTTAGAAAAAGATTTAAAGACGGGAAAATACTATAACCCTTTCGCAGAGCTAGTTTTAGAATTGAACAAAAATCCCAAAAGATCATTGATATTTGAATTTCCGATACCCATGACCAATAAGTACAAAGAAATAAGCTACAAGAAATATTTAACAATTGATATTATGCTTTTTCTGCGTCAAGTTTTTTCGCCAATTTCTTCCTTATACTACCGCAAAGTAGAAAATGACTTTAGGGAAAAATTGCAATTATCTCAGCTTTTCGACGAAGCAGAAATAAAAGATATTCTAAAAAGATGTTCCTTATCTTTATATAGCATTAAGTGTTACGGACTTTTTTTTAAAATAATAAAATATTTTAATCCAAGAGCAAGACTAATTTACAGCTGTATGGGTGGGTTCGATAAATTTCCAGGGGTTATAGAAATACAGCCAGCCTTAATTATAGATTTTCAGTCGGTATATATTTATCCTAAAACCCCAGAGGTAAAAGATTATTTAAAAGATAAAAAAATGTTGGTTTTTTCAGAAGAAACAAAAAATCTTTTGGTTAAGAACCTTTATTCTTCGGAGAACATTGAAACTATCGAAAACCCCAAGATAAAATATTATTTTTTAAAGAATACAGGAACTGAATTTTTTCAAAGAAAACATCCAGAAAATAAGATAGTAATAGTGGGAAATTGGGGAGGAAGTTTGCAAAAAACAATGAAAGAAGCCGTTTTAAATATAGAAAACAATAAAGAAAAATTATGTGACTGGGATATATGCATGATTCTACATCCGACCGAAGAAAATATATATAAAAAATTTAATCTAAAAAAAATTAAAGTTTACGAAAATCATGAAATTTCTTTGTGGAGCGCGCTTTCCGAAGCAGTATGCACAATTGATATATCATCAACAGTTATTAAAGAGTCGTCATATTTCGGATGTTTTAATATAATACTTGAAGACGAAAATTTTAATGATCAAAAAGATTTTATAAAAGCTCTTTCAGATGGATACCAGTTCAAAGAAATAGTTAAGCCAGAAAATATTGCCGATTGGTTTTCTGAAAATAAGTCAAAAATTGAAAAACACGTTTTAGAGAAAAACAAAATTATGCAAAAAAATTATAAATATTTTTTAAATAATAAATATTAACATGACAACAAAACAAGAAGTAAAAAATTGGTATAACGAGCGACATATAAGGACAAAAGAAAAATCATGGAGGATTCCAGATGCTTATAAGTTAGTCCTTACTTATTTTAAGACAGAGCCTGGTAAAAAATTTCTAGACATTGGTTTCGGAACGGGGTACCTATTAAAGGCTGCAGCTGAAAAGGGATTGGAGACTTATGGGATAGATCCGTCTGAAGAGGGTGCTAAAATTGCACAGAGAAACTCACCAACATCTAAGATTTTTGTTGGCTTCGGAGAAGACTTAAAATTTGATAGCAATTTTTTTGATTATGTTACCTGCATAGGGGTTCTCGAGCATTTTCTTGATATAGATAAAGGATTAAATGAGATTAGAAGGGTTATTAAAAAAGACGGGACAGCTTGCATAGTTGTTCCTAATATAGATTTTATATATTGGAAGTTTAAGAAAAACAAAGGGACAGAGCAAACAGATATAAGCGAAACCCTGATGTCTTTAGATGGCTGGAGAGACAGGTTTATAAAACAGGGCTTCGAAGTTTTGGGGATCACCAAGGATGATTGGTATTTGAAAGAACCTATTGATATTAAGCCTTTTTCTTTTAAAAAAGTTATGAGGGCAATTAAAAAATTGATATATAAGTTTATTTGGCTTTTCGTGCCTATAAAATATACTTATCAGTTTGTCTTTATTTTAAAGAAAAAATAACAGATGATAGGGTCAGAAAAAATTTTATTAACTATTTTAGGTGCCCTTATTGTCTCCTTTATCTTAAATATTTTTGATAATATTTTGTTAATGGGCTTTATTTTCTGCGCCCTTCTGGCTTTTTGTACATCATTATTTTTAGTTAAAGTAAAAGTAATGAACAAAGGATTGTTTTTACTTTTTTCTTTAATATTTTTATTTCATATAATAATTGTGTTATTTGTGTATTATGCCAACTTTCAACCTTTTGGAAATGGATTGGGGGACTTTGTTGGATACGATCAAAATGCAAAAATTATATATTCCAGGCTTCATAATGGAGATTTTTCTGTAGGTGGGCTAGAAAGCACCAGTCATTACTATGCGGTTTTACTAGGCTATATTTATTTTTTTACTGCCCCAAGCATGTTGATAGGTCAGTTATTTAACGCTTGGCTTTCAGCTTTAATATCTGTTTTAGCTTATTTTATAGTTATTGAAATTTTTGGAAAAAATAAATACGCGCTTTTAGTTGGCGTAATTGTAGCGCTTTACCCCAGTTTGCTATTTTTCGGGAGTTTATTATTAAAAGACGCACTTATTACTTTTTTGAGCTTAGTTGCCGTTCTTTTAATAATCAAATTAATTAAGAATTTCAGTTATGGTTTTTTTGCTATTTTTTATTTAATATCCGGGCTCATATTTCACTTCAGATTTTATATAGGATTCGCTGTTATATTTACATTTGTTATATCCTGGTTAATATTTTATAATTTCGACATTAAAAAAAAATTCATTTATGTTTTAATATTCATCGCTTTATTCGGATTTTTACCTCAAGTTTTTATGATAGATAGGGCGGGCTATTGGGGCAATATTTTATTTAAGCAATACCTAAACCAAAAAACGATTTCTTATTACAGAAACGTCGCTTATGCCCCAGAGCCGCAATATGTTAAAGAGCCAGAAAATAAACCCAGTCAGTTAGAAAATAATTTTTCAGAAAACCAAGATACATCTGGATCAACCTTTAATATAGACACGAACTTTAAAAATCCATTAAACTTTATAAGGGGCTATTCTTTATCATTTGTTTATTCTGTTTTAAGTCCTTTGCCGTGGCAGATAAAATATAAGCGCCAGCTTTATGCTTTTGCAGAAACAATCCCTTGGTATATTTTATTATTTTTTATTATTAAAGGTTTAATAATAAATTTTAAAAGATATTATAAAAAAATAACGCCACTTTTAATTTTTAGTTTTTTAATACTAGGAAATATAGCTTTATTCATTAATAACTTTGGCATAATAACAAGGATTAGGATTCCAGCAGTTATATGCCTTTTGTGTCTTTTGCCTTTTGGTATCGAGGGGAGGAATATTTTTTATGACTGCACTAAAAAAATTTATATTAATTTCAAAAAATGGAAACAAAAATAAAAAATATATGTGTTATAGGCTTGGGCTATGTTGGCTTGACTCTGGCCGCTACTTTAGCTGAAAAAGGTTTTAAAGTTTTTGGCATAGAAAAAAACAAAGAGATATTGAACCAGTTAAAACAGGCCAAGCCTCATTTTCACGAGGTGGGTTTAGGTGAATTGATTTTAAAATATAGTGGGAAAAACTTGCTTTTATGCCCTGAAATTCCGGTTAAAGAAAAAATAGATTGTTTTATTATAGCTGTATCTACTCCTATAGATAAAATAACTCAAAAGCCAGATATGAGGTATATTATAAGGGCTGTAAAAGAAATTATTCCTCACTTAAGATCAGGACAGCTAATAACTTTGAGGAGCACAATTCCAGTAGGAACTACAAGAAAGGTTGTTTTGCCTATGCTCCAAGAAAAATGCAAAGATTTTTATTTAAGTTTCTGTCCAGAAAGAACAGCCGAAGGTAAGGCCTTAATTGAATTAAAAACACTACCGCAGGTTATCGGCGGATTGAATAAAAAAAGTACGGATATGTCTGTCGAGCTTTTTTCTAAAATTAGTCCCTGTATAGTGAAAACAGATTCCCTGGAAACAGCAGAAATAGTTAAGCTTATTAACAACAGCTATAGAGATATGGTTTTTGCCTACGCTAATCAAATAGCCCTAATTTGCAAAAGTCTTGGCTTGAACGCTAAAGAGGTTATCCAAGCTGCTAATTTTGAATATCCAAGAAGCAATGTACAAGTTCCCGGAGTCGTAGGAGGATTTTGCCTAGAAAAAGATCCGCATATTTTAATTAATTCTTCAAATTGTGATAGCAAACTAATAAAAGCTGCCAAAGAAATAAACGAAGGTATTCCTTACCATATCTTAGAAAGAATTAAAGAGCACTTAAAAGAAAAAAACAAATCGTCAAAAAAAGCCAAAATCTTTATTTCCGGTTTTGCTTTTAAGGGTCAGCCAGAAACTGATGATATTAGGTCTTCCCAGGCCGTTAAATTGATTTCTTTGTTACAAGAGGACGGCGTAGACAATATATTTGGTCATGATTTTATTGTTTCAGAAAATATTATAAAATGTTTTAGCGTCGAGCCGTGTTCCCTAGAAAATGGCTTCAAAAATGCTGATGTGGTTATTTTTATGAATAATCACAAAAAATACGACCAAGTTAAATTAGGTAGCCTATCTAAAAAAATGAAAAAAGATGGATACATATTTGATGGTTGGCAAGTTTTTTACGAACAATTAAAAGATCTGCCGTCAGGAATATTATATGAGTCGATCGGATTTAAAAATAAAAAATAATTTATAAAAATTATGAATACAATATTAATTACGGGAAGCGAAGGGAATATAGGTACCTATTTAATTAATCACATAAAAAAGACGAAACCAGATTTTAAGCTAATAAGAGTGAAGCTAAGGGAAAGAGAGGATGAGCCAGAAAGAGAAGGCGATATTTATATAGGAGATTTAACAGATAAATCTTTTGTAGATAAAATATTTAGAGAGAATAAGATTGATTATGTTATACATGGAGCCGCTAGGTTGTACGGAGTTGCTGGATTCAATAAAGATGTTTATGGGCTTTTTAGTAATGATATAAAATGTTTATTGAACGTTTTAGATAATAGCAAATCGGTTAAAAAATTTGTCTATTTTTCTTCTTCGATGGTTTATGAATCCTCTGAAAAAGTTCCGTTTACAGAAGAGCTTACAGACGAGATTCATCCTCCTAAATCTTCTTATGGTTTGACTAAGTATTTTGGTGAAAAGGCTGTAAAATTCTTTAATCAGCAATTTGGAGTTACTTATACTATTTGGAGGCCCTTTAATGTAGTTTCCCCTCTGGAATCGCACGAAAGGGAAGGCGGGCACGTTTTTGTTGATTTTTATAAAAGAATCTTCATTGATAAACTTTCTAAAATAGAAATATATGGTACAGGAAAACAGGTGAGATGTTTTACTTGGGTAGAAGATGTTGTTTCAGCAATGGGTGATTTTCTTACAGATGAAAGAACAGACAATCAGATTTTCAATATTGGCAGCAGTGAACCAAAAAGCATGATAGAGCTTGAAGAAATAATGCTTGAAATAGGAAAGGAAAAAAACATATTGCCAAAAAATTATAATCCAGAAATTATTACGGGCGAGAAGTTTTTTGGAGTAGATATACAACTTAGGGTGCCGAGCACAGAAAAAATAAACAAAATCCTTGGTTGGGAATGTAAAACCAATTTTAAAAGCTGTTTTGAAAAATTTATTGAACATAAAAATGCGAATAAATAAATGCCAGTTGTGCGACGCAAAAAATATTAAAACAATAATTGATTTAGGCCTCCATCCATTGGCGGATACTTTTTTGAAAAGTATTAATCAAAAAGAGAACTTATATCCTCTGGAGGTTTTTTTGTGCCAGGTTTGTGGCTATACAGGACTTTTGCATATTGTTCCAGCTAGTGAAAGGTATCAAAAAACAGATTACAGCTACACCTCCTCTAATTCTCCTGTTGCGCTTGAACACTTTAAAGAAATGGCTAATCAAGTCATCAAAATAGCTAAAATAAAAAAGGGAGATTTAGTTGTTGATATTGGTAGTAATGTTGGAACACTATTAAAGGAGTTTAAGCAGCAATCAAGTTGCAATATTATGGGTGTAGACCCTTCACCAAATATTGCTAAAATAGCACTAAAAGATGGAGTGCCCACAATACAGGATTTTTTTAACAAAAGATCAGTTCAGAAAATTATTAAAAAATACGGTAAGGCTAAAGCTATCACCTGCAATAATACATTTAATCATATAAATGATTTAAATGAATTCATGAAAGATGTCGAAGGATTATTGGCAGAGGACGGCTATTTTGTTTTTGAGGCTCCCTATATGTTGGACTTAGTTAGAAACTTGGCATTTGACACAATCTATTTAGAGCACGTTTCATATTTTTCAGTTAAGCCCTTCAGAAGTTTTTTTAAAAAATTCGGTTTGCATATACAACATTTAGAGACAAATGAATATATGGGTGGGTCGATTAGGGTTTATTTATCGAGGCGAAAAGAAAATAAAATCATAATAGATAAATATTTGAAACAAGAAATAGGTGCGAAGATATTTGACCTTGCTGTTTACAAAAAATTTATGGATAAAATAAAAAGCATGAAGTTAAATTTGCTTATCCAGATTAAGAAAATCAGAAAAACCGGCAATAAGATTATAGGGATTGGGGCTGCAACTAAGGGAAATACATTTTTAAATTATTGCAAAATAGATAACTCATTAATTGACTTTATAACAGATAGTTCTCCTCTTAAGATTGGTAAATTTACTCCAGGATCTCACATCCCGATTAAAGATGATAGAGATATAACTAAAGATATAAATTACGCCTTAATACTTCCTTGGAATATAGCAGAATTTTTAAAAAAGAAATTAAAACACTTGGATTTAAAATTTATAGTTCCAAAAATAAAAAAATAAATATGAAAATAGAACACAAAAAAATTAATTTTAAAGACGGAAGAGGCACAATAACAGATATTTTTGTTAACTCGCCAAAAGACCACGCCACTATTATTTTCTCTAAAAAAGGAGCTGTAAGGGGCAATCATTATCACAAAAAATCAACACAGTATGATTTCGTAGTTTCGGGCCAGCTTACTGTTTTAAGCCAAAAAATTGGTCAGAAAAAAGTTTATAAACACATTTTAAAACCTTACGATTTAATGTTTCACGGCCCCATGGAGGCTCATACTTTAATTGCAGATAAAGATACTGTTTTTATTACTTTTGTAGACGGCGTAAGGGGCGGGAAAAACTATGAAAAAGACACCTTCCGTTTAGAAAAACCAATAAAATAAAAAATGAAAACAATAGCTTTTACGCAAATTTCTCCCAAAAGAACAGGAGGAAACGCTTGGGTGCAAGAAGTTATAGAGGCAGTCTCTTCTAAAAGGGATTCTTTTTCTGTAGAGACAATTGATTTATCTGCCAAGCGTTTTAAAAAAATAAAATTTTTAAATGCGCTGGAAGTCTTTTTTAATTTACTAACCCTAAGAGGGGAGAGGGATTTATGGATAAGAAATTTTTATTCTATAGTTTTTTTGAATAAAAAAAGGACCAAAGGCAAAAACGTGGCCTTTATTTTTCATATAGATTTTTCTGGATTCCCTTGGTTTTTGCGGCCTTTTCTCGTTTTTCTCGAAAAATTTATTTTTTACCGACAATTAAGAAGGGCAGATGTTATAGTTGTTGTTTCAGAGTATTGGAAAAAGCACTTTGTAGATAAGGGATATAAAAACGTAGAAAAAATATATTTCGAGATCGATCCTAGTGATTTTATTGTGTCAGATGAAGAGGTTTCAGAATTCAAAGAAAAATATAATTTAAAGAATAAGCCCATTATATATCTTGGCAATTGCCAAAAAGCCAAAGGGGTAATAGACTCTTACAATGCCCTAAAAGATTTAGATGCTTATTTCGTTACTTCTGGTAAAAAAGAGATTGATATTCCAGCGCTCAATTTAGATTTAAGTTTAAGAGAATATTTTATTCTATTAAAGGCTTCTACTATTGTCTTAACAATGTCTAAATTTAAAGAAGGCTGGTGTAGAACAACTTATGAAGCCATGATTTTAAAAACTCCGGTTATAGGGTCTGGTGCTGGTGGCATGAGAGAGCTTTTGGATGGTGGAAGGCAGATGGTTTGCGAAAACTTCAGAAACTTGAAAGAAAAAGCGGAGATTTTATTGAAAGATGAAAATTTAAGGAAAAAGATGGGTCAAGACGGATATGATTATACAAAAGAGTTTACTAAAGAAAGATTTAAAAAAGCCTGGATAGATTTAATAGAAAAAACACTAAATGTATAAAAAATACCTTTTGCCAAGATATATATTAGAAAGAATTAAAAGCCAGGATCATAAAATTAGATTTTTGCTATCCAGGCTACTTTGGGTTTCAAGATTGTGTAATTTTTTTATAATAAAACTTTCTCACGGAATTATAATTAGATTTTATCCAACTTCAACGTCGACTGCTCTGTGGTTTGATCCAAAGTCTTTTGACGCCGAGGGAGTCGATTTTATTTGGGATTATCTAAAAAAAGACGATATTTTTTTGGATGTCGGAGCAAATATTGGCGAAATGACACTTGTGGCCGCCAAAAAAGCCGTAAACGGTAAAGTTTTTAGCATAGAAGCCCATCCAAAGATATTTAAGTTTCTAAACAAGAATATAAAATTAAACAATTTTAAAAATATAAAAACTTATAATTTTGCGGCAGGAGAAAAAAACTGCGCTATAAAAATTTCTAATATAAGAAGTGACGACCAAAATTTTATTTCGGAAAAAGGGGTTGTAGATATAGAGATGAAAAAAATAGATGATATGAACTTCGAAAAAATTGATTTGATGAAACTGGATGTAGAGGGTTACGAGCTACCGGTTTTAAGGGGCGCTGTTAAAACATTGCCTGTAATAAAAGCGATTTATTTTGAAAGCTATCCAACCAATTTTAGGAGATACGGATATGGCTTAAAAGATATTTTGGGTTTTTTGTTTTCAAATAATTTTAAAGTTTTCAGATTTTCAAGCAAAAAAGATTTACAAGAAATAAATTTAAACTATAATTCAGAAGATTGCGAAAATCTTTTGGCTGTTAGAAAATAAAATGGCAGAATCAATACCCTTAGTCAGCATTGTAATGGCTACATATAACAGGGCAAATAGCATAAAAAGAGCAATTGAAAGCGCTCTTGCTCAAAGTTACGAAAATTTAGAATTAATCATAGTTGATGATGGTTCAACCGACCACACAAAAAGCGTGGTAGAACCTTGTTTAAAAGATCCGAGAGTAAGGTATTTTTACAAAGAAAACCAAGGTAGCAATGTTTATCCGATGAATAGGGGTGTAGAAATATCTGGAGGCAAATACGTTGCGATTCTTGACGACGATGATATTTGGTCAGATAAGGATAAGATTAAAAAACAAGTTGAATTCTTAGAAAAAAATAAAGAATACGTTTTAGTAGGTGGCGGAGCTATAAAAATAGATAGAAATGGTAAAGAAATTGTAAGATATTTAATGCCAGAAAAGGATAAAGATATCAGGCAAAAAATATTAATCAGTAGCATGTTTGTTCATGTCTCTGTTTTGTTCAAAAAAGATGCTTTTGTGGAAGTTGGCGGATATGACGAGCAGTTTGGCGGAGCAGCGGACTGGGATCTATGGATGAAATTAGGCAGAATAGGGAAATTTTACAATATCCCAGAATATCTTGTAACTTATACCGCTCACAGAGCCGATAGCTTGGGCTATGTAGAAAAAAACCATAAAAAGTTAGAATGGTTAAAAATAAATATAAATTTAAAGAAAAAATATTCTAAAAATTATCCTCATTATATAAGAGGCCTTATTTTCTGTTGGTTAGGATATTTTTATTCTTTACTCCCTATTAAAAGAATTTTATGGCCCTTTATGTTTAAGATGAGAAGTAAAATTTTTGGCGACTTCAAAAGCAATGGATAAAAATAATAAAAAAATAAAAATTTGTTGCGTTGTGAGTTCTGATATTACTTTGAAATTCATGCTTTTAAACCAGCTAAAGTTTTTAAAAAGCCAAGGATATGATATTTACGCTATCTGCTCTGGGGGAGAGCGCCTAAAAGACGTTGAAAAAGAGGGTATTAAAGTAAAGAAAATTTTATTTAAAAGAAAAGTTTTTACGCCTATTGCTGATATCACAGCTTTTTTAAAACTTTATTTTTATTTCAAAAAAGAAAAATTTAGCATCGTGCACGTTCACACTTTAAAGCCAGAATTTTATGGACAAATTGCTGCGCAGTTAGCAGGAGTTCCTGTAATTTTAAATACTCTTCACGGATTTGATTTTGCAGAAAGCGACCCTTTAACAAAAAAAATGCTTTTTCTTTCTCTAGAAAGAGTGGCCGCGAAGTGTTCTACGGCCATATTTTCTATTGGAAAGCATATAATAAAAAGAGCCGGCCAAGAAAAAATAGGTAGACCAGAAAAATTCATATACTTAGGCCGAGATATTGATACAGAGCGATTTAACCCAGACAATTTTTCGTTAAATTTTTTAGATTCAAAAAAGAAAGAACTCAACATTCCTTTGGGCAAAAAGGTCATTGGAATTGTTGCCCGGCTGGTTGCTGAAAAAGGATATCTGGAACTTTTTAAGGCTTTTAGTAATATCATTAAAAAATATCCGGATGCAATTTTATTAATAATAGGCCAAAACGAGCCAGAAAAAAAAGACGCAATAAATTTAGATGTTCTGGAAGAATATGGCATTAGAAACAATGTTATATTTTTAGGAGAAAGAAATGACGTAGAGCAAATTTATCCTTTAATGGACGTTTTCGTTTTACCAACCCATAGAGAGGGGCTCGGAGCTGCTATTTTGGAGGCAGAAGCCATGAAGGTGCCTGTAGTAGCCAGCGATATTGGGGGGTGCCCAGAGACAATAGATAATGGAAAGACAGGAATTTTAGTGCCAGTTTCAAGCATAGAAAAATTGACCGAGGCCCTGCTGTTTATTTTAGATAACCCACAAAAAGCTATAGACATGGGTCAATCTGGAAGAGATAAGGTATTGAGGGAGTTCTCAAAGGAGATAGTTTTTAGCAGATTAAAAAAAGAATATGAAAATTTAATAAAAAATTATGTGTCACCAAAAAATTAAAATATTTTTTGATTTTATAATTTCGTTGATGACCTTGATTTTAATACTACCTTTGTTTTTAATTATAGCGTTATTAATAAAATTAGATTCTTCTGGGCCCGTATTCTTTTCTCAGAAAAGGGTTGGCATTGGCGGAAAAATTTTTAGTTTCTTAAAATTCAGAACAATGATAAATAATGCAGAAAACATTGGTTTGGGTTTAAGGTCTGCGGAGAACGATCCGCGTATTACAAAAATAGGAAGATTCCTAAGAGAGTGGACGCTTGACGAAATGCCTCAATTTATCAACGTATTAAAAGGCGAGATGAGCTTAGTCGGCCCAAGGCCTATACCTAAACCCGAAATAAATAATCCTAAAATTAAAGAATTGTGGGAAAAAAGAATAAAAGTGAAACCAGGCTTGGTAAGCTTGGTTGATATTAAGGGAAGAAATTTAGTCCCTTGGGAAAAAAGATTTGAGTACGATGCATGGTATATTGACAACCAATCTTTATGGCTAGATTTCAAAATATTAATTCTGGGATTTTTAGCTGTTTTGTCCAGGAAGGGCGTTTATGGTAAAGGCGGTGTCAATCCAGGAATTAATGAAGCGAAAATTATTATCCACCAGCCGGAATTTTTGCCGTACATCGGATTTTTTCAGAGAATTGCAGAAGCCGATATTTTAGTTGCACTAGATGACGTAGGATATCAAAAAAACGCTTTTATAAACAGGAATAAAATAAAGACAAAAAACGGGTTAAAGTGGATTACGGTTCCGGTTAAAAACAGGTCTTCTAATTCAAAAATAAATGAAGTGTTAATAGATAATAGTAAAAATTGGGCCGATTCTATTTTGGGCAGCATATCAGCCAATTACTCAAAAGCCCCATATTTTAAAGACTATTTTATAATTTTAAAAGATATTCTTTCAAAAAAGTGGGACAAAATTGCAGATTTAGACATTTGCTTATTAGAAACTATAAATAAAATTTTAGGCATTAATTTGAGAATAATAAGGTCTTCTGAACTTATTGTTGATGGAAGAGGGGAAGAAAGATTAATTAAAATATGCAAAAAATTAAAAGCAGACAGTTATTTGTCTGGTCCTGGATGTGAGGGGCATCAAATTAATAGAGAAAATTTTGAAAAAGAAGGGATGAAAGTTGATATAAAAGAGTTTTTAGACCATAAATATTCTCAGTTATTTCCAGAACGAGGTTTTTTGTCGTATATGTCTATTATTGACTTGCTGTTTAATGAGGGTCCCAAAAGTTTGGAAATTATAAAATTAAGTAGTAAAAAGAATATAATATGAAGATTCTAGTGGTAGCGCCGCACCCGGATGATGAGGTCTTGGGATGCGGAGGAATAATTAAGAAATATTTTTTATCTGGAAGTGAGGTTTCTGTTTGTTTTGTTACCAAACCCTATACCCCAGATTGGACACAAGAATACATAGATAATAAGCAAAAAGAAATCAAAAAAGCTCAGAAAGTACTTGGCGTAAAAGAATTATTTTTTTTAGATTTTCCGACCGTAAAGTTAGATACAATTCCACAAAAAGAATTGAATGATTCGATAAATAAAGTTATTGGGAAAGTAAAACCAGAAATTGTTTTTATCCCATTCGCGGGGGATATTAATAAAGATCATAAACTGGTCTCAGAGGCCTGTTCGGTTGCCTTAAGGCCAAAGCCGGAGAGCTCGGTCCAAAAAGTTTTTTATTACGAAGTTTTATCAGAGACAGAGTGGTCAAAGCCACCCCAGGAAATCGGAGATGTTTTCATCCCGAACTATTATGAGGATATATCGGATTATTTACAAGACAAAATTCAGGCCATGGAATGCTATAAATCAGAGTTAAAAGAATATCCGCACCCTAGGTCTACAGAAGGAATAGAAATTTTAGCCAAGAAAAGAGGTATAGAGTGCGGTACTAAGGCCGCAGAGGCATTTATGTTGGTTAGGGAAATAAAAATTGGCAAGAAAAATGGATAAAAAAATAAAAATCTGCTTTATTGTTGCAGTTGATATTACAATAAAACTTATATTGATAAATTATTTAAGGCGTTTTAAAAATAGCGGATACGAGGTGTGGGCAGTCTGCTCTCCTGGTGCATTCTTAGAAGAAATTAAAAAAGACGGAATAAATGTTAAAGAGATCACAATTAAAAGAAAGTTATTTTCTCCGGTTTCTGATTTATTATCTTTATTGAAACTTGTTTATTTTCTAAAAAAGGAAAAATTTGACATTGTCCAAGTCCAAACTCCCAAAGCCGCCTTTTTAGGTCAATTAGCTTCGAAATTAGCAAAAATTCCCATTGTAATAAACAATAATTTTGGATTTTATTTTGAAAATTTTAGTTTAGTTAAGAAAAATTTATTTATTTTTTTCGAAAAATTATCAGCGAAATATACAGACTTAATGTTTGCTATTAATAGAGAAGATATGCAGACAGCCATAAAAGAAAAAATTTTTACGGAAGACAAAATAAAATATTTAGGTTTTGGAATAAACACTAAACGTTTTGATCCTGGCAGATTTTCAAAAGAATTTATTTTACAAAAGAAAAGGGAGCTGGGTATCCCTGAGGGTAAAAAAGTAATAGGTATTGTTGCTAGATTGGTAGAAGAAAAGGGGTATTTAGAACTCTTTGAGGCTTTTGGAAAAGTAATCAAAAATTTTCCCGATGCCTTGCTTCTAATAATTGGCATAGAAGAACCAAACAAGAAAGATGGCGTTAAGATTGGTATAATCAAAAAATATAATATAGAAAAAGAAACTATTTTTTTGGGAGACAGAGAAGATGTAGACGAACTTTATTCTGTGATGGATATTTTTGTTCTGCCAACCCACAGAGAAGGCTTGGGTAACACTATTTTAGAGGCCTCTGCTATGGGAAAGCCGGTTATTGCAACAAATATAAGGGGTTGCAGGGAATCGGTCGACGACAATAAAACTGGCTTATTGGTTCCCGTGAAAAATCCAAAAGAGCTTGCTAAAGCAATTTTATTTTTATTAAATAATCCCCAAATATGTTTAAATTTTGGTCAGGTTGGCAGAGACAAGATTATAAAAAATTTTAATGAAGATAGGGTTTTTCAGGTGTTAATTAACGAATATAACGCATTAATAAAAGAAAAACTATGCAAATAAGTTTTGCAGAAAAAAATGACGCCCCAGAAATTGCCAAAATTCACAAAGAAGAGATAAATAAGGGATTTTTAAGTTTTTTGGGCATACCGATTTTGAGATTGTTCTACCAAACCATTATTGTATATAAGGGTGGTTTTTGTTTTCTAGTAAAAGAAAATGGCAATATTTTAGGATTTGTTGCCGGGTGTGTTGATTTAAAAGATTTTAATAAATATTTCCTCAAAAAAAATATTTTTTTTATAACACTGATAATGATTTCTAAAATATTTAATCCCTTTGTGAGAAAAAAAATAAAAGAAAATTTTTTGCATATAAAAAGAGAAGACGGCTTGCCTAAGGCCGAACTTTTGTCTATCGCCGTTAGAAAGGATTTTCATGGCAGAAAGCTTGGCAGTATGTTAGTTGCAAGATTTGTGGAGGAAATGAAAAAAAGAGGAGTTAAAAATTTTAAAGTTTTGGTTGGAAAAGAGTTGAACCTGTTTGGATTTTATACTAAAAACGGTTTTGAATTAGTTCCTGAATACAACAATTCAGAGAGCACCTCCTCAATCTTTACATATACAATAAATTAATATGATATATATTTATACGTTTCTATTGTCTTTGCTTGTTGGAATGTTTTTAACGTATCTGTTTTTAAAAATTGGAAATAAATACAGGCTTTTTGATATTGCTCCGGAAGACGACGCCTTAAAAATACATAAAAAACCAATTTCTTACTTGGGCGGATCGGCTATGCTTTTAACCTCTTCAGTCGTTCTTCTATCGGTTGCTTTTCTAAAAAATTATTTAGCGAAAGAAATTATTTATATTATTTTAGCCGGTTTGCCTATATTCGCGCTTGGGTTTTGGGATGATTTAAGGTGGAAAAACATTCCCCAGCCAAAACCATACCGCAAATTTATTTGTCTAATTATAATTCCTATAATTTCCGTACTTATTCTTTCCTTGGCTGGAATTAGAATTAATTTTTTTGGGTTTTTGCTTTTGGACTATTTGGTTACATTCTTTTATATTTTCGTTCTGGTTAACTCCGTAAATTACGAAGATGGGATAGATGGATTAGCTGGCGGATTAGTTACACTTTCTTTTGTTACTTTTATTTTCTTATCGTTATTTTTTAAAAACGAATTGGGCTTATTTTTATCCTTGTCGTTATCTGGGTCTGTCATGAGCTTTCTGGTTTTTAATATGCCAAAAGCAAAAATATTTATGGGTGATTCTGGCGCCTTCTTTTTAGGTTACATTCTAAGCGTGTTTGCTATGTTATTTTCTAAAGTTTATGATATAATTTCTTTAATTGGAGTTCTATTTATTTTAGGCTTTCTCGTATTTGAGGCTGTTTTTACCAATATTAGAAGAATTATCAATAAAAAATCCATATTTTTAGGCGACAGAGAGCATCTTTATGATATTTTATATTTAAGAAAAAGATTTTCCATAAAGAAAACTCTTTTTATATGCTACTTACTACAAGTTATTTTTATAATAATTGGATTGATAGTTTTATTTTATGAAAATACCCCTTTCAAAACCTGATATAACATCTTTGGAAATAAAATCGGTTTCAGAAGTTTTGAAAACCTCACATTTGAGTTTGGGGCTAAAGTTTTTGGAATTTGAAAAAATGATCGCCAAATTTGCCGAGGTAAAATATGCGGTTGTCACTAATAGCGGAACGAGCGCTTTGCACCTTATAATCAGAGCTTTAAATATAAAAGAAGGAGATGAGGTTATAACAACACCGTTTTCTTTTATTGCTTCTTCAAATTGTATTCTATTCGAAAAGGCCAAGCCGGTTTTTGTGGATATAGACAGCAAAACTTTCAATATAGATGTCAGTAAAATAGAAGAAAAAATCACCAACAAGACAAAAGCAATCTTGGCAGTCGACGTTTTTTCTCAACCAGCTGATTGGCAGGAGTTAGAAAAAATAGCCGCTAAGCACAATTTATTTTTAATTGAAGATTCAGCCGAAGCTTTAGGCTCGACTTATAATAATAAAAAATGCGGAGGTTTTGGAGATGCAGCTATTTTTGCTTTTTATCCTAATAAACAAATCACTACTGGAGAAGGTGGTGTTATCCTAACTAATAACGAAAATATCTATAATCTTTGCAAAAGTATGGCCAATCAGGGTAGGGAGATGGAAAACGGCAAGTGGTTAGAACACGTTATGTTGGGTTACAATTACCGTTTAGATGAAATGAGTTGCGCCCTAGGCATTACCCAAATGAAAAGGATAAAAGAAATTTTTAAAAAAAGAGAAAAAGTAGCTGCTTTGTACAATAAAAAAATAAAACATATAAACGATTTAGAAATTCCATATGTAAAGCCGGGGAACAAATTAAGCTGGTTTGTTTATGTGGTGAAACTTAATGAAAAGTTTGCAGGAGAAAAACGCGATAAAATTATAAAAGAAATGGCGAAAAGAGGAATTCAGTGCTCAGATTATTTTCACGCCATACACCTTCAGTTGTTTTATAAAAAAGATTTTAACTATAAACCCGGCGATTTTCCTGTATGCGAAAACATCAGCCAAAGAACATTGGCCCTTCCGTTTTTCAACAACCTGTCAGAAAAAGAGATTGATTTCGTTGTTAAAAATTTAAAAGAGGCAATTTCAAATGTTTAATTTTTTCAAAAAAACATCGTTTTCTAGAACAATTTTTTTTCTTTTTACAGATGTTGTTATAATAATTTTTTCTATATTCGCCGCTTTTTGGCTTAGATTTGATGGCGCTGTTCCTGTCCAATATTTTCCCTTTGTATACAAAATGATAATTTTGGCTGTTATTTTTATTATTCCGACTTTTTACCTTCATAAACTTTATTCATTTTCCTGGTCGTATGTTTCCACAAATGAAGCGGTGTCACTATTTTCTGCCACCACCATATCTTTTGGATTTTTATCAATAGCTCTTTTTATTTCTCATTATTTTCCGCATTTTATCAACTTTCCACGATCAACAATTTTTATAAGTTATATTTTAGTATTTATATTATGCGGAGCTTTGAGGTTTTCTAAGAGAGTTTATTCGCGTTTTTTTGGAGTTAAGGAATTATCCAAAAAAGAAAGAACTCTGATAGTTGGCGCCGGAGATGCGGGCGAACAAATGTTACGAAGCATAATTTTTATCGGTAACAGCCCATACAACCCTTGTGGTTTCTTAGACGACAACCCAATAAAAAAGGGAGTAACCATACATGGATTAAAAGTTTTGGGTAAAATCTCTGATATTCCCGACGTTGTAAAAAGATACAACATAAAGCAACTTATAATAGCCCTTCCTTCCGTTAGTGGAAAGAAAATAAAAGAAGCCGTAGGGCTTGGCAAAAAAGCCGGGATATGGAAAATTAAAATTATCCCTCCGCTAAACGAAATTATTAAAGGCGGGGTGTCTTTCAAAAATCTTAAAGACGTTGACGTAGAAGACCTTTTGGGGCGCCAAGAGGTTATTTTAGACAGAAAACAGATAGAAAAGTTCATAAAAAATAAAATAGTTTTAATAACGGGAGCAGCCGGATCAATAGGTTCAGAATTATGCCGACAAGTGGCTAAATTTGAACCCAAAATAGCTGTTTTATTAGACCAGGATGAAACCGGGATTTTTAATATTTCAATGGAATTAAAAAATAATTTTTCAGATATTAAGATCCGTTCTTTAGTGGCCGACATAACCGATAAAAATAAGATAGATTTTATTTTTAAAGAATTGAAACCAGAAATTATTTTTCATGCCGCAGCCTATAAACACGTTCCCTTAATGGAAGAGAATGTTGATGAGGCCTTCAAAAATAACATCTTAGGCACTAAAAATTTAGCTCAGGCCTGCGTAGATTATAAGGTAGAGAAATTTGTTTTTATATCTACGGACAAAGCAGTCAACCCAACTTCTGTAATGGGCGCCAGTAAAAGAGTTGGAGAAATGGTGTGTCAGGCATTCAATAAAAAGAACGTTACTCAATTTATATCGGTTAGGTTTGGAAATGTGCTAAATAGCAGAGGAAGCGTGATACCTATTTTTCGTGAGCAGATTAATCGAGGAGGGCCCGTTGAGGTTACCCATCCAGATATGAAAAGATATTTTATGCTTACATCAGAGGCCTGTTTATTAGTCTTGCAAGCTGGAGCAATGGGTAGCGGTGGCGAAGTTTTTGTACTTGATATGGGAAAACCTATAAAAATATTGGACTTGGCAAAAGAAATGATAGAATTATCGGGATTGGAGCCAGACAAAGATATTGCTATAATCTTTACCAAGCCAAGACCCGGAGAAAAACTCTTTGAAGAAATGCTTACAGCTGAAGAGGGCACCATGGTGACCAAAAACAAAAAGATATTTGTAGCCAAATTGTCTTCTGAAAATATAGATGGCCTAGAAGAGAAAATAAATAATTTAGAGAAAAATATTTCTAAATTATGCGAAAAAGATATTATTATATTTCTTAAAAATACAGTGTTTTTTAGGCGCGATATGATAGAATAAAAAAACAAAATGACTTCCAAAAATTGCAAGAAAATTATTTTCGCCATGATTGTTTTATTTTTTGTGAATACCAGTTGTATCGACGCTTTTGACGTAGGAAACATTACGACTTTTAATGTAGATAAAGATTTTGACGCTTCGGCCAGAGACCAAGTGACAAGCGTATTGGTGAAAACCACAAATAAACTCTACTTTTATATTGAAAAATCTTGGTGGGATTCGCAGCTACAGGCAAAAAAAAATGAGGTTTTAGCTTATTTGGACATGCTTTCCAAAGAGTTCGATAGTAAGATTTACCCAACATTAACCTCTATTTTTGGTTTTGAGTGGAGGCCGGGAATAGACGGCGACGACAAAATTACTGTTTTGTTTGAATCTATGAATTCAGCTGAGGGAGGATATTTTCGTACTACCGACGAATATATAAAATTACAGCTGTCAAATTCTAACGAAAGAGAAATGATTTATTTGTCCATCGATTATATTAGCGATTCCAGGCTGAAAAATATTATGGCGCATGAATTTATGCACTTAATAACTTTCAACCAAAAGAACAAAATTTTTGGGGTGGAAGATAGTACTTGGCTTAATGAAATAAGGGCGGATTATTCTTCAACAATTTTAGGATATGACGCTAAATATGAAGGCAGTAATTTTCAGCAGAGAGTCAAGGATTTTGCAGAAAGGCCGTTAGATTCAATAACCGAGTGGTTAGGTACAAAATATGATTATGCTAGTGCCAGTCTGTTTAACCGTTATTTAATGGATCACTATGGCATGCAGATACTCATTGATTCTTTAAAATCTAAATATGTCGGTATAGAGAGTATAAATTATGCTCTCAAAAAATCCGGAGTTGAAGATGATTTCGCTAAAATTTTTACCAATTGGACGATCACTAATATTGTAAATAATTGCGAAATTAATCAAAAATATTGTTATCTTAATGAAAACCTGAAGAACTTTAGATTAGCACCCTCGCTCAATTTTTTGCCACTGACAGGAAACGTTTCTTTATCTGTGGCAAATGTTACCAAAAGTTGGACTGGAAATTGGCTTAAATTTATTGGAGGGAACGGCGACCTAAAATTTGATTTTTCATCTTTGAAAGCACTTACTTTCCAGATTCCATATATTGTAGAAGATTCAGCCGGAAGTTATTCAATAAAATTTTTGACATTAGACCAAGAGGCGAAAGGAAGCATTGAAATAAAAAAATTCGGTTCAGATTATAAATCTTTGATCATTATTCCTTCTTTGCAATCGCAAATTTATCAATCAGAAGATATAGAACCTACCTATCCTTTTAACTACACGGTTTCTGTAAAAGGCTCAGCTCAAACAGACGACCAAAACAGAATACAGCAACTTTTAGAAAGAATTGCTATCTTAAAACAGGAAATAGCCAGACTGCTAGCCCAGCAAGGAGGAAATCAAAACTATTGTTCCAGTTTAGATCGCAACCTATATTTTGGTATGTCTAATAATAGCGATGTGCAGTGCCTGCAGAATTTTTTGAAAAAACAAGGTCAAAGCATTTACCCTGAAGGATTAATAACTGGAAATTTCGGAAGTCTTACTCAGCAGGCGGTGATAAGATTTCAAGCTAAGTATGGCATAGTCCAAACAGGATATGTTGGCCAGATCACCAGAGCTAAAATAAACCAAATTTTGAGCAGTGGATAATCTACAAAAAAATGTTTTGTTAAAGAACTATACGACTTATAAAATTGGCGGGCCGGCCAAATATTTTTTCATTGCTAAGTCAAAGGAAGATTTATTGGAAGCCATAAAAAGCGCTAGAAAATTAAGATTACCAGTGTTTATCTTGGGTGGTGGTAGCAATATTTTGTTTTCTGATAAAGGATTCGGGGGAGTTGTTATTAAAACGAATTTTTCAGATATCAATATTGTTGATGATAAAATCTATATTGGGGCTGGCTTTAGCCTGACTAAATTAGCCTATCTGTCTGCTGACCGCGGACTTTCTGGTTTGGAGTGGGCAGCTGGAGTTCCTGGTGCAACGATAGGGGGCGCTATATACGGACATGCTCAAGCTTTTGGCGTAAAAATTTCTAATGTTCTAGAAAGCGTCGAAACCTTAAACTGCAAAACATTAAAGTTTAGAAGCTTTTCAAAAGAGCAGTGTCAGTTTTCTCTGAAAAATAGTGTTTTCAAAAAGAAAAAAAATCTAATAATTATTTCAGCTGTATTAAAGTTTGATAAAAAACAACCAGAAGAAATAAGAAGTATAATTAAAAAATATTTGCATTACCGCAAAACTCGTCATCCCATGAATTTTCCTTCGGCTGGTTCGACCTTTGTTAATCCAGAAATTATAGTTAAAAATAAAAAATTATTAGAAAAATATCCAGAATTGGTTGAATTTAATAAAAAAGGCACAATAGCCTCCGGCTATTTAATAGAAAAGTGTGGGTTGTCCGGAAAAAAAATTGGGCAAGCGCAAATTTCAGAAAAGCACGCTAATTTTATAGTTAATTTAGGTGGAGCTAAAGCCAAAGATGTTTTGACCTTAATTAAATTAGCCCACCAAAAGGTTAAGAAAACTTTTAATATAAACTTAGAAACTGAAGTGCAAATAATAAAATATCGCTAAGCTACGTAAACTTATGAGGGTTATTGTTAAAACAAAAAATTTAGATGTAACCGCCGAAGAATTGCAAAGTTTTATTGAAGAAAAAATTTCTTCGATCAAAAAATTTATCAGCATTTTAAAGGAAGACGAGCCTCTAGGGCAAAAAACTTTGGCTGAAGTTTTTGTGGAATTGGAGAAGGAAACCATGCATCATAAAAAAGGTAATATTTTTCAAGCCAGGGCCCAAGTAAATTTACCCGGTAAAGTGTTAACGGCCAAGGCAGAGGCCGACGATTTGACTAAAGCCATTGTGGCTGTTAAAAATGAATTGAAACACGAAATCAAGAGATATAAAGAGAGAAAAATTTCTATATCAGAGGATAGAGCCAGAAAAATAAAAAATATTGTTACGCAAAAAAATAAATTTAAAAATAAATGATACCAACAAAAATGTTTTTTACAAAAGGCGTTGGTGTTGCCAGGCAGCAACTCATGTCCTTTGAGATGGCTCTTAGGAGCGCTGGCATTGAAAAATTTAACTTAGTTTCAGTGTCTAGCATTTTACCGCCCGGCTGCCAGCGTATTCCTAGGGAGAAAGGATTAGAGATTTTGAAGGCAGGAGAAATTGTTTTTTGCGTGTTGGCTAGAAATTGTACCAATGAACCAAATCGTTTAGTTGCGGCCTCTATTGGTTGCGCTATCCCCGCTGAAGAAAATCAATATGGATATTTGTCCGAGCACCATCCTTTTGGTGAGACTGACGAAAAAGCAGGTGATTTTGCCGAAGACTTGGCTGCTAGTATGTTAGCAACAACTCTGGGTGTTGAGTTTGACTCAAACTCAGCTTGGAATGAAAAAGAACAAGTTTTTAAAATGTCTGATAAAATTGTGCGCACGACAAACATTACTCAGTCGGCTCAAGGCAACAAGGATGGTCTATGGACCACCGTCATCGCCGCCGCTATTTTTGTGCCGTGATTTTATTCTGAAGATAATCAAAAACTGCATTGAAAAATGTGGTTTTTTCGTATAGTATTATAGAATGTC
>Ga0233425_10002049_pt1 | contig 41586 bp, 44 predicted proteins | sample Watercolumn_Towu_2_FD_181712 | JGI IMG/M metagenome (GOLD analysis project Ga0233425, IMG submission 181712) | Freshwater microbial communities from Lake Towuti, South Sulawesi, Indonesia - Watercolumn_Towuti2014_140_MG | ecosystem: Environmental > Aquatic > Freshwater > Lake | place...
GCGCTCGGCGTGTTTGGCGTCGTGCTTCAGCTGCTGATGAACGTTCAGCGCCTGATCGGCAAGGAAGGCGTGGCCCTCCTGACCGAGTAATCGAGACTTGACGCCGCCCGCGTGAAGCGGGCGGCGTCTTAAAAATGGAAATTCGGGGGAGGTTCTATGGTTGTCGCCATGCTGCTGTTGGCTGCGGCGCTCTCGCCGCTCTGTTTCCTCTATGCTGCGCCGCGTCGCGTTCCGCAGCGCGTCCGCCGCGAAGTCTTGCGCCGAGACTGATTTGTCGTGAAAGGCGGTCCGCCAGCGCGCCGCAAGGCGGCGCTGGCGGGTTTTTGTTGGCCCTTCCGTAAAGTCCCTGATTCGATAGCGGCGCCGACGCATTGTCTTGCCTTTTTCACTGAACTAGATCGTCAATGGCGGCGCGCCGAGATCGCGCGCGGATAGGAGAGGCCCATGAATGATCTTCTCGTGATTGCATTTCCCTCGGAAGAAAAGGCCGAAGAAGTTCGGCAGAAGCTCTTCACCATGCAAAAGGAATATTTGATTGAGCTGGGCGACGCGGTCGTCGCCGTAAAGACGCCGGATGGCGCCGTGAAGCTCAATCAGCTTTTCAGCACCACAGCGCTAGGCGGGGTCTCCGGCGCTTTCTGGGGCGCTCTGATCGGGCTGATCTTCATGATGCCGCTCGCAGGCGCCGCAATTGGCGCCGGCGCCGGCGCAGTATCCGGCGCGCTGACCGACTTCGGCATCGACGACAAATTCATGAAGGACGTGGCGAGCGCGATTCCGCCAGGCGGCGCCGCATTGTTCCTGCTCGTGCGCAAGATGACGACCGACAAGGTTCTCGAAGGGCTCAAAGGGGTCGGCGGCGTGGTGCTACGGACGTCTTTCGACAAGTCCAAGGAAGACGCGATCCGCGCCGCGCTCACGGCGCAGCCAGCGTCCACCTGACAGAACTGCGCGCCGAAAGGATCTTCGGCGCGCAATCGCTCAGACGATTTCCTCCGTCTCGCGCGCTTTTCGGCGATGTGCGTGCAGCGTGATGTAGATGCTGGCGACTATGAACGCCAAGCCGAGAATGGAAACGATAATGAACAGCGACGAGCGCTGGATAATCGCCACTAAGGGGACGAAGAACCCGAGGAGGATCCCCACGACGCAGATCTGCCACGCAGCGGCGTGAACGCCCGCAACGAAGGTCGCCACGGCGAGCAGCACCATCAGGTTGAGGCCAGCGGCGTTGACGTCGACAAGCTGGCGCAGAGGCGGCGAGTAGATCAGCCACATGCCGAAAAGAAACGCCGCCCAGTGCAGAATTTGGGTCCAGACGAGCCGCGTGCGCTCATGCGTTGTCTCCGCATGGCGCCATCCGACATAAATGCAGATTGCGCAATAGACCGGCGTCAGGAACTCCCAATAAAGGGCGACCGGCTGTCCCGTGAAGGTGACGATGCCGATGCCGAGCACGGCCGTCGAAAGCATCACAATATACGGCAGGTCGATCTTCAGGACGTCGAGGAAGAGAACCTCGGCCGGCTGGGTCCTGATCTCTTCGATGCCATGCTCAAGCGTCGTCGCCCAGCTCTCCGACTGCGGCGACGTTTCGGACGCATTGGGTTCGGCCGGATCGGAGCTATTGGACATGAGCAATCCTCGTTGAGTTTTGAGGGCGAGCGACGCAAGGATTTTCTTGACTCGTCCCTTGCGCCCGTCGGCCGAAATACAAGGCCAAGATAGTTCGGGCGAGGGAGCCGAGCAACCGGCGAGGAGCGAATAGGGCGCAGGGGCGCTGCCGGTAATAACTCAGGCGACCGTGCGCGACATCAACCAAATGTCATAGCTGCGCCATAAGAGCGCTGGCAAAAGCTACATTTAACGCAGACAATACATCCGACGCCTGACGACTTGTTGTCGGCGACGAAGAGGGACGTTAGGAGCGCGCAGTGGCCAAAGCTGATGAAGCAGCGGCGGTTATAACGGTCGAGGGCCTGCAAGACCTGTTGCGGGCGATCCGGGCGCGCGGCTATCGCCCTATCGGACCGACCATGCAAAATGAGGCCATCGTTTACGATGATATCGAATCGGTCGATGACTTGCCCCGCGGATGGACGGATGAGCAGGACGGCGGCCGTTACCGGCTAGCGCGTCGTGCGGACGAGGCGCTCTTTGGATATTCCGTCGGGCCGCAGTCGTGGAAAAAATTTCTGCATGCGCCGAGGCTGCGGCTTTGGACGGCCGAACGTCGTGGCGAGGATACAAGCGTCACGCCCGAAGCGCCGCCCAGCGATCGTCTCGCTTTCATCGGCGTGCGGGCGTGCGAAATTCGCGCGATTGAGATTCAAGACAGGGTTCTCGTCGGCGATCTCTACGTCGATCCGCACTACAAGGCGAGACGTGAGGGAGCGCTGATCGTCGCCCTCAACTGCGGAAAGGCGGGAGGCACGTGCTTTTGCGTCTCAATGCATGCTGGTCCGCGCGTAAAGCAGGGTTTCGACATTGCGCTGACCGAGCTTCTCGAGGGAACCGAGCATGTCTTCCTTGTCGAGACCGGCAGCGACGAGGGGCGCGCCCTCTTGGCGCAGGTTCCGCATGATCTCGCTTCGAGTCGCGAGATCGACGCGGCCGAAGCCCTGATCGAACAAACCGCGTCCTCGATGGGCCGGCAAATGCGTTCGGACGACCTCAACGAACTGCTGATGAATAATCTCGAACATCCGCGTTGGAATGAGGTCGCGACCCGCTGTCTGACCTGTACAAATTGCACCTTGGTCTGTCCGACCTGTTTCTGCACGTCGGTGGAAGACGCCTCCGATCTAACGGGCGAGCGCGCCGAACGCTGGCGTCGGTGGGATTCCTGTTTCACAATGGATTTTTCCTACATTCACGGCGGGAGCGTGCGCACGAGCGCGAAATCGCGGTATCGCCAATGGATGACCCACAAGCTAGCGACCTGGATCGACCAGTTTGGTTCATCGGGTTGCGTCGGCTGCGGCCGTTGCATCACTTGGTGTCCGGTGGGCATCGACATTACCGAGGAGGTGCGCGCCATGCGAGGCTGTGACGCCTCCGTAGAGGAGCCGCGATGAAGGGCATTGCCGATCTGCTTCGTCATCATCCCTTCGCTGAGGGACTGGATGAAGACACGATGGCGCTTATCGCAGGGTGCGCCAAGAACGTCGTCCGGCAGCCGGGAGATTATTTTTTTCGTGAGGGCGCCGCCGCTGATTCCTTCTATCTTGTGCGACATGGCGCGGTGGCGCTCGAAGCTTTCGTGCCGGGGCGAGGGACATTCACCTTTCTGACCGTCAAGACCGGAGAAATTCTCGGCGCGGACTGGCTCATTCCCCCCTATCGCTCGTCATTCGACGCGCGCGCGATCGAACTGACTCGCGCCATTTCTTTCGACGGCAAGTGCCTGCGCGACAAGTGCGAGGCCGATCCTCGCGTCGGCTATGAAATGATGAAGCGGTTCATTCCGCCGCTCCTCAGACGTTTGCAATCGGCGCGCATGCAGGCGCTCGGGATGTATGATGCCGCAAACGCTTAAAGCCTGCGCGACGCTGCCCCATCCAATGGCGCCGATCATGACGCCGGTGACGCGCTTCATTCGCGAGTCGGAAGAGGTGTTCACTTTCGATCTCGCTCCCGAACGCGCCACGCCGTTCATGCCGGGGCAATTCAATATGCTCTACGCCTTCGGCGTAGGCGAAATACCGATCAGCATCAGCGGCGACTCGCAGGCGCCCGAGCGGCTCACGCATACGATCCGCGCCGTCGGGCCGGTGAGCGCCGCGCTCGGCAAATTGAAGGCTGGCGATCGCGTCGGTCTGCGCGGTCCTTTCGGGGTCGGCTGGCCGATCGAGGAATATAAAGGCTTCGATGTCTTGCTGATCGCTGGCGGCATTGGGCTTGCGCCTCTTCGTCCCGTTATCTACTGGCTGTTGCGCCATCGCGCCGCCTACGGCCGCATTGGCGTTCTCTATGGCGCGCGCACGCCTGACGACCTCATCTTCCGCGGCGAACTTGAAGAATGGCGGCGGACGCCCGACTTCCAGTTGCGCGTGGCGGTGGAGCGCGCCGGACCTGAATGGGCCGGGGACGTCGGCTATGTGACGCCTTTGCTCTCCAAGCTCCGCTTCGATCCTGCGGAAACTGTCGCTATGATCTGCGGGCCGGAAGTGATGTTCCGAGCAACGGCGCTCGCGCTTAAAGACGCGGGCATTGCGGACTCGCGGATCTTTGTTTCCATGGAGCGCAACATGAAGTGCGCGATCGGCCATTGCGGCCACTGCCAGTTCGGTCCGCATTTCATCTGTAAGGATGGACCAGTCCATCCTTACGACCGCGTGCGCAGTCTCCTCTCTTATCGGGAGCTTTGATGTGGAGCGCGCCCGTCGACCAAAACTTGCCGTTTGGAAATTCGCGTCTTGCGACGGCTGCCAGTTGAGCCTGCTCGATTGCGAAGATGAACTGCTGGAAATCGCCGGCGAGATTGAGATTGCGCATTTTCTCGAAGCGACGCGGGCGACGATCGACGGGCCCTACGATCTCTCCCTCGTCGAAGGTTCGGTGACGACGGCGCATGACGCGGCGCGCATTCAGGAGATCCGCAAGCAGTCGCGCTTTCTCGTGACGATCGGCGCCTGCGCCACTGCGGGCGGCATTCAGGCGTTGCGCAATTTTGCCGATGTGCGCGAATATACGGCGATCGTCTATGCGCGGCCCGATTATATTCAAACGCTCGCGACATCGACCGCGATCGGCGACCATGTGAAGGTTGATTTCGAACTGCGCGGCTGCCCGATCAGCACGCGACAGCTCGTCGAAGTGATTTCGGCTTTTCTCGCCGGGCGCAAGCCGCAGACGCCGCCGCATAGCGTCTGCGTCGAATGCAAGATCGCCGGAAATCTGTGCGTGATGGTCGGCCATGGAACGCCATGCCTAGGTCCGGTCACTCATGCGGGCTGTGGCGCGCTCTGTCCCTCCTATAATCGCGGCTGCTATGGCTGCTACGGCCCGACGGAGACGCCCAATGCGCCGTCGCTGTCGGTCTGGCTGTGCAAGCTCGGCATGGACGACGACGCGCTTAAGCGCATTTACCGGACCTTCAACGCCAATGCCGACGCCTTCCGAAAGGAAAGCGAGCGACATGAACGTTAAGACGATCAAGGTCGACCAGCTCGCGCGCGTGGAGGGCGAGGGCGCGCTCAAGGTCATCGCGCGCGACGGCGTCGTGCAATCGGCGGAGCTCAACATCTTCGAGCCGCCACGCTTCTTTGAAGCCTTCTTACGCGATCGCATGTATACGGAGGCGCCGGATATCACCGCGCGCATTTGCGGCATCTGTCCGGTGGCCTATCAGATGAGCGCGGTTCACGCGATGGAGAACGCGCTCGGCGTCGCTGTCGACGGACCGCTACGGGAATTGCGACGGCTGATCTATTGCGGCGAGTGGATCGAGAGCCACACGCTCCACATCTATATGCTGCATGCCCCGGATTTCCTCGGCTATGCGGGCGCTATCGAAATGGCGCGCGATCACGCCGACATCGTTCGGCGCGGGCTCGATCTCAAAAGAGCCGGTAATTCGATCATCGCGCTTCTCGGCGGCCGCGAGATTCATCCGATCAATGTCCGTGTCGGCGGATTTTATCGTACTCCGCGACGGCGCGAGCTGCAGCCGCTCGCCGAAGAGCTGAAGCGGGCGCGAGATTTTGCGCTCGCAACCGTGCGCTGGACTGCCGGCTTCGATTTCCCCGACGTCGCACGCGATTACGAGTTCGTCGCCTTGCGTGGAGACGGCGAATATCCTTTCAGCCAAGGCCGCATCGCCTCAAGCCGCGGACTAGACATCAGCGCCGCTGAATATGATGAACATTTCGAAGAGACGCATGTCGAACATTCGACTGCGCTGCATGCGCATATCAAGGCGCGCGGACCCTATCTTACAGGTCCATTGGCGCGTTACGCGCTGAACGCCGCGTCTCTTTCGCCACTCGCGCGCGAAGCGGCGCGGGAAGCGGGACTTGGAACGGTCTGCGCCAACCCGTTCCGCAGCATTATCGTTCGCGCCGTCGAAGTTCTCTACGCCTGCGACGAGGCGCTGCGGATCATCGACAACTACGAAGAGCCGGAGCGATCCGCCGTTGATCTCGACGCGCGCGCCGCAACCGGCTCCGCCGCAACCGAGGCGCCGCGCGGCATGCTGTATCACCGCTATCAGCTCAGCGCCGATGGAAAGATCGCCGACGCTCGTATTATTCCGCCAACGTCGCAGAATCAGCCAAGCATCGAAGAAGATCTAAAGACCTTCGCGACCGCTTGGCTCGATTTGCCCGACGACGCACTGCGTCACCGCTGCGAGCAAACAATTCGCAATCACGACCCCTGCATTTCCTGCGCGACGCATTTTCTGCGGTTCGAGATCGATCGTGGCGGATAGAGCGCGAGAGAGCCGGCGAGTCATCGTGATCTGCGTCGGCAATCCTCAGCGCGGCGATGATGCGGCGGGCCGCAGGGTCGCCGAGGCGCTGGGCGCATCGCTAGGCGACGTCGAAATCATCGAGGAGGAGGGGGAGGCGACGAGACTTCTGGCGCGGCTCGAAGGCGCAGACGCCGCCTATATCGTTGACGCCTGCGTTTCCGGGGCGAGCGTGGGCGACATCCGCCGCTTTGACATCAGCGCGGGCCAGCTGCCGCCAACGGGGTTCGCCGCCTCGACGCATGGCTTCGGCCTTGCCGAAGCTCTGGAGCTCGCTCGCTCGCTTCGCGCGATGCCCCAGCGCTGCGTTGTTTATGCAATCGAAGGCGGGACGTTCGACATCGGGGCGCCGCTGTCGCCGGCGGTCGCGGCCGCGGCCGCCATCGTCGCCGATCGGCTGCGAGCGGAAATTCTCGGCGAATGATCGCAGGCGTGCGGCAGCGCACAAAATTGCCTCAAAATCGAAACCGACCGGCAATACCGCGGCAACCTCATCGAAACGTTTGTGTGTTCAATATGCAGCCTCACGAAACCACGAGCCTGCACTGCGCCGCGCGCAGTCCCGTGGGCACGAGGGGCCACGCTTGGGCGCGCGCTCCCTAATGGAGACACGAATGCCGCGAATTGTTTCGACCTCGACCGTCGCCGCCACCTTCTCGACGGTTCGGATGCTGGTCAAATTGCCGATCCATATCGTTCGCCGCATCGCGGCGTCGCCGGAAGCGTTTATCGACGCGATAGAGCGTCTCGCGAAGCGTTAGTCTTTGCAACCCACGCCCATCGGGACAGTCTATCCTGAGGAGTTTACGCGCAGTCAAATACGTCTAACTGCGTAGAGCCTGCCGGCGCGGGTTGATTCATCTTGCGCTCATCCCAGACCGAGATTGGCCCACGCCTAGGTGGGGCCGCATGTCGGACATAATGACGGTCGCAATTCAAGGTAAAGAAGCGAGACCTCCATCCTTGAAGGCTAGGCATGGGATTTCCACGGGCGCCAACATCTGTCCCGCTGTCGACCGGAAAAAGAGAGATCGTCGGGATATGGGCGAATCCAATCGTTGCTCGTCCCGACAACCTTCTGCTCAAGTTGGCGTGCATGGCGAGGGCGAACGGGATTTTTGCCGTCTCGGAAATTTGCAAGGGACTTGCGATATTCACAATCGGCGACATGGTGATCGCGGATGGAGTCGGCGAATTTATCTGCATCGCAGCGCTGACGATCAACGCGTTGCCATCTCCCTTGCGCCGGCGGACCTCGGCGCACGTCAATAGAACGGCGCCGTCGGCTGGAGAGCTGATTCATGAGAAAATTGTTCGCGTCGACGATCTGCGCGGCGTTGAGTTTGGCTTGCAATACCGCCTTTGCAGGGGCGATGAGCGCCAATAATTTCGGGCTTCCGTCAAAAGACGTTGCGTTGCAATGTTCGCCGGTGAAATACTCAATACATTGTTCGATTTCTCTCGGACCCAATCCCGAATACAGTTCCTACTGCTTCTACGTCGCCAATGGCCGTTCATATCCGATGAAGACTGATTACCGCTTCGGATTTTACAACAATATCGTCAGCCTTCATCTCGCTAACGGTTCGCGTGTGACGGCTGATTTAAGGGATTTGAGAACCGGCGCGCATGCGCGCTGTCTCGAGACGGGATATTGAACGCAAGACACAGTTCGGGGGCCGCAGTTCGGCTTGGTCACGAGCAATTATGACGTCGAAAATTCACTGCTTACGGGCGGTTGCGCTTTTGCTTTCGCTCGTCACTGGCGCAGAAGCAAAGGCGCAAGGCGCCAAGGCGACGGCTGGACCAATTCCGGACGCCATATGGGCTTATATGCAGGGAAGGTCGTGGCGCGCGGAGCTTCCATGTCCGGGACGGGAGCAGCTTGTTCTCTTGAGAGTTCCTTACCTCGATTTTGACGGCAATTCGCAGACCGGCTCTCTGATTGTCGCAAGAAGCGTCGCAAACGCGGTGGCGGCCGCCTTTCAGGAAATTTACGACAGCGGCAAATTTCGAATCTATCGAATGTCCCTTATCGATGAATTCGAAGGCGACGACGCCAGGTCGATGGCGGCGAATAATACGAGCGCCTTCAACTGCCGAACGACCGATCGGGGGGCGATGTCGCGGCACGCATATGGAATGGCCGTTGACATCAATCCCGTCCAAAATCCCTATCGGGAAGGAAACCTAACCGAGCCTGAAGCAGGACGCGCCTACGACGAACCTTACAAGCGCAGGAGAGATATTGTCGGGATCATCGTCGACGGCGACGTCGTGACCAGGGCCTTTGCGCGACAAGGCTGGCGCTGGGGCGGACATTGGAAAAGAAGCATCGACTACCAGCACTTTTCCAACGATGGACACTGACAGGTTGCCGCTGGCTGCAATGGAGCGTCGTAATGAATGCTGGACCTAAGGGTGTGTCAGAAATCTCTGCGTCGACGCTGCCTCAAGTCGGAACGCTGGACGATCCTATCGCCAGGCTGAACATGGCGTTTCGTTCCTTGTACGGCGCCAATCGCGAACAACTTCTGGCGGAAACCCCGCTCGCCGCGCTGACGCTCATCGGCACTGGAGAAATCTGGCGCGTCGAACATGGCGAGTTGGTGAAGTGTTATCAGCCAAATAAGACATTGCCAAAGATCAAGGGATTGATGCACGCAGTCCTTGGCGCTCATGGCGCCTGGAGCCTATTGCTGCGGGGGCGGGATTCGACCTCGGCATTGCAGGCGGCGAAGCAGCTCAATGACGCATTGGGCGAGGCGACTGAAAGCGCCCTGGCGGAACTGCCCGATGAACTGGCGCATCCTGCGCGAGATGTTCTTATAGAGCTGAAACGCTTGTCTGAGGGGTGGTCATCGGGGAGCCACGCGACCGCCGACGAATTTCCATCAGCTCTTAAGAGAGTCAATCCCCAATTGGAACAGGTCATCAAACTTGTCGGTCACGCGAGTTACAAGGCGCTGACGGACGGATTCGAAGCGTTTCGAAGCGATAGCAGCCCGAGCGATTGGGCGCAGTGCTATGTCGGCGTCTGCGGTCCTGGACAGGGCCGTCGCGACAATATCGAGATTGCGGCGGCAATGTCAGTGATGGGTCGTGAAGCTGTCGGGATACGGCTGCTTTATCTGGAAAACGCCCTGACGCTCGCCGACGGGCTTAGGTTCTTGGCGGCTGCGCTGGTTGAACGCGATCTCGGCCAGGCGGTTTTCGATGATCAATATCGAATGTGGCGCGACCTCTTGGCCGATACGGCGATCGAATATGCCGGCGGCGGTTTCTTCCCTCAACTGGGACCGGCGTGAGCGGCCGCAGAGGCGCGGGAGCTGGCGCAACCGCAAGCGTGATGTAGCGTGGATGCCGCCCGCGCCCTCACTTACGTCAGGGCGCGGTCATTCACTAACGGCCGCTTATTCGTCGCCGGTTTCCCCTGCGGCAGGGGCGCATTTGTCAAAGTCTTTATTGCAGGGCGCAGCCGGATTGTAGATTGCATAGGCGTAGCTGCAACATGGGTTGTGCGTTTTTTTCTCAGCGCCATAGTCCGCGTTGAACGCGACCTCAATGCCGACGTGGAGATAGTCGCCGCTACGTTTTGGCGGAAGATTCGGTACAGTGTCGGCCGTATTCACAAGACGGAAGGTTTTCACCTTCAAGTTTTCGTAATAATCTCGGAAGGACTGTAGTCCAACCTTCGGACTTGCTGAATTGTAGTGCAGCGCCGCGATATTGTTTGAAACCGCCAGTGGCGTGGCAAGTGTGGCGAGCGCGGAGCCGAGACTGTGGCCAGTGACCGTAAGCGGTTTACTGCCAATCGTTTTGAGTTGGGCATCCAACGCTTTCGCCAACCCGCTAAAAACAGCGTACCACCCTCGTGCGACGAGAAGGCCGGGAGGCGGATTTGGCGTTGGCGCGCTATACGGGACCGGTTTGAATTCAGCATCTACAAGGAAGTCATCAAGGCTCTTGCTGCCTCGGAAAACAAGATAAAGTTTGCCATCCGAATTGGATTTGACCAGGCCTCCGAAAGGTTCAGTGACTGGAGTCTTTTTTACCTCTGGAGTGAATGTGCTCCAGATTAGCTGACCAAAACTATAGTCTTCTACTTTGAAATCATTCGTGATCGGGCAAGCGTTAGCTGGCTTCCAATTAAAATTCGGAGGCGGAGGCGACCCGGCCTGCAACCATTGATCGTACATATGACTGAGCACGTTCACAAGGAACGTGCAAACCTTAAAAGTCTGCTGAGAAGAGTCCCCGAAGTTCAGCGGTTGCGAACTCGTGCAAGTCGTGATGGTCATAATACTCTCCTGACGATAGATAACGGTAAATGCCACTTGGTTCGATTCGCGTATTAGTTCACAAATATTAGTGCAGGCTGCTACTGGCGGCCCCGAATTCCGGCTTCATCCGCGCGGCAGGCTGGCGCAGGTCGCCCCGCCGCCGATGAAGCTCTCACGGTGTTTTATTGCCGATCGAGCTTTGCTGATGCACGTCAACCTCGCATTTTTATTGCGCTTCGTCGAGATTGGAAATCAGCAGTGACCGCTTTGGTCGCTCGTGCGCGCGCTCGGCGCGAAGGTCAGCGATCGTCGGGGAGCTGTAGGGTGAGCGAAATCGTAATCGTGCCTCACACGATTACTCGCCAATTGTAAGACTTATTGTGAGACAGCTTGGCAGGGCGTGGTTGCAGTCTACTGAATTAGCCTAAAAAAGTATGGAGAATGGTCGGAGTGAGAGGATTCGAACCTCCGACCCCCTCGTCCCGAAACGTTTGGTGAAGGCACCGCTCTCGAAGCGTGGCTCGCCAATATGGCGCGAAGAGGCTGTCGGACAGCAACCCTTTTCCCTAGCGATTATCTTATCTTCATGCAGCTAGACCCTGGCTTGTAGCTATCCTTTTCCGCTGGAAAATTATTGGCATATGTCACGCGATACCAGCAAAAGGCAATGACGCCATTATGCCCAAGATACAGGTGATTAGTCTGGATAAGCGCGTCATACAGGTTCCATTGTTCTCTCCTTTCCTGGCCGACGTCGCCACTTCCGAGAAATTGATAACCTTGCGCCAATAGCGACGGTATATCACCCAATTTTTCAGAAACATCTCCGGCTTTGCAGGCATAACTGTACGAGATCATAACGAAACTCAGCATCAACAGTCTGATTATATGACTTAATTTCGTAGAAGGGCATTGCACCCTCGGAATTACGAGATCAATATATTGACATAGACTATTTCTGAGCTTTAACGCAGTCGGCGCTATCATTAACTGCAAAGCGTTCGGAGTTGGGCCTTTTGTTGCGACTATCTGCATCGGGATTATCTCCCTCCATAATAAACATCGATGTTTGACAGGCGTGTCGATGATATTCGCGAACGCGCCACAAAAAAACTGTGCCAAGTCTTGTGCCTGAGCGAGCCGCTTTCGTTTGCATTACTTGCGTCATATACGCTCTCTCGTAACCTGCTAATTTTGGCGGAAGGCTGGGATTCAGCTCAAGGTGGAGTTGCCCCCCACGTACGTTTTCAAGACCGAAAAAAGTTCGAAACCTGGCGACTCCTTCATCAGCGGGTGACGCCGAGTGACGAGGAAGGCTCCGCTCGAGGAGTTGCTGCTATCAAGAAGTTTTGTTGCGTGACACGCGCCGAATTGAGCATTCTTCTTCAAACTTTGCTTGTCAGGGCGGCCGAAATATATCACGATGACGAGGCTCCCATATATTGAGGAGTATAATTTAAATAGCGGAGCCAAAATAAGGAGGAAGGCAATGAAATCAATTGTATCTGGTATATTGGGCTGCGTGCTAGTATTATGTTTTTCCGCGCTAGCGAGCGCTGCCACATGCACCGCACCAGGACATCCAAGTTGCACAATTACCTGCCCCGACGGCTGCGGAGCGCTTTACCACGAGCCTAATGGACCATGCAGAACATTTTGCTCGTCCGCCGCCAAGGCCGAAAAAGAAAAGTCGTCAACTTCTGTTGAAGCCAACGACCTCTCCCCCGCCGAGGTCGAAAAGTTGATCAAAGGCGAGAAATAATATTTGTTTTGAGAGGCTGCACAAGTACTTGTGCAGCCTCTATTTGCATTATTGATGGATTAGATCTAAAAAACATTTCATGTGAAAAAAAGAGCAGGAGCCGTTGAATGAAGCCGTTTATGTTGGCGCTAGTTGTGACTTTCGTTATATTTGGACCTTCCAAGGGTGAAGACTGGGTAACCGAAGATTTTCTTAAGTATCGCGTTTTCAAACATCACTGGGCCAAAGAGGACAAATCAAGGTTCATATTATTTCCCTTTGCTCACGGAACTGACGGGATCGGTTTTGATAGCAGGTATCTTGCTGTGAAATTTGATAGAAAAAAAAGAAAGCATATTTATGTGACCTGTATGGAAGCGGGGATTTAGATAGCCTCCTCGGAGGATGCTACGAGCGCAAGCCCCAAGAGATAGACACAAAACTTCAAGGGTACAATATAGTGCCTGATAGGAACAGGGTTCCGCCGTACTGGAAGATTAACCAAAAGTATGGCAATACTTATCTGTGCTTACTTAACTCTTTGCTTAAAATTCTCCAGTGTCGCGAAATTAAGGACTTCATCGATTTAGACAAGAGACGCCAGGACAAAAAACGTACTGAGCCCGACCGCTTACTATTTTAGGACGTAAAACCCGTAAACGGTCAGTCGGGATCCAAGTCTGAGGCGGCATAATTAGGAGATCGGCGAAGGGATCTTCGTGGAAGGCATATGACGCCGCATGGGGATGATGGAACCTTCATCGTTCGCAAGTGAATCAGACGTAGATGTCGCTTTCGGATCATAAGGACCCATTCGCGCTGGCCGCTTCGCACCCCCGTTTCAGTGGCCGCCGAGGCATTTAGGTTTTCTAACTTATTGAGAAAACTGGTCGGAGTGAGAGGATTCGAACCTCCGACCCCCTCGTCCCGAACGAGGTGCGCTACCAGGCTGCGCTACACTCCGACTGAAAGGACCGAAAGCCGCTTTCGGGCCGTTTTATAGCCAGAGCCGGATTGCGCCGCAACTGGTCTTTCCACCCCTCACGATCGGAGCCGCTCTAGCGTGACATAGGCGAAGTCCGCCTCGTCCTTTGCGCCGCGAGGCGGAGATTCACGCGCAATTTCTCGCCAGTCTCGGCGGTCTAGCGCGGGGAAATGCGCGTCGCCGGCGATATCGAGCGCGACCTCCGTCAGTTCGATCATATCGGTGAGTTCGAGAAAGGCGCGATAGATGTCCTCGCCGCCGGCGATGATGATTTCGTCGGCGCCGAGCAATACGGCCAGCCGGCGCGCGGTCGCCAACGCCTCCGGCGGACTCGCCGCGACATGCGCGCCCTCGGCTCTGAAATGCGGATCGCGGGTGAGAACGACGCTTTCGCGCCCCGGCAGCGGGCGCCCGATCGATTCGAATGTGCGCCGTCCCATGATCATCGGCTTGCCCCAGGTGCGCGCCTTATAGCGTTTGAGGTCGCTCGATAGCCGCCACGGTAGGCCGTTAGCGACGCCGATGACGCCATTGCGTCCGCGCGCCACGACGGCGACGATTTTCGGCTCCATCGGCGCCTACACCGCGATCGGCGCGGCGATCGCCGGCCAGGAGTCGTAGTTTTCGACGCTCACGTCTTCGTATTTAAAGTCGAAGAGCGAACGCACTGCGGGATTGAGCTTCAGGCGGGGCAGGGGCTTTGGTTCGCGCGAGAGCTGAAGGCGCGCCTGCTCGACGTGATTAAGATAGAGATGAACGTCGCCGAAGCTGTGGATGAAATCGCCTGGCGCGCAGTCCGTGACTTGCGCGACCATATGCGTCAGCAGCGCATAGCTCGCGATGTTGAAGGGCACGCCAAGGAACACGTCCGCCGAGCGCTGATAGAGCTGGCAGGAAAGCTGTTTCTCGCCTTCGACCTCCGCCACATGAAACTGAAACAGGCAATGGCAGGGCGGCAGGGCCATCTTGTCGACTTGCGCCGGATTCCAGGCCGAGACGATCAGCCGTCGCGAAAACGGATTGCGCTTGATCTCTTTGACGACATTCGCGAGCTGATCGATCTCTCCGCCGTCTACCGGCCAGCGGCGCCATTGCGCCCCATAGACGGGCCCGAGTTCGCCCTCTTCATCGGCCCATTCGTCCCAGATGGTGACGCCGTTTTCGCGCAGATAGTTGACGTTGGTCTCGCCTCTAAGGAACCACAAGAGCTCGTGGATCACCGATTTCAGATGCATGCGCTTCGTCGTCACCAGCGGAAAGCCTTGCGAAAGGTCGAAGCGCATCTGATGGCCGAAAGACGAGAGCGTTCCGGTGCCGGTGCGATCATCCTTACGTACGCCTTCGCGCAGGACTTTGTCCAAAAGGTCGAGATATTGACGCATGTCGCCGGTTCAGTTTTGGGCGGAAGGTTGGGCGCTAACCCATACTCCCAGCCCGGCATCCGAAGCAAAGGGACGATTGCGGGACGGCCCACACATCCGATTTCCATGGCCAAGTCTTTGCGCGGGCGTCACGGCGCTCCTATATATCCGCGGCGAGGGGAGCGTCGCTCTCCGCATATTGAGGGATAAAAGACAATGTCGCGTTTCTTCGCGTTTAAGCGTGGATCGCTGATTTCACTCGCGCTTGCGGCGCTGCTGGCGCTCGCGCCCGCCATCGCCGAAGCGCGCATGGGCGGCGGCGGCAGCTTCGGCAGCCGCGGCTCGCGCAGCTGGTCCGCGCCTCCGCCGACCCGCACCATGCCGGGAACGGCGTCGCCCTTCGAGCGCAGCGTCACGCCGCAGCCTTCGCCTGGCATGGCGAGCCCGATGTCGCGACCCGGCGGAGCTTTCAGCGGCTCCTTCGGCCGTGGCCTCTTAGGCGGCTTGGCGGGCGGCCTTCTCGGCGCCGGACTTTTCGGCCTTCTGACGGGCAATGGCCTGTTTGGCGGGATGATGGGCTTCGCCTCGGTCATCGGCCTGCTGCTGCAGATCGCTCTGCTCGTCTTTTTGGCGCGGCTCGCCTTCAACTGGTTCACCCGCCGAAACGCCAATGTGATGGCTGGCGCCGGCTATCGTCCGAGCTCCGGCTTCACGTCGCCCTTTACGGCGCGCGCGCCTTTCGGCGCGGCGGGCTTCGGCTCCGGCGCCTCGCCGGAAGCGGCGATGGCGAAGCCGATCAAAATCGCGCCGGAGGACTTCAACGCTTTCGAGCGCCTGCTCGGCGAAACTCAGGCCGCCTATAGCCGCGAGGACCTCGGCGCCCTGCGCGCCATGTCGACGCCGGAAATGGCCTCCTATTTCGACGACGAGCTGGAGGAGAATCGGCGCAAGGGCGTGATGAACCGCGTCTCCGAAGTGAAGTTGCTGCAAGGCGATTTGTCGGAGGCGTGGCGGGAAGGGGTAGACGAATACGCCACCGTCGCCATGCGCTTCGCGCTCAATGACGAGGTCCTGGATCGCACCACCGGCAAGCCTGCACCGGGCTCGCCCGGCGAAACGCAGACGACCGAAGCCTGGACCTTCCGTCGGCCTGCTGGCGCTGGCGCCAAGGAATGGAAGCTGTCGGCGATCCAACAGGCGGCGTAAGTCCCGCATTCGCCGCGATCTCTCGCCCCTCCCCGCAAGGGAGGGGCTTTTTCATGGGGCGCGGCGCGCGCCTTGACCCTTCGACCGACGTCCGCAATGTGCGTCGCGCTCTAGAACTCGGAAACTATGAAGCGCGCGGCTCACATGACGGATGACCTTTCCCCGTTGCCGATCGACGATGCGCTGCCGGCGATTGGCACTGCGCTCACGGCATCATGCAATCTTGTCATCGTCGCGCCGCCCGGCGCCGGCAAGACGACGCGCGTTCCGCTCGCGCTGCTCGACGCCTACTGGGCCAAAGGCCGCAAGCTCATTCTGCTCGAGCTGCGACGTCTTGCCGCCCGCGCCGCCGCGAACCGTATGGCGGCGACGCTCGGCGAAACCGTCGGCGAAACGATCGGGCTGCGGATGCGCCTGGAATCGAAGGTCTCGGCGCGGACGCGAATCGAGGTCGTTACCGAGGGCGTCTTCGCGCGGATGATTCTCGACGATCCGGCGCTGGAGGGCGTCGCCGGCGTGCTGTTTGACGAATACCACGAGCGCTCGCTCGACGCCGATCTCGGCCTTGCGCTGGCGCTCGACGCCCAGGCGGGGCTGCGCGATGATCTTCGGCTCATCGCGATGTCTGCGACGCTTGATGGCGCGCGCGTCGCTGCGCTGATGGGCGCCGAAACGATCGAAAGCGAGGGGCGCGCATTCGACGTCGAGACGCGCTATCTCGGCCGAGACGCCAATACGCGCATTGAAGAGGCGATGACCCGCGCCATCCAGCGGGCGCTGCGCGAAGAGAGAGGCTCTATTCTCGGCTTTCTGCCGGGGCAGGGGGAGATCGCGCGAGTCGCGTCTCGTCTCGTCGAGTCTCATTTGCCAAACGATGTCGACGTCGCGCCGCTCTACGGCGCGCTCGAACGCGGCGAGCAGGACCGGGCGATCGCGCCGGCGGGGTCTGGTCGTCGGAAGATCGTGCTCGCCACATCGATCGCCGAAACGTCGCTCACCATCGAAGGCGTGCGCATCGTCATCGACAGCGGCCTCGCGCGTGTGCAGCGCTTCGAGCCCGATCTCGGACTCTCGCGGCTCGAAACCGTACGCGCTTCGCGCGCCAGCGTCGATCAGCGCCGCGGCCGCGCCGGACGCACCGAGCCCGGCGTCTGCTATCGCTTGTGGGACGCGCCGCAGACGGCGGCGCTTCCGGCCTTCGCCGCGCCCGAAATCCTCGACGCCGATCTCTCCGGACTTGCGCTCGATCTCGCCGCTTGGGGCATAAGTGATCCGGGGCGGCTCAAATGGCTCGATCCGCCGCCGGCGCCCGCCTGGAAGGAGGCGGTTGCGCTCGACCGCGAACTCGGGGCGGTTGGCGGCGACGGCAGGCTCACGGACATGGGCCGCGCGATGCGCGCGCTGCCGCTCGCGCCGCGTTTGGCGCGGATGGTGGTCGAAGCCGCGCGTCATGGCGAAGCACCGCACGCCGCGGAGTTCGCCATTCTCCTCTCCGAGCGCGGTCTCGGCGGCGCCGACGCCGACCTTTCGCATCGGCTTGAGCGGCTGCGAGGCGAAAATTCGAAGCGCGCGCGCGATGCGTTACGACTCGCCGCGCAATGGGCGCGGCAGGCGATGGCCGCGGCCACCGTAATGCCCCCACCCCAGCCCTCCCCCGTTCACGCGGGAGAGGGAGCAGACCCCGCGCTTCATGTCGCGCATCGCCGCTCGTTAGCGTCCCCTCTCCCGCAAGCGGAGCGAAGCGGGGGAGGGTTGGGGAGGGGGTGGCTCTCCGACGGGGCGCTGATCGCGCTTGCCTATCCCGACCGCATCGCGAAATCGCGCGGCGCGCGCGGCGAGTTCCTGATGGCGAACGGCCGCGCCGCGATGTTGCCTGTTGAAGACCCATTGTCGCGCGTGCCCTTTCTCGCAGTCGCCGAAATAACTGGACGAGCGGCCCAGGCGCGCATTCTCGCGGCTTGCGCGCTCTCCGCTGAAGAGGTCGATGCGATCGCCGCCGACCGGATCGAGACTCGCGACGAAACCGTATTCGACGCGGCGAGCGCGAGTTTGCGTCGTCGCGCGTTCCGGCGCCTGGGCGCGATACGACTCTCGGAGCGCAATCTGGCGGTAGAACCGTCTGACGAAAACGCGCGGATGCTCGCGCGCGGCGTCGTCGCCCTCGGCGTGGCGCGGCTGCCGTGGACGAAGTCGCAGATGCAGCGGCGCGACCGCGTCGCCTTTCTGAGTCGCGCTGGGGGCGACGAATGGCCGGACCTTTCCGATGATGCTCTCGCCGCAAGCGCCGAACACTGGCTCGCGCCCTTCATCCAAGGGCGCGCATCGCTTACGGACATCACGGCGGACGATTTGGAAGCTGCGATTGGTCAGTTGCTCCCATACGACTTGTCACGCAGGCTCGATGCAGAAGCGCCCGCTTTTTTCGAGACGCCTGCCGGCGCGCGTCATGCGCTCGATTATTCCGCCGAGAACGGTCCGATCCTCGCCGTGCGCGTGCAGGAGCTTTACGGCCTCTCAAGCCACCCGACTCTGGCGCGGGGACACGCGCCTCTTACCCTTGAACTGCTTTCGCCGGCGCATCGCCCGATACAGACGACTCGCGACCTCCCGAGCTTTTGGAAAGGCTCCTGGAGCGAGGTGAAGAAAGAGATGAGAGGGCGCTACCCGCGCCATCTCTGGCCGGACGATCCGGCGGCCGCCCAGCCGACGACCCGCGCCAAGCCGCGCGGATTTTAGGTGAACCTGGAACGGCAGTCAGTGCTCGTGGGGTAACTGACGGACAAGCGTTCCTTTCGACAATGAAGGTCCGACAGGGCTTATCATCTTGAAGCATCTTCTGATTAGGGGGACACGCGCTGCAAGGCGACGGTCGCCGTTCCGCGATTGTTTCGATACGGGGTTTGCGGCTGTTTGCTGAGCGGAAAGCCGACGGCGTCATTGACGAAAAGGAAAAGCTCGCCTGACCTTGGCGCAACAAAGTCGGAAACAAAAATTTTGCGAGGATAAGCCGACGTGCAGGCGGGTCTACCTGGTTCCGCTGAAAAGGTATTTTGCTCCCAAGCCGCGTTGGCGGCTACTAACTCATCTGCGGGCAATTGAGCGTCCCATGGTAGGTTGAGCGGATTTTGCGCACAGGTCGTAGGCGCATTCGCCGTATGGCAAAACCTTTGCCGCTCAGGTGTCTCATCGTAGCGAATGGGAAGCCGCGTGCACTTGTCGTCGTTCACGGCGATCGGTCCGCTTTTGTCGAGTGATACAAGCGGCCATTCAGCGTCGCCTTTCTCGCCGATGCGGGCAACTGGATGGAACCAGCCCGCTGACGGCCACCTCAGAAACCAGCTCAGTAGGAATTTGCGAATAAAGCTATCGCTCTCAAATCCCCCAACGTCCGTCATAATCAGCTGATCGAACCAAGGCTGGTCACCTGCGGCAGTATCGATTTTTATGGAAAGGCGATATGCGACGCCACGTTCGACCTGGAAGCCGCTGGCCCAACACGGATCGCTCGTTCGGAAGCCGTTTTCTTGCTCTCTGTCTCGAGACCAGCCTCCCTTGGACAAGGCGCCATGCGCAGAGGCTGTAACAAGCTTTGGAGGGTTCGAACTTTGTTGGGAGCCCGCCGGCCATTTATGCGGATTGTCGGTACCGTAACAGACCGTTCCAGCTCCTGCCTGGTAATCAAAAATCCAGCGACTGATCAAGCCGGCCAAGGGCGGTAGCGCTACCATCACCAAGGCAGTTCCCCAAAGAACGGGCAGGACGTAATCGGACGCGACACGATGCATGCTAGCGGCAACCCGACTTAGACGCATTTTCCTCGCGATCATCATAAGAAGGCTCGATTGTTCCGCAGGTCTCTGTTGGGCGCTAGTCGCTTTTGATCGCCACGCACGTCGAGCAAAATCATTGATCTTCACGCCGAGGTTGGAGCCTCCCCATAACAGCGCCGCTAAAAGGACAATGAGCGCGCCGGCAATCAAGGGATGGGAGCGCAGTGATCGCCAGTAAGGCTCTACGTAACTCGGCGTCAGGGCTTGCAATGAATCGACTATTCCACGAAAGAAATTCGCCGCGCCGCCGCCGATGGCGTCGATTTCGGAGCTAGGGGCGAGCCATCTGAGCCATCGCTCCAGAAAATCTCCGAGTAGGGGCAGCAGAACCAACAACACCACAAGAGTGATCGTCGCGAAATAATTCACGCGTCTCAGCCAAACGAGATCGAGAGCAAGATCAATATCAGTTCGGCTTGGCTTCTGTAGATTTTCGATCGCTTCGCACGCGCGCGCCATTCGATGGACGTCCTGCTGCGTGTTGGATGAAGAGCGCGCGCTATCTCCTACGCTGATTTGTTCGAAACCAAGGTTCAGAGTCTCCGCGAATTTCGATCCGTCGGGCAGCGATATTTGGATGTCGTCAGGCAGAGCAATAGGCGCGTAGTTGTCCGAACCGTGCACGATCCGCTCGATCACCGAGGAATGCACGAGCGTTGGTCCGTAAAAGTTGCCCTCTTCATCTTTCTGGGCGATCACGCGAGGATCGTAGCGATAAAGAACAGCCGTTCCCGCTCTTGAATCATGCACCGGCCCAAATGGCGAGGACAAATCACGAAATTGATCAAGCTCTCCATTCCGCAAGACGAGGCCCGCCTTGACGGCCTCGTCCAGCATCCAGACAAATGGAACGAGAGCCTGCGAGGAGTCTGGATAGCCACCGCCAACGTCCGAATGAACGCCGGCAAACCAAAGTTCTTTTACCCGCTCTGGAAATTGTGCGTTCGACCTTTGGTCAATGCGAATTGGATGGAAAGTTGTCCGCTCATCGTCTAGTGACAGCGCATGGCGAATGCATTCGACATTTTCTGAAACCTTATGGTTTCCTCCAAAGGAAATCGGCCAAACCCAGTTGATTGCGGCGCGTAGCTCTTCAACCGGAACGCCATATGCTTCTACAGTATCGAATAGGCCCGCAAATTTGATTTTGACCTTTTTGCCATTTCGTTCGGGGGGTCTTATGGATTTGACGCTCGTATAGCTGCGATGTCCTAGGGCGCTGTGCCAGATAAAAAGAATTAAGTCGCGAACAGCGCGAAAAATGGGAAAGGTCGGCGAAATTTTCCACGGCTTTGACCACTCCCAGTGCGCGTCTTGTTTTCTGTAGGATCGCCATGCGGCCATCGAGAGACGCCGCATCTCGACCCGCGTCGTCGCCAGGTTGCCAAGTACATTGGGCACCAGCCCTTCTTTCTCTATTAGGTCGATCAGCGTGCGGATCGTAAAGGCGCCTCGGCTGAAGCCGAACATATAGATTTCATCGTTTGGCTCCCAGTTAGTGCAGAGGAAACGATATAATTTGCGGACGTTCGACGGCACTCCCAATCCTGTGGCACCGTCCAGCATAGCCAAGGGCCGGAAGCCTTGCGTTCCGACCCCAGGGATATAGAGAACGATTTGATCCTTGGTGGACGTGTCGAGCGCTTGCCATAGTCGGCAGATATTCGAGACCTGAACGAGCAGTCCGTTTCCCGTGCCGTCGGCGAGCAGAATGATTTTTTTGGCCATATCGAAACCTCGAAAAGAAAAAATCAAATTGCCGCAGCAAACCAAAACCCTACGAGCGCTCTCCTCGCTCTGCAAGCCTGAATTGAATCCTTGTCAAAAACCCCAATTTGGCGCGGCGCGGATTTTCGCTTATGGCATGGCGGCCAAGGCGACGCTCGCCCAAGCGAAGGACCATTGATGTTTCCCAAGCCCGTTCCGAATTTGCGCCCCAACACTTTCGAATATGAAGAGGCGCCGCTGATCAAATCGAACGGTTTTCGTGAATATGACGCGCGCTGGCTGTTTGGCGCCGAACTCAATCTGATGGGCGTGCAGGCGCTGGGCATGGGGCTTGGCGCGCTGCTGCGCGAAATGGGGGTCGCGCCGGAAATCGTCGTCGGCCACGATTACCGCAGCTATTCTTCGTCCATCAAACTGGCGCTTGTGAGCGGCCTCATGGCCGCCGGCGTGCGCGTGCGCGACATCGGTCTCGCTCTGTCGCCGATGGCCTATTTCGCGCAGTTCGACCTCGATGTCCCCGCTGTGGCGATGGTGACGGCGTCACATAACGACAATGGCTGGACCGGCGTGAAAATGGGCGCGCGGCGGCCTGTGACCTTCGGGCCCGAAGAAATGAGTCGGTTGAAGGAGATCGTTCTCGCCGGCGAATTTCACGAGGCCGAAGGCGGCTCCTACCGCTACATTGAAAATTTCGGCGCGCGTTACATCGACGATCTCACGCGCCGGCCGCCGTTCACCCGCAAGATGAAGGTTGTCGCCGCCTGCGGCAATGGCACCGCCGGGGCGTTCGCGCCGCAGATGCTGGAGCGCCTCGGCTGCGAAGTGATCCCGCTCGACGTCACGCCGGATTATACTTTCCCGCGCTACAATCCGAATCCTGAAGATTTGCACATGCTGCACGCCATCGCCGACAAGGTGCGCGAGACCGGCGCCTGCGTCGGCCTCGGTTTCGATGGCGACGGGGATCGCTGTGGGGTCGTCGACAATAATGGCGAGGAGATTTTCGCGGATAAGATCGGCGTCATGCTCGCGCGTGATCTCTCCAAGATTCACCCGAACGCGTCATTTGTCGTCGACGTGAAGTCGACCGGCCTTTTTGCGACGGACCCTGAACTTGTCGCGCGCGGTGTCGTCACCGAATATTGGAAGACCGGCCATTCCTACATCAAGCGACGGGTCAGCGAGAGCAAAGCGCTCGCCGGGTTTGAGAAGTCGGGGCATTTCTTCTTCAACGAGCCGATCGGACGCGGCTATGACGACGGGCTGCTCACCGCCGTGCATGTCCTCGAAATGCTCGATCGCAATCCGATGAAGTCGATGGCCGAGCTCTATGCCGAGCTGCCGAAGACCTGGGGCTCGCCGACGATGTCGCCGCATTGCGACGATGAAAAGAAATATGGCGTCATCGAAAAAGTGACGGCCCGCATCGAGGCGATGCATGCGCGCGGCGAACAGATCATCGGCCAGCCGATCCGCGATGTGGTCACCATCAACGGCGTGCGCGTAACGGTTGCTGACGGGACTTGGGGGCTCGTGCGCGCCTCTTCCAACAAGCCAGAACTTGTCGTCGTGGTGGAAAGCCCCGTGTCGCAGTCGCGCATGAAGGAGATGTTTACAGCGATCGACGCCGTGCTGCGCGAGAATCCTGAGGTTGGCGCTTACAACCAGATGATCTGAAGTCGCGGACGCTGCGAGCGAAGGTTCGATGCTTCTCGACATGTCGAAGGAGGAGTCGACAATGGCGCCGATGCAGCGCTTGCTTCCCGCCGACATATTGAACTTTCTGCGGTTCTATTCGCGTCTCCCAATCGGAGACCACGCGCATGCGCCGCTTGACTTCGCGCGTATGGCGCTGGCGCTGCCGATCGCCGGCGCTTTGATCGGCGCCACAGGCGCCGCCGGTTTGATCGTTGCGCGCATATGCCATCTTCCGCCGCTCGTCTGCGCGCTCGTCGCCGTCGCGGTTCTCGTGCTCGCGACCGGCGCACTGCACGAAGATGGGCTCGCGGACATCGCCGACGGTTTTGGCGGCGGCGCAACGCGAGAAGCAAAACTCGCCATCATGCGCGACAGCCGGATCGGAGCCTATGGCGTTCTGGCGCTATGCTTCTCGGTCCTGCTGCGCGTTGCCGTGATTGCGTCGATCTTTGAGCGAAGCGTCACACTCGCGGCTCTCACGCTCGTCTTTGCCGGAGCCTTGTCACGTGTCGCCGGATTGGCGCCAATGATGTGGTTGACGCCCGCGCGCCCTGATGGATTGGGCGCAACCGTCGTAGCGCCCTCGCGCGAGATTTGGATGCGTGCCTGGTTTGTCGCCGCCGCCTTTGGCGTTGCGCCCTGGCTCGCAGGGGCCGGCGTAAGTCAGATTGCAATCGCGATCATCGCCGCCTTCGCTGTCGCAACCCTTGTCACGAAAATCGCGAAACATCAGATCGGCGGATATACGGGCGATGTGCTCGGCGCGGCGCAACAGCTGGTGGAAATCGTCATTCTGGCGACGTTGTCCGCCGTTTAATCGGTCAACCGGTTTCGGCCGGCTCGACGAGTTTCGCAGTTTCGGCAAAGCGCGCGATGGCGGCGCGCACTTCATTCACGGCCCCCAGTAGCGTTTCTACTCCAGCGCCGGGTTTGACGGCATCAAGCGCCAGCCGTCGACGGAACGATCGCGCGCCAGGCATTCCAATAAACAATCCGAGAAGATGACGCGTTATGGCGGCGAGCCGCTCACCTTTCGCCAATTGCCGGTCGACGTAAGGAAGAAAGGCCTCTACGGCGTCGAAGAGGTTCGTGAAAGGCGAGGGCTCGCCGAATAATTGCGGATCGACCTCAAGAAGCAATGCTGGATCGTGATAGGCGGCGCGTCCGATCATAACGCCGTCGACGAATTGCAGCTGTTCCTGAATCTGCGACATGCGCGTCAGTCCGCCATTGATCGCAATCGGCACGTCCGGCAGCGCTCGTTTGAGACGATGCACGAGCGCATAATCAAGCGGCGGCACGTCTCTATTTTCCTTAGGCGAGAGCCCCTTGAGCCAAGCCTTTCGCGCATGAACGAAAAGCGCGTCGGCGCCGTTCGCGACGCAAGTCTCGGCGAGCGCGAACAAGGCCTGTTCCGGCTCCTGGTCATCGACGCCGATGCGGCATTTCACCGTGACGGGAATCGTGACTGCGTCCTTCATCGCCCTGACGCAGTCGCCGACGAGCGCGGGCTCGCGCATCAGACAGGCGCCGAACGCGCCGTCCTGCACGCGATCTGACGGGCAGCCGACGTTGAGATTGACCTCGGCGTAGCCAAATTTCTCGACGATGGCCGCCGCCTTGGCCAGCGCCGCGGGCTCCGCGCCCCCAAGCTGCATGGCGACGGGTTGCTCGAAAGGATCGAAGGCCATCAGCCGCGCTCGATCGCCGTGGATCACGGCGCCCGTCGTCAGCATCTCCGTGTAGAGCCGCGCGCGGCGAGACAAGAGACGATGGAAGTATCGGCAGTGCCGATCCGTCCAATCCATCATAGGCGCGACGGAAAACCGGATATCCTGGGCGAAAAGCGTCATTGGCCGCATAGCCTTGTCATGGCCGGCAACCTGCCGTACGAACGCTTCGTAACGCAAGGGAAACGTGGCGGCGCGGCTTGCGCCTGGAGAGGCTACCCTGATGATGGAGAACATCGACGCTTATCTGCTCAATGAATTGCATCGCGAGCTGAGCGATATCGAGCAATATGACATCGATCCGCGCATTCGGTCCGTTTACACCAAGGCTCTGGAGCTTTACCGGATCGAAGGCGACGACGTTGAGCGTATTCGCCTTGGAAAAATCGAAAACTTTTCCAAAGCATCGCTGCCCAGTTTCGTCGTCGCCAATGTGGAGCAATACGCGGCAAATAAAACTGATGGTTGAGCTGCTTACCGCGGGGTGCCCGGCGTCGATCAGGACCCTCATGTCATTGACGCCACGGCCGCTCATCTGCAAATTCGGTCGTTGCCGCTCGTTCCGAGCTGGCAGCGCCCCAGCCCTCACGAGGAACTCCTCACCAACCGCCTGAGTGTCCGAAGCCCTAGATTGGAGTCCGCATCGTCAGAGGTGACAGCGGGGAAGTTGATGGTCGAAGTCGAAGTGGCGTTGATGCTAGTTTGACAAGAGGGGCTCCGGCGTTTAGCCGAAGGTAGCATAGCTTATCCCTGCGCGGTGGAAGTTCTTTGTCGCATATTATCACCTTTCTTCGCGAAGTTGGCTGCGTCGCCGAACGTCTCGACGCCGGCGCGATTGAGAAGATCGCCGCCGAGCTCGAGAGTCTGCGAGCCCGGAACGGCCGTCTCTTCCTGATTGGAGTTGGTGGGAGTGCCGGAAATTGCAGTCACGCCGTCAATGACTTCCGCAAATTGTGCGGGATTGAAGCCTATGCGCCGATCGACAACGTGTCGGAACTGACGGCGCGGGCCAACGACGAAGGCTGGGAGACCATCTTCTCGGGTTGGCTCGAGGTGAGCCGGCTCAATTCTGCCGATGCGATCTTCGTCATGTCGGTCGGCGGCGGCGACGTCGTGCGCAATGTCAGCGTCAACATCGTGCGCGCCATCGATCTGGCCAAGGTGCGCGGTGCCAGGGTGCTGGGCATTGTCGGGAAGCCGGACGGTTATACCGCCCAGATGGGGGACGCGGTCGTGGTCGTGCCGACCGTCAATCCCGACCGCGTCACGCCACTGTCCGAAGCCTTCCAAGCCGTGATTTGGCATGGGCTCGTGTCGCATCCGATCTTGCAATTGCGCAGGACGAAGTGGTGAAGGTCGAAAACGCCATGGCGCGTCGGGCAGTCTTTTTGGATCGGGACGGCGTGGTCGTCATTCCGACCTTCCGCGACGGCCGCAGCTATGCGCCAACTTCGCTCGAGCAGTTCAAAGTCTATCCAGACGCTGCGCAGAGCGTGCGGCGCCTGAAGCAGGCCGGTTACAAGGTGGTGGTGGTGACCAACCAGCCGGATGTCGGCGCCGGCCGCGCGGCCCAATCGGTGGTGGAGGAAATGCACGCCCGCCTCGAATGCCAAATGCCGCTTGACGCGATCATGGTCTGCTACCATACGAAGGATCAAAACTGCGATTGCCGTAAACCGAAGCCCGGCTTGCTGCGGCAAGCGGCGGCCGAGATGGACATAGATCTCGTGTCCAGCGTCATGGTCGGTGACCGCGCGAGCGACGTCGAGGCCGGTGTGCGTGCGGGCTGCCGGACTGTCTTCATCGATCGAGGCTACACAACGGAACTGCGTCCAGAACAAGCGGATCGCACAGTCACGTCGCTTGCGGGAGCGACGGACTGGATACTTTTGCTTGATACGAGCACGGTCGGGGCCGACGCATGACGGGCATTAAGATCAAGCTTTTCGCCGATGGCGCAGACCTCAAAGAGATGCTCGCGCTCTACCCAGATCCGCGCATCGTCGGCTTCACCACCAATCCGACGCTGATGCGCAAGGCTGGTGTCACCGATTACGAAAGTTTCGCGCGCGAGGTGCTGAAGGCCATTCCCGACAGGCCCGTTTCATTCGAGGTCTTCGCCGACGAAAACGAGGAGATGGAGCGCCAGGCGCGTGTGATTGCGTCTTGGGGCCAGAACGTAAACGTGAAGATTCCCGTCACCAATACTAAGGGCGTCTCGACCACGCCGATTATACGACGGCTGTCGCAGGACGGCGTGACGCTCAATGTGACGGCTATCATGACGATCAAGCAGGTGCGCGAGGTCGCCGATGCGCTGTCGCCCGACACGCCTGCGATCGTCTCGGTGTTCGCCGGCCGCGTCGCCGATACGGGCGTCGATCCTATCCCGCACATGATCGCCTGCCGCAAAGAGCTTTCGAGCAGCCCAAAAGCTGAACTCCTGTGGGCGAGTCCGCGGGAACTGCTTAACGTCTTCCACGCGGTGGAGGCGGGTTGCCAAATCATCACGGCGACTCCGGACATCCTCGCCAAGCTCGCTCTAGTGGGGAAGGATCTCAATCTCTATTCGCTTGAGACCGTGCAGATGTTTCATCGCGATGCGATGCAATCCGGATTTGCGATTTCGATATGAAGCCGGCTGGCTGAGGCCTTCCGCTTTCATAGAATGACAAGGAGCCCCACCATGACGCGACAATTCGAACGGGTCTTCGTGACGGGCGGAGCGGGCTATTGCGGCAGCCGACTCGTGCCCCAGCTTCTCGACGCCGGTTACAAGGTCACGGTCTACGATCTCATGTTCTTCGGCAGCGATTTCCTGCCGAAGAACAATCCAAACCTGACGGTGATCGAGGGCGATATTCGCGACACGGCCAAGATCGCCGCCAACGTCAAAGGCCATGATGCGTTCGTCAGCCTCGCCTGCATTTCCAACGACGCCAGCTTCGAATTGAACGAGAATCTTTCGACGTCGATCAATCTCGATGCATTCGAGCCGATGGTGCTCGCAGCCAAGAAAGCTGGCGTCAAGCGATTCATCTACGCGTCCTCGTCGTCCGTCTATGGCGTTTCGGACAAGCCTGACGTGACGGAAGACCACCCGCTCGTGCCGCTGACGCTTTATAACAAATACAAGGGTATGTGCGAGCCGCTGCTGAACAAAAATCTCGACGATAGCTTCACCGGCGTGACGTTCCGGCCAGCGACGGTCTGCGGATATGCGCCGCGCCAGCGGCTCGATCTATCGGTCAACATCCTCACAAACCACGCGATCAACAAGCACGAGATCACGGTGTTCGGCGGCTCGCAGTTGCGTCCGAACCTACACATACAGGACTATTGCGACGCCGTACAGATGTTCCTTGAGGCGCCGAAGGAGAAGATCCAGGGCGAGATTTTCAACGTCGGCTACCAGAACCTGTCGCTGATGGAGCTCGCTAAGCTCGTGCGCAAGGTCGTGATGGAGGAATTCCCTGACCATTCTGACCTCGAGATCGTCACGACGCCCTCCGACGACGTCCGCTCCTATCACATCAATTCGGATAAGGTGGCGCAGACGCTCGGCTTCAGCCCGAAATACACAATCGAAGACGCGGTGCGCGAACTCTGCGTCGCCTTCCGCGACGGCCGTCTGCCAAACAGCTTCGACGACGACATCTATTTCAACGTTCGTCGACTTCAGAGGCTGAAGGCGGCATGAGTGGAAGACCCGTAGCAGTCGTTACCGGAGGCGCAGGATTCATCGGTAGCCACATGGTGGATCTACTGCTGGATCGCGGCTATCGCGTGCAGGTCGTCGATGATCTGTCGGGCGGGCACGAAGCCAATCTCGCACATCACGCGGGGAACGAGGGACTGTCGCTGCACCGCGTCGATATCCGCAGCCTGAAGCCGGGAAATCCGATCTTTAACGGCTGCCGTTATGTCTTTCATTTCGCAGGGATCGGCGACATCGTGCCGTCGATCGAGCGGCCAATCGACTACATGGATATCAATGTGCAGGGCACCGTGCGCGTGCTTGAATGCGCGCGCGCGGCGATGGCGAAGAAGGTCGTCTATGCCGCGTCGTCGTCCTGCTATGGGCTTGCCGCAACTCCGACGCGCGAGGATCATCCGATCTCGCCACAATACCCTTATGCCCTGTCGAAATATCAGGGCGAGCAGGCGCTGTTCCATTGGGGGCAGGTCTACGGCCTGCCTGTCAATTCGATTTGCATTTTCAATGCTTATGGGACGCGCGTACGCACGACCGGCGCCTATGGCGCGGTGTTCGGCGTGTTCTTTAAGCAGAAACTTTCGGGCAAGCCGTATACGGTCGTCGGGGACGGCACGCAGTCCCGCGATTTCATCTACGCGACCGACGTCGCCTGCGCGTTCCTCGCCGCAGCGGAAACCGACATCATCGGCGAGCGCTTCAATGTCGGCGCTGGCGCGCCACAGACGATCAATCGCCTGGTCGAGCTTCTCGGCGGCGACGTCCTTTACGTGCCGAAGCGTCCAGGCGAACCTGACTGCACGTTCGCCGACATCGGCAAGATCACGAAGCTTCTGGGCTGGCGGCCGGAGGTTCCGTTCGAGCAAGGCGTCCAGCGTATGATGCAGCAAATCCATCACTGGAAGGATGCGCCCTTGTGGGATCCGTCTTCGATCGCGCAGGCGACGAAGACCTGGTTCGAATACCTTGGCGATAAACAGGTAAAGGGGGCGGGATGACGCAATCTCTCGGTGAAAGGTATCGCCGGAAGATTAAGACCCCCGAGGAATTGCGTGACATTCTCGGTCCGATGCCGCGCGCCAAACGCGCGATCATGTGCCACGGGGTGTTCGACGTCGTGCATCCGGGGCACCTACGCCATCTGATGTACGCCAAGAGCAAGGCCGACGTTCTCATCGCCAGCATCACGGCCGACATCCACATCAGCAAAGGCGTCTATCGGCCGCATGTGCCCCAGGACCTGCGCGCCCTCAATCTCGCGGCGTTCGAAATGATCGATTATGTCGTGATCGATCCGAACGCCACGCCGATCGAGAACATCAAGATCATCAAGCCCGACCTGCTCGCCAAGGGATACGAATACGCCGCCAATGGGCTTCCTTCAAAAACGAGCGAGGAAGCCGAGGCGCTGCGCAGCTACGGCGGCGACATCGTCTTCACGCCGGGCGATATCGTCTATTCCTCCTCGCGCTTGATACAGATGAAGGCGCCCGACCTGAAGCTCGAAAAGCTTCAGCTGGCGATGGAGCGCAACGGCACGACATTCGACGACCTGCGGCACACGATCGACCGCCTGTCGTCGCAGCGCGTGCATATCGTCGGTGACACAATCGTCGACAGCTACACGCAATGTGCGATGATCGGCGGCCAAACCAAGACGCCGACCATGTCGGTGCTATTCGAGAGCCGAACCGACTATGTCGGCGGCGCGGCCATCGTCGCCAAGCATTGCCGCGCGACCGGCGCCGCGGTCGAATTCTCGACCGTGCTCGGCGAGGATGCGCTCAAGGATTTCGTGATTGACGACCTGAAGGCGTTCGGCGTCGACGTGAAAGCGACGATCGACCGTACCCGCCCGACCGTTAACAAGAACGCGGTCGTCGTAGACGGCTATCGCTTGCTCAAAATCGATACGGTCGACAATACGACGATCTCGGATTCGATTGTCAAGGCCCTGACGACGAATGTGCGCGAGACGAAGGCGGGGGCCATTGTCTATTCTGACTTCCGGCACGGCATATTCAACCGACGCACTATTCCGGCCTTCATCGCAGCGATCCCTGACAACAAGTTCCGTGTCGCCGACAGTCAGGTCGCAAGCCGCTGGGGCAATATTACGGAATTCCGTGGCTTCGACATGATCACGCCCAATGAGCGCGAGGCCCGTTTCGCGCTGGCCGACCAGGATTCCGGCATTCGTCCGCTCGCCTCGAAACTCTACGACGAGGCGCAGTGCAAATTCCTAATCCTCAAACTCGGCGAGCGCGGGTTGCTGACCTGCGACAGCATGGATCACGACTCGCTCGACAGCTTCTTCGTGCTCGATTCCTTTGTCGAAAATCTGGTCGATCCCGTTGGAGCGGGCGATGCGCTGCTCGCCTATTCGACGCTCGCGATTTTGGTCAGCCGCGACACGATCCAATCGACGATCATCGGCGCGCTGGCGGCTAGCTGTGAGTGCGAGTTCGACGGCAATATTCCGATCACGCCTAACCACGTTCATCAGAAGCTGGACAAGGTCGAGCAGCAAATGGATTACGCCTGATCATGCGCGCAATCGTCGTTGGGTTGGGCATACAGGGCCACAAGCGTCGGAAATTCGCCGGCGAGGATTACGTCGCGAGCGTCGATCCGGCAAATCCGGACTCGGATTTTAAATCGGTGCGCGACGTGCCGCTCGAAACTTACGATGCGGCGCTATGCTGTATCCCGGATGAACCGAAGGTTGAAATTCTCAGCTATCTCCTTGAGCACGGCAAGCACGTCCTCGTGGAAAAGCCGCTCTGGTCCGTGATGGACGGCGGCGTCGAGGCGCTTCAGGCGCTGGCGCACAAGGCGGGCGTAGTCTGCTACACAGCGTACAACCATCGGTTCGAACCGCATTTTGTTCGGATGCATGATCTTATCGCCTCCGGCGAACTTGGGCGCATCTATTCTTGCCGCATGTTCTACGGCAACGGCACGGCACGGCTTGTCCGCAATTCAGAATGGCGCGACCAAGGCGCAGGCGTGCTGCCTGACCTTGGGTCGCATCTGCTCGACACATGTAGGTTCTGGTTTGGCGACATCGAAGAGGATTACGTCGTCGCATCCGCCAATTGCTTTGAGAACCGCTCGCCGGATCATGTCGTGCTTTTGAACGAAAACGCGTCGCCGCGGCTTGAATTGGAAATGACGCTGCTGTCGTGGCGCAATCATTTCACCTGCGATATTTTTGCGGAGAATGGCAGCGCCCACATCGAGTCACTGTGCAAGTGGGGGCCTTCGACCTTCACTTTACGCCGTCGCGTGCTGCCGAGCGGTCGGCCGCCTGAGGAAGCGATTACCATCGTCCAGGACGATCCGACATGGGCGGCCGAATACGCGCATTTCAAGCAGTTGTGCGCGCGCGCCACGCTGGCCAATCTTGCGACAGACGCATGGCTTGGCCGGACGCTGGAGCGGCTCGGGCACGAGGCGCTGGCGCTACAAAGGAAGCGCTAAGATGAGCAAGGACACATCATCGCAATCGATCGTCGTCGGCTTCGCCGGCATGACGCATCTGGGCATTGTCTCCTCGGCTTCGGTCGCCGCCAAGGGCTTTCTCACGATCTGCTACGATCCGGATGACAAGCCGATCGCTCGGCTTGCAGCCGGCGACATTCCGGTTGTCGAGCCGGATCTCGACGATCTGATCCGCGCCAATGGCGCGCGACAGGTTTTCACCGCCGATCTCTCGCGCTTAGCAGAATGCGACGTCGTTTATATCTCTACCGACGTTCCGACCGATGATTCGGGAAAGAGCGATCTGAAGGGGATCATCGCCCTGCTCGACCGCGTGGGCGGCGTGCTGAAGCCTGACGCCCTTCTTGTCATTCTGTTCCAGGCGCCGCCCGGATTTTCGCGCGCTTTGCGTGTCGTGCCCCAGGAACGACTTTACTATCAGGTGGAGACGTTGGTATTCGGCCGCGCGGTTCAGCGTGCGCTGCATCCCGAGCGAACCATCGTCGGTTGTGCTGACCCTTCCGCCCCCATCGAGCCGCGTTATCTCGCCGTCCTGTCGGCCTTCGGCTGCCCGATCCTACCGATGCGCTACGAGAGTGCGGAACTGGCGAAGATCGCGATCAACTGCTGCCTCGTCTCCTCGATCTCCGTCGCCAACACACTGTCGGAGATCTGCGAGAAAATCGGCGCGGACTGGTCGGAAATCGCGCCGTCGCTCAGGCTCGACGCGCGTATTGGGGCGCACGCTTATCTCGCGCCGGGCCTTGGCATCGCTGGCGGCAATCTCGAGCGCGATCTCGCCACCATCGTCGCGCTGTCGGAGCGTCATCATACCGACAGCGGCGTCGTGCGTGCGTGGATCGCCAACAGCAAACATCGCCGCGACTGGGCGGCGCGCACGATCCGCAGCGCGCTGCTCGACCACAAACCGCAGGCAAAGATCGCGGTCTGGGGCCTCGCGTACAAAGAGAACACGCATTCGATCAAAAATTCGCCGTCGCTCACAACCATCGCGGCGCTGCCGGAGGCGAGATTCGTCGTTCACGATCCTGTTGTCAGCGCCGATGTCGTGCGACATGCCCGCGTTGAAGCCGGTGCCGATCCGCTTTCCATTCTGGCCGACGCCGAGGCGCTGTTGATCCTGACGCCGTGGCCGCAGTACCGGGCGCTGATCGCGGACGCCGTCGCACGAAATATGCGCGGGCGCATTGTCGTCGATCCCTATTCGGTGCTTGGGCAAAAGGCGGCGAAAGAAGCCGGACTCGACTATTATTGCCTCGGCGCGCCACGCCAGGCTGCTCAAGAGAATGCCTGATGCTGCAGCACCTCGCGCCGGCGACGGTCAAACCCCTCCGCGTCGTGGCCATTGGCGCCGGCGGCTTCGTGGGCGCTGCCGTTTGCCGCCGGCTCGCCGATGCGGGCATCAAGACGCTGCAGGTGACGCGCGCGGATTGCGATCTACTGATGCCCGATGCGACAGAGCGTATAGCCAGCCTGCTATGCGACGGCGACGCAATCGTCGCTGCAAGCGCAATCGCGCCATGCAAGAACATCGACATGCTCATCGACAACATGCGCCTAACGCGTACGCTTGTCGCCGCGATCGGTCGCGTGAACGCGTCGCATGTCGTCAATATCAGCTCCGACGCCGTCTATGGAGATGATCAAGTTCCGCTGACGGAATCGACGCCCACTGCGCCCGCCTCCTTCCATGGCGTGATGCATCTCGCGCGCGAAATCGCGTTTCAGAGCGACATCAAGGCGCCGCTGGCGATCCTGCGCCCGACGCTGATCTATGGCGCCGACGATCCACACAACGGCTACGGCCCAAACCGTTTCCAGCGTCTTGCGGCAAAAGGCGAGGATATCACGCTGTTCGGCACCGGCGAGGAGCGGCGCGATCACGTCTGGATCGAAGACGTCGCGGAGATCATCTTGCGCGTGCTATTGCGTCGCTCAACCGGCGTTCTCAATATCGCGAGCGGAGCGGTCCATTCATTCCGCGCCATCGCCGACTTCATCGTCTCGGCGTCGTCGCACAAGGTTGCGATCAAGGACATGCCGCGCTCCGGGCCGATGCCGCACAATGGCTACCGGCCGTTCGACGTCGCCGCGACGCGCGCCGCCTTTCCGGACTTCCATTACACGCAACTCGCCGACGGCCTGAAGAAGGTCCAGCGCGCCGAGGGTTCCTGATATGCCCGAAGTCGACCTCTTGCGCGCGCTGCCGAAGACGAAGCGTAACATCACGCAGCGCGGCGAAGCGAAATCGTCCGAAGTCATCGCGGCCGCGCGCGAATATGGCGAACTCTATTTCGACGGGCCGCGCGACTATGGCTATGGCGGCTATCGCTACGATGGGCGCTGGGTTCCCGTCGCCAGGGACATGGTCACACATTTCGGCCTGAGACCCGGTATGCGCGTGCTCGACGTCGGCTGCGCCAAGGGCTTTCTGGTCAATGACCTGATGATCGCCTGCCCTGGGCTGCAGGCGTTCGGCCTCGATATTTCGCGCTACGCCATGATGAACTGCCTGCGCGAGGTTGTCGGCCGCCTGCACCAGGGGTCAGGCGACGACCTGCCTTTCCCCGATCATAGCTTTGACTGCGTTATCTCCATCAACACGATCCACAATTTCGACCGAGCCGGCGCACTACGGGCGCTTCAGGAGATCGAACGGGTCGGAAAGGGTAAGGCGTTCGTGCAGGTTGATTCCTATCGCACATCTGAGCAGAAGGAACTTTTTGAGAGCTGGGTGCTGACCGCGAAGTTCCATGATTATCCGCAGGGCTGGATCGAGCTTTTCGCCGAAGCCGGCTATAAGGGCGACTACGCTTGGACGATCGTCGAGTGACGATGCGCCGACATCAATTCTAACCGACGGTGCGGACAGACATGACTGGCAAGACTTATGCAATTCTGGGCGGAGGCGGCAGCTTTGGCATTCACGCAGCCTCCTACCTGCTCGACCATGCCAATCCGCGTAAGGTGATCGGCATCGGCCGCAATCTCTTGCGCGAGCCGGCGTTCTCGCTGAACATCGACCGTCGCGATGGCTATGAATATCACGCGAGGCATGTGACTTACGAGCTCGATCTGCTGCTCGAACTGCTCGATCGCGAGAAGCCGCAGATCATCGTCAATTTCGCTGCGCAGGGCGAAGGCGCGGTGTCGTGGAAACATTCCTGGCGCTTTTTCGAAACAAATTCGATGGCGCTCGCGCGCCTGTCCGAAGAGTTGATGAAGCGCGACTGGCTCGAACGTTTCATCCAGATTGGCACGTCCGAAATGTACGGCTCGGTCGATCACGCCGCGACCGAAGACGAACCGATCAAACCGTCGAGCCCCTATGCGGCTTCGAAAGTCGCGTTCGACATGTACCTATTGTCGGTTGCGAAGTTCCTGAAGTTCCCGATGACGATTCTGCGTCCGTCGAACGCCTATTGCTCCGGCCAGCTATTGCATCGCGTGATCCCCAAGGCGATCCTGTGCGGCCTCGTCGGCGACAAGCTGCCGCTGCATGGCGGCGGCAAGGCGGAGAAATCCTACATTCACGCGCGCGATCTTGGGCGCGCCATCCATCTCGTCGCGGACGGCGGCGCGCCGCTTGGGACGGTTTATAATGTCGGTCCGAAAGAGCCGACCTCGATCCGGCGCGTGGTTGAACTTTGCGCAGAGGCGGTGAACGTGCCTTTCGAACAATTGTGCGAGGTGACGGACGACCGGCTGGGGCAGGATTCGCGCTATTGGCTCGATTCCTCAGCTATCAAGCGCGATCTTGGCTGGGAACCGCAGATCGGCTGGACCGAGGGCCTCGCCGAAGTCGTCGCCTGGGAGCGCGACAATCTCGATGCGCTGAAGCGCGCGCCGCGTGACTATACGCTGCGTGGCTGATTCGAAGAGCAGGCCCATGTCCGAGATCAAGCCAAGCGGCCGCCGCAATTCCTTCGACGCCGCGGCGGCGCGCGCCCGCTGCAACGCCTATCGCCGGCGTATCCTCGACATATCGCAGCAAGTGACCGCGCTGCACATCGCGCCCGCCTTCTCCTGCGTTGAAATGGTCGACGCGCTGTATAACGGCGTTATGCGGCGGCAGGCGGATGGCGCCTATGCGGACGTGTTCCTGATGTCGAAAGGTCACGGCTGCATGATCCAATATGTGATCCTGGAGGAACAGGGTGTGCTCACACGCAGCGATCTTGATTCCTATTGCAAACCCAACGGACGACTCGGTGCGCATCCGGATTTCGGAACGCCGGGCATCGCCGCCTCGACCGGATCGCTTGGACACGGGCTCGGCATCGCCGTCGGCCAGGCGTTCGCGGAAAAACTCAAGAAGACCGATGTGCAGATTTTCTGCGTGATGTCTGACGGCGAGTTCCAGGAAGGCTCGACCTGGGAAGCGATGATGACGGCGGCCAATCTGCGCTTGAGTAACCTCACGGTTCTTATGGACAACAACGATTTTTCCGGGCTAGAACGGATGAGCGAGGGGCATCGTGCATTCTACCCGCTCGTCGAAAAGGCGCAGGCCTTCGGTTGGGACGCGCTTGAGGTTGCAGGGCATGACAGCGCCGCGATGTTCGGGGCCACGATCGAGCGCGACGGCGAGCGGCCACGGCTTCTCGTGTGCAAAACTGTCAAGGGCAAGGGTGTCTCCTACATGGAAGATGTGCCGATCTGGCACTATCGCTCGCCCAACCAGGACGAATATCGGCAGGCCCTCGCCGAACTCGAGGGCGCGGCATGAGAAATCGCTTTGCCGACACGTTTTATGAGCTGGGCAAGGCCGATCCGCGTTTGACGATCGTGGTCGCCGACATTTCGCCCGCCGGCAGCATCGCGAAATTCCGCAGCGAATTTCCAGACCGTTTCGTCAACACGGGCGTTGCCGAACAGATCATGATCGGCATGGTCGCGGGCATGGCGCAGCGAGGCCTCAGGCCGTTTGCATACACGATAGCAACCTTCGCGCTCTATCGACCATTCGAATTCGTGCGCGACGATCTTTGTTACCAGAACCTGCCGGTTACCGTCATTGGCATCGGAGGCGGCGTCACCTATTCGACGCTGGGCGCGACGCATCATGCGCAAGAAGACGTGTCGATCGCGCGCGCGGTGGCCAATCTTTCGGTGATCGCGCCGTGCGATCCGGCGGAGACCGAAGCCGCGACCCGCTGGTGCGCCGTACAGGAACAGGGCCCGGTTTATTTGCGGCTCGGCAAGGCCGGCGAACCAGACCTGACGAAGGACGCGCCGGAGGCCTGGGCCTTCGGCAAGCTGCGCCGGTTGCGCGCCGGCGCCGACATCTGTGTTATAGCTTACGGCGGTATCATGAAGCGCGCCTTCGACCTCGCCGAACGGTTGGAAACGGCGGGAAAAAGCACGGCGATTGTCTCGGCGCATACGCTGAAGCCGCTCGACGTCGGCGCGATCGCGGAAGTGCTGCGAAACTTTCCGACCGTCGTCGTCGTCGAAGAATGCGCGCCCGTTGGCTCCCTGTCGGCGCAGGTCAAAGAAATCGCCTGGGACATGCACGCGCGGGCGAAGATCTGGGCATTTACGCTGAAGGACGAATTCATCCATTGTTATGGCAGCCACGACGATCTGCTCGACGCGCACGGCCTGTCGGTCGCCCACATGAGCGCGCGCATTCTGGATGCATGAGGCGCCCGACTACTTCCTGCGCGAGGGACGGCTCGTATCGGGCGATGCGGCGGTCGCTCTAATTGTTGTCGACGGAGCGAAATATCTGCTGCAGTTGCGCGACCAGAAGCCGGGCATTTTCTATCCCGGCCATTGGGGCCTGTTCGGCGGGGCGCTCGACGCAGGCGAGACGCCGAGCGTTGCGCTGCGCCGGGAGCTGTTCGAAGAACTCGGCTTCGCGCCACGCGAAATCACTTATTTCACCGAATTCGGCTTCGACTTCTCGCCGCATGACGGATGCAAAGTGATCCGCCGCTACTATGAAGTTCATGTCGCTGCGCGCGAGGTTGAATACATGAAACTCAGTGAGGGCGCGGACCTCAGGGTATTTGCAGTCGACGACCTGCTTGGCCGGGAGCGCGTCACGCCGTACGATGCGATGGCGATCTGGATGCATGCCACGCGGAGGGTGCACCGGTTGCGATGAACTCCTCGCGAATTGGAACGATTGGATTATGCTGACGCCACTGCCGGACCAGACGTGTCAAGTATGCGGGCGATCGGGGCTGGACGAGATCCTGGCGTTTCGCGCCCTTCCACGTGTGACTTCTGATGCCCATCCCTGGCCGGTGGGCGGTCGTATGTGTTGCTGCCGCACATGTGGCGTTGCGCAGAAGGCGATCGATGATGCCTGGCTGAGCGACATCAAGTCGATCTATTCAAAATATGCGATCTACCATCAAGCCGACGGCGCTGAGCAACCCATCTTCACGGCGCGAGGTCCAACGCCGCGCTCCGCCCTGATAGCGGATTTCATCGAGCAATATGTGAGTCCGCCCGCAGGCGCGAAAGTGCTCGACTTCGGATGTGGCAATGGTGCGGCGTTGTGGACATTCTCCGCGCGTCACCCGGATTGGCGGCTCTTCGGAAGTGAACTGAGTGATGGCGTATTCGAACAACTCCGCCGGCTTCCGAATTTTATCGACCTCTATATCGGGCCGATCGAGTCGTTCGGTGAAGAATTCGACCTGATTACAATGATCCATGCACTCGAGCATGTAAACGCGCCGGCGGAAACACTTTCGAAGCTGCTTAGGGTGCTGTCGGACGCCGGCCAATTATTGATCGAGGTCCCGGATTGTGAGACGACCCCCTATGATCTCGTGATCGCCGATCATCTCACACATTTTGGACTCGATACCCTTGGGCTGGTAGCGCATCGGGCGGGGTTCGTGGCGCATTGCGCATCGGCTTCGATTCTTCCGAAGGAGTTGACGTGGTTGGGCGGCCGCGCCACCTCGTTAGAGGCGCCGCCCGAGATGGACGCTGGACGCGGCATAAGAAGAACCCTCGCGCATATCGAATGGCTGACAGACCAGGCATCTGTCGCCCGGACCGTTGCCCAGATGAGCACGAGCTTCGGCATATTCGGCACATCCATCTCAGCGACCTGGCTCGCCGGGGCGGTTGGGGATGTGATCGACTTCTTTGTCGATGAGGACCCCGCCAAAGTTGGCCGTATGCATCTCGGTAGGCCGATCCTTTCGCCCGATGCAGTCCACGCAAATGCGGATGTCTATGTCCCGCTTATTCCACGCACGGCGAGAGCCGTTGCCGGTCGACTTGCCACAAGGGCGATACATTATCACAGTCCCCGGGACTTGCCTGCATGACGTATGTTCGCAATCCACGATTCGTTGTGATAGGCGCAGATAGTGCGATTGGCTCGGCCCTGATGCGTCGACTACGAGTCGACGCGATTGCGACTGTTGGGTCAACACGTCGAGCGTCATTGGGCTCGCGTGAGCACTTCAGTTTGGACCTCGAAGACGATCTCTCCATGTTCGAACTACCTGGATGCGACGTGCTCGTCCTTGCGGCGGCGATGACGCGACTTGCCGACTGCCGCGCCAATGCGGCCGCCGCGCATCGGATCAACGTCGAGGCGCCTGTTCAGATTGCTGAGAGCGCTCTTCGCCGCGGCGGATTCGTCATCTTTTTGTCTACCAATCAGGTCTTCGACGGGAGCAGGGCGGGCTTTCGGAGCGACGAAGCCGTACATCCGTGCTCGGTGTATGGAAAGTTGAAGGCGGAAGCGGAAAAACGGCTTTGTTCGCTGGGCGATCAGGTCGCGATCGTAAGACTGAGCAAGACAATTGGGCCTCACCTTCGCTTATTCCAGGATTGGCAGGAGAGTTTGGTCGCGGTCCGGCAGATCGAGGCGTTCACGGATCTCGTCATGGCGCCCGTGTCGATCGACAAAGTCGCTGCCGGGATCGAGGCGATCGGAATGGTACGCGCTGGCGGCGTTTGGCACCTGGGCGGACGGCAGGATATCTCGTATTTCGAGGTCGCCTGTCATTTGGCTGGTCGGCTTGGTCTCGCCCAGTCGCTGGTTCGCGCTGCGAGCGCAGCGGCGAAGGGCATTCCTGCCGAAGAGAGGCCGCCGCACACCGCTCTGGCCCCGGGTGATGTCGACGAGGTGATAGGTTTCAAGATATCTGATGCTCTCTGCGAACTGAACATAGGTCTGGGATTCGAGACTTGGTCGCCACCGTCCAATAACATTGTTCGTAGTGCGTAAAGTGTGAAACTCGGAAGGACCGCATTGATGAGTAACGACGCACAGAGCGAGGGCGAACCGCAATATCGCGAAATGATCGAGGAGATTCGCAGACGCGGTCGTCAGGAACTCGGATATATGACGAGTTGGGCATATCTGGACGATCCCAAACGTCTGACTTTCATGATGGCGCGCTACAAGTTCGTAGCAAAAATGCTAGACGGTGCGTCCAGCGTACTGGAAGTCGGATGCGGAGATGGATTCGGCACTCGGATCGTCGCCCAATCGACGAGAAACATCACGGCGATAGACTTCGATCCAGAATTCATCGAAGATGCGCGTTCTCTAGCGGTCGACAAGTTTCCAATTGAATTCCGCCAGCATGACATGCTGAGAAGCTCGGTCGAAGGAACATTCGATGCGGCCTACAGCTTAGACGTGCTAGAGCATATCGAGGTGAGCGACGAAGATAAATTCATTACGAACATTGCAGGATCGCTCAAAGAAGATGGCGTTGTTATAATTGGTACGCCATCACTCGAATCTCAAGCTTACGCGTCGAGAATGTCGAAACTTGGCCACGTGAACTGTAAAACCCAGGCGGACCTCAAAGTCTGCATGAAGCGCCATTTCGCCAATGTCTTCATGTTCGGGATGAATGACGAGGTCGTTCATACCGGCTATGGAAAGATGGTTCACTATCATCTTGCACTCTGTGTTCGGCCGCTAAGGGACGCGTGCGCTGGATAGCGGCGTTGCGCAATAGCCTGCTCGGACGGACGGCCTCTCATAGCTGGGACCTTTTACCGCTCAGGATAATAGGCGGGGCGTCCGGCGATCATTCCTCTCGTCCGGACCGCGCGCGATCCGCTGGCACGGACGTCGCGTTCCCCTTCGACCGCGAACCGACCAGTGTTCGAAGAGCATGTTGTCGTTCGTCGTCACGTTCCTCGGTGTCGCGGGAAGCTTTGGGGCAAAATGGCGTTTCCAACAGGACCATGCCAACTCCGACCACCATGTTAGAGTCCGTTTGAGAATGTCGTTCAATGAGCGATCCTTCGCAAGATGAGGCCGCCCATTGCGACGTGGATCATGGCTTTTGAGACGTCGATGCGCTTTTCATAGTCTCGCACGAGGCGCCGCCA
>Ga0233425_10002050_pt1 | contig 41581 bp, 45 predicted proteins | sample Watercolumn_Towu_2_FD_181712 | JGI IMG/M metagenome (GOLD analysis project Ga0233425, IMG submission 181712) | Freshwater microbial communities from Lake Towuti, South Sulawesi, Indonesia - Watercolumn_Towuti2014_140_MG | ecosystem: Environmental > Aquatic > Freshwater > Lake | place...
CGTCTCATCCCTTCTTTTTCACCACCAGCACCGGGCAGGGGGACTGGCCGATGACCCGTTCGGTGACGCTGCCCATGAGCAGCCTTTTTAAGCCGGTGCGGCCGTGGCTGCCCATGACGATGAGGTCCACTTCGTTTTTGATGGCCGCTTGAATAATGCCGTGGTCGGCGGCCACCCCCTGGGGCATCAAGCCCTGGAAGGGCATGCCGGCTTGATTGGCCGCGGCCATCATCCGGTGAACGATCTCCTGGGCCCGGGGAATCTCCCCTTCTTCCGCGGCCACGGACACCCCGAATAATTTGCCCTCCCGCCCCCGGGCCAGGTCCAGGGCCGCGGCAAACGCCGCTTCGCTGTAAGGCGAGCCGTCGCTGCCCACCAGGATGCGGTCGAAGGCAATGGTCGCGCCCTTGGGGACCACCAGGACGTTAAATGGGCTCTGGCCGATGACCCGGGCGGTGACGCTGCCCACCAGCAGCCGTTCCAGGCCGGTGCGGCCGTAGCGGCCCATGAGGATCAAATCCGGCTTGACCACTTCCGCCTCCTCGAGGATGGTCCCGGCCACGGAGACCCCCCGGCTCATCCGGGTCTCCATGTCCACCCCCGTGGCCGCGGCCTCGGCCTTGGTTGCCGCCAACTGCCGGGAAACCTCCTCTCCCACCAGGACCATCAGGTCCATGGCCGAAGCCTCGAATTCCGGGATAATGGCCACCACCTGGAGGAGATGGATGCGGCTGCCGCATTCCTTGGCCAGAGACAGGGCCTGGGCCAACGCCGCCTTGCTCTCCTCCGAACCGTCTGAGCAGACCAATATGGTTTTCAGGTTTTCCGGGCACTTTGAGGATGGCATGGAGTTCTCCCTCGGTCTGTTTTTTCGCTATTTGCTATTCGCTATTCGCTTTTCGCTTTTGGCTTTTGGCTTTCCGCTTTTGGCTTTTCGTTAAGAGACTTTGAGTAATCAAGCTTTTGACGTTTAATTAGTTGAGCCTTAATAAAAGATAGTGATCTACCATAGAAATTCAACCAGAGAAGACGTATCCCCACTGACCACTGATCACTGATCACTGACCACTGGCTCCCTGCTCCTCCTTCCCCTCCTCCCCGGGCCGCTCGTAGTGGCCCGCCAGGAACCTTTCGGCCAGGAGGTAGATCTTGGAGTCATCGGACATGAGCATATCCATCTGGCGCACGTAGGCCATGAGCCGGCCCAGGAGATCCAGCCGCTCTTCATTTTCCGTGCACGGACGTTTCCGGAAGCGGGCCCGGACCACGTCCTTGAAGACCTCCAGCTCGAAGCCCAGCCTCTCCAAGACGATGGCGATGAGTTTGGCCCGGCGGACGCGCCGGGGTTCATCCGCGGCCCCGCCCTTGAACGCGAAGTTGATGAAATTATCGTCTGCAACCGGGCCGCAAAAGCTGTCCACGGTGGCGAAATGAAAACCCAGCCGGCAACTGTAGTTCACGTAATTGTTACCCACGATGGCATAGGTCTTGTCCCAGAATCTCTCCGGGGGGCGGATGGCGGTCTGGGCCAAGACGTGGAAAAACCCGCCCACGGATACGGGCACCGGCCCCGCCCAGGTGATGCCGGGGTGGCTGATGCCCCGCCAGAGGGCCTTCATGGGCAAGGAAATAATGCTTTCCGGGGGAACCGGGGTCACGTGGGTGGCCAGGCCGCCCCCCAGGTCCATGAGATGCAGGTTCAGGGGCAGGTTGGTGTCCAGCTTCAGCAGCCGGAGTGCGGGGTATCTCCCTTCCTCCACGCCGTCCATGAGGCCGAACATGCACTGGATGGCCTTCTCGTGGGCGAAGCGGGTGATGTCGTGATAGGTGCGGCAATTTTCCGGGCGAAAGTTGGGGTTGCGCCGGTCCACCAGGGTGAGGGGCACCACCAGGTCTACCACCGCCCGGAGTTTTTCATACAGGGGCGACTGGAACAGGGGGGTGGTTTTACGGGTTTGATAACGCAGCAGTTCTTCCACCCGCCCCCGGTAGACCTTGCCGTGGAAGGCGTCCACGGTCACTTCCTCCCCTTCCGGCAGGACCTCTCCGGCCCGCACGGTGTCCACCAGGGCGGGGATGCCGTACTCCCGGGCCACCAAAGCCAGGTGCCCGGTGGTGGAGCCCACGTCGGTGACCAGGGCCACGACCTTAGGCAGCGCCGGGGCCAACTGGGGAGTGGTGCGGGGGGCCACCAGGACCGCGCCCGGAGGCACTTCGGAGAGGCCGCGGTCCCCGTAAAGCTTGAAGACCGGCCCTGCGGCCGCGCCCAGGGAGCCTATCCGGCCTTCCGCCAGCAGCACTTCCGCGCCGCTCTCGGCGACGGCTATTTCCGCGCAAACCAGGGCCTGGGCTTCGGGAAACCGCAGATACCGGGATTGCACCACGTAGAGCTTGCCGCTGACGCCCTTGACCCACTCCACGTCCTGGGGACAGGCGCAATGATCCTCCAGGACCCGGGCAAAGCGGGCCAACTGCTCCAGGTCCCGGGCTTCCAAGGCCGGAGCCTCCACCAGATCCGGAGCCACGGCCTCCCGGACAACCCGGCCGCCCTCCAGGGCCAGGCGGTATTCCTTGCGGCCCAACACCACCTGGAGCTGCCGCCCGTTTTCCTTGGAAACCACGTATTCATCCGCGCTGACCTGGCCTCCCATCAGGTCCGCGGCCAGTCCCCAGGTGGCGCTGATAATCATCCGATCCAAATCGCAGCTTCCCGGGTCGGTGGTGAACATCACCCCCGCGGCCCGGGCGTTGATCAGGCGTTGAATCAACACCCCCATGGCGGCTTCCTCGAGGATCAGCCCCTGGTTCTTAAAATAAACCAGAGCCCGGGCCCCGAATTGGGAGGCCACCACCTTGCGCCAATATTCCGGGACCTCTTCCGGGGCCACCCCCAGGAAACTTTCGTACTGGCCGGCAAAAGTAGCGGCGATATTCTCCCGGGCGCCGCTGGAGCGCACCGCCAGCCTGCGGCCGGGATGGTCCATTAAGCGCCGGGACTCCTCCACCAGGGCAGCCGCCAATTCTTCCGGCAGCGGCTGACCCAGGACCAGGGCTTGCAACTCCCCGGCCGCCTCTTCCACCGCGGCTTCATCCTCCAGGTTGACCCCGGCCAGCTTCTCCTGGAGCCGGGCCAGCAAGGTGTCGTCCTCACCGGGCAGTTTTTGCTCCATGAACAGCCGGTAGGCGGCCAGAGTGGCCGCCACCCCTTCCGGCACCGGCAGGCCGATGTCGGTGCGCACCCGGGCCAGGTTGGCGGCTTTGCCACCCAGCGCGGCCCGGATTTCGGCGGGGGCTTCATCCAGCCGCACCAACAGCGGACTGGGGGGAATTTGGGGCCGCTCCTCCAGTCGCTGCTGAATGGCGTCTCTCAGCCTGACTCGGGATTTTTCCAGCTCCTGCCAGCGGCCTCCGGACATCCGCTGCAACGCGGCCACCAGATCGGCCGCCTGCCGGTCCAGAAGGTCGATGCGGTGGCGGAGATACTGAATATCAAAGCCCTCGCTATCCGAAAGCTTCTCCTCCAACTGGCCCATGACGGCCAAAGACTCGTTATTGGCCGCCAGCACCTGCTGGAACCCCTGGAAGATCTTTTTCAGGCCGGGCTCCGGCGGCGGGGATTTCTTTTTTCGACGAAAGAAGCTGAATAGTCCCATTTCATTTTCGGTTTTCGATATAAGGAATTTACCCTGTTGTAAATAGCAACAGTGGAAAAATGCTCTGTTGAAAATTTACCTTGACTTGAGGGCTTCCGGGTAATAAATTTTATGCCAAGAGATTGTGAATAATTTCACTTGCCAAGCAAAGCTAAAGAGTATAAGCAATTTCGGGGCCAACCGATATATTCTTGAAATTGATATAATTTCAACATGTTGCCCAACAATATTTTCCTCCTGATTAAGTACAGGCTCTAAAAATCTTTTACGGATTGCAAAATTTTTCGACATTTTTAGGGAAGCTTTTTTCAGTTTACAGTTAAAATATAATTTTGCCAAAGATAAGGTTGCATCACTCCCAATCAAAGGCTTTACGGTGCAGGCGGCAGGGAACGTTCAGGGACCGCGCCTGGGCCCATTATAAATCTATCCGTGGATAGGGAGGTTAAAGCAATGAAGAGAGTTTGGGTAGTCATTTTCAACTGTTTGCTCCTGGGTCTGCCCCTGCTGGCCTGGGCCGCCGATCCCGGCGAAAAAACGGCGGACTTCGCTTCCAAGCAGGTGAAGGTGGAAGGGTTGAACGCCGTCAATTACTTTTTCGCCTCGACGTACAACTCGAGCAAGATGCTCTTCGCCATCGAGGTCACGGTGATCATGGGCTTGGTTGGCGCTATCATCGCCTTTGCCACCGACCGGATTCTTAAGGTCATCGGCATGGACGTCAGCAAGATCGAGCATCACGAGTAGCAGGGGGGAATTCATATCATGGAATTCTTAAATGTATATCTGCCAATCGCGGAACAGAATTTTAGCGCTCTTATCCTGGTGGCCATCGGCTTTGCCGTGGGCGTGCTGGGGGGCTTCTTCGGAGTGGGCGGCGCCTGGGTGGTGACCCCGGCCCTGAATATCTTCGGCTTTCCCATGGCCTACGCCATCGGCACGGACCTGGCCCACATCTTCGGCAAATCCATCGTCGCCACCGCCAAGCACCGGAAGATGGGCAACGTGGACATGAAGCTGGGCATCTGGTCCATCATCGGCTCGGTCATCGGCGTGGAGGCCGGGGCCCAGGTGATCATGTGGCTGAGCACCATGAAAATCGCCGGGGGCGACACCCTGGCCGGACCGGTGGTGCGTTACTCTTATATGGTTCTCCTTTTCGGCCTGGGCATTTACATGCTTTATGATTACGCCACCAAGGACAAGCGGGCCGCGGCCAAGGCAGCCACGGCCAGCGTGACCGCGGCGGCCCCCAAAAAGGCCTGGAATCTGCCTCCCATGATGCACTTCCCGGCCTCGGGAATTACCATTTCCTTCTGGACGGTGATGGGCGTCTTCTTCTTCACCGGCTTCCTGTCCGGCTTCCTGGGCGTGGGCGGCGGCTTCATCCGCATGCCCGCCCTGATCTACCTCATCGGCTGCCCCACGGCCATTGCGGTGGGCACCGACCTCTTCTCCGTGCTCTTCGCCGGGGCTTACGGCTGCTGGACCTACGGCGTCAAAGGCGTGGTGGACATCGTGGCCGCCATCTACATGCTGGTGGGCGCCTCCATCGGCGCCCAGATCGGCGTCACCGCGGTGAAATACATCCGGGGTTACGGCATCCGCTTGCTCTTCGCCATCATGATCGTCCTCGCCGGGGCCTCCGTGGCCCTTAAACAGGCCGGGCTGACCACTATGGCCGCCTGGGTGGTGATGGGCGCGGCCATGAGCATGTGCGGCATCATTATGGCCAAGCTCTGGGCCGGATTTAAAAAGGAACAGGCCGAAAAGATGGCCCACTAATGAGGAGGAGGTAATACCATGAAAATTCTCGTGCCCGTTGATGGTTCGGCCTACTCCCTGAAGGCCGTGGATAACGCCTGTGTTATGGCCAAATCCAATCCCCCGTCTACCATCGTCCTGGTGGCCGCGGCCGTGGAAATCCCCGAACTGGATGAAGGAAGGTATATCTACGAAAAGATGAAAGTCCAGGCGGAGTCCGCTCTGAAAAAAGGCAAAGATGTGGCCCAGGCTAAGGGGATCACCCCGGAGATGATCCTGGCCACCGGGCCTTCCGCCGCCGATGAGATCGTCTCCGTCGCTAAAAAGGAAAAAGTGGACATGATCGTCGTCGGCAGCAGGGGGCTGGGAGCTAAAACCGGCTCCTTCATGGGCAGCACGGCATCCAAGGTGGTGACTTACTCCCCTTGCTCCGTGCTGGTGGTGAAACAGCAGGAAGATTAATCCTTAATCAGACATTAAGTTAAAAAGAACCAGGCGGCCCCCCGGGGGCCGCCTTTTTTTGGGCAATATTTAATACCACCTAAGAGCTTGCCAGGGGTCGGCCTTGTCCCTGGTGTCAACCTTCTTGACCGGTGGGGTTAAATACGCTAATATTTTAAAATAATCGTAACTTGGCCAGGTTTCGCCCTCTATCTTAAACGATGGGACTTTTTCTCCCAGGACATTGGCCCACCCGTAATTTATTAATAGTTTCTGGTGTATATCTTCCTAACCCGGAACTCGGAACTCGGAACCCGGAACTCGGAACTAAACAAAGATGCGCCGCTTCCCTTTTCTGGTCACCCGACACGCCCTGGCCCTGATCCTGGTGATCAATTTGCTCCTCCTGGGAATCAGCATTTACCTGGGGGTCAAGTCCGCCAACCAGATGCGGCAGATCGTCAAGGAGGATTTCAACCAGCAGCAATTGGTGCTGGCCCAGCATACCGCGGGGCTGCTGGAACAAGACCTCCATTTCCTGAAGAGGGAATTGAGCACCCTCAACTTTTCCCCTTCCATCCAATACCTGGAGCCCCTCACCTGGGCCAACCGCATGCGGGCCACTCTCTCCAGCGTCCGGGAGGACGGGGTGGTGTAAATCCGGCGCCTCGACGCGGACGGCGCCAGGGCCTACCTGGTGGACGCCCGGGGCGTGGACCAGGTAATTTCCGGCTCCTTCGGGAACGCCCCTTATCTGGAGTGGGCCCGCCGGCCTGAAAATAAGGGTCATATCTATGTAAGCCCCATCTCCACCCAGGTCCCCAATTACCTGGTCCGACTCATCATCGTCATGGCTGTGCCCACCTATGAGGAATCGGTGGACGAGAGTCATCCCCAGCCTTCCGGAGCCATGTCCGGGGCCCTGGTCTTTTACATCGACGCCCATCATCTGGCCAGCAAATTTACCCGCCAGATCCGCAGCGGCAAGACCGGGTACGCCTGGATTATGGATAACCAGGGGACTTTTCTGAGCCACCCGGAGCGGGAGTTCATCGGCAAAAACGCCTTCACCGTCCGCAAGGAGCGGATGCCGGCCATCTCCTTCGATGAAATCAACGAGATCCAGCGGGAGAAGATGCTCACCGGCCAGGAAGGCTGGGGCACCTATATTTCCGGCTGGCACGGTGGCATTGCCGGGGAGATCCATAAACTTATCGCTTACTTCCCGGTGCGTCTCACCGAACCGGTCGTGGGCAAGGACCCGAAAACCGCGCCCTCCTGGTCGGTGGCAGTGGTGGCTCCGGCCAGCGAGGTGGAGGGAGTGGTGCATTCCCTCTATCTGCGGCAATTCTTCCTGCAAGTGATCATCGGCTTCTTTGTCCTCTCGGGCACCATTGTGATGCTTAATTTCCGTTATGAGCGGCAATTCTCCGCCACTCTGGAGGAGGAAGTCAACCGCCAGCGGGAAAAACTGCAGAAAACCGAGGCCCGCTACCAGGCCCTGGTGGAAAACGCCGCGGACCTAATCTACACCGTGGACGAGATGGGGCGCATCCAATCCATCAACCGCTTCGCGGCCCATCTCTTTGCCGCGGCCTTACCCAAAAAGCCCGGAGGCGAAGTCGCCCCCGAGGAATTTCTGGGCCACCACCTATACGATATTTTCGATAAAAAATCCGCGGACTTCCATCTGGAATGGCTGAAAGAGGTGAAGGAGACCGGCCGCACCCGCAACAAGCGCCACCTGGTGGCCATCGGCGAAGACGAGTTCTGGTTCTCCACCAGTATCGTGGGCTTACGGGACGAACAGGGGCAAATTTTCGCTTATGAAATCATCTCCCGGAATATCACCGGCCGTAAAGCCTTCGAGGACCGCCTGACCAATATGGAAAAACAGGCCTCCCTGGGGACCCTGGCCGCAGGCGTGGCCCACGAAATCAATAATCCCGTAGCGATAATCCTGGGATTCACCGAGCACCTCCTGGACCAGACCGTGGAGTACCCGGAAGTCCATGAGACTTTAGAAATCCTCGAAGAAGAGGGGCTAAAGTGCAAAAAAATCGTGGAAAATCTTCTCGCTTTTGCCCGCAGCCCCGAAAAAACCGAAACCAGCGCGGATATCAACGGCATCTTGCAACAGATGCTGGCGGTGATGAAAAATAACCTGCTAATCAAGAAAATTCGACTTGAAAGCCATCTCGCCCCTAATCTCCCCCGGGTAAAAGGGGATCCCCGGGAATTGCAGCAGGTCTTTATTAATCTCATCAACAACGCCATGGACGCCATGAAGGGCGGGGGCCTGCTGAAGGTGGACACCCGTTTGTCCCCGGACGGCAAACGCGCGGCCATCGAATTCACCGACACCGGCAACGGCATTCCCAAAGAAAGCCAGGCCAAGATCTTCGATCCCTTCTTTACCACCAAAAAGGTGGGGGAAGGCACCGGCCTGGGTCTGTCGGTAAGTTACGGCATTATCAAAAATTTCGGGGGCAACATCATTTTTACCAGTTACCCCGCTGATGAATACCCGGAAAAACACGGCACTACTTTCACGGTCAATCTCCCGGTAACCTCGGAAACGGAGGCGGAAGCCTCCCCCAAGGAGGGAGAGCAATCCGTGCCCCTAGAACCCTTTGCTTATTAAGTCACCAGGCCTGGAGGAAAAAATGGCGGAGCAGTTACTCGTGGTGGACGATGAACCCAATATGCTGAGATTGCTGAAAACCATCCTCATGGATAAGACCGGCTATGAGGTGGCCACTACCAATAATCCCCTGGAAGTCAGTAAAATGCTTCAGGAAAAGCCTTACGACCTGGTGGTTACCGACCTGAAGATGCCCCTGGTGGACGGCATGGACCTCATCGAGATCATCAAAAAGATCGATCCCCTCATCCCCATTATCATCATCACCGCCTACGGAACCTTGGAGACCGCGGAAGAGGCCGTGCAAAAAGGTGCCTATGATTTCATCACCAAGCCCTTCCGCAAGGAAACCATTCTTATTACCATCAAACGGGCCCTGGAATGGAAAAAGATGCAGCAGGAACTGGCCGCGTTGAAGAAACAGTGAGCAGTAAGCTGTGAGCTGTGAGCAGATGATGGCAGCCAGGTTTGCTTACAAATGTCCAGTTTTTAGAGCTTGGCAAGGGGATTTTTTCCCGGATCGGCCAAGTCTTCCCGAGATTCGACTGCTCACTGCTTACTGCTCACTGCTCACTGCTCACTGTCATGTTTAGATTCCTCCGCCGTTTCCTCAAAGAAGAAATCGATGAACCGGCCCGGCTGCGTCTAAAATTCCAGCATTTCCGCCGTCTCCTGGAAAACAACACCCTGGCCCTGGAGATCATGGCGGACATGGAGGAAAAGCTCTCCGGGGATTTTCTCTTTGACCGCGTCTATCTCCAAACCCAGGCGGAGCGGCTGGGGGACAGCGTCTCCCAAATAGTCGCCGAACTCAATCTGCTCACCGACAACCGCTATCCCGAACTACAGTCCATTTGTTAAAAAATTATGGAAGAAACTCGCCGGGAGCTCACCGCCGCGGCCCCCATCCCGGAGACCGCGTACGTGCTCCCCTTAAGCAGTCTGACCCGGGAGACGGCCGCCGGCGTGGGCGCCAAGATGGCCAACCTGGGGGAGATGGGCAACCGCCTCCATCTGCCGGTGCCCGCAGGGTTTGCCGTTACCGCGACCGCTTACAAACATTTCCTGGAGGCTTCCGGCCTGGAGGGGGAGGTGGCGCAGCGCCTGGCCCAGGCCCGCATTGACGACCTGGAGAGCCTGGAGGCGGTCAGCCGGGAGATTCAGACCCTGGTGCGCCAGGCCGCCCTGCCGCCGGACCTGGAAGCAGCGTTGCTGGAAGCCGGGAAGGCCCTGGAGGGCCGGCCACTGGCGGTGCGCTCCAGCGCGGTGGGGGAAGATACGGAGTTTTCCTTCGCCCGCCAGTTCGCCACTCTCCTTAACGTGGACGCCAAAGATCTCCCGACCCATTATAAGGAGATCGTGGCCAGCAAATTCACTTCCCGGGCCATTTTTTATTGGAAATACCAACTTTTCTCCGCGGAAGAACTGCCCATGGCCGTGGGCTGCCTGGCCCTGGTCCCGGCCCGGGCCTCAGGTGTCATGTTCTCCCTGGACCCCCACGCGGCGGAGTCCAACACCGTGCTCATCAGCGCGGTCTGGGGCCTGGGGAAACACGCGGTGGACGGCGCCGTCTCCCCCGACCTCTACCGGGTCTCCCGTGAGCCGGGCCTGGAAATCACCTCCCAGAGAGTGGCGGAAAAGTTAGTGGCCCTGGTCCCCCGCCCCGAGGGGGGCACCCGGGAGGCGGCCCTGGACCTGGATCAGGCCACCTCCCCCTGCCTCAGCCCGGAGCAAATCCAACATTTGGCGGCCATCGCCCTCAAGCTGGAAAAGCATTTCGGCCACCCCCAGGATATCGAATGGGCCCTGGATGAGAGCGGCGCCATTTTTCTCCTCCAGTCCCGGCCCTTGCGGGTCGTTGCCCCCAGTTTTGCCGCGATGGAGCGGGAAAGCATCTGGAAGCCGGTCCCCCCCCTGCTCCGCTTCGGCATCCGGGCCGTGTGGGGCGCGGCCGCGGGCCGGGTTTTTTTGTACACCCGGGATGAGGACGTGGCCAAGATCCCGCCGGGCGCGGTGGTGGTGGCCCGGCAGCCCGCGGCCAAGCTCGTTTTGGCCATGGATCGCATCAATGCCATCCTCACCGAAGTGGGCAGCCCCACGGACCACATGTCCATTCTGGCCCGGGAATTCAGGGTCCCCACCCTGGTGGAGGTGGGCGGGGCCACCCGGGTGCTGCACCCCGGCCAGGTGGTCACCGTGGACGCGGACGCGGCCCGGGTCTACCCCGGCCTGGTCTCGGAGCTGTTGGAGCACCGCCCCCGGCCTGATGAAGACTTGCGGGATAATCCCCTCTTCCTGAAACTGGGCCGCATCCTCAAGAAAGCCGCGCCCCTGAACCTCCTGGACCCGGAAAGCCCGGAATTCGAGGCTGCCCGGTGCCGCACCTTCCACGACATCACCCGCTTCGCGCATGAAAAATCCATGGACGCCATGTTCGCCCTGGACGCGGACCAATCCCTGGAGCCCCGCGGCTGCTCCCGGCTCAGAACCGATCTCCCCCTCAACCTTTTCGTCCTGGACCTGGGAGGGGGCTTGAGGGTCGGCGGCCAGGCCTGGGTCACGGAGGACGACATCCTCTCCCGGCCTTTTAAAGCCCTGCTCCGGGGGTTTCACCATCCCCAGGTCACCTGGGCCGGGCAGGTGGCCCCGGACCTTAAAGGCTTCATCTCCGTCTTCGCCAACACCATGTACGATATGGGCAAGGCGGAAAAGGGCCTGGGCGGCAAAAGCTTCGCGGTGGTCACCGACAACTACCTGAATTTCAACTCCCGGCTGGGCTACCATTTCGCCATTCTGGACGCCTATGTTTCCGAGGAAAAGAACGACAACTACATCTGTTTCCAGTTCAAAGGCGGGGCTGCAGGGGTGGAGCGACGGGAGCGCCGGGCCCGGCTGCTCAGCGAAATTCTGGACGATCTGGGTTTTAAAGCGCAGGTGACGGGGGATATGGTGCGGGCCCGGATGGTGAAATACTCGCTGCTGGAGACGGAGCAGACCCTGGAATTGGTGGGGCTGCTCTCCGCGTTCGCCCGGCAACTGGACCTGGCGCTCTCCAGCGAAGCGGTGGCGGCCCGCTGCTTCCAGGCCTTTAAAGAAGCGGATTACAGCCTCAGTTTTTTACGCCCGGCAGTTAGTGAGCAGTAAGCCAAATTGGTGCGTTAGACGCACCCTCCAACACTTTCTAGGGTGGTCTATTCCCAACCCTTATTAAGTTAAATTAGCTGACTTTTCTGGGTAGAGCAAAATTACCTGGCACGTTGCGGTTGCAGTCTCAATCGTCTTGAGCCACTAATTCATGAGGAGTAAATTCAGCATCCCGGCATTCACCGGCGGCGGTTCCGGTTGCAGGGAGAAGAACACGCCTTCGTTATTGGCCCCATTGGCATAGGTCCAACCATAGAGGCGGTTCCCTGCGAAGGTGACGTCCCCGTAAGGCCCCCCTCCATCGCCCAGGGAAGGCATGAAGCCGTGCAAGACTTTAAACCCGGTGCCGTCGGGGTTGATCCGGAAGATGGCGCCACTGACGCCGTCTTCGCCTCCAAAGGCGGTCATGCCATAGAGCTTGCCCCCCCAGAGGGTCAGGGAGCCATACGGACCACTGGCGCCGCTAACTGCACTGAAGTCTAAAATAACCTGATAGCCGCTGCCGTCCAGGTTGATGGAAAAAATCACGCCGGGGCCGTCGCTGGCGCCCCCATTGCCGGTCATCCCATAGAGCTTGGAGCCCACCAGGGTGAGGGAGCCATAAGGATTTTTGCCATCAGTGGGATAACCGGCAAAATGGTGCAGGATCTGGTAATTGCTGCCGTCCGTGTCGATGGCGAAAATCACGCCATTGCCGGGGAAGCCGCTCTCGGTGCCGTAGCGGCCGCCATGACGGGTCATGCCGTAGAGCCTCGACCCCACCAGGGTGAGAGAGCCGTAAGGTTTAGCCCCATCGTCCGGCTTGCCGGCGAATTCGTGCAGGACCTGGAAGGCGCTCCCATCGGTGTTCATGGCGAAAATCACACCGTTGAGGTCTAGAGTCTGGTCGCTGACATTCGTGCCATAAAGCCTGGACCCCGAAACCACCGGGGCGCCTATGGGATTACATTGGCCACTCGTTTCCTTAAAAAAGGTGTGAATGATTTGATAGCCGGTGCCATCCGTGTTTATCTTAAAAACCGTGCCGTTGCCTTGGAGATAGGGGATGCCGGTGTATCCACAGCAGCCGTAAAGGGTGGAACCCGAGAGGGTGAGGCCGCCCCGGGGCACGGTCCCGTCACCACCGGTGACAAGTCGGTTATCGAAGTAGTGCAGGACCGCGTAACCGGTGCCATCCGTGTTGATCTTGTAAAGCACGCCGCCGACCAGGGTTCCATCAGCCAGGGTCCCACCTTCGGTCATGCCGTAAAGGGTGGAGCCTGAGAGGACGGGATGGCCGAAATAGGGTTGAAACCCATCGCCTAAAGCACCGAAGTTGTGGAGGATGGAGTAGGCCTCAGGTTGGCACTCCGAAGGGTTCGCCAGCCAGGTTGTCAGACAGATGAACAGTGCCAGGCCGAAAACCAATCCGCGCAACAATCGCTTTCCCGCACTCATGTCGCCTCCTCCGCAAGGTGGGGAGCCCCAAAATCTGTACAATATAAGTAATCACTGCCCCATCAAAAGATCCGGCTTCGGGCCGGACAGCTTCAGTGTCCCGGTGGTAGGAGTATTCCCTAATCTATCAAGAGAGCTCTTAAGTTGATAACCCTGGGGGTAATTTCCCTGGGGAAAGGGGTCGGACAAGGAAATCAGCCTTTCATCTCCATGGGGGATATAGCAGATGGGCTCGGAGATCCAAAAACTGCCGTTAAAGGTGGTGGTATTGATGGTGGCCCGCATCACCCCGACCCACTTCCCGTAAGTATTGGCGTTGGTCATGGTCAAGGTGGCTATTAAACTGGTATTCACCAGCACCGCGCCCCCGGACATAATTACCCTGCCGCCATCCGGAGGGTTGGCGCACTGTCCCACGATTTCATAATAGGCGCCGCCCATCTTGCTGAGGCCGGCCTTGATGGTGAATTGGTGGCCGTCGGCATCCGTGCCTTTCCAGGTCACCTCCCCCAGATAGGTCGACGCCTCCGGAGAGGAAACGCCCAGCCCCAGGATCATGAACACCGCCGCGGCCACTATGAAGATATAAAGAGATTTTCCCTTCACGACTTACCTCCTGCGCCCGTCAAGGCGCCTGGTGCGGTACGCCGGCCCCAAACCCCCGGCTCCCGACCCCACCTCTTGCAGGCATTATTGCGCTTAGTCCTGCTACCAGTCGAGAGTATTATAACTCAGCCGTCAACTTATTCCAGAAATATATTATAAATTAAATTATGCATAAGAGAAGCAAATCGTTGGGTCGTACTTTTCGTTAAGCCCAGAAAAGCTAGTAATACCGATAGAATTTTCAACTCAGTGGACGCAGAGATTAAGCCTAACCGTAAGAAATCCTAATCCACCGCGAAGGCCGCCTCCGCTGCGCTTTCCGCCCTTTTGGCCCGCCACATGGACCCCAGGATGATGAGTGCGCCCACGCCCAGGGCGATGCACATGATGATGAAACTGGCCCCCATCAGGAAGGAGATGGTGGACTCCTGTAAGGAGATAACCCCTAACTGCTGCAGGTACTTGGGCACCGCCAGGCCCCGGCTCACCGCCACGATGATCATGATGGTGCCCATGACGGTCTTGATCAGGTGTTCTTTCACATAAGTAGTGCCGATGGCCCCCAGTTGCACCCCCAAGAGCGACCCCGCCAGGATGATGAGGGTCAGGCGGATATCCACCATACCGTTAATGGCCCACTTGACGGAGCCCCCGAAACCCATGACAAAGGCGATGACCAGCTCCGTGGCCGAAGCCACCAGGCCCGACGCCCCCAGGACATAGATCATGCCGGGCACGCCGATGAAGCCGCCCACGGCAATGGTGGCCGCCAGCAGGCCGGTGGCCAAGCCGATGGGAATGGTGAACCACATGGAGATGCGGACGTTGGCGGTCTTGAAATGCATCATGGGGGGCAGATTGATGGATTGCAGTCACCTGGCCAGAGGGTTTATCTTCGCTTCGCCTCCGGACTTTTGGGTCTTATAGGCGTCATAAAAGACATAGCCGCCCACCACCACCAGGATGACCACAAAGGACAGGCTGACGTAAAGGTTGGAGCCGGCTTCGCCCCACTGCTTCAAGATCCACTCCTGGATCATGATGCCGATTTGCACCCCCACCCCCGCGGACGCGGCCATGACCAGACCCAGCTTGATGTCCACCTGCCCGTATTTCCACCGCTTATACGCGCCCACCAGTGCCTTGGGGAACTTGTGGCACATGTTACTGGCCACGGCCACGGCTCCCGGCACGCCCAGGCTCATCATCCCCGGGGTCAGGACAAAGGCCCCGCCGGAGCCGATGAATCCGCTCACCAGCCCGCCGATAAAGCCGACGATAAATAAAAAGGTAATGGTCGTTAAACTCAGATCGATGAACTGCACCGCTTCCGGGGCGATATCATGCATGAAATATTCCTCCTGGGATTTCCACTCTTCATTTTTTTTTTAAAGACTGCCTGTCTCGCAACATTTCGATAATTCGAAAATTTTCTTAACCGAAGACCGAAGACCTAAGACCGAAGACCGGCTTAATTATTGATCCGCAGTTCGGGGCGGGGCCGCCTTCTGGCCACCGGCCGCCTGGCCGCCGCGGGCCTGGGCCGCACTCGCTGGGGCGCCCGAATCCCCAGGGTTTCCCAGAGGTGGTGGGAAAACGCGCCGTGCACGAATGAAAAGGCAAATACCGTGGCAATGGGCAACGCCGCGTACCCGGCCCCCTTGGTGAAATAGTGCATCACCGTGTCCGCATTCATAAACACTGCGGCATAAAGCGCGGCCGTGGCCAGGCCGAAGCCCACGGTTTTGCCGATCACTCCCCTCCCCCTGCTGTCCGCTTCTTTTGCCATCGCTCTCTCTCCCTGATATCCGGTTATGCTGAAAACGGGGATATTGAGGTCCCCGTTGACTTCTTTTTCCTTAATGCCGTCCTGGGTAATCACGAATTCGATACGTTTGCTTTGCCGGTGGACTTCGGCCACCGCGCTCCGCAGATCGCCGAATTTCACCACCTGTTCCAGGCGCACCCCCCGCAAGGCCGCTTTCTTTTGCAGCGCTTCTCCCGCATCCCTGACCCTGCGGGCAAACTTCTCCCGCAGGTGATACTTGTATGGGGCAAAGAACCTGCCCTTCTGCCCCAGCATGGTATGCACACTCAGGGCAATGAGGTCGTACCCCAACCTCTCGGCCAGATTAACCGCGTAATCCATGACCTCCGGGTCCTAAGCCCCACCCTGGCCCACCACCAGGATCTTCCGGGAGACCTCGGGCTTGGGCTGCGTTTCCTGGTCCGGGCCGGCTCCCTGCCGGGGACTTTTCTCTTCCCGGTCCCTTTCCTTGCCCTGAATTTTCTTGATAAAATTCAGCATGGCTTTGATTTCCCTGCCTGTAAAAGTTCCGAGTTCCCGGTTCCGAGTTCCGAGCCTAGGACGCTCGGCCACCTAATATTCAAGACCCTTGCCAATTAGCTAACATGTTGTTATCACAATAATTAATAAGTTATTTCCCCGTTTTCCCCCTTGATCAACTGTTGCATTGTGCAATAGATCACAAATAGTCATAGATATAACCAAATTTTCCAATGGGTTAGCCGACGTTGCAACTTGGCGGAGATTCGATTGCAAATTGCAACACAGACCGCACCGCCTCGGCCCCGGCCCGCCGGGACGTAGCCTTGACCGGCGAACTGACGCTGTCCGGCCGCATCCTGCCGGTGAGCGGCATCCGGGAAAAAATCCTGGCCTCCCAGCGGGCCGGGGTCAAGGTGGTGGTCTTCCCCAAACTCAACGAAGCGGACCTCAACAACCTGGAACCGGATGTGAAGGAAGGGCTGGAGATTGTCTTGGCGTAGGAGATAAAGCCTTTGATCGATCTGGTGCTGCTGCCAGCGTGATATCCGCGTTAATCGGCGTTTATCGGCGGCTAAATATTAACCGCCGATGAACGCCGATTCACGCCGATATATTCTTGACAGACTTTCAGGTTGACCATAATTTAGTTACATAATTAGGTACATAAGTAAGACAATTAAAAAGAAGGCAGGGGGATATACCCCATGGAAAAAGGAATAGATAAAGATTTGCTGGGCAAGTTCAAGGCTGTAGCCCAAGGCCCGGACGCCGACTTATTGCGGGATTTTCTGGACATGCTTTATTACCGCCATAAGGAACATGACCGGGAACCTTTGACTGAAGAGGATTGGGCTGCCATTAAAGAAGGTAAGGAGGCCATCAGACGCGGTGAATTTGTTACCCTGGAAGAATTGGAAAAAGAACTTGGCCTATGAGTTATACTCTCCACATCGACAAAAGCGCAGCTAAGACTATCAAGAGCCTGGATCGAACAACCATAAATCGGATATATAAGAGGCTGAAAGAATTATCCGAAGACCCGTTGGACCTCCGCATCTCGGACCCGGTGGAGATGAGCCGAGAGGAAGAGCGCAAGTCCAGGGTGGGGAACTGGCGCATCTTTTACGAAATTGACGATGATACTCGCACAGTCAACGTTACCGCAGTAAGACCCCGAGGAAAAGCCTATCGGAAATTTTAGGGATTAAAATTGGGAAAATTAGAGATAGACCAATTATTTATATTTTATATTTCGTGGGCTGGAAGGTCCGTAATGATCGCCTGTTTGGTCTCATCCGAAAGCTCAATCGCAACGAAATACCCTTCAGGATAAAGATAATCCTCGCCTGATTCGTCAATCAACCTTATGTAATGTTTTTTTTCCGCCTCCGGGTCGTCAAGCTTAACGTAAAGCTTACGCTTTTCCAAGGTGGCCGGATAATCATCATTGCGGATGCAGATAACGAATGACTGTTTCATCCGCTCACCCCAAATCCAACCGCTTCAATTTCCGCCACAGCGACACCCGGTCAATCCCCAATACTTCCGCGGACCTGGTCTTGTTGCCGTGCATCTGTTTCAGGACCCAGGAGATGTATTCCTGTTCGTTTTCTTCCAGGGTGAGGAATTCCTTGCGCAGGCGGCGCTGCACCTGGAAGCCGGGCTGCTGGAAGTCCCCGGGCAGGTGGGCGAGCTCGATGGCCGGGCCGGAGGCCAGGGTTACGGCCCGCTCCATGATGTTTTCCAGTTCCCGGATATTGCCGGGGAATTCGTATTCCATGAGGATTTCCATTACCTCGTCGGCGATCCGCTCGATCTGCTTGCCCTGGGCCGCGGCGTACTTCTGGAGGAAGTGGTGGCAGAGCAAGGGGATGTCGTCCCGGCGCGCCGCCAGGGTGGGGACGTGCAGGGTCACCACGTTGATGCGGTAGAACAGGTCCTGGCGGAAGGCCCCCCGTTCCACTTCGGCTTTCAGGTCCTTGTTGGTGGCCGCCAGGATGCGGATATCCACCGGAATTTCCGTGGTGCCGCCCACCCGGATCAGGGTCTTTTCCTGGAGGACCCGCAGCAGTTTCACCTGCATGGTGAGCGGCATGTCCCCGATTTCATCCAGGAAGACGCTCCCCCCCGGGGCCGATTCCAGGAGCCCCTTCTTGACCCCCCGGGCACCGGTGAAGGCCTCCCGCTCGTGTCCGAAAAGTTCGTTGGCCAGCAGCTCTTCGCTGAAGGCGCCGCAATTGATGGCCAGAAACCTCTTGTCGGCCCGGGGTCCAAGTTGGTGGATGGCCTTGGCCACCAGTTCCTTGCCGGTGCCGGTCTCCCCCAGGATGAGGACCGTGGCGTCGGTGGGGGCAATCTGCAGGATGGTGCTCTTCAGGGCCTCGATCCGCGGACTCTTGCCGATGATCAGGGGGATGCCTTTCTGGCTCTGCACCTGGCGTGTCAGGTCCACCACTTCCTGGCGCAGCCATCTCTTTTCCAGGGCCTTGCGCACCAGGATGCGCACTTCTTCGATCTTATACGGCTTGGGGAGATAATGATACGCCCCTTTTTGCATAGCCTCCACCGCCGCGGTGACGGTGGCGTAGCCGGTGATCATGATCACTTCGGTATCCGGAAAAAGTTCCTTGGTGTGCTCCAGGACCTGGAGGCCGTCCACCTGCTGCATGCGCAAATCGGTCATCACCAGGTCGAACTCGCCCCTGTCCAATTCCTGGAAGGCCTCCCTGCCGGATTCCACCGCCACGGTGTCGTAGCCTTCCTTGCGCAGCACGTGGTCCAGGTTTTCCCGGGCGATAAGTTCGTCTTCCACGATCAAAATCCGGGAGCACTTCATGGGGACGGCCTCTTGTCTTGGTCCGGAGATTCGTGGGACAAGCGGATTCCAGACCTGGTCCCCTCCCGGCTTCCCCCGGCAATGGATACCCGATGCTTCTCGATAATCTCAAGTCCCTGGAGATACGGATTAATCTTCGAGATAGTCATCGCCGCGCCCCGCCGGAGAGATCGTGTAGAGGATCTGAAACCCCAGGTACTTTTTGAAACACCTTAAAACCGGTTAACCGGCCAAAATTGAGAATTTACTCCTCTCTCCGCTGACAAAAGTTGCATTTCAGTTTGGAGGAAATCGTAACTTTTTGCAACAGTTCTTAGAGGGCCAAGGGCTGGACCCAGATTTTTTTGAGGAGGTGGCTAACTTTCTTAAATTTCGCAGCTTTTTCCTTCTTTACTTTATTTTCGAAAAATCTCCTGGGCCGCACAATTAGGAGGCCATTAGCGGAGCCTCACCGTATACCTAATTAAAATAATCCTCAGATGTCTAGCCGCTACATTTCGCAACATATTAAATTATCAAGCAATATTGCCTTGACAGCCTTGATGTTTTGAACATATTTTAAAAAAGTTACTAGCCAAATCTTTTTAACAATATTTTATGGAGGGCAAACAGGGGATGGAAATTTATCTTCCCATTGCCGGCATGAGCATCAATTTCTTTCTGGTCCTCGGCATCGGTGGGCTGGTGGGCTTCCTATCAGGACTGTTCGGAGTGGGAGGGGGATTTTTGCTCACCCCCCTGATGATGATGATCGGCATCCCCCCGGCGGTGGCTGCGGCCTCGGATTCCAACCAGATCGTGGCCGCGGCCAGTTCCGGGGCCTTTGCCCACTGGCGGCTGGGCAACGTGGATTTTAAAATGGGCCTGATCATCCTGGCCGGAGGCATCGCCGGCGGCACCATCGGCGTGCAGTTCGTCAAGATCCTCCGGGCCGCGGGCAACTTCGAGTTCGTCATGAAGGTGGTCTACGTGCTCATGTTGGGCTTGGTGGGCGGGGCCATGTTCATGGAGAGCCTGCGCACCATCCTGCGCAGCCGCGACCCGGGAGCCGCAGCGGCCGTGGCGGAGGTCTCCGAGCCCAAGCTGGCCAGACTCTTCGCCAAGATGCCGTTAAAAATGAATTTTCACCGTTCCGGCCTCCAGACTTCGGCCATCTTCCCCTTTGCCATCGGCACCATCGTGGGCATCATGGCCGCCCTGTTGGGTGTGGGGGGCGGGTTCATCATGGTCCCGGCCATGATTTACATCATCGGCATGCCCACCATCGCCGCCATCGGCACGGACCTCTTTCAGATCGTGCTCACCTCCGCCAACGTCACTTTGCAGCAGGCCATGGTCAATAAGACCGTGGACCTGCTTTTGGCCCTGATTCTCCTGTTCGGCTCCACCATCGGCGCCCAATTCGGCGCGGCCTTCGGCAAACGTCTCAAAGGGGAGCAGATCCGCATCCTCTGGCGGTCATCGTCCTGGCCCTGACCGTGAAATTGTTCCTGGACCTGGTCCTCAGCCCCAGCGACCTGGTGAGCCTGGCCCCGGCCAAAGGCGGAGGACATTAGGATGAAGCGAATCTTGTTCCTCTTTTTGGTCCTGGGCTTGGGGTGTCTCTGGGCCGCGCCGGCTGCAGCCTTTACTCCGGAAGTCAAACAGAAGGTGGTGACCGCGGCTTCCAAGAACCTCATTGAGATCGGTCTCTCCTACAGCGGTGATCAGGTCCACTTTTTCGGCGTCAATCCTGTGCCGGGGTCCGATCTGATCATCAAGCTCACCGCCGAAAAAGACGAGGAAATCAAATTTTCCGTCAAGGGCAAGGTCGGCCCCTTCTGGATGACGGTGAAGCAGTACGAGGTCACCGGCGCGCCGTTTATCTATAAGATTCACGCCAGCAAGCCCGTCAAGGAGATCGTCTCCGAAGCCGTGGCCCAGGAGCTGGAGCTGGGCTACCCGGCCATCCGCCACAAGATGAAGATGCATCTCAGCAGCGGCGCGGCGGCCGCGGACGACGGCGATAAGGTCTTTAAAGGCATGCTCAAGATCAAGGAGGAGGCCAATCTTTATAACATCGTGGAAGACCCGGCCCGACTCCAGGTGGCGGAAGGCAAGCTCTTCAAACACTATTTCCGGTTTCCCCCCGCGGCCACCGAAGGCCGCTACCAGGTGGAATCCTTCTGTTTCTCCAAAGGCGAACTGGTGGGCTACGGCAAGGACATCATTGAGATCAAGAAAGTCGGCCTGGAGCACTGGCTGACCCAAACCTCTCAGAACCGGCCGGTATTCTTCGGCATCCTGGCGGTGGTCATCGCCGTGGCCGCGGGTTTGCTGGTGGGAGTCATCTTCGGCAAAGGAGGGCACCATTAATGGCGGAAGCAAACGGCAAACCCATCGCGGTGGCCATCGACGGCTCGGCTCCGGGCTGGGAAGCCATGGAGACCGCTTTGTATCTGGCCGGGCTGCTCAAGCGGCCGGTGGATGTCCTCTATGTCATTCAATTGCGCAAGGCCGGATACTTTGCCTTTATCGACCGGCACCTCCAGGAGGAGGCTGAAGTTTACTCCAGGAAGCTTTTGGCCGAAGCCGAGGCCCGGGGCCAACAAGCCGGGGTGGAAGTGCGCACCCACCTCCTGGAAAGCGAGAAAGATATCTCCGAGGCCATCATCGCCTATCTGGTGGAGTCCGAACCCGTCAAGTTCCTGGTCCTGGGCACCCACGGCCACGGCTTCATCGGCCGCCACATCCTGGGCTCCACCACGGAGCGGGTGATCCGGGAAGTGGCCCACCGCAGCCTGCCCGTGCCGGTGCTGGTGGTGCCGGCGACGGCCCAGCAAGAATAGCATATCTGAGGGGCCGCCTACCCCGGCCCCGTCCTGTTTCTTTGCACTAAAAGGCAACCTTGAAGGTCGCCTTTTTCATTCTAGGCTATGATTATCTCCCCTTGCATCCTCCCTGCGGCATAATTATCGTTTATTTATTACAAGTCATTTCAAAGCTCCTTTAGGCGCCATTTTGAATCAGCTACGAAAGGGTATGCCAGAATAAATCTCCCCCTTTTCTAAAGGGGGCCGGGGGGATTTTATAAGCGCCTGAAAATCCCCCTAAATCACCCTTTACAAAGGGGGACTTAAAACCGGCACTTCCGACTATTTGCTACTGGATAACCGAAAGAGGTTTTGAAATAGGTTATAGGCATTTCCTTTATCGGATGACACTTATGCCTAGAATCGTTGCGTTCCTCATTACCTGCATTTTGCTGCTGACCGGTGTCAATCATCTAAGTTATGGAGGTCCGGCGATGAAACTTTCCTCCCCCGCTTTCACCGACGGCGGGAAAATCCCCCTCCCCCATGTCATGCCCGGCGCGGGAGGAAAGAATGTCTCCCTGCCCCTGAGCTGGTCGGATGCCCCGGCGGGCGTCAAGTCTTTTGCCCTCTCCATGGTGGACCCCCACCCGGTGGCCCGCAACTGGGTCCATTGGCTGGCGGCCGGTATTCCGCCGGAGGTTAACTCCCTGGCCGGTGGTGCGTCCGGAAAAAATATGCCCCAAGGCGCCCAAGAATTCCAAAACTCCTTCGGCGCTCCGGGCTACGGCGGTCCGCAGCCTCCCCCGGGCACCGGCGACCACCCCTACGTGGTCACCGTCTATGCCCTCAGCGTAGCCCGCCTGGACCTGGGCGGCCATCCTTCCCTGGCATCGTTCCAGAAGGCCCTGGAAGGCAAAATCCTGGCTTCGGCCACCATCACCGGCTACTTCGGCCGCTGAGGCGGGATAAAAAGACTTCACCACAGAGACACAGAGGACACAGAGGTTCACAGAGTAAATCTAATTACTTATGTCTCGCCTTTGCGAGACATAAGTAATAGTTTTTTCTCTGTGATTCTCTGTGCTCTCTGTGTCTCTGTGGTGAATCTTTTCAACTCCCTCCGCCCCTCCCCTTCTGCCCGCAAAGCCTGTAAATTCCAGTTTACAACGCTCTCCAGATAATTTATAAAAAGCTGATAATACTTGGATGATATGGCGATTATGAGCACCGGAATCGAGAAGCCTTTACCCAAGGGGATGCCCAACTGCTTAAAGAAAAGGCGTCTTCTGAACGAAAAAGAAATAAGCCCCGATCTTTGCCGGGAATATGGAGAAAAATTCCTGGCCCTGGGCTGGTGGGAAGATGCCCTGGAGTTCTTTCTCAAAGGCAACCATCAGCAGGGTGTGGAAAAGATCAAGGCCCATTGTCTGGAAAGCGGCGACGCCTACCTCTTGGGCCGGATCGTCAAACCGGGCGACCCGGAACTCTGGCGCCGGGTGGCTGAAAAGGCCCTGGAGCAGGGCAAGCTGCAATTCGCCCGCCGGGCCCTGGAGACGGCCGGAGAGAAGGAAAGGGCCGCGGCCCTTTTTTCCTCGCCTGCCGGAGAGGAGACTCTCCATTAACTTTTAGCCATGGCGACCTTGGAAGACTACCGCATTTTAGGGGTTTCCCCCCGGGCCACCTGGGAGGAAATCCAGCGCCGTTACCGGACCCTGGTCTGGCAGTACCACCCTGATCACCACCCCGAAAATCCGGAGGCTGCGGCCCAATTCCGCCGCCTGGCGGAGGCCTATGACGCCCTGCGCCAGGTCAGAAACAAACCCCGGTCCGCGGCCCAGAAATATGTGCGGCCCCGCTTCGGCAACAAGCAACAGATTTTCGAAGAATTTTTCGGGATCGAACGCCCCGGCTCCCCTTTGCAACAATCCTCCGGAGCCGATTTCCGCTATGATTTGCAGATTCCCTTCCTGGCCGCCATCCTGGGCCTGGAAACCGATATCCAGGTGCCCCGGGACATAAGCTGCCGGCACTGCGGCAGTACCGGGGCGGTCCCGGGCAGTGGCCGTCAGGAATGTCCCGACTGCCAGGGCCGGGGCCGCAAGGGAGGTCCCGGACTGCTCAGGTTCGGCCCCCTTTGCGGACGCTGCCAGGGGCGGGGCACAACCGCCACCTGGGTCTGCCCCCATTGCCTGGGGGAGGGTTACGTGTGGCGGAACACCCGCTACCACCTGCGCATTCCCCCGGGAACCGTGGACGGCGCCAGGCTGCACCTCGTCGGGGAAGGCGGCCAGGGTTTCCAGAACGGGCCCCCGGGAAATCTGGAAGTGATCATCCACGTGGAGCCCCATTTCTTCTTTTCCCGGGTGGGCAATGACCTCCATTGCCGGCTGCCCGTATCCTTTGCCCAAGCCGCGTTGGGAGGCAAGGTGAGCGTCCCCACCCTGGACGGCTACCGGACCTTGCATCTCCCCCGGGGTACCCAGAGCGGCAAGGTTTTCCGGCTCCCCGGAGGCGGGGTGCCGGGTGGGCCCCAGCGGCCGGCCGGAGACCAGGTAGTGGAAGTGGTGGTTACCACGCCCGCGGCCCTGAGCCCGGGCCAGCGGGCGATTTTGGAGGAATTTGCCGATTTGCAGCGGGAGCAATTGACCGGGGCCTGATATGTGTAATTTCACTCACTTAGACGAACAGGGCCAACTGCGGATGGTGGACGTCGGCGACAAGGCCCCCACCGAACGCCGGGCCGCGGCCAGTTGCCTGGTGCGAGTAGGCCCCAAGATCTTTCCTCTCCTGATGTCGGGACGCCTGCCCAAGGGGGACGTCTGGGCCGCCGCCCGCCTGGCGGGCATCATGGCGGCCAAGAATACGGCCCAGCTTATCCCCTTGTGCCATACCCTGCCCCTAAGCGGCGTCGACATCGAATTCACCCCCCATCGGGAAGACAACGCTGTGATTATCTCGGCCCGGGTGCGCACCTTTGCCCGCACCGGCGTGGAGATGGAGGCCCTCACGGCCGCCGCGGTCGCGGCCCTCACCGTTTATGATATGTGCAAGGCCGTGGATCGGGGGGTGATTATCGAAAGATTGCAACTGGAGGAAAAAAGCGGCGGCGCCAGCGGGGAATATATCCGTGCGAGCAATCCCGCGAAAAATTTGGTAGAATCGGAAAAGGTTGGAATTGGTAATGGAACCTGATCGAATTGAATTTTTCCGCCAGCTCTTGCATCAGCGCCTGGCCGAACTGTTGGGCGAGGCCGATAAGACCCGGACGGATATGACCGGCGCGGCTTCCCCTTTCCCCGATCCCACGGACCGGGCCGCCCTGGAAACCGACCGCAATTTCACCCTGCGCATCCGGGACCGGGAGCGCAAACTGATTACCAAAATCCGGGAAGCCATCGAGCGCCTGGAGGCCGGCACCTACGGCTATTGCGAGATCTGCGGCGGCGAGATCAGCGAAAAGCGTCTCATCGCCCGGCCGGTGACCACCATGTGCATCGCCTGCAAATCCCGGCAGGAGGCCCTGGAGCGGTCCCGGGGGCATTAAAGACGGTTTTCGGTTTTCGGTTATCGGTTAAATAATTTCCTAATATTTCTCAAATTAATCAGATAATTGTTTCATTTGAATCAGCACTAGATGCCGCCTTTTTCCTTTCTTGAGCAAACAAACTTAATCTCTAACTTATCGACTGATCAATTTTCTTAACCGAAAACTGAAAACCGTCCTTTCCATGACCCATCCCCCGGACCTGAAGGAACTCACCCTGGAAGAACTGGAGCAGCTTATGGCCGCCTGGGGCCAATCCCGGTACCGGGCCCGCCAGGTGGCCAAATGGCTCTATAAGGGCGCGGCCGATTTCCAGGAGATGACGGATATCGCCCGGGACTTCCGGGAGGAATTGGCCCGGCAGGCCCGGATCAGCCACTTGCCGGTAGTCAGCCGGCAGGAGGCCGCAGACGGCACCCGCAAGCTGCTCCTGGCCCTGGAAGACGGCCAACGCATCGAAGCGGTGCTCATCCCCGAACGCGATCACGCCACCTTGTGCCTCTCCAGCCAGGTGGGCTGCGCCCAGGGGTGCGCTTTCTGCCTCACGGCCCAACGGGGTTTTGTCCGCAATTTGACGGCCGGGGAGATGGTCAACCAGGTGCTGGCCGCCCGGGCCTTGCTGCCCCCGGGCCTGCCGCTCACCAACCTGGTCTTCATGGGCATGGGGGAGCCCCTGGCCAACTTTGCCGCGGTCACCAAAGCCTTGACCATCATCACCGCGGCCTGGGGCCTCAATTTTTCCCCCCGGCGCATCACCGTCTCCACCGTGGGCCTGGTTCCGTTGATCCCCCGCCTGGGGCAGGAGGTGCGGTGCAACCTTACCATTTCCCTGAACGCGCCGGAAGACACCCTCCGGAGCCGCCTCATGCCGGTCAACCAGCGCTATCCCCTGGAGACGCTGCTGCAGGCCTGCCGGGATTTTCCCCTGCCCCGGCACCGCCGCATCACCTTTGCCTACGTGCTGCTGAAAGACATCAACGACCAGCCGGCCCAGGCCCAGCAATTGGCCCGGCTGCTTAAAGGTTTGCGGGTGAAGATCAACCTCATCCCCTTCAACCCCCACGCCCGCCTGCCCTTCGCGCCGCCCCCGGAAAGCCGCATCCTGGAATTTCAGGAAATCCTGCGGGAGAAAAATTACGCGGTCTTCATCCGGGAGTCCCGGGGCCAGGAAATCGCCGCGGCCTGCGGCCATTTGGTGGGGGAGGACGGGGAAGCAGTGGCCAGTGGTCAGTTATCAGTGGTCAGTAAAAAACACAGGATAATAAAAAGCGGGCAGCATAGCCCGCTTTAGTGAATAAGCAATTATTATCTTTTTAACTTAAAACTGACTACTGACCACTGACCACTGCCTTTAATGAATCCGTTTATACGGATCATCAGGAGCCCCCGCTCCCTCCGGGCGTTCCACCGCCATCCGGTAAGACAATTTGCCGATCCCCTCCAGACGCCCCTGTTTAAAGACCAGGGGAGTATAACCGTTGCGCACGGTGTTTCCACCTTCGTAATCCATGGAATGGGTCAGGTAAAAATAAAAGACATAGCGACCGCTCCGGTAATCTCCCGATTCCTTAATACCCGGCGGGCCCATGATGCCTTCCACCTCGGAGATGGACATGCCCAACTGCAATTCCTGCAGTTTCATGTAAGAAGACCACATCGGTTTCTCGAATCGGGGGAAGAGCACCCTATCGCAGCCGACCACCAACAGAGACAGCGCCAAAACCATCCGCAGCCAAACCATGAAGACCCCCCACTTGATTGCCCACAATATAGTCACCAGCCGGGGATCAGTCAATAAAAAGACATGGGTGCGGAAATATTGACGGGTTTTTCCGGCAGGGCCGGACTGGAGAACAGGAGGGAAAAATTAAACAAGGAGGGTGGACTGACATCCACCCTCCTTGATTTTTGGCGAACTTCTGCGTCGCCTGTGCTCCCCCGGCAACATCTGCCGACGGCGGCAATTTTTCCCCAGCGGCAGGAAAAAATTGCCGCTAAGCGGCCGCTGTTCCTTACATAGCCTGCTCCAGGGGCTCCTCATAAGGAATCGGATCGTTGGTGGCCCGCTCCCGATAAAAGAGTTTCAGGCGCTTGCGGATACTGCTCCCTTCGTTGCCCATCTGGGACAGGATATGTTCCGTCAGAGGAGTCAACTCCTCATGGGCCATCACCATGGTGCGTTTATTCCGCTTCATTCCCGTCCCCTCCAAATGAATTTTCCTTGAATTACTTTCAAGATTAATGCCAAGTTTTCGAATATTTATCCAAGGGGGGAGAATGAAGATGAATTCTTATTCCGGAAAGTTCAAAGTTCAAGGTTCAAAGTTATTGTAGGTTGTGCCCCACGGAAACCTTGAACTTTGAACCTTGAACTCTTCAAGGCAGTCGTTCATGAGCCTTCGGCTCTCTCGAAAGACTGAAAAGTCTGGTGGGGCGGGCCTCCGTGCCCGCCCGACTCGGGCGGCCAGAGACGGCCGCCCCACCGATTCACTGTTTTTTAGTATGTTCTTGCGTCTTGCTTTGCGTCTTTGCGTCTTTGCGTGAGGCTTCTTTTCGGAACAGCCCTTAGGCCAGTTGCAGGAAATTTCTGAAGAATTGGCGGAACTGCCGGCCCATGGTTGCTTCGATGGCCAGCGCGGTGTGGAGAATCGTCTGGGGGTCGGCCCCGCTGTCCTTCAGAGCCCAAATGCCGTCGTATTCCAGCCATTTCCGGACATCTCCGGTCCCCGCGTGATTGTCATACTGCAGCCCCACCACCCGGGGGTTGTCCGCGAGGCCCAAAGCCTCCACCGGCACCCCGGGGGATTGCGTCAAAATTTCCACCCCCGGCGGCAGAGGCGGCAGCACCCCCTGGCCGTGCCATTTGAAGAGATCCAGGGAGGCGGGCAGGCCCTGGAACACGGGATGAGCCTTGCCTGCAGGGGTCAACTCCCCGGTGATGAATCCTATGGATTTCTTGGGCAGAGGCCCCACCCGGCAACCCAAGACGTCCCCCAGCAGTTGGTGTCCCAGGCAGAACCCGAGATAGGCCTTGCCTCCGGCGATTACCTCCCGGATGGCTTTTTTCAGGGGGCGCAAGTAAGGAAATTGCTCCTCTTCATCCACATTGGGGGAGCCCCCCAGAACGATCATGCCGGTAAAAGGATCCAGGGAAGGCACGGGTTCATGCCAGGCCTCCAGGAGCCGGTAACTCACCTCGCCCTCCCGCAGTGCCGCCAGCAGATGCGCGCCCGGCCCCTCCCAGTCCATGTGCTGAACGATGAGAAAATTCTGTCCTTTCGCCATTGCCACCTCCAAATATTGCGCCTTACTTTGCGACCTTACGTCTTTGCGTGAGGTCTATCTTTTCTGGATGGGTATGCTAAATTTACGGGATTAAAGGAAGGAACGCCGATGCCCTTTGATTTGGAACAACTAAGCGGCCTCCCCTGCTACCGCTCTCCCCTCCTGGCCGCGTTTCCGGAAGTGGCCCACGGCTTTTTCACCCGCCTGGGGGGAGTGAGTCCCGGGCCTTACCGGAGCCTCAACCTGAGCTTTGGGGTGGGAGACCAAGGCCCCCTGGTAGTGACCAACCGCGAACTGGTGCGGCAGGCGTTGGGGCTTACGGGCCTGGCCAGCGCCACCCAGGTCCACGGCTGCCGGGAAACCCTGGTCACCACGGCCAACGCCGTTCCGGACGGGGAGATTCCGGACGCGGATATCCTCATCACCCGGCAACCGGGCCTGGGCCTCCTCATCAAACAGGCGGATTGCCAGGCAGTGATGCTCTACGAGCCGGTGCGCCGGGTGGCGGCCAATGTCCATTGCGGCTGGCGGGGCCAGGTTGCCAACGTTCTCGGGGACGCGGTAACCCGATTGCGGGAAAGGTTCGGCTGCCGGCCGGAAGACCTGGTCGCAGCCCTGGGCCCGAGCCTGGGGCCCTGCTGCGCGGAATTCCGCCATTACCGCCGGGAATTTCCCGCAGAACTGTGGCCTTACCAGGTGCGGCCCGACTATTTCGACCTCTGGGGCTTAAGCCGGGACCAACTCCTGGCCGCGGGATTGAAATCCCAGCACATCGATATTGCCGGCATCTGCACCCGTTGCCGGCAAGACGAATTCTTCTCCTACCGGAGGGACCGCATCACCGGCCGCCAGGGCGCGCTTATCGGGCTGCGCCCGATCTGAATAAGCAGTGAGCAGTGAGCAGTAAGCAGTAAAAAACCGTCCTTTCTTTACTGCTCACAGCTCACTGCTCACAGCTCACAGCTCACTGGCCTTGGGGGGAAGACCCCTTGAAGAACTTTTCTTTTACGTCGTTGTACAGCTTTTTCGCGGTTTCCACTGCCTGCTCCACCTGGCGGGGGTATTTATAGCCCACAAACACACCCGCCGCGAATCCCAAAATCACCAGAAGCATATCTCTTATCCTCTCTGCATGATGTTATTGTTTAAACTCGCGTCAATCCCGGCTGCCCAGGGCCTCCCGGGCCAAACTTCCCACGGTGGTGCGACCCAGTTGCCCCCGGTCGTACAGCTCCACCGGACCGTCGTCCCCCACCAGACCGGAAAGGGCCTCCCCCAGGCCCGGCGGCATCACCCGGCCCAGGCACCAGGCCGCCAGACCCCGCATCTGGGGGTCCGGGTCCTTCAGGAAATCAAACACCAGGGGCAAGGCCTCATCCAGGGCCTGGGGGTGCACCTCCCACAGACGCCCCAAGCCCCAAAGCATGGTCATCCGGGCAAACGGATCCTGGAGAAAACCGTAAAACATGGGGAGAATCTCTTCCACCAGGGGCAGGTGGTGGCGCCCGATCTCTCCCAGGGCGGCTGCGGCCAGCCAGCCGAAGCTGCCGGAATCCTCGTTCAACTGATAGAGCAGCCGGTTGATGTGCTTCCGCACCTGCTCCGGCTGCGCCGCGGCCACGTAACCCATGCCCTCCACCGCCCGCCAGTGCAGCAAGCTCGTGGGATCGAACAGGAAGTTCATGAGTTGCCCGGCAACCCCCGATTCCTTTCCCGCGAGAGCCGCCAGGGCCGGAAAATCCCCGGCCTGCAGCAAGGCCACGATTTGCTCCCGGAGAGCGCGACGACCGGCTATGGCATTCATAAGGGGGAAGTACCGGGGAAACGGATCCGTTTTGACACCCAGCCAAATCCGGCCCAAAGGCTGGGTTTCCGCCGCTTAAACTGGCTGATTATCATGGCAGAGGGCGCGAAGTCCCTGTGCTTTCCCCTGAAAACTCCTTCATGCAACATTAAAAGGGAATATCGTCTTCCGGGACGCCCCCGGGCGGCGGGCCGAAAGGCGGTTCCGGCTCTTGCACCCGGTTGCCCACAAGTCCCAGCATCTGCATGGTATTGGCGATGATGTCGGTGGTATAGTGCTTCACCCCGTCTTTTTCATAGGACCCGTATTCCAGCCGGCCCTCGATGTAAACCTGCTTCCCCTTGGCGAGATATTGACCGCAGATCTCCGCCAGCTTGCCCCAAGCCGTGATCCGATGCCAGTCGGTGCGCTCCTGCACGTTGCCCTGGCGGTCTTTAAATTTCTCTGTGGTGGCTATTCTGAACTTGCAAACCGCGGTGCCGCCCGCGGTATAGCGCATCTCCGGGTCAGCCCCCAGATTCCCCACCAGAATGACCTTATTGACCCCGGCCATGGCCCCTCCTTGCTTGTCCTTTGGGCGTTATCATCCTCTATCACAGAACGGTTATGGGGAGCAAGGATTAATGCGGTTTTCTGTTTTCTGTTTTCCGTTTTCTGGCGTGGCGAGGGAAAGTAACCGGGCATTGTCCCCGATGAATGCTTCTATTATTTTCCTTAAGTTGAAAGCTGACAGCTGATAGCTGATAGCTATTATCTCCCCCAATCCAGCAGCCGCAGTTCCGGGTGCAGCCGACCCTGGAAGAAGGAGAACCTGGGACTGAAAGCCACCTCCAGAGGCCCGCTCAGGGGATGGGCCCCGGCCATGTCAAAGGCGATGGCCTCCATGAGACACCCGTTCTGGGCCAATTGTACCTTTAGATGCCGCTCCCCCACGATCCGGGAGTTGAGACACTCCACCCCGGCGCAGATGAGCACCGGCTCCGGGTTCCCGGGGCCGAAGGGACGCAGCCGCTCCAGTTGCCGGTAAAACAGGGCGTCCAGCTCCTCCAACTGCACCTGGGCGTCCACCTTCAGGGTGGGCTTAAGATGCTCCGGCCCTACCTGCTGCACCAAGGCCTCCTCCAAGGCCTCCTGCAGAGCCTCCACGTCCCCGGCCGCCATTTCGAAACCGGCCGCGGCCTGGTGGCCCCCGAATCTGGCCAGAATTTTTTCACAGGCCATCAGTCCCCGGAAGAGATGGAACCCCTCGACGCTCCGGGCCGACCCCCGGCCCCGGCCTTCCTCCAGGTTCACCAGGGCCACGGGCCGGTGATATTCCTCGGCCAATCGGGCGGCCACAATGCCCAGGACCCCGGGATGCCACCCCTCCCCGGCCAGGACCCAGACCCGCCGGTCCCCCAGGTTTTGCCGCTGCGCCAGGTCCAGGGCCTGGCGCCTAACTTGTTCCTCCAGACCCTGGCGCTGCCGGTTCAGATCGCTGAGATACCGGGCCTGATTGCGGGCCTGGGCCAGGTCCCGGCTGAGCAGCAGCTCTTGGGCCATTCGTGCCTGCCCCAGGCGCCCCGCGGCATTGAGCCGGGGCGCCAGGCGGAAGACCGCGTCCCGGTAGGAAATGGGTTTGCCCTCCAGGCCGGCCACTTCCTTCAAGGCTGCCAACCCGGGGCGGCGGCTTTCTTCCAGGACCTTGAGCCCCTCCCGCACCAGGATGCGGTTTTCCCCCTGCATGAGGGCCACGTCCGCGGCGGTGCCCAGGGCCACCAAATCCAGGTAGGAGCGCAGGTTTGGCTCCGGACGCTTTTTAAACCAGCCGCTCTCCCTTAAGTTGGCCCGCACCCCCAAGGCCAGAAGCAGGGCCACTCCCACCCCGGCCAGATCCGCAAAGGGATAATCCTCCCCGCCACGCTTGGGATTGACCACCGCCAGGGCCGGGGGCAGCTCCGGGGGCAGTTCGTGGTGATCGGTGACGATCACCTCCAGTCCCTGCTCCTTAGCCCAGGCCACCTCCGCGGCGTCGCTGATGCCGCAGTCCACGGTGACCAGCAACTGGGCACGCCGCGCCAGTTCCCTAAGCGCCGGCAGCTTCAGGCCGTAGCCATCCCGGAGGCGGTCGGGAATATAGGTGAGGCAGTCCAGGCCCAATTCCCGGAAAAAGTCGTGCAGCAGGCAGGTGGAGGTGAGCCCGTCCACGTCGTAATCGCCGTAGACCACTACCCTTTCTCCCCGCTGCACCGCCTCCGCCAGCCGGGCCGCGGCCCTTTCCAGATCGGGCAGCCCGAAGGGAGGCCGCAGCTTCTCCAGGCCAGGCTCCAGAAAGGCCGCGATATCCTGGGCGTCAATGAGGCCCCGATTGAGCAGAATCCGGGCCACGAGGCGGGGCACCCCATGCCGGGCGCTCAGCTCTTTAATCAATTCCGGTTGTTCCGGATAGGTCCGCCAGACTTTTTTGCGTCGCAATTAAATTGCCTCTTTAATTCAATATCACTTTTCCGAAGGCTCCAACGGCAACGATAAGTTATTGTTACTATTATTTATAATCTTATACGCCTTCTTAAAAGTAACATTCACTTTTGAAGGTGGTAAGTTTACTTCCTTATTTTCAAGAAGTTCACTGATGGTGAGAATTTGTATGCGAGGATGGCGCGTCCCCCAAGGTGAGTCATACCATCCTGCTTCCGCAGCTTCAACCCGCATAGGCTGGGTTGGTTCCCTCATAGTTATCAGAACTCCGAGTTCCGCCTGTTCCCGCTCCAGAACTCCTTTCAATTCCCGGATATGGGCAACTGACGGCTTTCCAGACTTTACCGAAAAAATTACTTGTTTGGTTTTTATCATCTTAGATTCATCATGGAAATAAAGACGCCCATCAATGCCATGGTCTGCTCCTTTTTTCTGTTCTACGGGTCTAGCTCCCACCAACCCTAATGCCCAATATTGAAATTGATAAGGGTCTTCTTTAGCCAATTTCTGTGCGTCTGGCATAGAAACCGGCTCACCGATGACTTTATAGGGGACTTTATCACCAAATACATCATTAATTCGGTTCCTAATTAAACTAATTGAGAGATGTATAATATCAATGCCTATCCATCTACGATTTAACATTTGAGATTTAACTATAGTTGTACCACAACCACAGAAAGGGTCAAGAACTGTATCTCCTTCTTTACTGCTGGCTAAAATAATTCTTTCAAGCAGCAGTTCCGGTTTCTGAGTCGGGAATAATTGTTTTATCGGTGGAACCCGACCAATATCCCAAACATCATCCTGCCTAACGCCTAAAGAGTCTTCTTCTTCGGTTTGAGAAGGAATTCTCCGCCCCATTTCATCATAGCCTGAAACGATTTTGGCTTTGCCAAATCGTTTCAGTGTTGAAGGAGCGCGATCCATAAATAACTGATTAAAAGTTCTCTTTCTGCTGTCAGATTTACTATAAAATAAAATTACATCATGGTTTCTTTGAAATACATATTTACCGGAAGGCCATTTTCTATAGTGCCAAATAATTTCATTTTTGAAGTTTGCCGCGCCAAAAATTCCATCCATAAGTAACTTAAGATAGTGACTGGCTGTTGGATCGCAGTGTAAATAAATACTCCCAGTAGTTTTTAAAACTCTCCGAAGTTCAATAAGACGTGGAGCCATCCTAGATAAATATGCTAACATGTCGCAGCCGCCGATATATCCGTGGAGCGCTTGCATAAATTTTGAGACGTTGCCGCCTGCTTCCACAATCTTCCTATATTCGGCAACCGCCGATTCATCCCATCTCCAGGTATCCTCAAAAGCTTTGATTTGGGCTCTCGACCTGGAACCATCCTGTTCGGCAAATATCACATTATATTTTTGATTACTCTTAAACGGGGGGTCAAGATAAATTAGATCGACTGTTTCTTCCTTAAAATGCAGTTTCAAAACATCCAAATTATCACCATAATAAAGAAAGTTTTCAGTCATATCTTGACCCCTTACTTAATCTTGTCAGCCAATAATAAATCTATTCCACCGTCTCACCCGGCTTCAAGGCAATAACCTCGATCCCCAGGCCCTTGATAAGTTCCCGCAGCTCCTCCGGCGTCCCCGTGAGCACCGGGAAGGTGCCGTAGTGCATGGGGATGACCCACTTCGGCTGCAGCAGCTTGCAGGCCAGGGCCGCCTCCGCGGGGTTCATGACATAGTGGCTGCCGATGGGAAGCATGGCTAATTCCGGCTGATAGAGCTCCCGGATGAGCTCCATGTCCTTGAAGACCGCGGTGTCCCCCGCGTGGTAGGCGGTGAAGCCGTTGGGGAACTTGATCACGAAGCCGCCGGGGTCGCCCGCGGCGATGAGTTTCCCCCCTTCCTCCACCGCCGAGGAGTGGATGGCATTGGTCATGGTGATCTGGAGGCCGTGGAAGGGCACCGTGCCCCCCTTGTTCATGCCGATGACCTGGGGCGCTCCCTGGTTGGACATAATCACCGACAGCTCGTGGATGGCCACCACCGGGGCCCCGGTCTTTTTCGACAGGGGCACCGTCTCCCCCACGTGGTCGCCGTGGCCGTGGGTTACCAGGATGAGGTCCACCTTCCCTACCTGATCCAGCGTCGTATTGAGCAAAGGATTGCTGAGCCAGGGGTCGATGACCACGCTCACCTTGCCGTCCGTCAATTTAAAAGCCGAATGCCCGTAAAAAGTGACGCTCACCCCCCGGCCGATTTTTCCTTGGGCCATGGCATCCTCCCTTAACAAAGTAGGGTGCGTCTCACGCACCATTTGGCAGTTCCAAGTTCCGAGTTCAAGTTCAAAGTTAAGACTATTAAGGAACGTTGTGCTTTAATCTACTTCAATTCATTCTGTTTATCAAAAACTTTTGCAAAATAACGATATGCATTAATGAATGTTATTATGGCAGCAGTTAATGGTATTCCAAAACCAACCAAAATAATTATTGTTATAGAAAATATTTTATTAATATGTGAATATATTATTTCACCTAGTAACAAATTAACCAACAAAATAATTCCGTTAACTGCTGCGCCAACAACTGACGAAATTAATAATGAGACAAAAACAGCAGTCCTATTAATTGGTCTATGGTTCCTTTTAGGAGATTTTAATGTTCTCCCCGAAAATCAGAATCAGTCATAGTAGGGTGTGACCTACGCGCCATTACTAACTTGGGGCCTAATTTACGTTCCCAATCACAGCTTGGGAACGAGCCATAAACTGACCACTGACCACTGGCCACTGACCACTGTCTTTAAACTGGCCACTGACCCCTGACCACTATCCTAATGCAGTAACTTCTCCAACGCCTCCAAATTCTTCCGCATGCCGATCAGGATTAAGGTATCCCCCGCCAGCACCGGCGTCTCCGGCGTGGGATTGAAGAGCATCTCGCCGTCGGCCCGTTTGATGGCCACCACGATGAGCTCGTATTGCTGGCGGATGCCCGAGTCTTTCAGGGGCCGGCCCACCATGGCGGAGGCCTCCCCCACCCGGATCTCCTCCATGCTCCACTCCACCCCTTCGTGCATGGCCAGTTCCATGAAGGTGACCACCGTGGGCCGCAGAATTGTGTGGGCCATCTTCCGGCCCCCCATTTCGTAAGGGGACTCCACCTTGTCGGCCCCGGCCCGGATGAGCTTCCGCTCCGCGCCCGGCTCCTCCCCCCGGGCGACGATGAACAGCGCGGGGTTGAGGCTCCGGGCGGTGAGGACGATATAGACGTTGGAGGCGTCGGAATGAACCACGGACACCAGTCCCCGGGCCCGGTCGATGCCCGCTTCCAGCAGGGTTTCCTCCTTGGTGGCGTCGCCCGCCACGTAAAAATAACCCGACTCCGCCAACCTGGAAAGGGTTTCCGGGTTATGATCGACGATTACCAGGGGGACGCCCCGCTCCTGCAGTTGCCGGGCGATGATTTCGCCGATGCGCCCGAACCCGCAGATAATGTAGTGGCCGCTCAGTTTTTTGATCTTTTGCAGCAATTTTCGCTTCCCCAAGGCCTCGGCGATTTCCCCTTCCACCACCACCCGGGCCAGAGAGGTGACGATGTAGAACAACACCCCCATCCCCGAGAGGATCAGGATCATGTTGTAGACCTGGCCGGCCCGGGACAGGGGATGCACTTCCCGGTAGCCCACGGTGGCCAGGGTGGTCACCGTCATGTACAGGGCGTCGAAGAACGGCCACCCTTCCAGCCAGACGTAACCCAGGCTCCCTAAAACCAGAATGGCCACCAGGCTGCCGGTTAATTGGGCGATTTTGCGGAGAGTCAGCATAGCCGCCGGCTGGCCGGTTTTCGGTCTTCGGTCTTCGGTCTTCGGTTAAAAAAACCACTCCATGCCATAAAATCATTCATGAGGCCGCAACTCACCTGCAGGTTATCCTCCTCGTTCCCAAGCTGCGCTTGGGAACGCACTTGCCGCCCAAGCTCTGCTTGGGCAACGCCCGCCCCGGCAGTGGCGGCTGATCTTCTCCCCTCACGCAAAGCCAAACTTTACCTGGGTTCCCAAGCACAGCTTGGGAACCAGAAGACGTAGGCCAAACTTTGAACTTGAACTTCGAACCTTGAACTTTCCCCTTTATTCCCCTTGCAATATAGCCTCCGCCACGTAGGCATCCGTAATCAGCACGTTAAAGTACCTCCCCTTAAGGCAGGCCCTGATGGCCTCGGTCTTCTCCAGGCCTCCGGCCACCGCGATCACATAGCGGCCGGCCATCCCGGCGCGCTCTCTCAAGTCCAGGGCGCCCACGCCGATGACCCGCCGGGTCAGGGCCGCCAATTCCGGGTCCGAGTAGTCGGTGAGGGGGTCCCCGTTAGCGTTGACTGGGGTATGGTTGATCTCCCCCACCACGCCTTTGCGCGCCAGATCTTCTGCTGTCAACCCCAGTTCCTGGGTAGCCAAGGCCCGGAATCCCAACAGGGGGCCGAGAAGATAACCGATCCCCAAGACCATGATGTCCACATTCCAGATGTCCCGGTAAATCTTTAGGAGTTCCGGGTTGGCCTCCAGCCGCTTCTCATATTCCTCCTTGGAGCTCACCGGCATGGAGGGAAGGATAAAGGCCTTGGCGTCCGGATATTTGGTGCTCATCATCCCCACCAGGGCATTGGCGGTGAGTCCCGGCATGGTGAGAATGGGGGTCATGGTCAGGGGATAGAGATTGAGTCCGGTAAGGCGCTCCGCCTCCAGATAGTGGATCAGGTGATAGATGGTCTTGCCGCCGGAAAGGCCGATCCTGGCGCCTTTGGGGGTGATCTCCTCCAGGTAGTACGCGGCCTCCCGGGCCACGGTCTTCTGGACGGAATCCATGTCCGGCATGCCCGGAACCACCACCCGCAGTTCCCGGAGGTGGGGGTAGCGCTCCTTGAGTCGGTCTTCCAGGTCGCTTCTCCGGGGAATGGCCGACTTCTCAAAGATAAAGGCCATGACCTGGGGCAGGGTGGTGTATTCCATCTCATGGAGGCCCAGGCGGTGGGGTTCGAAGGGGCCGTGGCGCCGCATGTAGTTGGCGATGCAATTGGCCTGCTTCCGGGCCTCATCAAAGGAAATATCTTCAAAAAGGTCCACCGGGCCGATGAGTTTGCCGTGGGCCACCTGATAGCCCGCGGCGATGATCCGGGGCGGCCCGTCGAAACGGGTGGGCCGGGCGTCCTTGAAACTCACAGGCATCAGCGGCCCATTATGGGATCCCCGCATCCAGCCTTCCACCAGGTGCGGGAAGGCGAACGGCTCCACCACTTCTCCCACCGCCGGAAAGCCGGACTGGGAGCGGATGATCATTACGGGATCGTCCTTGCCCACGTAGCGGCCGGCGATCAGCCCCAATCTCTGGACCGACGCGGCCGCGGCCACTTCGCCATCCTTCTTGCGGTAGATATTGGCGATCACGTAACGGCCGGTGGCGCCGATGAGCACCAGCAGGTCGTACATGTCCTCCGGGCAGGAGAGCATCCATTCCTTGTGTTCCATGACGTCCAGCACCCGGAAGCGGAAACCCCGGTGCATGGCAGGATCGATGACCAGGCCCGCGGTGCAGAAGGGGTCGGCGAACATGCGGAACAGCGGCATATTGAAGGCGCCGGGTGAGGTCTTATCCGCCATGAAGATGATCACCGGATCGCTGGGCCGCTCCACAAAGGTGATTTCCGCCACTCCGGGGCCCATGCCCTTGACGTTCCCGGAAAAGGTGTCCGCCAGGAGGTCCTGGCCCGCGCCATAGAGCTTCAGGCGCTTGGCCAAATCGGTGAGCTTGAGGAAGGTGTCCCAGGCGAACTTGTGGACCTTCTCATCTTCCTCACCAAAGCGGTGGGTCATGATCAGCTCCACGTCGTCGCCCACGTGCAGGACCTGGCCGTCCACCAGGAAGCCCTTGGCCACCTCTTCCTTGATACATTCGGCAGCCAGGGCCAACATCTCCGGGTGGGAAGTGCTGTGCCCCACCCAACCGCCTACGTCCGCTTTGATTACCGACAGGGTGATCTTCTCCGCAGTGCCCATGAAAATCCTCCTTTTTCCCCCGGTTGCGCATTTTCTTTGGCAGAGGTTGGATGATTATGGTAATGAGAGGACCATGTGGTTTTCCAAGCACGTCAAATTGGGACTTTGCCTGGCCCTGTTAATGGTTGGCGGCGGCAGTTGCGTGCCGCGGCCCTTGCCGCCGGTTTCCGGGGCCGTGTTACAGCCGGGGCGGTTTCTGGAGGGTTTTTATATCGCCCCGGATTTCGCCCCGGCTAAGGCCGCCTATGACCTGGAGCCGTTCACCGTGGAACAGGCCCGGGAGGTGGACCCGGATGAATTTCGGACCCTCCTTAATGAGGAACTGGCCCGGGCCTGGGAGGCAGGCGGCCTGAAGGTGAAAGGTTCCCCGGGAGCCTGCCGCGTCTCCGGCGCGGTCAAGGAGGTGCGGCTCAAAGGGACTAAGCTCCGCTTCTTCACGGGCAAAATCGCCGTGGACCTGGAGGTTGCCGGCGCTTTTGCCCAGGAAGGCCGCACCGTCTTTGCCTTCAGCGACCGGGTGCGCCTTTCCTCGCCGATCAATCCCGGCCCGCCGGCTCCCAAGGAACGGGAACTATTGCTGCGGCAGGCGGTCCGGACCTTTGTGAACCACCTGCTCACCGAACTCCTCCTTTACCGCGCCTCCGGCCCGGAGGAGGAATAGAGGTTGGCAAACACCCGGACAATGAGCCGGGGCCTTTCCTTGGAAGAAGTCAGCAGCTCCACCGCGCCGGCATAATGCCCCGCGTCCCGGCGGAGGTTCTTGACTTCCAGGACATAAATCTTGCCCGGTTCTTCGGTCTTCAGGTTGGCTTCGATCATCCCCGGAATGCCGTTCACCACCTGTTTAATCTCCCACGGCCCGGACAGGTGCGAGATAAAGCGCACCTCGCCCTTAAGATCGTCATCCACCCGGCCCCGGAGACGCACGATGTGGCTGGGCTGAATCTCGATGATGGGCTGCACGTAGCCCTTCATGGTCAGCACCAGCTCCGGCCGGGCCGGGTCATTGAACCTGATCTTGGTTTTTTTGAGAAAATCCCGGAGCACCGAAAAAGGTTTGATGGTCAGGGTGATTTCCCCCCGGCCCCCCGGGGGTATGGTCCCGTCATAGTTGGCCACGGTGCAGGCGCAATCCGGGTCCACCTCCTCCACCTTCAGGGGCGAGTTCCCTTCGTTCTTGATCACGAAGGTATGGGCCAGGGCCTTGTCTTCAAAGACCTTGCCGAAATCCTTGGAAGTTTCGGACACCGCCGCCCGGGGCGCGGCCGTAGCCGCGGACGCCAAAAACAGGAGCACCCCGGCAACCACAAGAAGTCCAGCCAATAGGCGAGTTACGCCCCGGACCCGGGCCGGGAGCCTTAAAAAACGCGTTATCCACATAAATTCAGGCCGACCTCGCGCAAAGACGCAACGCCACAAAATTTTAGCATACCTTTGTGCCTTTGCGTCTTTGTGGTTAAAATTAATTTAGGCATACATCTCCGAATCGCAACGCCATCCGGACCTTTAATCTATCTTACCATAAAGATTTGCCTGTGTTGGGTAAAAGTTTTAATATAATGAAGCGGTCAGCTGTCAGCTATCAGCTTTAAGAGGGCGTCAATCGATTAAATTTTTTTGCTGAAAGCTGACCGCTGAAAGCTGGCAGCCCTAAACCCCTTTCCGCAATTTTTATTAAGACCGCGGCCCGGCCGCTTAAGGGAGAAACCAGACAAGACAACGGTTAGATAGGTTGGGGGAATAAGACGGAAATTTATCATGGGGAAAAAGGGGAAGAGGGGAAAAGGCGAAAAGGTTGGGATACTCAGGCTTCTCTTTCCCCTTTTCCCCTTTTCCCCTTTTCGCCCGGTTCTTTAATCCTTGACCCTGTCCCCACTTACCATTTTCCAAAGGAGAAGGCCGCCAAATGAGCCCATTAAGCCGCATTACCCGGAAGACCAAGGAAACCGAAGTGGAGCTGGAGCTGGAGCTGGACGGCCGGGGAGATGCAGCCGTCGACACCGGCATACCCTTCCTCGACCACATGCTGCACCTTTTCGCGGCCCACGGCTATTTTGACCTGAAAATCAAGGCCCAGGGCGACCTGGAGGTGGACCAGCACCACACCGTGGAGGACATCGGCATCTGCCTGGGCCATGCCATCCGGGAAGCCCTGCAGCAGCGCCCCGGCGTGCGCCGTTACGGCGAGGCCAGGGTGCCCATGGACGAGGCCCTGGCGATGGTAACCCTGGATCTGAGCAACCGGCCCTTCCTCCACTTCCAGGTGACCTTCCCCCCGGGGACCGCGGCCCTGGACCCCCAACTGGTGAAGGAGTTCTGGCGCGCGGTGAGCGTCCACGGCGGCATCACCCTGCACATCGCCGTCCCGTACGGCGAAAACACCCATCACATCATCGAAGCCGTCTTTAAAGCCGCGGGCCGGGCCCTGGACGCGGCCACCCATCCGGAACCGCGGGCCAAGGGCGTGCCTTCCACCAAGGGCGTGTTGTAAGAGGATGCGCTGATGCTTAGGGGTCGTGGGTCAAAGACAAGGCGTTGTGCAGCCGTTTTTTGAGAGACCGGGTTTCATCCGCCATCGGACCCGAAATGATCCCGGGTACTGCGCCTAAAGATGTTGGCGATCACCCCGGACTTTACGCCGGAAACGATGAGAAAAAACATGTGTCAGGCTCTTAAGATATTTTTTATATTGTCTGCTTCGGTGATCATTCTTAACAACTGCTCAGGCCCGGCCTTCTCTCTCACTCCCACCCGGGAGCAGGTCCAGAAATCCCGGGAGAGAAGGTTTCAAGACCTGGATAAAAACCAGGACGGCAAAGTCAGCGTGACAGAGTATTTTGCCTTTTATAAAGCG
>Ga0233425_10002051_pt1 | contig 41576 bp, 50 predicted proteins | sample Watercolumn_Towu_2_FD_181712 | JGI IMG/M metagenome (GOLD analysis project Ga0233425, IMG submission 181712) | Freshwater microbial communities from Lake Towuti, South Sulawesi, Indonesia - Watercolumn_Towuti2014_140_MG | ecosystem: Environmental > Aquatic > Freshwater > Lake | place...
TGCACGTGAACGTCAAGGACATGGTCGAGTAGGGGATCCCCCGAACATGAAATCGCGCGGCAACAAACCGATTCGCATTGAGAAGACGGCGCAGGTGGCGGAGATCCGCGACCGGCTGGCCGGGTCTGCGTTCGTGTTTCTGACGGAGCACCGGGGTTTGAACGCGGCGAAGGCCGGCGAACTGCGCCGGCGGCTGCGGAAGGTGGGCGGCCGGTACCAGGTGGTGCCCAACCGGCTGTTCCGGAAGGCCGGGGAGCTGGCGGGCGGGCCGGACCTGGCGAAGGACATCAAGGGGCCGACGGCCATGGTCGTGGGGTCGGGCGACGCCGTGGAGACGGCGCGGACGCTGGCGGTCTTCATGAAGGAGAACGACGCGCCGCGGTTGCGCTCGGGCGCGCTCGACGGCCGGGCGCTGGGCGCGGCCGACATCCTGGCGCTGGCGAGCCTGCCGCCGCGGCCGGTGCTGCAGTCGATGGTGGTGGGCACGATGGCGGCGCCGATGCGGAACCTGGCGGGCGTCCTCCATCAGAAGGTGGCGAGCATCCTGTACGCGCTGAAGGCCGTGCAGGCGAAGAAGGAACAATCTGCGGCGGCCTGAGCCTCTGAGGCCGGAGAGCGAAACCGTGACCAACATCCAGCCGCTGAACGCAGAAGAGCGGTGGTAAGGAGCAAGGAAATGAGCGAGAACAAGGAAGCCGTCCAACTCGATCCCAAGATGGAAGCGATCGTGTCGGCGGTCGAGAAGATGACCGTGCTGGAGCTGTCGCAACTGGTCAAGGCGCTGGAAGCGCGCCTGGGCGTGTCGGCGGCGGCCCCCGTGGCCGTGGCGGCGGCGCCGGGCGCGGCGGGCGCGGCGGCCCCGGCGGCGGAGGAGAAGACCGAGTTCACGGTCGTCCTCAAGGCCGCGGGCGCGAACAAGATCCAGGTGATCAAGGAACTGAGGACGCTGACGAGCCTCGGCCTGAAGGAGGCCAAGGACCTGGTCGACGGCGCCCCCAAGACCGTGAAGGAGGGCGCGACGAAGGACGAGGCCGCCGCGATGAAGGCCAAGCTGGAGGCGGCGGGCGCGCAGGTCGAGGTGAAGTAGGTTCTTCGGGCGGGAGACGGGATCCGGGGCCGCCGCGGGCGGCCCCGGACGCGGTGTGTCCAAACACGGGCCTGAAGGTGCAGCATGGTCGAACGAACGAACTTCGGCAAACTGGTCGATATCCTGGAGCCGCCGGATCTGATCGAGATCCAGACGGACTCCTACCGGGAATTCCTGCAGGCGGAGGCGCCTCCGAGCAAGCGGGAGCGGACGGGCCTGCAGGCCGTGTTCCGCGAGGTGTTCCCGATCGAGAGTTACGACGGCCAGTGCGTGCTGGACTTCGTGCGGTACGACATCAAGCCCTCGAAGATGGGCTGGATCGAGTGCCTGCGCGAGGGACAGTCGTTCACGGCGCCGCTGTACGTGACCTTCCGGATCAAGGATCCGAAGGAAGTCCGCGAGGAAGAGGTGTACATGGGGGAAATCCCCCTGATCACCGACCAGGGCACGTTCATCATCAACGGCGCCGAGCGCGTCGTGGTGAGCCAGCTCCACCGCTCCCCCGGCATCTGTTTCGAGACGGGCATCCATCCCAACGGCACGGTGCTCTACTCGTTCCGGATCATCCCCGATCGCGGCTCGTGGCTGGAAGTCCAGTTCGACGCGTCGGACCTGCTCTACGTCTACCTGGACCGCAAGAAGAGGCGCCGGAAGTTCCTGGCGCCGACGTTCCTGCGGGCGCTGGGCTACGGGGCCGACGAGGATCTGCTGAAGCTCTACTACGGCTTCGAGAAGCTGTCGGTGGAGGCCGCGAAGGACGACGAGCTGCGCGACCGCGTGCTCCGGCACGACGTGCTGGACGCCGACTCGCAGTCGATCCTCGGCCGCGCCTACGATCCGGTCACGCGCGACCTGCTCAAGGCCATGAAGGCCGTCGGCTTCTCGACGGTCGACGTGGTGAACGTCGCCTGGGACGAGGGCGTGTTCCTCAAGAGCGTGCGCAAGGATCCCACGCGCTCGCAGGACGACGCGCTGAAGGACCTCTACACGAAGCTGCGCCCCGGCGATCCGCCGACGATCTCGAACGCCAAGCAACTGCTCAAGCGCGTGTTCTTCGACGAGCGCCGCTACGACCTGACGCACGTCGGGCGCTACAAGATCCAGCAGAAGCTGGGCGGGAAGATCGGCGGCGAGTCGCGCGTCCTCGAGACGGCGGACGTCGTCGAGGGCATCCGCTACCTCATCAATCTCCGGCGCGGCGAGGGCACGGTGGACGACATCGACCACCTGGGCAGCCGGCGCGTGCGGACGGTGGGCGAACTGCTGGAGGGCCAGTGCCGCGTGGGCCTCGCCCGCACGGAGCGGCTCGTCCGCGAGCGGATGACGATCATCGACTCCTCCGTCGAGAAGGTCTCGCCGCAGAAGCTCATCAACCCGAAGGCGCTCTCGACGGTGATCCGCGACTTCTTCGGGCGGAGCCAGCTCAGCCAGTTCATGGACCAGACCAACCCGCTGTCGGAGCTGACGCACAAGCGCCGCCTGAGCGCGCTCGGCCCCGGCGGTCTCAGCCGCGAGCGGGCGGGCTTCGAGGTGCGCGACGTCCACTCCAGCCACTACGGCCGGATCTGCCCGATCGAGACGCCGGAAGGGCCGAACATCGGCCTGATCTCGGCGCTGAGCATGTTCGCTCGCGTGAACGACTTCGGGTTCATCGAGAGCCCCTACCGCCGCGTCACCGAGGGCCGCGTGACGGAGCACGTGGACTTCCTCACCGCCGACCAGGAGGAGACGTTCGTCATCGCGCAGGCCAACGCCCCGCTCGACGACCGCGGCCGCTTCCAGAACGAGGCGGTCATGGTGCGGCATCGCGGCGACTTCAAGGAAGTGCCGCGCGAGAAGGTCCAGTACATGGACGTCTCGCCCAAGCAGGTGGTGAGCGTGGCCGCCGCGCTGATCCCCTTCCTCGAGCACGACGACGCCAACCGCGCGCTGATGGGCTCGAACATGCAGCGGCAGGCCGTCCCCCTGCTGCAGTCGGAGCGGGCCTACGTGGCGACGGGCAATGAACTGCGCATGGCGCGGGACTCCCGCGTCCTGGTTGCGGCCGAGGAGGCCGGCAAGGTCGCCTACGTCTCGGCATCGAGGATCGTCGTCTCCAAGGACGGCGAGGTCCCGACCCGCAAGACCCCGGCCGCCGACTACCGCGAGTACGACCTGCGCAAGTTCATGCGCTCCAACGCCGGCACGTGCTTCAACCAGAAGCCCGTCGTGCATCGGGGCCAGCGGGTGAAGAAGGGCGACATCCTGGCGGACGGGCCGGCGACGGCCGGGGGCGAGCTGTCGCTGGGGCGGAACGTGCTCGTGGCGTTCATGCCCTGGAACGGCTACAACTTCGAGGACGCGATCCTCATCAACGAGCGCCTCGTGAAGGAGGACGTCTACACCTCCCTGCACATCGAGGAGTTCGAGTGCGGCGCCCGCGACACGAAGCTCGGGCCCGAGGAGATCACGCGCGACATCCCCAACGTCGGCGAGGAGGCCCTGCAGAACCTCACCCACGGCGGCGTCGTCCGCGTCGGGGCCGAGGTGAAGCCGGGCGACATCCTGGTCGGCAAGATCACGCCCAAGAGCGAGACCGAGCTGGCGCCGGAGGAGCGGCTCCTCCGCGCGATCTTCGGCGAGAAGGCGGCGGACGTTCGCGATACGTCGCTGCGCGTGCCCAGCGGCACGTACGGCATCGTGATGGACGCGAAGGTCTCCGCCCGCAACCCGGTCAAGCGCAGCAAGCTCACGGCGCGCGAGCGGCGGCAGCAGCTCAAGCAGCTCCAGGAGGAGTACAAGGACAAGCGGCAGCGCCTGAGCGACGACCTCACCGAGGCGCTGAGCAACATCCTGCTGGGGGAGAAGATCCCGCTGGACGTGATCAACATGGAGACGGGGGAGAAGATCATCCCCGCCAACCGCAAGATCACCAAGACGCTCCTGCGCAAGCTGGCGGCGGCGCGCGAGAACATCGAGATCGACGCCTCCCCGATCCAGATCAAGATCCAGGGCATCCTGGGCGACTACAACCGCCGGTTCTCCGAGCTGGAGCTGGAGGAGACGGCGGCGCTGGAGCGCGTCGAGAGCGGCGACGAGGTCGAGGCCGGCATCGTGAAGCAGGTCAAGGTCTACGTGGCCAGCAAGAAGAAGCTGTCGGTCGGCGACAAGATGGCGGGCCGGCACGGCAACAAGGGCGTGATCGCGCGGATCGTCCCCGAGGAGGACATGCCGTTCCTGCCGGACGGCACCCCCGTGGACATCGTGCTCAACCCCCTGGGCGTGCCCTCGCGCATGAACGTCGGGCAGGTGCTCGAGACGCATCTGGGCATGGCGTGCCGCTACCTGGGCCTCTACGCGGCCTCGCCCGTGTTCGACGGCATCTCCGAGGAACGCATCCACGAGATGCTGGCGGAGGCCGGCGCCAAGGAGGATGGGAAGCCGGCGTCGTCGGCGCGGTCGGTGCCCGAGGCCGACGGCAAGACCGTGCTCTGCGACGGCCAGAGCGGCGAGCCCTTCGACCAGCGCGTGGTGGTGGGCGTGATCTACATGATGAAGCTGCACCACCTCGTGACCGACAAGATCCACGCCCGCGCGGTCGGCCCCTACTCGCTGGTGACGCAGCAGCCGCTGGGCGGCAAGGCGCAGTACGGCGGCCAGCGCTTCGGCGAGATGGAAGTGTGGGCGATGGAGGCCTACGGCGCGGCGTACGCGCTCCAGGAACTCCTCACCGTCAAGAGCGACGACATCACCGGCCGCACGCGCATCTACGAGTCCATCGTCAAGGGCGAGAACGTCCTGGACGCGGGCATGCCGGAGTCGTTCAACGTGCTGATGAAGGAAATGCAGAGCCTCGGGCTGGACATCCGCGTCCACAAGGCGGCCGAGTGAGGCCGCCGCGATCGCGGCACGCGGCATCCGGAATGAGGGTGACACCATGGCAGAACTGAACGGCGCGGCGCAACTCCTCGGCCTCCAGACGGAGACGGTCTTCGACTTCGTGAGCATCGCGCTCGCGTCGCCGGAGCGCATCCGGTCCTGGAGCCACGGCGAGGTCAAGAACCCCGAGACGATCAACTACCGGACCTTCAAGCCCGAGAAGGGCGGCCTCTTCTGCGAGCGCATCTTCGGCCCGACGAAGGACTGGGAGTGCAGTTGCGGCAAGTACAAGCGGATCAAGCACAAGAACGTCATCTGCGACCGGTGCGGCGTCGAGGTGACGCTCGCCCGCGTGCGCCGCGAACGGATGGGCCACATCGAGCTGGCCGTCCCCGTGTCGCACATCTGGTTCTACAAGTGCACGCCCAGCCGCATGGGCCTGGTGCTCGACATGACCATGCGCCAGCTCGAGCGCGTGCTCTACTACGAGGACTACGTCGTCATCGACCCGGGCGACACGCCGCTCAAGGAGAAGCAGCTCCTCAACGAGATGGAGTACCGCGAGGCGCAGGACCAGTACGGCGACGCGTTCGTCGCGAAGATGGGCGCCGAGGGCGTCCGCGACCTCATGCGCCGGATCGACATGGCCAAGGAGATGACGCAGCTCGAAGAGGAGATGGAGAACACCCGGAGCAAGCAGACGCGCAAGAAGATCACGCGGCGCATGAAGCTGCTCGAGGGCTTCGTCAAGAGCGGCAGCCGGCCGGAGTGGATGATCCTCGAGGTGCTGCCCGTCATCCCGCCGGACCTGCGGCCGCTGGTGCCGCTCGAGGGCGGACGCTTCGCGACGTCGGACCTGAACGACCTCTACCGCCGCGTCATCAACCGCAACAACCGCCTGCGGAACCTCCTCCAGCTCAAGACGCCCGACGTGATCATCCGCAACGAGAAGCGGATGCTCCAGGAGGCGGTCGACGCGCTCTTCGACAACGGCCGCCACGGGCGCGCCGTCACCGGCGCCGGCAACCGCCCGCTCAAGTCGCTCAGCGACATGCTGCGCGGCAAGCAGGGCCGGTTCCGCCAGAACCTGCTGGGCAAGCGCGTGGACTACTCGGGCCGGTCGGTCATCGTCATCGGTCCCGAACTGCGCATGAACCAGTGCGGCCTGCCCAAGAAGATGGCGCTGGTGCTCTTCGAGCCGTTCATCATCCGGCGGCTGAAGGAGAAGGGCACGGTCCACACCGTCCGCAGCGCGAAGAAGATGATCGAGCGCGAGACCAACGAGGTCTGGGACATCCTCGACGAGGTCACCCACGGCCACACGGTCATGATCAACCGCGCGCCGACGCTGCACCGCCTCAGCATCCAGTCGTTCGAGCCGGTGCTGATCGAGGGCGAGGCCATCCGGATCCATCCGCTGGTCTGCACGGCGTACAACGCCGACTTCGACGGCGACCAGATGGCGGTGCACGTGCCGCTGTCGGTCGAGGCGCAGCTCGAGTCGCGGCTGCTGATGCTGGCGCCCAACAACATCTTCTCGCCCTCCAGCGGGAAACCGATCACGACGCCGACGCAGGACATCGCGCTGGGCTGCTACTACCTGACGAGCGATTCGCAGCGCAACCGCATCCGCCTGCGCCAGGGCGGCGCCGAGGCGGAGCCCGAGCACCTGCCGCTGATGGGCGACGCCGACGAGGTCCACACGGCCTACGACGACGGCGCGATGCGCCTGCACGACCGGATCCGCTTCCGCAACCCGGACCAGGGCCGGACGACGGAGTTCGGCGACGCGGAGCATTCGACGATCGTCACCACGGTCGGCCGCGTGTTCTTCAACGAGATCTGGCCGGCGTCGCAGGGCTTCATCAACAAGGTCGTCACCAAGAAGCAGCTCGGCGACTGCATCTGGCGCTGCTATCAGATGGCCGGGCACGACGAGACCGTCCGCGTGCTCGACCGGCTGAAGGAGCTGGGTTTCCTGCACGCCACGCGCGGCGGCATCTCCATCGGCATGGTCGACATGATCATCCCGAAGGAGAAGGCGCAGATCGTCGACCACGCGCGCCGGCAGATCGACGAGGTCGAGAAGCAGTACCGCCGCGGCATCATCACCGACGGCGAGCGCTACAACAAGATCATCGACATCTGGACGCACGCCACGGAGGAGATCTCCAACGCCATGTACCGGTCGCTGGAGTACAACAACTACCGGCCCGGCGGGTCGGGCGGCGACGACCTCAACCCGGTGTACATGATGGTCGACTCCGGCTCGCGCGGCAGCCGCCAGCAGATCCGGCAGCTTTCGGGCATGCGCGGCCTGATGGCCAAGCCCTCGGGCGAGATCATCGAGCGGCCGATCACGGCCAACTTCCGCGAGGGGCTGAGCGTCCTCGAGTACTTCATCAGCACGCACGGCGCGCGCAAGGGCCTGGCGGACACGGCGCTCAAGACCGCCGACGCCGGCTACCTGACGCGCCGGCTGGTCGACGTCGCGCACGACATCATCGTGAGCGAGCAGGACTGCGGCACGCTCAACGGCATCGAGGTCCGGGCGATCTACGAGGGCGAGGACGAGCTGGTGCCCCTCGCGACGCGCATCGTCGGGCGCACGGCGCTGGACGAGGTCCGGGACCCGCGCGACAACGCGGTCATCGTGGCGGCCGGGCAGGAGATCGACGAGATCGCCTCCGGCAAGTTCGCGCGCGCCGGCGTGGAGGCCGTGAAGATCCGCAGCGTGCTCACCTGCGAGACCGTCCGCGGCGTCTGCGCCAAGTGCTACGGCCGCAACCTGGCCAAGGGGCGCTCGATCGACCTGGGCGAGTCGGTCGGGATCATCGCGGCGCAGTCCATCGGGGAGCCGGGCACGCAGCTCACGATGCGGACCTTCCACATCGGCGGCACGGCGGCGGCCGTGTTCAAGCAGCCGCAGATCGTCGCCAAGCACGAGGGGCGCCTGCGCTACGAGGACCTGCGGACCGTCCGCGCGACGGACGGGAGCTGGATCGTGCTCAACAAGAACGGCGTGATCAGCATCTACGACGACCACGGGCGCGAGTTGGAGCGGCACTCGCCGGTCATCGGCGCGGAGGTGTCGGTCGAGGACGGCGGCCGCGTCAAGAAGGGTCAGCCGTTCGTGAAGTGGGATCCGTACAACGTGCCGATCCTGTCCGAACAGGCGGGCACGATCGAGTTCCGCGACTTCATCGAGGGCGTCACGATCCGCCGGGAGATGGACGAGGCGACGGGGCTCGAGGGCACCGTCGTGATGGAGCACAAGGAGGACCTGCATCCCCAGATCGTCCTCCGCGAGCCGGGCGCGAAGGAGATGGTCGGGTGCTACACGATCCCGGCCGGCGCCCACGTGATGGTGAAGGCCGGTCAGGCCGTGCCCGCCGGCGAGAAGCTGGCGCGCACGCCGCGCAAGGCGGTTCGGACCAAGGACATCACCGGCGGCCTTCCGCGGGTGGCGGAGCTCTTCGAGGCCCGGCGGCCGAAGGACGCGGCGGAGATCGCCCGCATCGACGGCGTCGTCGAGTTCGGCGGCACGGTCAAGGGCCGCCGCCAGATCCTCGTGCGCGACACGCGCAGCGGCGGCGAGGAGGAGCACCTGATCCCGATGGGCAAGCACATCGTCGTCTACCGCGGCGACCACGTGCGCAAGGGCGACCCGCTGACCGAGGGCCCCTGCGTGCCGCAGGAGATCCTCGACGTGTGCGGCCCGAAGGAACTGCAGGAGTACCTGCTGAACGAGATCCAGGAAGTGTACCGGCTCCAGGGCGTCGAGATCAACGACAAGCACATCGAGGTGATGGTGCGGCAGATGCTGCGCAAGGTCCGGATCACGGAGCCGGGCGACACGGAGTTCCTCTGGGGCGAGCAGGTGGAGAAGCACCACTTCCTCGAGGTGAACCGGAAGGCGGTGGACGAGGGCAAGCGGCCGGCGGAGGCGTCGCCGGTGCTGCTGGGGATCACCAAGGCGGCGCTCGAGACGGAGAGCTTCGTGTCGGCGGCGTCGTTCCAGGACACCACGCGCGTGCTCGCCGAGGCCGCGACGCTGGGCCGGCAGGACCACCTGCGCGGCTTCAAGGAGAACGTGATCATGGGCCACCTCATCCCGGCGGGGACGGGGTTCCCCATGTACCGCCACATCCGCCTCGTGCCGCTGGGCGCGCCGATCGCCATCGAGGATATGCTGGGCGACCGCCTCGGCGAGGCGCCCGCCCCGGAGCCGGCCGCAACATGAGCTTGCGCGAGGGACGGCGAATCTGCTAGCGTCGCGCGCTTCGCGTGCGGAAAGGGAACGACAGCATGCCGACGATCAACCAACTGGTGAAGAAGGGCCGGCGGCCCGCGCCGAACAAGAGCAAGTCGCCCGCGCTCGTGCGTTGTCCGCAGCGCCGCGGCGTGTGCCTCGTCGTCAAGACCATGACGCCCAAGAAGCCGAACTCCGCGCTGCGCAAGATCGCGCGCGTGCGGCTGACGAACGGCTACGAAGTCACGGCGTACATCCCGGGCGAGGGCCACAACCTGCAGGAGCACAGCATGGTGCTCGTGCGCGGCGGCCGCGTGAAGGATCTGCCCGGCGTCCGGTACCACATCATCCGCGGCACGCTCGACGCGCTGGGCGTCGAGAGCCGCCGCCGCAGCCGCTCGAAGTACGGCGCGAAAGCGCCGAAGGCAACCACCCCCAACCCGTAGGCAGGGACCATGGCCAGAAGACGCAGAGCGGAACGCCGGGACGTCGTCGCGGACCCGAAGTACAACCACGCGGTGATCGCCCGCCTGATCAACTGCATCATGCAGCGCGGGAAGAAATCGACCGCCCAGCAGATCGTGTACGGCGCGCTGGACGTCCTCCGCGAGAAGGTCAAGGACAAGGACCCCGTCGAGGTGCTCGTCCAGGCGGTCGACAACATCAAGCCGCGCCTCGAGGTGAAGTCGCGGCGCGTCGGCGGCGCGACCTACCAGGTGCCCATCGAGGTCTCCTCGGACCGGCAGCAGGCGCTGGCCTTCCGCTGGATCAAGGGTTTCGCCCAGGGCCGGAAGGGCACGCCGATGCCGGAGGCCCTGGCCTACGAACTGCTCGACGCGTTCAACAACCAGGGCAATGCGATCAAGAAGCGCGACGACACGCACAAGATGGCGCAGGCGAACAAGGCCTTCGCGCACTACCGCTGGTAGGCGCCGACGGAACTCCACCCGATGGATGCGGTCTTGGAACAGGCGAGACAGAATGGAACGGCGGAGGGCCCCGGGGCGATCGAGGCGCCGGGCCGCCCCGGTCCGCTCGCCCTCATCCGCAACATCGGCATCATCGCGCACATCGACGCCGGCAAGACGACCGTCTCCGAGCGCATCCTGTACTACACCGGCCGGGTCCACAAGATGGGCGAGGTCCACGAGGGCACGACCGTCATGGACTGGATGGTCCAGGAGCAGGAGCGGGGCATCACCATCACCAGCGCGGCCACGACCTGCGCGTGGCGCGGGCACCGGATCAACCTGATCGACACCCCCGGGCACGTGGATTTCACCGCCGAGGTCGAGCGCTCGCTCCGCGTCCTGGACGGCGCGATCGGCGTCTTCTGCGGCGTCGCCGGCGTCCAGCCGCAGTCCGAGACGGTCTGGCGGCAGGCCCGCAAGTACGGCGTGCCGCGGCTCGCGTTCGTGAACAAGATGGACCGCATGGGCGCGCGGTTCGACTGGGTCGTGAGCCACCTGCGCGAGCGGCTCGCCGCCCCGGTCGCGGTCGTGCAGCGGCCGTGGGGCCGGGAGGACGGCTTCCGCGGCGTCTTCGACCTGTTGAGCCTGGAGGCGATCGCGTTCGACGACGCGTCGCTCGGCGCGGACGTCCGCCGCGAGCCGCTGCCGGCCGAGGCGCGCGCCGAGTGCGAGCGGGCGCGGGCCGAACTCGTCGAGGCCGTGGCCGAGAAGGACGAGGCCGTCCTGGCCGCCTATCTCCGCGACGCCGACGTCCCGGCCGACGAACTCCGCGCCGGCCTGCGCCGCGCGACGCTGGCGGGCGCCCTGGTGCCGGTGCTGTGCGGAAGCGCCCTGCGCAACAAGGGCATCCAGCCGCTGCTCGACGCCGTGGTCGACTACCTGCCCTCGCCGCTGGACGTGCCGCCCGTGATCGGCCACCACCCCAAGACCGGCGCGGAGACGCGGCGCGCGACCAGCGACTTCGAGCCGTTTGCTTCGCTGGCGTTCAAGATCGCGGCGGATCCGTTCTTCGGCAAGCTCGCCTACGTGCGGGTGTACTCGGGCGTGTTGAAGAAGGGCCAGAACGTGTTCAACCCCCGCGCGCGCCGCCGCGAACGCGTGGCGCGCATCCTGCAGCTCCACGCGAACCAGCGCGAGGACGCCGAGCGCCTGCACGCCGGGGAGATCGGCGGGCTGGTGGGACTCAAGGACGTGGCGACGGGCGATACGCTCTGCGCGGAGAACCAGCCCGTCCTGCTGGAGCGCATCGCCTTCCCGGAGCCGGTCATCGCCATGGCCGTCGAGCCCAAGACCTCGGCCGACCGTCCGGCGCTCGAGGCGGCGCTGGCGACGCTCGCGTCCGAGGATCCGACCTTCCGCGTCTCGACCGACCGGGAGACGGGGCAGCTCCTGATCAGCGGCATGGGCGAGCTGCACCTGGAGATCATCCGCGACCGCATGCTGCGCGAGCACCGCGTGCCGGCGAACGCGGGCCGGCCGATGGTGTCGTACCGCGAGACCGTCGAGGCGCCGGCGCGCGCGTCGCACGTCTTCCACCGCGACATCGGCGGGCGCGCGCAGTACGCCGCCGTGGAGATCGAGATCGCGCCGCGCCCCCGGGGCGCCGGCAACGAGGTCGCGATCGCGGCGCCGGCCGCGGCGATCCCCGCGGAGTTCCGCGAAGCGGTCGAGGCGGGCCTGCGCGACGGCCTGAGCACGGGCGTCCTGGGCAACTATCCGATGGTGGACGTGGGCGTGACGGTGTGCGGCGGCGCGTTCCGCGCGGCGGATTCCACCGAGGTCGCCTTCCGGACCGCCGCGGCGCTGGCGCTCCGCGAGGCGCTGCGGGCGGCGCGCCCGGCGCTGCTGGAGCCGGTCATGTCGCTGGAGATCGTCACGCCCGAGGCGCACATGGGCGACGTGCTGGGCGACCTCAACGCCCGGCGCGGGCAGGTGCGCGAGATGCACGCCCGCGAGGGCGAGCAGGTCGTGCGGGCGGAGGCGCCGCTGGCGGAACTGTTCGGGTACGCGACGGCGCTGCGCTCGCTCACGCGCGGCCGCGCGAGCTACACCATGGAGCCCCGGTCTTTCGAGCGCGTGCCCGACGCGCTGCGGGAGCGGATTTTGAACCGTTGAGGAACACACCATGACAGGCCAACGCATACGCATACGGCTGCGCGGTTATGACCACCGGGTCCTGGACCAGTCGGCCGGCGACATCGTCGAGACGGCCAAGCGCACCGGCGCGCGGGTGGTGGGACCCATCCCGCTGCCGACGCGGACGGAGCGCTACACCGTCAACCGCAGTCCCCATGCGGACAAGAAATCGATGGACCAGTTCGAGATCCGCACGCACAAACGGGTGCTGGACATCATCGAACCCACCGCGCGCACGGTGGACGAGCTGAAGAAACTGAACCTGCCGGCGGGCGTGGACATCACGATCAAGGTCTGACGAACATGATCAGCTCGCTTCTGGGAAAGAAAATCGGCATGACGCGCGTGTTCGACGCGCAGGGCGACCAGGTCCCCGTCACGGTGATCCAGGTCGGCCCCTGCGTCGTCGTGCAGCGCAAGACGGTCGCGTCCGACGGCTACAGCGCCGCGCAGCTCGGTTTCGAGCCGAAGAAACCCTCGCGGTGCCGGAAGCCGGAGGCGGGGCATTTCAAGAAGGCCGGCGTCGATCCCGCGCGCCTCGTCCAGGAGGTCCCGGTCGACGACGCCGACCCCCTGAAGGCGGGCGACCGCGTCACGGCGGAAGTCTTCAAGGACGTCGGCCACGTCGACGTGTGCGGCGTGACCAAGGGGCGCGGCTTCCAGGGCGTGATCCGGCGGCATCACATGTCCGGCCAGCCGATGTCCCACGGGCACACGATGCACCGCCGGCCGGGTTCGGTCGGCATGCGCGAGCACCCGGGGCGCATCCTGCGCAACCAGCGCATGCCGGGGCATCTCGGCCACGTCCGCGTGACGACGCAGAACCTGCGCGTGGTGCAGGTGCGGCCCGAGGACGACGTGATCCTGGTGTGCGGGTCCGTGCCGGGGCCGAACGGCGGATGGCTGGTCGTCAGCCGGGCCGCCAAGAAGGCGGGGGCTTCGACATGAGCAAGCTGTCGGTCCGGAACATGCAGGGCGAGGCGGTCGGCGAACTCGATCTGGCCGACGAGTGCCTCGTCCGGGACAAGGGCGCCCAATCGGTCCACGACGCCGTCGTGGCGCACCGGGCCGCCTGCCGCGCGGGCTCGGCCTCGACGCGGACCAAGGGCGAAGTGCGCGGGACGGGCGCGAAGCCGTGGAAACAGAAGGGCACCGGCCGTGCGCGCGCCGGCTACCGGCGCTCGCCGGTGTGGCGCGGGGGCGGCGCGGCCTTCGGGCCGAAGCCGCGCGATTTCGCGAAGGGCCTGAACCGGAAGATGGCGCGCCTGGCGTTCCGCCGCGCGTTCTCCGAGCGGGTCTTCGCGGGCGAGGTGACGGTGGTCGACCCGTTCGCGCTGGACGAGGGCAAGACGCGGCGCCTGGCGGAGTTCCTCCGCCGGCACGGCGCCGCGGGCGGGGCGCTGCTGATCGTCGACCGGGTCGACGAGAACCTCCGCCGCGCCTCGCGCAACCTCGCCGGCTTCGAGGTCGCGCCGGCGGTGTCGGTCGATACGTACCGGCTGCTGCGCTACCCGCGGGTTTTCGTGACGAAGGACGGCCTCGCCGGCATCGAGAAGCGGCTGCGGCCGGCCGCCGGGAGGGCTTCGTGATGGACGCATACCGGACGATCGACCGCATCCTCCTGACGGAGAAGGGCACGCGCCTGCAGGAGCGCGAGAACCGCTACCAGTTCCGGGTCGACGTGCGCGCCACGAAGGCCGACATCCGGCGCGCCGTGGAGCAGATCTTCAACGTGCACGTGATCAAGGTCAACACGATGAACCGCGTCGGCAAGGTCAAGCGCGGGCGGACGATGCACGCGGGGCGCGCGCCGGACTGGAAGCGCGCGCTGGTCACGTTGCGCGAAGGCGAGTCGATCAACCTCCAGGGATGAGGCGGGCACCATGGCGCTGAGGAAGAACAAACCCTACACGGCGAGCCGTCGGTTCATGGAACTGCCGGCCTTCGACGAGATCACCAAGTCGAAGCCCGAGAAGTCGCTCCTCCGGCCGCGGTCGTCGCGGGCGGGGCGGAACGCGCACGGGCGGATCACGATCCGGCATCGCGGCGGCGGGCACAAGCGGCACTACCGGCTGGTGGATTTCCGGCGCGAGAAGCGCGGCATCCCGGCGACGGTCGCGGCCATCGAGTACGATCCCAACCGGTCCGCGCGGCTGGCGCTGCTGCACTACGTCGACGGCGAGAAGCGGTACATCCTGGCGCCCGACGGTCTGCAGGTCGGCCGGCGGGTGGTGGCGGGCGAGGGCGTGGAGCCCGCGGTCGGGAACGCGCTGCCGCTCGCGGCGATCCCGCTGGGCCTGCCGATCCACAACGTCGAGCTGCGGCCGGGCGGCGGCGCGCAGGTGGCGCGGGCCGCGGGCCAGGTGGTGCAACTGATGTCGCGCGAGGGCGGGTTCGCGAACCTGCGGATGCCCTCGGGCGAAATCCGGCGCGTCCACGAGGGCTGCTACGCGACGATCGGGCAGGTGGGCAACATCGACCACGAGAAGGTATCCGCAGGGAAGGCGGGGCGGTCGCGGTGGCGCGGGATCCGGCCGACGGTGCGCGGCGTCGCGATGAATCCGGTCGACCATCCCCATGGCGGCGGCGAGGGGCGGACGTCGGGCGGCGGGCACCCGAAGACGCCCTGGGGCCATCCCACCAAGGGGTACAAGACGCGCGGGCGCCGCAAGCCGTCGGGGCGGTTCATCGTGCAGCGGAGGACGTAGCGTATGGCGCGGTCGATCAAGAAGGGCCCGTTCGTCGACGAGCCCCTGATGCGGAAGGTCGAGCGGATGAACCAGGTCGGCGAGAAGCGCCAGATCAAGACCTGGTCGCGGCGATCCATGATCGTGCCCGAGTTCGTCGGGCACACCTTCCTGGTGCACTCCGGCCGGAATTTCCAGCCGGTGTTCGTGACGGAGAATATGGTGGGGCACCGGCTGGGCGAGTTCGTGCCCACGCGGGTCTTCAAGAAACACGGTGCGGCGACCGACAAGACGGTCGTGCTGAAATAGCGGCGGTCCGTCGATTCGACTGGACCGGGGCGGGGCGGCGCGTATGATGGACCGCTTACGCCGCGGGCCGTCGGGCGAGGGCCGCGCGGAACGGGCGGGGCGATCGGTATGGACATCACGGCGACGACGAGATTCGTGCGGCTCCCGGCGACGCGGGCGCGGGACATTGCGCGCGCCATCCAGGGCCAACCGGCGGGCGAGGCGCTGCGCGTGACCGCGCTGAACGCGCGCAAGGGCGCGGCGCTGATCGGCAAGACGCTCAAGTCGGCGATCGCGAACGCGGAGAACAACGCGGGCCTGTCGGCGGATGCGCTCGTCGTGAAGACGGCGACGGTCGACCAGGGCCCCAGCCTGAAGCGGCACTGGCCGCGGTCGCGCGGGATGGCCAGCCCCATCCTGCGGCGGACGAGCCACATCACAATCGTGCTCACGGACGGGAAGTAGCGGGACGCCGCGCGGACGAGGACAGGAAAGGAGACGGACTTGGGCCAGAAAGTACATCCGATCGGCATGCGGGTGACGGTCAGCAAGGACTGGCGCTCCCGCTGGTACGCCGACAAGAAGGACTACGGCGCGCTGCTGCTCGAGGACGACCGCATCCGGCGCCTGATCAAGGAACGGCTTCGCGACGGGGCCGTCCCGGAGATCCGGATCGAGCGCTACGCAAATCGCGCGCGCGTGACGATCTACACCGCACGCCCGGGCATCGTCATCGGCCGCAAGGGCGAGGATGTCGAGAAGCTCCGCGAGGAGCTGTCGAAGAAGACCGGCAAGGACGTCTACATCGAGATCCGCGAGGTGCGCGACGCCGACAAGAACGCGCAGCTCGTCGCCGAGAACATCGCGCTGCAGATGGAGCGCCGCGTGTCCTTCCGCCGCGCGATGAAGCGCGCCGCGCAGATGGCCATGGACCTCGGGGCGATGGGCATCCGCATCCACCTCTCGGGCCGGCTGGGCGGGTCCGAGCTGGCCCGCCGCGACGGCCTGCGCCAGGGCAAGGTTCCGCTGCACACGCTGCGGGAGCATATCGACTACGGATTTGCCGAGGCGAACACGGTCGCGGGCAAGATCGGCGTGAAGGTGTGGATCTGCCGGCCGCCGGCCGAGGCATCGGAGAAGGAGGCCGCGTATGGCCCTCATGCCTAAGCGGGTGAAGTACCGCAAGCAGCAGCGCGGCAGCCGCAAGGGCATGGCGATGTCCGGCCACCGCCTCTCGTTCGGCGAGTACGGGCTGCAGTCGCTGGGCCGCGCCTGGCTCACGAACATCCAGATCGAGGCCTGCCGCGTCGCCATCAACCGGGCGATGAAGCGCAAGGGCCGCCTCTGGGTGCGCGTGTTCCCGGACAAGCCCGTGTCGAAGAAGCCGCTCGAGACGCGCATGGGCAAAGGCAAGGGCGCCACGGAGTACTGGGTCGCGGTGATCCGGCCGGGCACGATGCTCTTCGAGATGGACGGGGTGCCCGAGGCGCTCGCCCGCGAGTCGTTGCGCCTGGCGGCGTTCAAGCTGCCGATCGCGACGCGCATCGTCCAGCGCCACGCGGCCGCCTGACGGGAGCGGGGGAACATGAAGCCGAAGGATATGCGGGAGATGTCGCCGGAGGAGCTGGAGAACCAGCGCGTGCAGGCGGTGAAGGAACTCTTCAGCCTCCGCATGCAGCAGGCGACCTCGCAGGTCGAAAAGCCCTCGCGCATCCGCGAGCTGCGCCGGGACATCGCGAGGATCCGGACGATCCAGAACGAACGCAAGAGGATCTCGACATGAGCGAGGACAAGGCCAGAGCCTCCGCGCGCGGCACGCGCAAGCATCGCACGGGCACGGCCGTGCGGGACGCGAGGGACAAGACCGTCGTCGTGTCCGTGGAACGGCGGGTGCAGCATCCGCTGTACGGCAAGACGATGCGGCAGTTCACGACGTTCTACGCGCACGACGAGAAGAACGAGGCGCGCGCGGGGGACCGGGTGCGGATCGTCGAGACGCGGCCCATGAGCCGGCTGAAGCGGTGGCGGGTGATCGAGGTCATGCGGGCGGCCGTCGCGCCGGCGGGAGACCAGGCCCCATGATCGGACTGCACACCAACTGCGACGTGGCGGACAACACCGGCGCGCAGACCGCCCGGTGCATCCGCGTGCTGGGCCACCCCCGGCGGTATGCGTGCGTCGGCGACCTGATCCGCGTCTCCATCCGCGAGGCGCAGCCGCACGGGATGGTCAAGAAGGGCGAAGTGCATCGGGCGATCGTGGTCCGGACGTGCCACCCGATCGCGCGCCGCGACGGGTCGCAGCTCCGGTTCGACCACAACGCGGTCGTTCTCGTCGACGAACAACTGAACCCCCGCGGGACGCGCATCTTCGGCCCCGTCGCGCGCGAGCTGCGGGAGAAGAACTGCATGAAGATCATCTCGCTGGCGCCGGAGGTCGTGTGATGAAGCGGGCGCGGAAGACGGAGCGGCACACCTTCCGGTTCAGGAAGGGCGATACGGTGGTCTGCCTGACGGGCGACGACCGCGGGAAGCACGGCAAGGTGCTGCAGGTCCTCCCGGCCAGCGGCCGGGCCCTGGTCGAAGGGCTCAACCTCGTCACCAAGCACCTGCGCAAGTCGCAGGAGCATCCCAAGGGCGCGATCGTGAAGCGGGAGGCGTCGATTCACGCCTCGAACCTGCGGAAGCAGGAGGCGGGCGACGCGAAGAAGAGCGCGGCCTCCTGACGGCACGCCGCCCGCCGGGCGGCAAAGGAACGATGGCATGACGGCCAGATTGAAGGACTATTACCGGTCGCACGTGGCGGCGGAGATGCGGCGGTCGCGCGGCTACGCCAACGCGATGCAGGTTCCCCGGCTGGTGAAGATCGTCGTGAACATGGGCGTGGGCACCGACGTCGAGCGCGACGTGCTCAAGGTCGTGGCGGAGGATCTCGCCCGGATCGCGGGGCAGCGGCCGGTGATCACCAACGCGCGCAAGAGCATCTCGAACTTCAAGCTGCGCGAGGGCATGCCGATCGGAGCGAAGGTCACGCTGCGCGGCGACCGGATGTACGAGTTCCTCGACCGCCTCGTCACGGCGGCCCTCCCGCGCATCCGCGACTTCCGCGGCGTCTCGGGGCGGAGCTTCGACGGGCGCGGGAACTACACGCTGGGCCTCCAGGAGCAGCTCATTTTCCCGGAGATCGTGCCGGACCAGGTCAAGCACGTCCAGGGCATGGACATCACGTTCGTGACCAACGCGAAGAGCGACGCCGAGGCGAAGGAGCTGCTGCAGCGGCTGGGCATGCCGTTCGCCAAGTGAGCGGGCGCGCAACGGGAGAGGCAACGTGGCCAAGAAGTCATTGATCGCCAAGGCGGGGCGCAAACCGAAGTTCGGCGTGCGGCGGTATCACCGGTGCCGCCGGTGCGGGCGCCGGCACGCCTTCCTGCGGAAGTTCCAGGTGTGCCGGATCTGTTTCCGCGAGCTCGCCCTCGAGGGCAAGCTGCCCGGCGTCATCAAGGCGAGCTGGTAGCGGAGAGGACAGGAACATGAGTTTGAGCGATCCCATTGCGGACATGCTGACGCGCCTGCGGAACGCGAGCGCGGGCGGCCGGGAGACGGTGGACATCCCCCATTCCCGGCTCAAGGGCGAGGTCGCGCGCGTCCTCAAGAAGGAAGGCTTCATCGCCGACTACGCGACCGAGAGCCAGGGCGGGCGCCGCGTCCTCCGCGTCTACCTGCGGTACGGCGCGCAGCAGCAGCCCGTCCTCCGCGGCATCCGCCGCATCAGCCGGCCGGGTTGCCGGGTCTACGCGACGGCCGAGCGTTCGCCGCGCGTGCTCAACGGGCTGGGCGTGGCGATCCTGACCACGTCCGGCGGGATCATGACCGACCGCGAGGCGCGGCGCGCGCACGTCGGCGGCGAAGTGCTCTGTCACGTCTGGTAGGCGCGCCGGAACGAGGAACCCATCATGTCGAGAGTCGGAGTCAAGCCGGTGCCCATCCCCGCCGGCGTCACCGTCAAGGCCGAGGGCCGGACGGTCGCCGTCAAGGGCCCGAAGGGCGAACTGACGTGGACGGCCCCCGCGCCGATCGCCGTCACGGTCGACGGCGGCCAGGTCGTCGTGACGCGGTCGGGCGACGAGGACGCCGTGCGCGCGCTGCACGGAACCGCGCGCAGCCTCATCGCCAACATGGTCCGGGGCGTTCAGGCGGGGTACGAGAAGAACCTCGAGATCCAGGGCGTGGGCTACCGGGCCGCCCTCCAGGGCCGCACGCTGGTGCTGAACATCGGGTTCTCGCACCCCGTCGAATTCGCGGTCCCGGCGGGGATCACGATCGCGGTCCAGGACGGGACCAAGCTGGCGGTGAGCGGGCCGGACAAGCACCTCGTTGGCGAGGTCAGCGCCCAGATCCGGTCTTTCTACAAGGCCGAGCCGTACAAGGGCAAGGGCATCCGGTACCGGGACGAGTACGTGCGGCGGAAGGCCGGCAAGACGGTGGCATAGCATGAGACCGAAGACCAGAGCGGAGTTTCGGACGCGGCGGCACGTGCGGCTGCGCCAGCGGGTGACGGGCACGGCCGCCCGCCCGCGCATGAGCGTCTACGTGTCGAACCGGCACGTGTACGTGCAGTTCATCGATGACGAGGCCCAGCGGACGCTCGCGGCCGCGTCCACGCTCGCCGCGGCCGACGGCGCCGCGGACCCGAAAGTGAGCGTCGAGGCGGCCAAGCGGCTCGGCGAAGCGGCCGCCGGGGCCGCCCGCGAGAAGGGCATCCGCCGTGTCGTGTTCGACCGCGGCGGCTTCCGGTTCGGGTCGCGCCTGCGCGCCCTGGCGGACGCGGCCCGCGCGGCGGGACTGGAATTCTAGCGCAACGCGCAGAGGGGACGCACATGGTGGATCGATTCGGAAAACTGCCGCGGGGACCGCGCTCGGAGCGCGCGCCCCGAGGGAGCCGCCCCGGACGGGGCGGCCGCACGGATCGCGACGATGACTTCGGCGCCGGCGGCGGCTCGGAGATCGAAGAGCGCGTGGTCTTCGTGAACCGCTGCGCCAAGGTCGTCAAGGGCGGCCGCCGCTTCAGCTTCAGCTCGCTGGTGGTCGTCGGCGATCGCCGGGGCCACGTCGGCTTCGCCCTCGGCAAGGCCAACGAGGTGGCCGAGGCGATCCGCAAGGGCGGCGAACAGGCGCGCCGCGCGATGTTCTCCGTCACGCTGCGCGACCGGACGATCCCGCACGTCGTGACGGGGCGGTTCGCCGGGGGCGAGATCCTGCTCAAGCCGGCGTCGCCCGGGACGGGCGTGATCGCCGGCGGAGCGGCGCGGGCCGTGCTCGAGCTCGCCGGCGTCAAGGACGTGCTGGCCAAGTCGCTGGGCAGCGACAGCCCGCTGAACGTCACGCGGGCGACGGTCGAGGCCCTGCGCGGGCTCAAGACCTACGAGGAAGTCAAGGCGTTGCGCGCGCGCGTCGCGTAGGCCCGGGAAACCGATGATGAATCTCCATTCGCTCCAGAACGTGCCGGGCGCCCGGCATCGCCGCAAACGCGTCGGCCGCGGCGAGTCGTCGGGCCACGGCAAGACCTCCACGCGGGGAACCAAGGGCCAGCACTCGCGCGCCGGCAGCGGCTACCGGCCCGCCTTCGAAGGCGGCCAGATGCCCCTCATCCGCCGCCTGCCCAAGCGCGGCTTCAACCACCCGATGAAGATCATCCTGCGGCCCGTCAACGTCGAAGCGCTCAATGCGTTCGACGACGGCGCCGAGGTGACGCCGGCGTCGCTCCGGGCCGGCGGTTTCGTCCGGGGTCGGGCCGACGGGGTCAAGATCCTCGGCGGCGGCGACCTCGCCCGGAAGCTGACCGTGCGGGCGCACGCGTTCAGCGCGGCGGCGCGCGCGAAGATCGAGGCCGCGGGCGGCCGCTGCGAGACCGTCGCGTGAGGAGCCGCTGACCCGCTATGTTCTCCGCCTTCGCCAACACGTTCAAGATCCCCGAGCTGCGGCAGCGCATCCTGTTCACGCTGGGCATGATCCTCGCGTGCCGCGTGGTCTGCCTGGTCCCGATCCCCGGCGTCGACGCGGAGGCGTTGCGGGACGTCATCCAGAAAGCGCAGCAGTCGGCGGGCGGCGGGTTCATCGGCCTCTTCGACCTCTTCAGCGGCGGCGCCATCGAGCGGTTCGCCGTCGGCGCCCTGGGCATCATGCCCTACATCAGCGCCTCCATCATCCTGCAGCTCCTCACGGCCGTCCTGCCCGCCCTCGAGCGCCTCGTCCGCGAGGGCGAGGGCGGCCGGCAGAAGCTGACGCAGTACACGCGGTATCTCACGCTGGTGTTGTGCGTGATCCAGGGCGGCGCGATGGCCGCGGCGCTCCGCAACCCGGGGACCTTCGGCATCCAGGGCTCGATCGTGTTCATGTCCGGCCCGAGCTTCATGATCCTGGGCGTGATGGCCATGACCGTCGGCACGATGCTGCTGATGTGGCTGGGCGACCAGATCACGGAACGCGGGGTGGGGAACGGCATCTCGCTGATGATCACGGTGAACATCGTCAGCCGGTTCCCCGAGGCCGTCCAGGCGCTGGTCAACATGGTGCGGCCGGTGGACGGCGTCTCGCCGTATTCGCCGTTCCACATCGCCGGTCTGGCGCTGCTCATCTTCTTCGTGACGGCCGGCGTCATCGCCGTGACGCAGGCGCAGCGGAAGATCCCGGTCCAGTACGCCAAGCGGGTCGTCGGCCGCAAGGTCTACGGCGGCCAGAGCACCTACCTGCCCCTGCGCGTGAACTACTCGGGCGTCATGCCGATCATCTTCGCGCAGTCGATCCTGATGTTCCCGCCGCGGCTGCTGCGGATGATCCCGATCGATTTCTTCAAGGACCTGGGCCAGGCGCTGGACTACGGGGGCCATCTCTACCTCAGCGTCTATGCGCTGATGATCCTGTTCTTCTCCTATTTCTGGGTCGCGACGCAGTTCCACCCCGTGCAGCTCGCCGACGACCTGAAGAAGTACGGCGGCTATGTCCCCGGCATCCGCCCCGGCATGCCCACGGCGGAATTCCTGGACCGCACGATGACCCGCATCACGCTGGCCGGGGCCGTGTTCCTGACGGCCATCGCCGTCACGCCGACCGTCCTGAGCAACCGGTTCGGCATCCCGTTCATCGTGTCCTCCTTCTTCGGCGGCACGAGCCTGCTCATCATCGTGGGCGTGATGCTCGACACGATGCGGCAGGTCGAGTCGCACCTGCTGATGCGGCACTACGACGGATTCCTCAAGAAGGGCCGCCTCCGCGGCCGGAAGTGACGGCGAGATGGACGCGATCATCCTCCTGGGCGCGCCCGGCGCGGGCAAGGGCACGGTGGCGGGGGCCCTCGTGAAGGCCGAGCGGTTCGTGCACGTGTCGACCGGCGACATGCTGCGGGAGGCCGTCAAGGCCGGCTCGCCCGTCGGCCGGGAGGCCCGCGGCTACATGGAGAAGGGCGAGCTCGTCCCCGATGCCGTCATCCTGCGCATCGTGCGCGAGCGCATCGCCGCGGGGCCCGCGACGGCCCGGTACCTGTTCGACGGCTTCCCGCGGACGATCGCCCAGGCCGACGGCCTGGAGGCGCTGCTGGCCGAGTTCGGCGCGCAGGTCCGCGCGGTGTTCCGCCTCGACGTCCCGCGCGAGGTCCTGATCGACCGGCTGGCCGGGCGCCGCATCTGCACGGCGTGCGGCGCCGTGTACCACGTCCGCAACATCCCCACGCGCGTCGAGGGCGTGTGCGACCGTTGCGGCGGGCCGACGGTCCAGCGGCCCGACGACCGCGAGGCGACCGTGGCCAACCGCCTGGATGTCTATCGGAAGCAGACGGAGAGCCTCATCGCGTATTACCGCGAGCGGGGCGTGTTGTTTGATATCGCGGCGGCCGGCGCCAAGGACGAGACGACGCGCCGGATCGTCGAGCGGCTGCCCGCGGCGTAGGCGATGATCCCGATCAAGACGCGCGACGAGATCGGGCGGATGCGCGCCAGCGGCCGCATCGCGGCCGAGGTCCTCGCCGCGGTGGCCGGGCGGATCGCGCCCGGCGTCCCGACCGCGGAGCTGGACGAGTTCGCGGCGGCGATGATCCGGGAACGGGGCGCGCGCAGCGCGTTCAAGGGCTATCGCGGCTACCCGGGGCACATCTGCGTGTCCGTGAACCGCGAGGTCGTGCACGGGATACCGGGCCCGCGCCGCATCGAGCCCGGCGACATCGTGAGCCTGGACGTCGGCGTGGTGTTCGACGGCTTCGTGGGCGACACGGCGCGGACGGTGATGGTGGGCGTGACCGACGAGCGCGTCGCGCGCCTGGTGCTGGCGACGGAGCAGGCGCTGTGGGCCGGAATTGCGCGCGCCGTGGACGGCGGCCGGCTCTCGGACATCTCGCACGCCATCGAGTCGACGGCGTCGGCGGCGGGGTTCTCGGTGGTGCGGGATTTCGTTGGGCACGGCGTCGGGCGGGCGATGCACGAGGAGCCCCAGATCCCGAACTTCGGGGCCCCGGGGCGCGGGCCGCGGCTGCGCGAGGGGATGACGCTGGCCATCGAGCCGATGGTGAACCTGGGCGGGTCCGCCGTGCGCACGCTGGACGATGGGTGGACGGCGGTCACACAGGACGGGTTGCCGTCCGCCCACTTCGAACATACGGTGGCGATCGGGGCGGAGGGGCCGGACGTGCTGACCCGGGCGTGAACGACGACGAGCGGAAAGTGCTGGACGCCGAGATCGCGGGCGTGCTATCGTCCCGGGCTTTTCGGGCGATGCTCGCGAACGGCCACGCGTTCACGGCGTTCGTCGCGGCGCCGGACGCGGCCCGGCTCGCGGGGCTGACCCCGGGCGTCCGCGTGAAAGTCGAGCTGTCGTCCGGCGATCTGTCCAAGGGACGCATCGTCGCCGCGGACGGGATGAGGATGTCGACATGAAAGTGCGAAGTTCGGTTCGGCGGATCTGCGAGCGGTGCAAGGTCGTGCGGCGCAAGGGCGTCGTGCGGATCATCTGCACCAACCCCCGGCACAAGCAGCGCCAGGGCTAGAGGAGGCGCGTCAACCCATGCCCCGAGTACTCGGCATCGACATCCCCGGCAACAAGCGCATCGAATACGCGCTGCGCTACATCTACGGCATCGGCCCGACGCGCGCGCGCCGCATCGTCGCGACGAGCGGCGTCGATGCGGCCCGAAAAGCGTCGGAACTGACGGACAAGGAAGTGACGCAGCTCGCCGAGGTCCTGCAGCGCGATTTCGTCATCGAGGGCGACCTGCGCCGCGAGGTCTCGCAGAACATCCGCCGCCTGATCGCGATCGGTTCGTATCGGGGCAGCCGCCACCGCAAGGGGTTGCCGGTGCGCGGACAGCGGACGAAGACCAACGCGCGCACGCGCAAGGGACCGCGCAAGACGATCGGCGCCGTGCGCGGCAAGGATGCCCGTTCGGCCGTCAAGACGGCCGCGCCGGCCGAGTAATCGAGGGCCGCGCCGGCGGCCGGATCCAGGAGCGACACGATGGCCAGCGAAAGCAAGAAGACCGAGACGAAACCCGAGGCCGAGGCGGCGGTTCCGCCGGCGGCGCCCGCGGAAGGGGCGGCGGCTCCCGCCGGCGCCGAGACGGCCGGCGCCGAGGCGGCCGCGCCGAAGGCGCGCAAGGCGAAGGGAAAGGGCGGGCGGCTGGTGCCGACGGGCATCGTCCACATCCGCGCCACGTTCAACAACACGTCCGTGACGATCACGGATCCGCGCGGCGGCGTCATCGCGTGGAGTTCCGCGGGCCGCTGCGCCTTCAAGGGTTCGCGGAAGAGCACGGCCTATGCCGCCACGGTCGTCGCGCAGGAGGCGGCCCGCGCGGCCATCGCCAACGCGGGAATGCGCGAGGTCGAGATCTGCGTGCAGGGCCCGGGGTCGGGCCGCGAGTCGGCCATCCGCGCCATCCAGGCCGCGGGGCTGAACGTGACGTCCATCCGCGACGTCACGCCGGTGCCGCACAACGGCTGCCGGCCGCCGAAGCGACGCCGGGTGTAGCGGGGACGAGGAACGGATTCAGGAGCCATCCATGGGCAGATACACGGGACCGGTTTGCCGAATGTGCCGCCGCGAGGGCATGCAGCTCTTCCTGAAGGGGGACCGCTGCTTCACCGCCAAGTGCCCCATCCAGACGGGCCGCCCCGCGCCCGGCATGCACGGCGCGCGCCGGCGCAAGCTGTCGGAATACGGCCAGCAGCTCCGCGAGAAGCAGAAGCTGCGCCGCATGTACGGCATGCGCGAACACCAGTTCAGGTTCTTCTTCGACAAGGCGCTCAAGAAGCGCGGCGTCACCGGCGAGGCGCTGCTCCAGATGCTCGAGCTGCGGCTCGACACCGTGGCCCAGCGGCTCGGCTTCGCGCCCTCGCGCGCCGCCGCGCGTCAGCTCGTGCGGCACGGGCACCTGACCGTGAACGGGCGCCGGGCGGACGTGCCCTCCATGGTCCTGCACGCGGGCGACGTCGTCCAGGTGCGCGACCGCAAGGGCAGCCGGGACTACGCCAAGACGTTCATGGACAACGCCGAAGCGCGGGGCCTTTCGCCCTGGCTGGCGCTTCGCAAGGCCGATTTCGCGGGCGAGATCCTGCACGTTCCGACGCGCGAGGAAATCGCGCCGATCGTGAACGAGCAGCGCGTGGTCGAGTTGTACTCGAAGTAGCCGCCACCGCCCGCGGGAAGCACCATACGAGCCGGTTGACGTCCGGCTCTGGGAGGACCACATGCCGATACGACTGGGCCGTTTCGAGATGCCCAAGCGCGTCGTGAAGGACGACGCCGAGGTCATCGACAACTACGCGAAATTCGTGGCCGAGCCCTTCGAGGCCGGCTATGGACGCACGATCGGGAACTCGCTGCGCCGCGTGCTGCTCTCGTCCCTGGAGGGCGCGGCCATCTCCGCGGTCCGCATCGAGGGCGCCCCGCACGAGTTCTGCTCGCTGCCGGGCGTCGTGGAGGACGTCACCGACATCGTCCTCAACCTCAAGAAGGTCCTGCTGCGGCAGTACACGCGCGACGCGCGCCGGATCCGCCTGAAGGCGAAGGGCCCCTGCGAGGTCACCGCCGGCATGATCGAGACCGACACCGCCGTCGAGGTGCTCAACAAGGACCTGCACATCGCCACCCTGGATTCCGACGGCCGGCTCTCCATGGAGATGGAGGTCCGCATCGGCCGGGGCTACTGCCCGGCGGAGTGGAACAAGAAGGAAGGCCAGGAGATCGGCGTCATCCCCATCGACTGCCTCTTCTCGCCCGTCCGCCGCGTGAAGTACGCCGTCGAGAACACGCGCGTGGGCCGCCGCACCGATTACGACAAGCTCGTGATCGAGGTCTGGACCGACGGCCGCGTGGCGCCGGACGACGCGCTGACGATGTCGGCCGCCATCCTGCGGCACCACCTCGACGTGTTCGTCAGCTACGACAAGGACATCGTCGAGTTCGAGGAGAGCGAGAAGCAGATCGACGCGGAGCGCGAGGAACTGCGCAAGAAGCTTGCGATCAGCGTCAACGAGATCGAGCTGAGCGTCCGCGCGGCCAACTGCCTCAACAACGCGAACATCACGACGGTCGGCGAACTGGCCATGAAGACCGAGCAGGAGATGCTCAAGTACCGCAACTTCGGCAAGAAGTCGCTGAACGAGATCAAGCAGAAGCTGGAGGAACTCGGCCTCGCCCTCGGCATGAAGTTCGACCCGGATCTGATCACGACGGCGCCGAAGAAGGAACAGGAGAAGGCCGAGAAGGCGTAGCCTTCCGGGTATCCGGTCATGAGACACCGCAAGACGACGATCAAACTCGGCCGGTCGCCGGCCCACCGCCACGCGCTGCTCTCGTCGCTCGTGTGCAACCTGATCCAGCGTTCGCGCATCCAGACCACGCTGCCCAAGGCGAAGGCCGCCCGGTCGCTGGCCGACCGCATGGTCACCCTCGGGAAGCGGGGCACGCTCGCCGCCCGCCGCGCCGCCATCGCCCGCCTGCACCGGCCGGCGATCGTCGGCCAGCTGTTCGCGGCGGTCGCGCCGTCGTTCGCCGAGCGCAAGGGCGGGTACACGCGCATCCTCCGCCTCGGCCGCCGCGCGAGCGACAGCGCGGAGATGGCGATCCTGGAGTGGACGAACTACGCCCCGCCGGCGCCCAAGGCGAAGAAGGAGAAGAAGGCCGGCCCGGCGCAGGACAAGGACGCCGGCGGAAAGAAGTAGCCTGGCGCTCGCGGCGCGGCCGGCGGAACGGAAGGGGGACGGGGACATTGGGGCCATGGGGAACGACGGCGTCGACGGAAGACCCGGCCCCCCATCTCCCCGACGCGCCATCCCCGCTTCACCCGTGCTCCGGTTGACGGGGTTTGACGGCTCGTGCATAGTGCGCGCATGGCCACGGCAACGGCAGTCCAGTCGATCCGGTCGGAGACCGGCCGCATCGAGTCCCGCATCCGGCAGACCCGCCGGGCGATCCTCGAACGGGTGGAGCAGACGCCTCTCGCGCGCGTCCGTCACGGGGCGGCCCCCTACGCCGGCGGCGGGAAGATGCTCCGCTCGCGGCTGGTCTGGCGCGTCGGCCCGCCCTGCGGCACGCCCTCCGAGGCGCTCCTCCAGGGCGCCGTCGCGGTCGAACTCGTCCACGCCGCCAGCCTGCTGCACGACGACGTGATCGACGGCGGCCTCCTGCGGCGCGGCGCCCCCTCCTTCTGGGTGAAGAACGGCGCGCACGGCGCCATCCTCGCCGGCGACCTCCTGCTGTGCGAAGCGCTCGACGCGATCCGGTCGATGCGCGAGCCGCGCCTCGTCGACGCCGTCGTCCGTTTCTCCCGCGAGATGTGCGCCGCCGAGGTCGAGCAGGAACTCGTGCTGCGGGGCCGGCCGGCTGACTGGGAGACCTCGGTCCGCCTCGCGCGGTCCAAGACCGGATCGCTCTTCGCCTTCGCGGCCGCGGCGGCGGCGGGCGCCGACGCGGCGCGGGCGGCGGCCCTGGTGGAGGCCGGCTACCTGGCGGGCACGGCGTACCAGCTGTCCGACGATCTACTCGACGCCAGCGGCCGCGCGGAGTCGGACGGCAAGACGCTTGGGAGCGACCGCGCGCGGGGCAAGACCACGGCCGCCACGGCCCGGCCCGGGAATCCCGGCCCGACCCTGTCATTCCTCGACGGGCTGCGGGAACGCGCCTCGTCCGGGCTCGCGCACTGGCCCCGGGTGCGCGGCGCGTGGGACCGATACTGGGCGCGCGACCTGCAGCCCGCGCTCGACGCCAACGCGGGCTTCGCGCGGGGCGGCCGGTCCGCCGCGCCCCCGGCGGGACGCCCGTGAGCCTGAGACTCCACAACACGATGACGCGCCGGACGGAGGAGTTCCGGCCCCTCGAGGGCCGGACCGTCCGTCTGTACACCTGCGGGCCGACGGTTCACGATTTCGCCCATCTCGGCAACTTCCGCGCCTACATGTTCGAGGACCTGCTCCGGCGCCACCTGCGCTTCGCGGGTTACGACGTCACGCAGGTCATGAACCTGACCGACGTCGACGACAAGACGATCCGGAAGTCCCGGGAACGCGGCGTGGCCCTGGCCGACTACACCCGGCCCTTCGTCGAGGCGTTCTTCCAGGACCTCGATCGCCTCGGGATCGAACGGGCGGAACATTATCCGGCGGCCACGGCCCACGTGCCGGAGATGATCGAGCTGATCGGGCGGCTCTTCGAGAAGGGCGCGGCCTATCGCTCGGACGACGGCTCGGTCTACTTCCGCCTCGCGGCGTTCCCGGCGTACGGCAAGCTGTCGCACCTGGACCTCGCCGGCCTGCGGCACGGGGCGCGCGTCTCCAGCGACGAATACGAGAAGGAGAACGTCGGCGACTTCGCCCTCTGGAAGGCGTGGGACGCGGCCGATGGCGACGTGAAGTGGGACTCGCCCTGGGGCCCGGGCCGTCCGGGCTGGCACATCGAGTGCTCGGCCATGAGCATGAAGTATCTCGGCGAGAGCTTCGACATCCATACCGGCGGCATGGACAACATGTTCCCCCACCACGAGGACGAGATCGCCCAGAGCGAGGCCGCCACCGGCCGCCCCTTCGCGCGGTTCTGGCTCCACTGCGCCCACCTCGTCGTCGACGGCCGCAAGATGTCCAAGTCCCTCGGCAACTTCTTCACCCTGCGCGACGTCCTCGCGCGCGGCGTCACCGGCCGCGAAGTCCGCCATGCGCTCCTCGCCACGCACTACCGCCAGGCGCTGAACTTCACCTTCGAGTCTCTCGGAGCCTCGCGCGCCGCGCTCCAGCGGGTCGACGAATTCACGGCGCGCCTGCGGGAGCGGGCCGCCGCCGCCCGACCCGGGGATCGTCCGGCCTGGGCCGCGGAGGCGGCCGCGCGGTTCCGCGCCGCCCTCGACGACGATCTCAACATCTCCGGCGCGCTCGCGTCGCTGTTCGACCTGATCCGCGCCGGCCACAAGGCCCTCGACGAAGCCGCGCTCGAGGCGCCGGCCGCGGCCGCCGTGGCGGCGCTGCTCGACGACTGGGACCGCGTGCTGGGCATCCTGCGCCCGGACGAGGAGGGGGCCGACCCGGTCGTGGGCGACCTGCTCCGGCGGCGGCAGGACGCGCGGCGGCAGCGGAACTGGGCCGAGTCGGACCGGTTGCGCGCGGAGATCGCGGCCCGCGGATGGGTCGTGAAGGATACGCCGACGGGCCAGCAACTGCGCCGCGCCTGACCGGCGGCCGGGGCGGCGCCGCCGCGGGACGCCGCGGGGAAGGATCGGGATGCGAGGTCGATTTGTCACGTTCGAGGGTCCCGAAGGCAGCGGGAAGACGACGCACGCGCGCCGGTTGATCGAGCGGCTGGAAGGCCGGGGCCTCGCCGCGCTGTATGCCCGCGAGCCCGGCGGCACGCCGACCGGCGAACTGATCCGCGAAATCCTCCAGCACGACCGCTGCGGCGAACCCCTCTGCCCGCCGGCCGAGGCGCTGCTCTTCGCGGCCAGCCGCGCACAGCTCGTGGACCGCATCATCCGCCCCGCGCTCGAGGCCGGCCGATGGGTCGTGTGCGACCGGTTCGCCGATTCGACCACCGTCTACCAGGGTTACGGCCGCGGCTTCGGCGCCGATCGCATGATCGCCCTGAACGACTTCGCAACGGCGGGCGTCATGCCCGACCTGACGTTCCTCCTCGACGTCGACGTGGCGGCGGGATTCGAGCGCCTGGCCGACCGCCACCGCGAGCAGGGCGGGGGGCCGGACCGCCTCGAACGCGAGAACCGGGCCTTCCACGAGCGCGTCCGCGCCGGCTACCTGGACCTCGCGCGCCGGTTCCCGGAACGGTTCCGCGTCGTCGACGCGTCGGGATCCGTCGGCGAGGTCGACGAACGGGTCTGGGCCGAGGTGCGGGATGCCCTCCTCTGACCCGACGGCGGCGATCGTCGCCGGCTTCCGACACGCGTGGGAGGCGGGCCGCCTCGCGCACGCCTACCTGATCGTCGGCACGCCCCGGGGCTCCGGCGGACGCCTGGCGGAGGCCGTCGTCCGGACGCTGCTCTGCGCGGGGGCGGACCGGCCCTGCGGCGCCTGCGCGGCCTGCCGTCGCGTGGCCGCGCGGACGCATCCCGACGCGGTCTGGATCGAGCCGGAGAGCAAGAGCCGGCTGATCCCGATCGAGACCATCCACGAACGACTGCTCGGCCGCCTGCTGCAGACATCCTTCGAGGGCGGATGGAAGGCCGCGGTCCTCCTGTGGGCCGAGCGCGTGAGGGAGGATGCCGCGAACGCGTTGCTGAAGACACTCGAGGAACCGCCGGCTCGCACGGTGCTGATCCTCGTGTCCGACCAGCCCGAGTTCCTGCTGCCGACGATCGTCTCCCGATGCCACCGCGTGACGCTGCCGTTCGACCCGCCGGCCCTGGAAGAGGCCTGGCGCGAGCGCGTGCTCGACATCGTCTCGTCGGCGGGCGCGGACGGCGGAGTGCTGGCCGGGCACGCGGCGTCGGCCAACCTCTGCCGCGTGCTGGACGAGGTCAAGGCGGCGGCAGAGGAAGAGGTCGAGAAGACGGCGGAACCGGAGGCGGACGGGGACGTCATCGACGCGCGGGCGAACGCGCGGTATCGCGGGACGCGGGCGGAGATCCTCCGGCTCATCGCGGCGTGGCAGCGGGACGTGCTGCTCGCGGCGCTCGGACGTCCGGACGCGGACCTGTCCTTCCCGGCTCGCGCGGCGGCCGCGCGCGCGCAAGCCGCCGGGCTCACGTTCGCGGCCGCCGCCGCACGCCTCGACCGCGTCCAGGCCATGCACCGCCAGTTCGAGCTCAGTCTGTCCCCGGAGCAGGTCGTCGCCGCCTTCTTTCTCGGAGGATGAGGGCGGGCGGCGGCGTTGTCGTTCGCCGCATCTGGACAGCGGCCCGGCGGAATGTTAAGGTGTCCGCCGCCCGCGGGAGCGCGGGACGATGAAGATCCTCGTCATCAACGGTCCGAACCTGGGATTGCTGGGGCGGCGCGAGCCGGGCCTCTACGGTTCCCGCACGCTGGCGGAGATCCTGCAGGAGACCCGCGCGCGGGCGGCGGAGCTGGGCGTGGAACTGGATGACTTCCAGTCGGATGTCGAGGGCGAGCTGGTGCGGAGGATCGGCGCGGCGGCGGGGCGGTACGACGGCCTGATTCTGAACCCCGCGGCCTACACGCACACGAGCGTGGCGCTGCGCGACGCGCTGCAGGCCGTGGCGATCCCGTGCGTCGAGGTCCACCTCTCCAACGTCGCCGCGCGGGAGGATTTCCGCCGGGCGAGTTACACGGCGGCCGCGTGCGTCGGGCAGATCGCGGGATTCGGGCCCGACGGCTATCGCCTGGCCCTCGAGGGGCTGGTTCGGCGGATCGGGACCGCGGAAGCCGGGGGACGGCGGGCGGCGCGTGACGGGTGACGGATGAAGGGTGAAGGGGGCCGTGCGATGCCCCCGCGGGACAGCCGATCAGGAGAACCCCATGGAAATCAAGGATATCCGCGAGATCGTGGAGATGATGGAGGACCACGATCTGTGCGAGTTCGAGATGGAGGACCAGGGCTTCCGCCTCGCGATGAAGAGGCGGGGCGGCGCCGAGCCGGCCATCGTCGTGTCGGCCCCGGCCGCGGCCGCTCCCGCGGCCCCGGCTCCCGTCGCCGCCGCGGCGCCGGCCGCCGCGCCGGCGCCGGCGCCGGCGGCGAAGTCCGAGGATGACGGCCTGGCGGAGATCAAGTCGCCGATCGTCGGCACGTTCTACCGGGCCTCCTCGCCGGACGCCGAGCCGTACATCTCGGTCGGGCAGGAGGTGGAAGAGGACACCGTCGTCTGCATCGTCGAGGCGATGAAGGTCATGAACGAGATCAAGGCCGAGGTGCGCGGCACGATCAAGAAGGTCCTGGTCGAGAACGCCACGGCGGTCCAGTTCGGCCAGGCGCTGTTCAAGGTTGAGCCGCGGTAGCGGCGCCGGATGTCGCGGCGGCGCCGCGCAGGGGATTCCGTCTATGTTCGAGCGGGTGCTGGTAGCCAACCGGGGGGAGATCGCGGTGCGGATCATCCGCGCCTGCCGCGAGATGGGCATCCACACGGTGGCCGTCTACTCCGAGGCCGACGAGCGGTCGTTGCACGTGCAGATGGCCGACGAGGCGATCTGCATCGGGCCGGCGGCGACGAAGGACAGCTACCTCAAGATCGCCAACATCATCAGCGCGGCGGAGGTGGCGGACGTCGACGCGATCCACCCGGGGTACGGCTTCCTCTCCGAGAACGCGCACTTCGCCGAGATCTGCGAGAGCTGCAACATCACGTTCATCGGTCCGACGGCCGACAACATCCGGCGCATGGGCGACAAGGCCGTCGCGCGCGAGACGATGAAGAAGGCCGGCGTCCCCATCACGCCCGGCAGCGAGGGCATCCTCAAATCCAAGGAGGAGGCGCTGGAGGTGGCCAAGAAGATCGGCTACCCCGTGCTGATCAAGGCGGCGGCGGGCGGCGGCGGCAAGGGGATGCGCGTCGCGCGCAACGACGTGAGCCTGGCGCAGGGCTTCATGACCGCCAGCTCCGAGGCCGACCGCGCCTTCGGCAACTCGTCGATGTACATCGAGAAATTCGTCGAGAATGCGCGCCACATCGAGATGCAGGTGATCGCGGACCACCACGGCACGGTCGTGCACCTGGGCGAGCGCGATTGCAGTATCCAGCGCCGCCACCAGAAGTTGCTGGAGGAGTCGCCGAGCCCCGCGCTGAACGCCGAGGCGCGGCGTCGCCTCGGGCGCGCCGCCGTGCGGGCCGCCCAGGCCGTCGGCTACCGCAACGCCGGGACGGTCGAGTTCCTCTTCGACGCCGACGCCCGCGAGTTCTACTTCATGGAGATGAACACGCGCATCCAGGTCGAGCATCCCGTCACCGAGGAAGTGACGGGCATCGACATCGTGAAGGCGCAGCTCCGCATCGCGGCGGGGGAGCGTCTGCCGTTCTCGCAGAAGGACGTCACCGCCCGCGGCCACGCGATCGAGTTCCGCGTGAACGCGGAGAACCCCTACAAGAACTTCACGCCGTCGCCGGGCAAGGTGACCTGGCTCCACTTCCCGGGCGGGCGGGGCGTGCGCATCGACTCGCACGTCTACTGCGGCTACGACATCTCACCGCACTACGACAGCATGATCGCGAAGATCGTCGTCCACGGCGAGGACCGGACCGACGCGATCGACAAGCTGTCGCGGGCGCTGCAGGAGTTCATGATCGAGGGCGTCCACACGACCGCGCCGCTGGGCCATGCGCTGACGGCGGACGCCCGGTTCCGGGAAGGGCGCTACAACACGTCCTTCCTCGAGCACTTCATGCAGGACAGCTTCACGTTGTCGGTCTGACGGCGTCGGGCCGGGGGAGAACACGCGATGAGCAACCGCAGCGAGTCCCGGGGAGAGCCGCGCGCCGCGGGCCGGCCGGTCTACGGCGTGGAGCCCGACGACGACCTCGAGCAGGAGAGCGAGCTGGGCTCCATCCACATCCACAACACCGTGATCGCGGCCATCGCGCGGCAGGCAGCGCTGAAGGTGCCGGGCGTGTCGGGGATGGTCGGGACCCTCGCCGACGGCCTGGCGGGAATCGTCGGGCGCAAGACATCGGACAAGGGCGTCGTCGTGGAGATCGTCGACGACGGCGTCGTGCTGGAGCTGAACGTCGAAATGCAGGTCGGCGTGTACATCCCGAAGGTCGCGTGGCAGGCGCAGCAGGACGTCCGCGAGGCCGTGGAGCGGATGACCGGCAAGTCGGTGAAGTCCGTGAACGTGATCGTTCGCGCGATCCGGGTGCCGGCGGACGAGCCCGCCGCCGGCCGCGACGAGAGGAGGCCGACATGAGGTTCGTGCACGCCCTGGCCACGGCGGCGATGCTCCTGGGCCTGCTGCTGGCCCTGATGCTGGTGTCGGCGGTCGCCGGCGCGGCGGGCCTGCAGCGCGACGCGTTCGTCGACTTCGCGCTGGAGGACCTGCCGTTCGCGATCTCGTTCGCGGCGGCCCTGCTGGCGATCGTGCTGCTCTGGGTTCTCACGGGTCTGCGCATGCGCCGGGCGCACCGCTACCTGCGGTTCGACAACCCCGGCGGAGAGGTGCGCGTCAGCCTCGAGGCGGTGGCCGACTACCTGCGGCGCATCGGCCGCGACCAGCCCGCCCTCCTCGGCGTCCGGCCCTCGATCGAGCGGGTCGGCGGGTCGCTCCGCGTGGAGCTGGCCTGCAAGATCCGGGCCGGCGCCAGCATCCCCGAGATGAGCCGGGACCTGCAGGAGCGCGTCCGGCAGAGCGTGGTGTCGCGCCTGGGGCTGTCCGACGTGGAGAGCGTGCGGATCACGATCCGCGAGATCGCGGGCGCGCCCGACGCGGCCGGCGGCCCGGGGCGGCCGACGGTCGACGGCATCGCCTATCCCGACGAGCCGCACGATGACGGGCGCTCGGACGAATCCGCCGGCGGTCCGCGCCGGCGCCCGTGACGCGAGGGGCGACGAAATGAACTGGGAGGCATTCGCCGCCGAGTCGGCCGCCGTCGTCCGCGAGGTGACGACCGACCTCCGGCCCGCCATCGAGCGGACGGCGCGGGACATCGCCCGCCGTCTCCGGTCGGGCCGGAAGGTCCTCTTCTGCGGCAACGGGGGCAGCGCGGCGGACGCCCAGCACATGGCGGGCGAATTCGTGAACCGATTCCTGCGCGAGCGGCGGCCGTACGCGGGGCTCGCCCTCTCGACCGACACGTCCGTCCTCACGGCCGTCGCCAACGACTACCGCTTCGAGGACGTCTTCGCCAAGCAGGTCCGGGCGCTGGGGCGGCGGGGCGACGTGCTCGTGGCGTTCTCCACCAGCGGCCGCGCGCGCAACGTGCTGCGGGCGGTCGACGCCGCCCGGTCCGCGGGACTGCTCACGGTGGGCATCACCGGCGGCGCCGGCGGGCCGCTTGCGCGGCGGGTGGAGCGGTGCCTCCGCGTGTCGGCGAGCCGCTCGACGCCGCGCATCCAGGAGGGGCACCTCCTGATCCTCCACGCGCTGTGCGAACGCATCGAGGAGATCGCCGGATGAGCCTCGCGCCCGCCCCCGTCCCCCGTCTGGTCGTGGTCGGTTCCGTCGGCCTCGACACCATCCGCACCCCGTGGGAGCGCCGCTCGAACGTGCTCGGGGGGTCGGCCAGTTACGCCTGCGCGGCGGCGTCGTTCTTCGCCCGCGCGGGCATGGTCGGCGTCGTCGGCGCGGATTTCCCCGCCCCGGCGCGCGCCCTGTTCCGCCGCCGGGGCATCGACCTCGCCGGCCTGCAGACCGTCAAGGGCCGGACGTTCCGCTGGTCGGGCGTCTACGAGCGCAACATGGACGTGCGGCGCACGCTGCGGACGGACCTGAACGTCTTCGCCGACTTCTCGCCCGAGCTGCCCGAGGCGTATCGCCGGGCGCCGTTCCTGTTCCTCGCGAACATCGCGCCCGCGCTGCAGTTGCACGTCCTCGACCAGATGCGCGCGCCGCGGTTCGTCGTCGCCGACACCATGGACCTGTGGATCCGGACCGCGGCCGCCGACCTCGGGCGCGTGATCGGCCGCGTCGACCTGCTGACCGTCAACGAGTCGGAGGCGCGGCACCTGACCGGCGCGCACAGCCTCCTGGCCGCCGCGCGCGAGCTGCTGCGGCGGGGCCCCTCGCACGTCCTGGTGAAGAAGGGCGAGAACGGCAGCCTCCTCCTCTCGCGCGACCGGATCTTCCTCCTGCCCGCCTTCCCGCTCGAGGCGGTGCGCGATCCGACCGGGGCGGGCGACACGTTCGCCGGCGGCTTCATGGGCCGGCTGGCGCGCGACGGCCGGACCGACGAACGGGCGCTGCGGCGGGCGATGCTGTATGGCAGCGTCGTGGCCTCGTTCGGCGTGGAGGCGTTCGGCCTGGACTGCCTGCGGCGCCTGACGCCCGCGCGCATCGAGGAGCGCGCCGCGCGCTTCCGGCGGATGCTGCCGTCATGAGCCGGCGCCGGCGCCTTCTCGCGCGGGTCCTGGCGGCGGCGCTGCTGTGGCCGGCCGGGATGGGGCCCGCCGCCGACGCGCCGGGCGTCGAAGCGTCGGTCGTCCGCATCGTGAACCATTACCACCGGCCCGACTGGTACACGCCGTGGAGCACGGGCTTCACGGGGCAGGGCACCGGGAGCGGCTTCGTGATCGCGGGCCGCAAGATCCTCACCAACGCCCACGTCGTGAGCGACGCCCGCCTGTTGCTCGTCCACCTCCACGGCGACCCGACGCCGCGGCCGGCGCGGGTCGAGGCCATCGGCCACGACTGCGACCTCGCCCTGCTCGCGCTCGAGGACCCCGCGCCGCTGGAGGCCGTCCCGCCCCTGCCGATCGGCGGGCTGCCGTCGATCCGCTCGGAGGTCGTCACCTACGGCTACGCCGCCGGCGGGCACGTCGTTTCGTTCACGGCCGGCGTGGTCTCGCGCATCGAGAGCCAGTCCTACGCGCACAGCGGCATCGACGAGCACCTCGCCGGCCAGACCGACGCCGCGATCAACCCGGGCAACAGCGGGGGCCCGGTGCTGCAGGAAGGCCGGGTCGTCGGCGTGGCGTTCCAGGCGAACCGGAGGATGGAGAACATGGGTTTCTTCATCCCCGCGCCGGTCGTGCGCCACTTCCTCGAGGACCTGGAGGACGGCGTCTACGCGGGATTCCCCGACCTGGGCCTCGTCGCCGCGGGCATGGAGAACCCGGCGCTGCGCCGCTACGCCGGCCTCGAGGCGGGCGAGAGCGGCGTGCGCGTGGAGCGGGTCTTCCGCGGAAGCGACGGCGAGCCGGCGCTCCGCGAGGGCGACGTGATCCTCGCCGTCGAGGGGCGGCCGGTCGCAAACGACGGCACGATCGAGTGGAACGGCCTGCGGGTCGGCTACGCGGTCGCCGTCGACCTGCTTCAGGCGGGCCAGTGCGCCGCGCTCCGGCTCGTCCGCGACGGCCGCCGCCTCGACGTGCGCGTGCCGCTGACCGCGCGGCGCGTCGGCGCCGGCCTGCGGAACGTCTACGACCGCCGGCCGCAGTACTACGTCCATGCCGGCCTCGTGTTCGTGCCGCTGAACCGCGAGACCCTGCGCGTCTGCGCCGAGCGGGGCGGCCGGATGGCGGATGCGCTCCTCTGGCACGAGACGTTCTTCCGCCCGCTGGAGGAGGACGGGGTCTTCGACGAACCCCGCGTGCTCCTCATCCGGCGGCTGGACCACCAGTCCAACGCGGAGGCCGCGCCGTTCCTCTACGGCATCGTGGGCGCCGTCAATGGCCGGCCCGTCCGCACGCTGGAGGACGCGATCGCCGCCTTCGAGACGCCCGGCGGCGACCAGCACGTCGTCGAAGCGGCGCAGCTCAAGCTCGTGACCGTCCTCGACCGCCGCGAAGCCGACGCGGCGCATCCGGAGATCCTGCGCCAGTACGGCGTGGCGAAGGACCGGCGGCTGTGAAGGCGCCCCGCGTCCTCCTGGCCGCGCTCGCGCTGGCCGCCGCCGGCGCGCGGGCCAACCCCGGCCACCCGCTGGAGCGGCGGATCGTCTCGGTCCGCGTCACGTACCAGTCGTGGAACGAATACCGACCCTGGGCGAAGAACCAGCCCGGCACGCGCGCGTGTTCCGGCCTCGTCGTCGCCGGCCCCCGCATCCTGATTCCGTGGCAACTGGTGGAGGACGCCACGCTCGTCCAGGTGCTCAAGTACGACCGCCCTCCGCGCGTCCCGGCGCGCGTCGCGCACGCGGACCCGCAGGCCGACCTCGCCCTCCTCGCGGTTGACGAGCCGGGCTTCTTCGACGACCTCGCGCCGGCGCCGGTCGCCGCCGAGGCGCGCCTCGGCCCGGCCCTGTCGGCCGGCTGGCGCGATGGCCAGCTCGTGACCGCCGCCTGCCGCTTCTCGCGAAGCGTGGCCGACGAGAGCCGCGTCCCGCACCTCTACGGCGTGGCCCTGCGCTTCGTCACCGACCTCAAGGGCGGGGGATGGGGCGAGCCGCTCTTCTCCGGCGACGAGATGATCGGCCTCGCGCAGTACCAGGACGAGGACACGCTGACGGTCATCCCCGCCGAGTCGGTGCGCGCCTTCCTCGACGCCGTCGATTCCGGCCGGCCGTACCCGGGCCGCGCCTTCTTCGGCGGCCACGAGCAGTACAACCGCAACGCCGCCCAGCTCGCGTGGCTCGGCATGCCGGGCCCGCCGCGCGGCGTGATGCTGCGCTACGCCGTCCCGGGCGGCTCGTTCGACGGCGTGCTGCGCGAGCGGGACGTGCTGCTCGAGATCGACGGCCGGCCCGTCGGTTGCGAAGGCGACATCCTCCACCCGCGCTACGGCCGGCTGAGCTTCGACGTGCTGGCCTCGGGCCGGCTCGCGGAGGGGACGATGCCCGCCCGCGTCTTCCGCGACGGCCGCGAGCAGCCGCTCGACATTCCGCTGCGGCATCTCCCCGCCGGGGCGGCGCCCGTTCCCGACCGGCGCGTGGACGCGCCGCCGCCGTATCTCGTCGCCGGCGGCTTCGTCTTCCGCGAGCTGGACGCGGAGTACCTGCGGGCCTGGGGCGACGAGTGGCGCGACCGCGCGCCCCGCCGGCTCCGGATCCACCTCGAGATGTCCGGCATGGGCCTGCCCGCCGGGCGCCGGCGGTTCATCGTCCTCAGCCACGTCCTGCCCGACGCCTTCAACGTGGGCTACCACGACCTCGACAACCTCGTCGTCGACGACGTCAACGGCCGGCGGATCGAGTCCATCCGCGATCTCGACCGCGCCTTCGCCGCGCCCGCCGGCGAGTACCACGTCGTCCGCTTCGTGCCCAACTCCGAGCGCCGCACCGTGGTCCTCGACGCCGCCGCCCTCGACGCGGCGACGGCCGGCATCATGGAGGCCTACCAGATCCCCGCGCGCGCCCGCTTCCGCGACGACCCGCCGTGAAGGGCGCATCGGCGATTCGCTATACCGCGCAGGTGCCACGGGCCATACGGCCGCGAGATGGCCCCCGGCCCGGTCGGAGACCTCGCCCCACCGATGGCTGCCGGGCGACCGGCAGGGCGAGCTCTCCGAGCGAACCGGCGTGCACCGCCCATGTCGCGCACGAACCGACCTCGACGGCAACAACTCGCCGATGCGCCCCGCCGTGAACGCCCCCTTCCTTCCCGCTCGCTTTCGGAGCGGAGGATCGCTAACAATCGCCGCTTCGACGCCCGGCGCCCGTCTCCGGCGGACGGCCGGCGCGAGGGAGAACGACGCATGAACCGGCGGATGGACCTGAACGGGACGTGGAAACTGCGATGCTTCGACGGCCAGCGCGGCGAACGCGCGAACCGGCTCGGACGGCCCGACGCCGACCTCGGCCGCGCGATCGACATGCCCGTGCCCGGCGAGATCCACGAGCGGCTCATGGAACTGGGCGTGCTGGGCGACATCAACCGCGGCCTCGAACACTTCCGGGCGCGCTGGGTCGAGGAGATGCTGTGGACCTATCGCCGCACGTTCCGCCCGCCCCGGCGCGCGCCGGGCGAGCGGGCCTGGCTCGTGTTCGACCGTCTCGACCTCGGCGCCACGATCTTCCTGAACGGCGTGGAGATCGGCCGCCACGCGAACGCGTTCTACCCCTGCCGGATCGACGTCACCGACCGCCTGGCCGCGGGCGAGAACGTCCTGGCCGTGGAGATCGACAGCGGCGTGCTCCACGCCCGGTTCCGGTCCGCCGAGGGATACCAGTCGCACCTTGACAGCGAACTGACGCGCCGGGTCTGGCTGCGCAAGCCGCAGTCGAACCACGGATGGGACTGGTCGCCGCGCCTGCTGACCGTGGGCATCGCGGGCGACGTCTATCTCGAAACCGCGCGCGGCGCGCGATGGGACCGCCTCGTCGCGCGGGCGGAGGTGTCGGACGATCTCGCGAGCGGCCGCGTGACGGCGCGCGTGTTCGCCGAGGGGCTGGGCCCGAAGGCCGTGCGCGGCACGCTGACGGTGACCGTCGTCGAGGCGCGGCGGACCGTGCGCGTGCCCGTCGAGATCCGGCCCGGCCTGAATCCGGTCGAGGCGGTCGTCGAGGTCCCGGCGCCGAGGCTCTGGTGGCCGGTGGGGCATGGCGCGCCGGACCGCTACACCGTCAGGGCCGCGCTGACCGCCGGCGGACGCGTCGTCGGGACCGAGGCGCGCCGCGTCGGCTTCCGCCGCGTGCGCGTGAACCAGGACCCACACCCCGAGGGCGGGCGGTACTTCGTCATCGAGATCAACAACAAGCCGATCTTCTGCAAGGGCGGCAACTTCGTGCCGGCGGACCTGCTCTACGCGCGCGTGGACCGCGCGCGGTACGCGACGCTCGTGGACCGTGCGCTCGAGGCGAACGCGAACCTCCTGCGCGTGTGGGGCGGCGGGCTCTACGAGAGCGATCACCTCTATGACCTCTGCGACGAGCGCGGCATCCTGCTCTGGCAGGAGTTCGTCTTCGCGTGCGCGAAGTACCCGACGACCGACCCCGAGTTCCTGGCCGACGTCAAGCGCGAGGCCACGCACCAGGTCCGCCGGCTGGCGCACCACCCGAGCCTGATTGTCTGGTGCGGGAACAACGAGATGGAGGAGGGGAACTTCCACTGGGGCTACGAGAAGGGCGTGGCGCATCCCGACTACGCGCTCTTCCACATGGTCCTCCCCGTGATCCTGCGGCAGGAGGACCCGGGCCGGTACTACCAGCCCAGCTCGCCGTATTCGCCCGACCATCTGTCGCCCAATCAGCACAACGCGGGCGATCAGCATCCGTGGGGCATCGGCTTCGGAAACACGGATTTCCGCGGCTACCGCGACATGATCTGCCGCTTCCCGAACGAG
>Ga0233425_10002052_pt1 | contig 41557 bp, 42 predicted proteins | sample Watercolumn_Towu_2_FD_181712 | JGI IMG/M metagenome (GOLD analysis project Ga0233425, IMG submission 181712) | Freshwater microbial communities from Lake Towuti, South Sulawesi, Indonesia - Watercolumn_Towuti2014_140_MG | ecosystem: Environmental > Aquatic > Freshwater > Lake | place...
AGATACGCACCTGATAGCACGATATTGTAAACCCCGCAAGGCCGCGGAGCACCGAAAGGCGACCGAGGACAGGACCCATAAATTTACGGGTCTTTAGAGTAGAAGTTATTGACTGTTAACATGGGAGTATTTTATGGCAAAAGGATCGCGCAGCGCCGCGTTCAAGCGCAAGACGACGGAGACGGATATAGGCGGGAAGATAACCCTGGACGGAAGCGGTAAGTCCGATATATCGACAGGGATCGGGTTCCTGGACCACATGCTGACCCTCTTCGCATTCCACGGACTATTCGACCTCACGCTGAAAGCAAAGGGCGACCTGAAAGTCGATATGCACCACACCAACGAAGACGTCGCCATATGCCTGGGCAAGGCTTTCAGGCAGGCGCTCGGAGATTGCAAGGGGATAAGGCGCTACGGATCCAAAGAGGTCCCTATGGATACGGCCGCGGCCAAGGTCATGATAGATATAGGCGGCCGTTACGCTTTTGTCTGGCGGATGCCGAGTTACAGCGAGACTCTGCCGGGGGCCGAAAGCTACTCGATAGAAGACGGCAAGGATTTTGTAGATACGTTCGCCAAGAACGCGGCGATAAACCTGCATGTCGATATATATTCGGGCCAGGATGTCCATCATGTAATGGAGGCCGTTTTCAAGGCGTTTGGCATTGCGCTTGACGAGGCCACGCAGATAGACGCCAGGCGCAAGGGCGTGCCTTCGACGAAGGGAACTATCGATTAAATATCAGACCATAGCTGTTATAGATTACGGGATGGGCAACCTCCGCAGCGTCCAGAAAGCGCTTGAGGAGGTTGGCGCGAAGACCAAAGTGACGGCGGATCCGGCCGATCTGAAGAAGTGCGCCAAGGTTGTGTTTCCGGGCGTCGGGTCTTTCGGCGACGCCATGAAGGAGCTGGACCGGCTGGGCCTTGCGGACGCCATCAGGGACTCGGTGGCCGGAGGAAAGCCGTTCCTCGGGCTCTGTCTCGGGCTTCAGCTTTTATTCGAGACCAGCGAAGAGTCGAAGGGCGTAAGAGGGCTTTCCATATTGAAGGGCGAGGTCAGGCGGTTCAGGTTCCCCAGGGGCGGGCTTAAGGTCCCGCACATGGGATGGAACGACATCAAGAGATCGCCGGGCCGCAAAGTCGGCCGGGCGGACATATTGAGCGGCGTCCCGGACGGCTCGTATATGTATTTCGTCCATTCATATTACGTCAAGCCGGAGGACAAAAAGGCGGCCCTGACGGTTACAGGCTATGGCATAGATTTCGTATCGGGGGTATCCGCGGGCAATGTACACGCATTTCAATTCCACCCGGAGAAGAGCCAGGCCGTAGGTCTCAGGATATTGAAGAATTTTGTGGATCTGAAATGAAGATCATACCCGCTATAGACATACGAGGCGGTAAAGTGGTCAGGCTGAGCCAGGGGAAATTCTCCGCCCAGACCGTATATCCCGGCTCTCCTGTCGACATGGCGAAAAAATGGGAGTCGGCCGGCGCCGTGATGATACATATAGTCGATCTTGACGGTGCCGCCGAGGGCCGGCCCGTAAATCTGGATATCGTGAAGAAGATAGCGTCCTCCGTGAAGTCCGAAATAGAGCTGGGCGGCGGCGTAAGAGACGCGGAGTCGGTGCGGAAGGCCGTGGCGGCCGGCGCGTCAAAGGTCGTTCTCGGGACACGGGCCCTGGACGCCGGATTTATCTCGGATATGGTCAAGGAGTTCGGCGAAGTTATAGTAGCTGGTATAGACGCGTGCGACGGTTTCGTCCGCACAAAAGGATGGACGGCCGGTACCGATTCAAAGGCCGTTGATCTTGCCAGGCAGGTCGAATCATCCGGAGTCAGGACCGTAAACTATACGGATATATCAAAAGACGGGATGCTCGGCGGGCCGAACATCGACAGCGTCGGCGAACTTTTATCCGCCACCAGGATGGATATAGTGCTCGCCGGAGGCGTGTCCTGCATAGACGACATCAAAAGGCTTAAATCGATCCCGGGGCGCGGCCTGAAGGGCGTAATTGTCGGCAAGGCCCTTTACGAAGGGCGGCTCGACCTCGCGGAAGCCATAAAGGTGTGCAGGTAAAGATGCTGACAAAGCGCATAATACCATGCCTCGACATAAAAGACGGCCGCGTCGTAAAGGGCGTAAATTTTATAAACCTTAAGGACGCCGGGGACGCCGTGGAGAACGCAAAATATTACGACAAAGAAGGCGCCGACGAGCTTGTCTTCCTGGACATAACTGCAAGCCATGAAAAGCGCGGCACTACCGTCGAGCTTGTAAAAAAAGTCGCCGATACCGTATTTCTGCCGTTCACGGTAGGCGGAGGCATACGCACGATAGACGATATCCGCAGCCTGTTAAACGCCGGTTGTGACAAGGTGTCGATCAATACCGCAGCCATCAAGGACCCGGATTTTGTGAGGCGTTCATCCTCCAGGTTCGGAAGCCAGTGCATAGTGGTCGCCATAGACGCGAAATGCAGGGTTAAGACCCGCTCGAAACAGGCCTGGGAGGTATTCATAAACGGAGGCAGGACATCTACCGGCATAGACGCGGTCGCGTGGGCCAGGAAGATGGAGTCGTACGGCGCCGGAGAGATACTGCTGACGAGCATGGATTACGATGGGACAAAAGAAGGTTATGACATTGACCTGACCGCCGCCGTGAGCGGTTCGGTGAGGATACCGGTCATAGCTTCGGGCGGCGCCGGCAGCCTTGAGCATCTTTACGACGCGCTGACGGACGGCAAGGCGGACGCGGTGCTGGCGGCGTCGATATTTCATTACAGGGAGTACCGGGTGAAGGAGACTAAGGACTACCTTAAAAAACGGGGAGTGGCGATACGTGGCTAAAATAATCGAAATGATAAAGTTCAGCGACAAAGGGCTCGTCCCGGCCATCATACAGGACGAGAAGACCAAAGAGGTGCTGACGCTATGCTATATGAATAAGGACGCCCTCGAGAAGACTCTCGAGGAGGGGTTCGTCTACGTCTTTCGCCGCTCCAAGGGGAAGCTGATGAAGAAGGGCCACACCAGCGGATGCGTACAGGCGGTGAAGTCCCTGTGCCTGGACTGCGAAGGCAATTCGCTTCTATTCAAGGTCGACCAGAAGGTCGCCGGTTGCCACGAGGGTTTCTTCACCTGTTATTTCCGCCAGGTGGACAAGGACGGGAACGTCAAGATACTGGGCGAGCGCGTCTTCGACCCAAATAAGGTATACACAAAGTAAGGAAGATCAGATGTCATATTTTCCGGACAAAAGAGAGTTCTTAAGGCTTTCGAAGCGCGCCAATCTCATACCCGTATACAGGGAGATACTGGCCGATCTCGACACGCCCATATCCGCGTTCACAAAGATAGATACCGGCGACCACTCGTTCCTGCTGGAATCGGTAGAGGGCGGCGAGCGGCTCGCGAGATATTCGTTCCTGGGCAGCCATCCCTCCACGATATTTTCCTCCAAAGGAAACACCGTCGAGATACGCAATGCCCGAGAGGTGCGCAGATATACCGCCAGGGACCCCATAGCGGAGATGAAAAAGCTGATGTCCGTTTACAGGCCCGTAGATGTCAAAGGCCTGCCACGTTTCTCGGGCGGGCTGGTCGGGTATATGGGGTATGGGATGGTACGTTTTATGGAGAAGTTGCCGGACAGTAATCCGGATGAGCTCAATGTCCCCGATTCGGTCTTTATGCTCACAGACACGCTGCTTATATTCGACCATGTCGATCACAAGATAAAGGTCGTCTCGAACGTACACGTAAAAGGCTCTCCGTCCAGGGCGTACGCGGAGGCCGTGCGCAAAATAGACGCGATAATAAAAAAGCTTAAATCGGCCCGGCCTTCGTCGGGGTCAATTTTCGCGCCCCACGCGAAACGTCCGGGGTCCGTAAGGCTCGCGTCAAACGTGACGCAGGCCGAATTTGAGGATATGGTCCGCTCGGCAAAATCGTATATAAAGAAAGGCGACATAATCCAGGTCGTACTGTCCCAAAGGTTCAAGGCGCGGGTGGGCTCGCATCCCCTGCAGATATACAGGGCGCTGCGCTCGGTAAATCCATCCCCTTACATGTACTATCTTAAGATGGGCGATTTCAGCCTGGTCGGCTCTTCCCCCGAGATAATGGTCAGGTGCGAGGAAGGCGCCGTCGAGGTGCGCCCTATAGCCGGGACGCGCCGCCGCGGAGCCTCGGATAAGGAAGACCGGAGGCTTATAAAAGACCTTCTTGCCGATCCGAAGGAACGGGCCGAACATATAATGCTCGTGGACCTCGGCCGCAACGATATCGGAAGGGTCTGCGATTACAATACCGTTAAGGTGTCGGATCTCATGACCATAGAGAAGTATTCCCACGTCATGCATATCGTTACCGATGTCAGGGGCCGGCTCAAAAAGGGCAAAGACGTATTCGACGTCATAAGGGCCGCGTTCCCCGCGGGGACCGTCACCGGAGCCCCAAAGGTCCGGGCCATGGAGATAATAGATTCGCTCGAAGGCCTGCGGCGCGGAACTTACGCCGGCTGCGTCGGATATTTCAGTTTTTCCGGAAATCTGGATTGCTGCATCACTATACGCACCATACTTGTGAAGGACAGGGTCGCCTACATTCAGGCGGGGGCCGGCCTTGTGGCGGATTCGGTGCCGGCCAGGGAGTACCGCGAGACCGTGAATAAGGCCGGGGCGCTTGTGAAGGCGATCGAGATGGCCGAAGGGGGCCTGGAATGATACTCGTAATAGATAATTACGATTCGTTTACCTACAACCTGGTCCAGTATCTGGGTGAGCTCGGTGCCAGGATGGAGATATACCGCAACGACGCCGTAACGATAGGCCGCATAAAGAAGATGGGACCTTCAAAGATACTCATATCGCCCGGTCCGGGCAAGCCGAAAGACGCCGGTATATCTGAGGAGGTCATATCGGTATTCGGCAAGACGACGCCGATACTCGGGGTCTGCCTGGGGCACCAGGCTATCGGGGAGGTCTTTGGCGGAAAGATAGTCGGCGCGAAGTCGCTTATGCACGGCAAGACCTCCAGGATATATCACAACGGAAAGGGCCTGTTCAGGGGCATCAGGAGCCCGTTCGAGGCGACGAGATACCATTCTTTGATAGTGGAGAGGAAGAGCTTCCCTAAACCGCTCGAGATCACGGCCGAGACCAAAGACGGTGAGATCATGGCTCTCGCGCACAGGCGTTATCCTGTCTACGGCGTGCAATTCCATCCGGAATCTATATTGACCGTGGACGGTAAGAAGCTGCTTTTGAACTTTTTGGAACTTTAATAGGACGGCCCATAGATGATAAAGGAAGCGATAGAGAAAGCCGTAAGGAAGATCGACCTGACCGAGCGGGAGACCATGGATGTCTTCGCCCAGATAATGACCGGCACGGCTACCGACGCCCAGATAGGCGCTTTTGTGACGGCCCTGCGCATGAAGGGCGAGACGATAGAGGAAATAACCGGCGCCGCAAAGGCGATGAGGGAAAAGTCGGTCCATATAAGCGCGCTCGGCCCGGCCGTGGATATCGACAGGGACGATATCAACATAGACGAAGAGACGGTGCTGGACACCTGCGGCACCGGCGGAAGCGGGACCAATACGTTCAATATATCCACTACGGTGGCGTTTGTGGTGGCGGGCTGCGGCCTGAAAGTGGCCAAGCACGGCAACCGTGGTTCGTCCAGCGGCTGCGGTTCCGCCGACGTCCTGGAAGAACTCGGCGTCAGGCTAGATGTCACCCCGGACCTTGCCCAGAGATGCCTGCTGGAGATAGGCATAGGATTCCTGTATGCGCCGTTATTCCACGGCGCCATGAAGTACGCCGCGAATCCCAGGAAAGAGATAGGCATAAGGACGATATTCAATATACTCGGCCCCTTGTCCAATCCCGCCAACGCGACGAGCCAGGTCCTGGGCGTATACGACGCGGCCCTCACGGAAACCGTGGCGCATGTTCTCAGGAATCTCGGGTCTAAACGGGCCTTCGTCGTACACGGCATGGATAATCTGGACGAGATAACCGTCACCGGCAGGACGCGCGTCACGGAGCTCAAGAACGGAAGGATACGCACCTACTTTGTCACGCCAGAAAAGTTCGGGGTTCGCAGGGCCGAGCCGGGAGACATAGAGGGTGGCGACGCCAAAGAAAACGCAGCGATAGTGCTCTCGGTCCTTAAGGGCGAGCGAGGTCCGCGCCGGGACGTGGTGCTGATGAACGCCGCCGCGGCTCTGGTGGCGGGATTCGCGGCAAAGGACCTGAAGGCCGGCATGACGCTGGCCGCCGGATCGATAGATTCCGGCAGGGCCCTGGATAAACTTATGAAGCTCATCGAGATAACCAACGGATGATACTTTCGAGGATAATAGAGGACAAGCGGCGCGTGGTGGAAGAGGCGAAGCGCCTCAAGCCCCAGGCGGATCTGGTGAAAGAGCTCAGGAACGTCTCCGTGAGCGGTTCTTTCAAAAAGTACATATCGCGCCCACACCATGTAAATTTGATAGCGGAGATAAAGAAGGCCTCGCCGTCGAGGGGCATCATAAGGGGGGATTTCAATCCGTCCAGGATCGCGATGACGTATCAGGCCAACGGAGCCTCGGCGATATCGGTGCTTACCGATGAGCGCTTCTTTGAGGGAAAGCTGGAATATGTCAGGACGGTAAAAGAGCACGTGTCTCTGCCAGTTCTGCGTAAAGATTTTATTATAGACGAATACCAGATATACGAATCCGTCGCCGCGGGGGCCGACGCGATACTGCTTATAGCGGAACTCATGTCAACGGGCGAGCTGACCGCGTTTTACAATCTGGCGTCGTCGCTCGGCCTTGACTGCCTCGTAGAGGTTCACAGCGAAGAGGACGTCGAGAAGGCCCTGGCTTCCGGCGCGGGCATAATAGGAATAAACAACAGGGATCTCCACACGTTTAAAGTGGATCTCGGGGTTACGCAGAAGCTGCTCAGGATGCTGCCGGCCGGCAAGATCAAGGTTTCGGAGAGCGGCATAAAGACCTATGAGGATGTGATGTTCCTGAAGTCGATGGGGATAAACGCCGTCCTGATAGGCGAGGCCTTTATGGAAGCTTCCGACATAGCGGCCAAGATGCGTGAGATAATGAGATATTGACATGATGATAAAGATATGCGGGATAACGAACAAGGCCGACGCCGTGAGCGCGGCATCCCTTGGCGTGGATATGCTCGGATTCGTATTTTACAACGGATCGAAACGGAATGTCGGTCCCGCGGCGGTCCGTGACATAATAAACGAACTTCCGCCTTACATAGCAAAGGTGGGCGTATTTGTCGACGAAAAGGCGGAAACGGTCCGGTCGATCGCCGAAGACGCGGGACTTGACGTTCTGCAATTCCACGGCGGCGAATCGCCGGAATTCTGCGCGCAGTTCAAAGAAGATTACAAGGTGATCAAGGCGTTCAGGCTGAAGACAAAGCATGACCTTGTCCCGATAAACGGATACGATGTCAATTATTATCTGTTCGATACTTATAAGCCGGACGCGATAGGCGGCACGGGAGAGGTGTTCAACTGGAAGCTGCTGAAGGATTTCGAGCTTCTCAGGCCTGCGATACTTTCGGGCGGGCTAAACCCATCCAACGTCGCCGCGGCCATCGAAGAGGTCCTCCCGTACGGAGTGGATGTTTCGAGCGGCGTAGAGATACGGCCCGGCAAAAAGGACGACGGCGCCATGAAGAGGTTTGTCGAGGAAGTGAGGAAGACGCGATGAAGATGCCGGACAATCACGGGTATTTCGGTCCTTTCGGCGGAAAGTACGTGCCGGAGACTCTTATGGCGGCGCTGGGGTCGCTTGAGGACGAGTACAGGAGGGCTTCCTCCGACAGGTCTTTCAGGAAGCGGTTTGAATTCTACCTGAGGGAATACGCCGGCAGGCCCACGCCTTTATATTTCGCAAAAAGGCTGACCGAGGCGTGCGGGGGCGCAAAGATATATCTTAAGCGGGAGGACCTTCTGCACACCGGCGCTCACAAGATAAATAATACGCTCGGACAGGCGCTTCTGGCCATACGCATGAAGAAGAGGCGCATCATAGCCGAGACCGGCGCCGGCCAGCACGGCGTGGCCACCGCCACCGTGGCCGCGCTTTTCGGCCTGGATTGCGAGGTATTTATGGGCGACGAAGACATTAAGCGCCAGTCCGTGAATGTATTCAAGATGAGATTGCTCGGCGCCAAAGTGGCGGCCGTCCATAGCGGATCGAAGACGTTGAAAGACGCGATGAACGAAGCGATGCGCAACTGGGTGACGAATGTCCGCACCACCTATTATGTCATAGGTTCTGTGGCCGGGCCGCATCCCTACCCGGCTATGGTAAGGGATTTCCAGTCTGTCATAGGCAGGGAGGCCCGCGCGCAGTCCGGCCGCAAGACCGGAAAATTGCCGGATTATGTAGTGGCTTGCGTCGGCGGCGGCAGTAACGCGATGGGCATATTTCACGCCTTCCTGAGGGATAATGTTAAGCTCATAGGAGTGGAAGCCGCAGGCCTCGGCCTCGGGACTTCCCATCACGCAGCCACGCTCTGCAATGGTTCTGTCGGTGTGCTGCACGGCTCGAAAAGCTACATCCTTCAGGACGGAGACGGCCAGATAGTGACGGCCCATTCGATATCCGCCGGCCTCGACTACCCGGGCGTAGGGCCGGAACATTCTTATCTTAAGGACTCCGGAAGGGTCGCCTACGTTGCCGTTACGGATAAGGAGGCGCTCTCGGCATTCAAGATGCTTACCGAGATAGAGGGCATAATTCCGGCGCTCGAGTCCTCTCACGCGCTCGCGCATGCCGTGAAGCTGGCCAGGCGCCTGCCGCGCTCTAAGACGATGCTGGTATGTCTCTCTGGCCGGGGAGATAAGGACATCGATATAGTAAGGGGAGCTATTTGATGGGCCCCGCATTTTCTGCGCGGGTGCGGGAGAAACAGGAAGAAGGTGCGTGATGGACATAAAACCCAATCTGCAGTTTTCCGTGTTGTGCGACGACGTCAGGCGGGAGGAGAACGGCAAGTTCATGCTGATCGGCCTTTTCGAAGCTATAAACGCCAAACAGTTTCCGGCTACGCACGCGTCTCTATTCGTGGTGAACAGGTGGTGCAAGGGGGAAGGCTCTTTCAGGCAGAATATACGTATAGCCAATTCCAAAGACGCCTCGCCGGTTTTTACGACAGGCGACCAGCCCTTCGATCTTGAGAGCATAGACGCCCATCACACTCTGGTATCGAAGATCAACAACCTGATATTTCCGGCTGCCGGGAAGTATTGGGTTGAAGTGCTTCTCGACGGAGAATTGGTCCTGAATTATCCCATAATGTTAAAATCCCAGACCGGAGTCCAAGGTGAACAGAATAGACCGAACATTTAAAAGGCTTAAGGCCCAGCGCAGGAAGGCGTTCATCGCCTACATAACCGCAGGCGATCCGGATCTCGCAACCACTCTAACGCTCGTGAGGGAGATGCCGGATTCCGGAGTGGACATAATAGAGCTCGGGGTGCCGTTTTCGGATCCGATAGCGGACGGCCCGACGATACAGGCGGCCTCGCAGCGGGCCCTCGCAAAAGGGGCGACCGTAAAGAAGATACTCGGCGTCGTAAAGAGCGCCAGGCTGAAAACAGATATACCTATCGTTCTCATGACGTATTATAATCCGGTGCTGAGATACGGACTGAAGGAGTTCTTCTCATCCTGCCGAAAGTGCGGCGTGGACGGCGTGATAGTGCCGGACCTGCCGTATGAGGAGTCGGCGGACCTGGTAGCGGCGGCCAGGGAGGAGGCGGTGGCGACAATATTCCTCGCGGCCCCTACCTCGACTCCGGAGCGGATAAAAAAGATAGTCTCAAAATCCAGGGGCTTCGTATACTACGTATCCCTCACCGGGGTGACGGGCGCGAGGAGGGCGTTGCCGCCCGACATAGGCGCCGGTATAAGGCGTATAAGGTCGGTCGCTGACAAGCCCGTGGCCGTCGGGTTCGGAGTATCGAGCCCGGAGCAGGCCAGGGCGCTGGCAAGAGTGGCCGACGGTGTCATAGTGGGCAGCGCCATCGTTAAAATTATAAGCGATCGCAGGAACGCGGTCGCGCGCGTTTCGAAATTTGCGGGAAAACTGGCAAAGGCCATACACAGTGTCCAATCGTAATGCGGATCCCGGTCTTTTCGCCGTCGTGCTAGTCGGCGGCAAGGGCAAGCGCCTGCGGCCGCTCTCAACGGACGAAAGGCCCAAGGCGTTCCTGTCCGTCACAAGAAGCGGTAAGAGCATGTTTGCCGATACCGTGCGCCGTATCAATGGGCTGATACCGGCCTCGCGGATAATAGTGGTGGCCAACAGGGCGCATAAAAGGCTTGTGACCCGCGATCTCCCATGGCTGAAAGGCCGCAACCTGATCCTGGAGCCGGTTTCAAGAAACACGGCCCCGGCAGTCGGGCTTGCCGCCCGCGCCATAGAGGCCAGGCATAGCGGGGCGATAATGGCCGTCCTGCCGACCGACCATTATGTGCGGGACGAAGGCAAGTACGCCGTCTGCCTGAAGACTGCCGTAGATTTTTTGAAGTCGCATAAAGATTGTGTAGTGGTATTCGGCATAAAGCCCACCTATCCGTCTACGGAATACGGTTATATAAAATTGGCCGGGGGGCGATATAAGTCCGGGAAGCGAAAAGTTTCGAAGGCCGAGAAGTTTGTTGAAAAACCGGCGCTGGGCAAGGCCGTTAAATACCTGAAGAGCGGATCGTATCTGTGGAACTCCGGGACGTTCCTGTTCGCCTCCGATACGCTGCTAAGACTTATGAAGAAGCTGGCGCCCGGTATATACAGGAATCTTAAACGCGGCGCGGTATCGGCGAAAGTTTATTCAGATATGCCGGATATATCGCTCGATTACGCGGTGATGGAAAAGGCCGGAAATATATATTGTGTCCGCGGCGATTACGGATGGAGCGATGTGGGCAGTTTCGAAGCCCTTAAAAGGGTCCTTAGGGCCCAGGGGCGGAAGTTCGCCGAAGAGAACGGGAAGATAACCGAGATATATTGATCCCGGACCTTTTATCCTCCTTCGCAGAAAACCCCGGGCTTTTAAGCCCGGGGATGATGGTTCGACAATAGCTCACCATCATGCTGAGCCTTGTCGAAGCATGAATGCGCCGGCTGCAGCATTATGTGGCCAACGGGTTTTCTGCTTCGGAGGATTTCGCCATCCTTCGACTTCGCTCAGGATGGCGTCCTGAGCTTTTGTCGAAGGACGCCAAAAGGCGAATGGAAACTCCGGGCTTTAGCCCGGAGAGCTTCATGTGCGGTGTCGGTTCAGGAAGAGGGTACGGGGTTGAGGATATTGGCGCTGGATTTCGGAACAAAACGTATCGGGGTCGCGGTTAGCGACGAGCTCCTGATCACCGCCCAGGGCCTGGAGACCATAGAACGCCTGGACCCGCGGCGGGACCTCGAGGCCATAAAGAAGGTCATAGCCGATAACGGCGTAACGGAGGTCGTCGTAGGGCTTCCCATTAACATGAACGGCACGCATAGCGAAAAGACCAGGGAAGTGATCGCTTTCGTTGACGGCCTCACGAAGTCCATACAGGTTCCGGTGAAGATGCAGGATGAGCGCCTTACGACCGTCCAGGCGGAGCGGGCGCTCCTCGAGGGCGATATGAGTCGCGTGAAGCGCAAAGGTTTGAGGGACATGCTCGCGGCGCAGTTTATTTTACAGGCATACCTGGCGGCAAAGAAGAGAGAGGATACCGATGCGCGCGATCAAAACGCTTGATAACGGACTTAAGGTAATGGCCGATCCGATGTCCCACATGGAATCGGTAGCTATAGGCATGTGGATAAGGGCCGGCGGCAGGTACGAAAATAAGGCCATAAGCGGGATAAGCCATCTCCTGGAGCACCTGCTTTTTAAGGGCACCGTCACCCGCGACATGAAGACGATAAAGCAGGAGATAGAGGGGCGCGGAGGCAGTTTCAACGGATTTACATCCGAGGAGCACACCTGCTACCTGGTCAAGCTGCTGTCCAAGGACGCCGAGCTGGGCGTGGACATATTGAGCGACATGGTGCTGAATCCCAAGCTTGACCGGGCCGAAATAGAGAAAGAGAAGAACGTAATAATCGAAGAGATAAATATGTACAAGGATATCCCGAGCCATTATGTCCATGAGCTGCTGGCGGAGATGATGTGGCCGGGCCAGCCTCTGGGCATGCCGCTCGCCGGCACTGTAGAGTCCGTGAAGTCCATAACCCGCGACCTGATCGTCGCCTATAAAGAGGCTTATTATAATCCGGGAAACATGCTGCTCATCGGCGCCGGCCACACGGATCCGGACGCGCTTGTCGCGCAGGCCGGTAAATACCTGTCGAAAGACGCCGGCAGGAAAGGCCCCGAATATAAGAAGGCCGTTACGGACCAGGATGCTCCCAGGCTTTGCCTCCATACGAAAGATACCGAGCAGATCCATATGGCCCTCGGAATCCACGCCACCGACCGTTTTCACCCGGAAAGGCATGTGCTCAGCATATTGAACATAATACTCGGCGCGAATATGTCGTCCAGGCTTTTCCATATAGTCCGCGACGAGATGGCCTTATGCTACGAGATATCGTCGAGCATACGCCGCTACGAGGACTGCGGCGCGTTCGTTGTGGGCGCCGGTGTCGACCAGAAGAAACTTACCAGGGCCATCGAGGTTATTCTGAAAGAGATGGCCAGGACCGGCAGAGAGCCCGTCGGAAAAGAGGAGCTCGGCCGGGCCAAGGAATATTACAAAGGGCAGCTCCTGTTCGCGCTGGAAGACACCATGAGCAGGATGCTGTGGACAGGCGAGAAGGTGATATCGGGCGAAAAGGAGCTGGACCCGGCGGCAATACTGGCAAAGGTGGACGCGGTGACCTCGGAAGACGTGATGAGGGTAGCCGGCTCCATATTTAAGGACGCGAGCCTTAATCTTGCCTTGATAGGGCCGGTCAGGAAAGAGGCTGATATTAAGGATTCGCTCCATTTTTAGCGCAAACGTTCAGGGGAAGATATGGATAAAATATTGATCGCGCCCAGCATATTGTCGGCTGATTTTTCGAAGCTCGGGGAAGAGATAGAAGCCGTGGAGGCCGCCGGAGCGGATTGGATACACGTCGACGTTATGGACGGACATTTCGTCCCTAATATCACCATAGGTCCGGTGGTCGTTAAGTCTATAAGGCCGGTTACCAAATTGCCGTTGGACGTGCATCTTATGATACGAAACCCGGAGAAGTACGTAGAGAGCTTCGCGAAGGCCGGCAGCGACATCATCACATTCCATGCCGAAGTTGACGAAGACCCTAAGGAGATTATAAGGCTTATAAAATATTTTAAGCGTAAAGCCGGGGTCTCGATAAGGCCGAAGACGGACCTGAAGAAGATCGCGCCGATACTTCCCATGGTGGATATGGTGCTGGTGATGACCGTCGAGCCGGGATTCGCCGGGCAGGAATTCATGAGGGACTGCCTGCCGAAGATAACGGAGCTGAGGAAGGTATTCAGGAAAGAGATAGAGGTCGACGGCGGCCTGAACGCCTCGACCGCCTCGGAAGTCATAGAGGCCGGCGCCAATGTCATAGTGGCGGGATCGTCGGTATTCGGCGCAAAAGACTACGCGGACGCGATAAGGAAATTGAGGGGAGGGAGTTAAATGGGCGGTATAAAATTCGGCACGGACGGCTGGAGGGCGGTAATAAGCGACGACTTCACATTTGAGAACGTGAAGAAGGTCGCGCAGGCCGTAGCCGATTATGTAAAGAATGACTGCAGGGATCTGAAAGTCAAAGAAGACAAGACCGTCATAGGCTACGATACCAGGTTCCTTTCCGAAAAGTACGCCGAGATCGTGGCGTCCGTCTTCGCCGGGAACGGTATAAAGACCATACTGTCGGACAGGCCTACGCCGACGCCATCGGTAAGTTTTACGATAAAGGACAGGGCCCTGATAGGCGGGATCATGATAACGGCCAGCCATAACCCCGCGCGCTATAACGGTATAAAGTACAAGGCGTACTACGGCGGATCCGCCACTGCCGACATGACCAAAAAGTTCGAGGGTTACCTGGATAAGAGCCCGGTCGCGTATATGCCTATCGCGGAAGCCAGATCGCAGGGTCTTGTGGTATCCGAGGATATCGTTACGAAACATATGGCCTTCGTGCGCGGTTACGTCAACATGAAACGCCTTAAGGGCGCCCGCCTCAAGGTCCTCATAGATTCGATGTACGGGACCGGCAACAGCTACATCGCCGACCTGCTGAAAGGCGGCAAGAGCAGGATAGACATGATACACAACGAGGTCAATCCCGGTTTCTGCGGCATAAATCCGGAGCCGATAATGCCAAATCTCAAGGAGCTGGCCGAAAAGACCAGAAAAGGGTCTTACGATATAGGCCTGGCGACGGATGGCGACGCGGACAGACTGGGGGTCGCGCTGCCGAACGGCAGACTCCTCACCGGGCATAAAGTTATGACGCTTATATTGTTGCATCTGCTCGAGGACAGGAAGATGACCGGCGACGTTATCCAGACGATATGCGGCACATTCCTGATCGAGAAGATATGTAAAAAATACGGACTGAAGATGCACGAGACGCCCGTCGGTTTTAAATATATATGCGACCTCATGCAGAAGGAAGATGTCCTTATAGGCGGCGAAGAGACCGGGGGCGTCGCGTTCAAAGATTCCATACCCGAGCGCGACGGGGTGCTTTCAGGATTACTGATACTTGAGATGCTCGCTTCGCGCAAGAAGAAGATACTCGATATATTGAAGGCTATAGATAAGGAGTACGGCTCTTATGAATACAGGAGGCTCGACGTTAAGTATCCCGACGATAAGAAGCCGAAGCTTATGGCCATGCTAAAGTCAAATCCTCCGAAAGAGGTCCTCGGCAGGAAGGTGGTCGAGGTAAAGACCGTAGACGGCCACAAGTTCATATGCGAGGACAAGTCCTGGCTGATGCTCAGGCTTTCCGGCACGGAGCCGATACTCAGAGTATACGCAGAGGCACCGAGCGAAAAGAGAGCCTTTGCCATTCTCGATTTCGGGAAAAAGTTGGCGTACAGCGTATAGAAGGCGTCTGGGGATAAAATTGGACAAGTCATTAATACGTAATTTTTCGATCATCGCGCATATCGACCACGGCAAGTCCACGCTCGCCGACAGGATACTGCAGCATACCGGCGCGATAAGCGACAGGGAATTCCACGATCAGGTCCTCGACGATATGGATCTCGAGCGCGAACGGGGTATTACCATAAAGGCCAGCGCCGTAAGGATAGATTATAAGTCCAGGGACGGCAAGACATACGAACTAAACCTGATCGACACCCCCGGGCATGTCGACTTCACTTACGAAGTGTCAAAATCGATCGGCGCCTGTGAAGGCGCGCTTCTGGTCGTCGACGCTTCGCAGGGAGTTGAGGCGCAGACCGTAGCCAATCTGTATCTTGCCATGGAGCACAATCTCATAATAATACCCGTAATAAACAAAATAGACCTCGCCAGCGCCCGCATCGACCAGGTGAAGCACGAGATAGCGGATATCCTCGGGCTCGAGAGGACCGATATAATTCTGGCAAGCGCCAAGCTTGGTAAGGGGACGGAAGATATACTGGAGGCCGTCGTAAGTAAGATACCGGCTCCGACGGGCGACTCCGAAAATCCGCTCCAGGCGCTTATATTCGATTCGAAATTCGATGCTTATAAAGGCGTCGTAGTGCTCATCAGGGTCATGAACGGCAGGATCGGGAAGGGCATGAAGGTGAGAATGATGGCCACCGGGAGCGTATACGACATACAGGAGGTAGGTGTATTCAATCCGCGCCAGACGGAGATAAACGAGCTTTCCTGCGGCGAGGTAGGCTACGTCACGTGCAATATAAGGGACGCGCGCGAAGTTTCGGTCGGGGATACCCTGACGGACGCCGAGAATCCGGCCGCGGCGGCTCTGCCGGGGTACAAGAAGGTGCACCCGATGGTATTCAGCGGGATATATCCGGCCAACAGCGCGGACTTCTCGACGCTGAAGGAATCTCTGGAGAAGCTAAGGCTTTCCGACGCATCCTTTGTCTTCGAGCTCGAAAAGTCCGCCTCGCTCGGCATGGGTTTCAGGTGCGGGTTCCTCGGGCTTCTACATATGGAGATAATACAGGAGCGCCTCGAGCGGGAGTTCGACCTTAATCTTGTGGTGACCACCCCCAGCGTAGTGTACAGGATACTTTTGAGGGACGGCAGCATAATAGAGGTCGACAATCCCATGAAGCTTCCGAATCCCGGGGAGATAGAGGAGACCGAAGAGCCTTACGTGCGCGCCCATATAATAATCCCGAAGGAATCCATAGGCACGGTCCTCGAGCTCTCCGAGTCCCGTCGCGGATCATACGTTTCCACGGAGTATCTCGACGAGTCGCGGGCCCGGATAATCTACGATATCCCCCTGTCGGAAGTCATAGTGGATTTCTACGACAGGATAAAATCCGTGACACGCGGGTACGGCTCGCTCGACTACGAGCTTCTCGATTACCGGCCCACCAACGTAGTAAAGCTGGATATTCTGATAAACGGGGAGATTTACGACGCATTCTCGTCGCTGGTCTTCAAAGACAGGGCCTACGCCAAGGGCAAGGCCATAATAGAAAAGCTGAAAGAGACGGTGCCGCGCCATCTCTTCCAGATAATTTTACAGGCGGCGATCGGCGGGCAGATCATAGCGCGCGAGACGATCAAGTCGGTGGGTAAGAACGTTACCGCAAAGTGCTACGGCGGGGACATAACCAGGAAGAGGAAGCTCTGGGAAAAACAGAAGGCCGGGAAGAAGAAGATGAAGCAGTTCGGCAAGGTGGAGATACCGCCCGAAGCGTTCTTCGCGGCCCTGAAAGCATAATCCAAATTTTAACAAAGTAAAATTTGGATGCAGCATACTACTGAAAGTCCAGAATTTTCTTTGTAAAATTTTGGGCATAGAAGGGAAAAGTCTTGTAATGGCAAAGAACAGGTTTAAATCGGAACTGAGGGAGTGGGTGGAATCGATACTTATAGCTTTTATAATAGCGATAGTGCTTCAGACTTTTGTCGTGCAGGCTTTTAAGATACCGTCGGGATCGATGATCCCGACATTCAACATAGGCGACAGGATATTTGTAAATAAGTTCCTGTACTGCGCCAGGGTGCCGTTCGTTAACTTCAGACTTCCCATACTCGATGTGCGGCAGCCCGCGCGCGGCGATATAATAGTGTTTCAATCGCCCGAGGATCCGAAGAAGGATTTTGTCAAGCGGCTGATAGCTTACGGAGGAGAGCGCGTCGAGATAAAGGACGGTAAGATATTGATAAACGGCAAGGCCGTTGCGGAGCCATCCATAAGTTCGCAGTTCTATTATAACGCCGGCGACTACGGAAAAGATGGCGAGAGCGTGACTGTGCCGAAAGACTGTTATTTCGCGCTCGGGGATAACAGCGCCAACTCAAGAGATTCGCGATACTGGGGATTCGTACCGAAGACCAACCTCATAGGTAAGGCGGTATTTATATACTGGCCCATAAACAGGATGAAGCCCGTAAAATGAACCTGGCCAACAAGATAACCATCGCGAGGATAATATTGATCCCGTTCTTCATAGCGGCGGTCGTCTATTCCAGGCTGAACGCGGCCCTGGCGCTCTTCATCCTGGCTATAATCTCCGACGGAGCCGACGGCTTTATCGCCCGCGCCCTGAAGCAGAAGACCCAACTCGGGACGATCCTCGACCCTATAGCCGACAAGATGCTCATCATAAGCGCGTATATATGCCTCTCAGTGGTAAGCACCGTGCCGGAGCATCTGAGGCTGCCGGCCTATGTGCCTATAGTCATAATATCGCGCGATACCATAATAGTGCTCGGCTCCGTGATAGTCTATCTGATGAAGGGCGATATCAGGGTCTCTCCAAGCATAGTCGGGAAGATAACGACATTTTTCCAGATGATAACCATAGTATGCATATTGATGCGGTTTGAACATTCCGGGCTCGTCTGGAACGCGGCCGTCGTTCTTACCGTAGCTTCCGGTATAGATTATGTATTAAAGGGCAGCAGGATGCTGGGTGATAACCATTCCGTCGGGGGGGCGCGATGATAGTATCCATGCTCGCACTTTCGGTATCTTTGGCGCTGGCCTACCTGATAGGGTCCTTTCCGACGAGTTTCATACTGGCCAGGGCCGTGAAGGGCGTCGATATCCGTCAGGTCGGATCCGGAAACGCCGGAGCGACAAATGTTCTCAGGACCGTCGGCAAGTGGCCCGCGCTTGTTACGCTGGCTGTCGACCTGCTAAAGGGGGTATTCGCGGTAACAGTTCTCGCGAATGTATTTTATTCGTTCGGGATAGACCTTGTATTTGAATTTTACCAGGGGTTGATAGGACTGGTGGTAGTCTGCGGCCACATATGGTCCGTATTCCTGAAGTTTAAGGGCGGGAAGGGGGTGGCTACGACTCTGGGGGTTGCTCTGGGGATAACCCCGATGGCGCTTCTTCCTACTCTTGCGGTATGGGTATCGATATTTTATTTGTCCAGTTATGTTTCGCTGGCATCGATAATATCTTTAATGCTATTCCCGCTTATCGCATGCATTATGGGCTATAATTTTTATACCGTTATGTTCGGCGTCGCCATATGCGGAATATCCATATACAAGCATAAAGAAAATGTAAAGAGGTTGCTCAAAGGAGAGGAGAGCAAGACAAAGATATTCAGTAAAACTAAATGACCGAGTCTTAGTGCTGACATATTGTTAGTATTCAAAAAAGCAAGATATCTATTATTGACATATGAAATTATTGATGTATACTTGAAAATGCAGGTGGTGTGGATTATTTTTTTCGTGCATAATTAAAATGATTTAATAAGTATTCACAGAAAGCATATATATGAGAGAAGTGGTGTTCAGAAACTTAACATCTGCGGGATCCAGGAAGAAGGATATCTTCCTGCAAGAGGTCTTCGAAAATAACGGAGTCATGGCGAAGACCGAGCGCAGATGTTTTTATTATATCAAGGACGTTATCCAGGTGGAGAGTCCGGACGACTTGAAGAGATGGATGGACCTGCAGAAAGAGTCGGCCGCCAATGTAAAACGGCACTTCTATGTGTTCAAGGAGCATAACGATAAGCTCGGCGAGGACAGGCTGCTGTGCAAGATACTCGGCATGTTCTATATAATCGTGGAAAATTCCGTTTACGCGATAGCTTTTCTGCATTCTTTCAGGGTCAGCTTCGCGAAGGGGACCATGGCAAAATAGGGGGGGCGTTATGCCATACACAGCTACGAGAAGGTTGTATAATATGTTCGGGAGGAAGGTTTCCAAGTACATGACCTACAGGAGGGCAAAAAGGCTTTATAATGAGATCAGCCGGGATATGGCGTTCTTCGAGTCCAAATATCTGAAGGCGAGACAACACCACGCCTAGACACGTTTTTGCTGTATAGGGGGCCCAAATAACAAGGAGGATCTTGCGGGCCCCGCTTCATTTTATCCAAAATTCGCATTATCTGGGCTCCCCGCCTTGACAGTCCGGTATTTGTATGATATACTTGCACTCCATTTATGCCTATTGACATAATAACCAGACTGAACTGGGTAGATATATTAGTCGTAATTATTGTATTCAGAGTAAGTTACGTAGCTTTTCAGGATGGGTTAAGCCATCAGATATTCCCCCTGATCGGTACTATAGTAACCGCTGTGATCGCCCTCCATTATTATCATAATGCAGCTATACTGATATATGATAACGCTGTCAAACTGCCCATAGGGCTTCTGGACTTCTTGAGTTTTATCCTGCTGCTTCTGGTCGTCGGCCTGATATTCAAGCTTCTCAGGGCCGTATCCGAAGCCATAATAAAGGTTACCTGGCATCCTGTTGTCGAGAAAGCCGGAGGGCTCCTTTTCGGATTTATGAGAGCTTCCGTGGTAGCGAGCCTGGTTCTGATGATACTTGCGTTGATGCCGCTTTCATATCTGCAGTGGTCGATAAGGGACAAGTCTCTTATGGGAATGCATTTTCTCAGGATAGTTCCGGGTATATACGGCAAGGTCTCCGGCATACTGCCCACTTTCAGGGTTGAGAGATCTTCGGTCGATAGAGAGGATATAGTAAAGAAGCTTGCGGCTGACAAGAATATAGCCAAGTAGGTAGGCGGGCGGCAGATCCGCGAAAGGTTTATCGTTCAGCTTATGTCCCTAGAGTGCTTGCCGGCGAGGCATTCTCGGGACGATTTTTTCGTTGGCTTGGACATTTCTCTTGAAATGTCCGGCCGTACTTTTCCTATGGAAAAGTAGGCAAAACCTCGGAGGATTCAATGAAACTGATCGACCTGTACAGACTGGTCATAAAAAAAGGGATATCCAAAGATCCGCGCACCGCGGCTGAAATAAAGAAAGAGCTCGGGAAGGTCCGCAATGAGTACCGTAAGTTTAAAGGCCCGGATAGGAGATCGTTCGACGCGGAGTCCATGAAGAACCCGTACGCGGATACGAGAATACTATACGGCGATCCTGATACCGATGTAAGGACGATAATGGTCGGTATCGACATGGAGGCGCCCGAGATCCTGGCCGCCGACAGGCTCAACGAAAAGGGCGGCGATATAGACCTGGTCATGGCGCACCATCCGGAGGGAGCGGCCTGGGCAAAGTTCTACGACGTCATGCGTCTCCAGACGGCGATGCTGAAGAAGCTTGGCATATCCGCCGAGGTGGCGGAGGAGCTGCTGAAGGACAGGATGGGCGAGGTCGAGCGGGCGGTAGCTCCGGCCAACCACCTGAGAAGCGTGGACATCGCGCGCCTTCTGGACATTCCCTACATGTGCGTCCATACGCCCGCGGATAACCACGTGGCCGATTACCTGCAGAGGATGTTCGACAGGAAGAAGCCCGCGAAGCTCTCCCAGGTTGTCGACATGCTCAAGGCCATACCGGAGTATTTCGACGGCATGAAGAAGAACGCGGGCCCGCGCATTCTTATAGGCGACCCCAAGAAGAAGGTCGGCAGGGTGTATGTCGACATGACCGGGGGCACCGAAGGGCCCAAGAAGATATTTCCGCGTCTTTCGCAGGCAGGGGTGGGCACCATAGTGGCTATGCACCTGAGCGAAGAACATTTCAGGCACGCCAAGGGAGAGCATATAAACGTAGTAATCGCGGGCCATATTGCCAGCGATTCTCTGGGACTCAACCTGCTTCTTGATGAAGTGGAGAAGGTTCAAAGGCTTAAGATAATACCGGCGTCGGGTTTCGTGAGGGTAAAGAGATAGCGGACCTCGGATGCCGATACCGGAAAGTATCATAGATCAGGTTTTGGAACGGACGGACATAGTCAGCGTCATATCCCGTTACGTGCCGTTAAAAAAGACGGGGAGAAATTATAAAGCGCCGTGCCCGTTCCATCATGAGAAGACGCCGTCTTTCGTCGTGAGCCAGGACAAGCAGATATACCACTGCTTCGGGTGCGGGGCCGGCGGGAACGTCTTTTCTTTCCTGATGAAGCATGACAACATGCAGTTCCCCGAAGCGGTCGAATTTCTGGCCGACCAGGCGGGCCTGGCGCTTCCGCGCGACAGCCGCAGGCAGGCGCAGGACGCGGCTTCGGACGCTCTTTACAAAGCCAACGATATGGCGTGCCAGTTTTTTCAGGCCAACCTCGCCAGGAACAGGGCGGCCGTCGATTATCTCGGCTCCAGAGGCATAGGCGACGAAGCCATAAAGAGGTTCAGGATAGGCTGCGCTCCCGACGCCTGGGAAGGCCTGCTGAATTTCGCCAGGGCCAAAGGCGTGGCGGTCGATATCCTCGAGAAGGCGGGCCTTGCGATATCGAACGAACGCGGCGGGCACTACGACAGGTTCAGGAACAGGATAACGTTCCCGATATCGGATATCAAGGACAGGGTGCTGGGTTTCGGCGCCCGGGTAATGGACGCGAGCCTTCCGAAATACCTGAATTCGCCGGAAACGCCGATATATTCAAAAGGCAGGAACCTTTACGGGCTTAACGCAAGCAGGGAGTTCATAAAGAAACAGGGCCACGCGCTCATAGTGGAAGGCTATCTGGATTTCCTGGTGCCGTATCAGGCCGGCGTGCAGAATATCATAGCGACGCTCGGAACGGCCCTTACGATCGACCAGATAAAGCTGATAAAACGTTTTACGACAACGGTCGTTACCATATACGATCCGGATGAAGCCGGAGAGACGGCGAGTCTCAGGAGTCTCGATCTTTTTATAAGCGAAGATGTAAACGTATACATAGCGGAGCTTCCTGCCGGATTCGATCCGGACAGCTACATAAGGAAATTCGGCGCCGACGAGTTCAAGCAGGTGGTCAAGTCCGCGAAGAACCTGTTCGACTATAAATTTGAAAAACTGGCCAAGCGTTTCAACGCCGGCACCACGCACGGCAAGGCGTCCATCGTAGGCGAGATGCTTCCGACGCTCGCCAAGATACAGAACGCCGTTTCGAAGTCGGAGCTTATAAAGAAACTGGCCCAGAAGCTTTCGGTAGACGAGGACGCGGTGAAGACCGAGCTGGGCAAGGTCAAGCGGGAATATGCCGAACGTAAAGTCGCCATAACCCCGGTCGCTGTAAAGAAGGGCGCGGCGAAGGCCGAGATGGTCGTCCTGGCCGTCCTTCTGGAGGGTAAGAATTTTGTGGAGCGTGCCAAGCATGCCCTGCCGATAGACGACATAAGAAGCTCCGCCGTAAGGGACATAATCAGTCATATTATGGCGCTTCACAAGGAGAACAAGGAGATAAGCCCCGCCCGTCTTATGAACATAATGGGCGCAAATCCCGAAGCGGCCGCCATGATATCCGAGGCTTCCAGCATACTGGAGATGCTGACCGACAAGGACAAGGCGCTTGAGGATTGTATCGCCAGGATAAAAGAAGATACCGTAAAAGACAGGTTGCAGTCACTGCAGCAGGCCATAACGATGGCGCATAGCCGCAACGACGAGGAAAAACTTAAGGCTCTGATGACCGAATACAACGCTCTGGTAAAGACGCATAAGGCGTAAAGATGGCCAGAAAAAATAAGATCATAAAAAAGATCGCGATGAAGACGGTAAAGCGTCCTGAGGGCCGCGCCTCCCACGCGGTGCCGGCGGTAAAGGCCCTGGAAGCCGCGGGCAAAGATTCGCCCGGCAGGAAGAAGCGGTCGAAAGAGATATCCGAGCTGATAGCTCTTGGCAAGGAGAAGGGCCATCTCACCTTCGAGGAGGTCAATAACATACTGCCGGTCGACATCGTGTCTTCCGAAGAGATAGACGAGATACTCGGGATACTGGGCGAAGAGAATATAAAGCTCGTCGATAGCGAAGAAGACGCGGGCAAGGAGTCGGCCGGCGAGGAAGAGGCCGAGGAGAAGAAGGAAGAGACCGAGAAGGAAGAAGAGGTCGTTAAGCTTGCCCATGTGGACGACCCAGTAAAGATGTACCTCAGGCAGATGGGGCAGATACCTCTCCTTACGAGAAAAGAAGAGATAGAGATAGCCGAGAGGATAAAGGAAGCCGAAGCCAAGTTCAGGGACGCCGTCGTGGCCGTGAGGATATCCAAATACAAGGCCATGGAGGTCGCCAGCCAGATATTTAACGAAGAGATAAATCCCGAAGAGTTCCTGAGCGCGGAAATGAAGCTTAAGGGCGCGCGGCTCAAGAAACGGCTCGGGCAGATATCGGAAACCCTTAAAAATACGCGCAACAAATCCCTCATAGCCAAATCAATAAAGGACATGAACCTCGCGATGTCGGTTATCGAGGAGATGGCCAAAAGGATAGAGGAGTATCTCGAGGAGCATATAAAGCTGGATGCCCTGATAGCCAGGTTCAGGGCGCGGGGAGACAGGGACGCCGTAAGGGAGGCGGTAAAGAAGAAGTTCAAGATGGAGCGCGAGTTCGGCGAACCGATAAAAGATATAAGGGAGCACTTCAAGCTCATAAAGGTAACCGAGACAAAATTCAACAAGGCAAAGAAAGAGCTGGTAGCCGCAAATCTCAGGCTCGTAGTAAGTATAGCGAAGAAGTATACGAACAGAGGGTTATCGTTCCTGGATCTTATCCAGGAAGGCAACATAGGCCTAATGAAGGCCGTCGACAAGTTCGAATACAAGAGAGGCTATAAATTCTCTACGTACGCCACATGGTGGATACGGCAGGCCATCACGCGCTCCATCGCCGACCAGTCAAGGACCATACGTATCCCGGTCCATATGACGGAGACGATCAATAAGCTGATAAAAGTCTCCCGCGCTCTCGTACAGCAGAACGGCAAGGAGCCCACCCCGGAGGAGATAGCGCATAAGATGAGGATGCCGGTCGACAAGGTCCGCGGCATACTTAAGATAGCCCAGGAGCCGATATCTCTGCAGACCCCGATAGGCGACGAAGGCGACACCCACTTCGGTGATTTCATAGAAGACAAGAGGGCGATATCGCCGGCCAACGCGACGGCCTATTCCATGCTTAAAGAGCAGATGGACGATGTCCTCGACACCCTTACGGAACGGGAGAAGAAAGTTTTAAGGCTGCGCTTCGGAATCGGGGACGGATATCCCCGGACCCTTGAGGAGGTAGGCGCGGTATTCAAAGTAACCCGCGAGCGCGTAAGGCAGATCGAAGCTAAGGCTCTCAGGAAACTGCGCCATCCTACCAGATCCCGCAAGCTTAAGAATTTCCTGGCTATGGGGGCGGGGGAATAGCCTGTCAAAACGTCTTTGACACCGCTTCGATATTTGGGTATAATAGCGCAAAATTGCGGCAATTAGTTTTTTGTCCGACATCACTTTTTCAATTTTAATATTTTCAAGAGAAAATATTAAAATTATTATTTCGATGTCAGACCGGAATTTTCTGAGAAAATTCCCGGGGGCCTGTAGCTCAGTCTGGCAGAGCAGGAGACTCATAATCTCTTGGTCCAAGGTTCAAATCCTTGCGGGCCCACCATATAACGCATATTCGACAGTTGATCATAAGGTCCATGTGAAGGATTTGAAGCGAGGCCGCGCCGAGCGAATAGCGAGGAAAAGCGCTATGCGCGACAGCGGCCGAGCTGGCGACGGAGCCGAGCTCCGCGAGGCAAAGTCGCCAAATCCTTGCGGGCCCACCACTTTTCGCATGAGCTTGACAATGGCGAAAATGCTCCGAAAGCGAAATAATTAATCTCGAGGCCTGCGAAGCAAGCCGATCAAATTCAAAAGAGGCTTTCGGAGCAAAATGACAAGAACCGAATTGATTTCTCTGCGCGCGCTCTATCAATTTTTATTTTTTCGGAGAAAAAATAAAAATTGCTGATTCGCTCGCAGAGCGCAAAATTGCGGCGCAATTTTGCAGGGACGCGTAGCTCAGTCGGTTGGAGCGCTGCGCTCACATCGCAGAGGTCACAGGTTCGAGTCCTGTCGCGTCCACCATGTACCACTCACAAAAATTTCTATCGAAATTTTTGTTCGGGTACATGGCACAGCCATCATGTGTAGTGGTACATGCCCTGTACCGGAGGCTATCGTTTGACGGTAAGCCGACTGGTACAGGGCAATAAGAGAGAGGGATTTATGGGGAGAGGAGCATCTCCCCACCACTTTTCGCCTCTGCAGGGCTCAGATGAAAACGTCCCGAAGCATATTAAAAAAATAGGCGGTGCGCATTGCCCGTAAACTTTGCAGAACAGATAAAGTTGCTCGTCGAACTCCAGGGGCTCGACACGCAGATATTCAAGCTGGAAGAGGAGTTGGAGGCGATACCGCTTAAGATAAAGGATATGGAAGATCATTTCAAGGACAAGTCGGCCAACCTTAAGAGCCTGGAAGACGGAGTCAAGTCCCTTCAGGTAAAACGCAAAGAGAAAGAAGGGGAGCTCCAGTCAAAGGAAGAGGCCGTAAAGAAGTTCCAGTCGCAGATGTATCAGGTGAAGACCAACAAGGAATACAGCGCCTTTCAGGAAGAGATAGCCAGGGCAAAAGCCGACAGCTCCCTGATAGAAGAAGACATTTTAAAAATATTCGATCTCGTAGACGTTGAGAACAAGAAGATAGCGCAGGAGAAGGATTTTCTTAAAAAAGAGGAAGTCGCTCTCGGGGAAGACAAAAAAAGGTTGGACCAGGCCGTCATCCGGTTTAAGGCCGAGCTTGAGACTCTTAAGGTCCAGCGCTCGGCTCTTGCCGCCAAAGTCGATCATTCGGTCCTGCCGAAGTACGACAGGATAATCGCAAGCAAAAACAGCCTGGGGGTGGTCCCGGTTGTCGGCGATTCGTGCCAGGGATGTTTCAGGGTAATGCCGCCGCAGGTCATAAACGAGATAAAGATGAAAAGTTCGCTCGTATTTTGCGAGAACTGCGCGAGGATACTGTACATTGAAGAATAAGAAGCTGTTTCTGTATACCGATGGCGGCAGCAGGGGAAATCCCGGCCCTTCCGGTATAGGCGTGGTAATATTGGACGGGAAGAGAAAGAAGATAAAAGAGCTCTCCAAATATATAGGTGAAACGACCAACAACATAGCGGAGTACAACGCCCTTATCTGCGCTTTGGAGGAAGCCTCCGCGCTTTCTGCGGACGAAGTGGTCGTGTATATGGACAGCGAACTTATGACGCGGCAGCTGGGCGGAGACTACAGGGTAAAGAGCGCCGAATTGAAACCGTTGTTTGAAAAGGCGCTGGGCATACTGAAGACATTCGGCTCTTTCGAGATAAAGCATATAGAACGCGAGAAGAACAAGGATGCGGATAGGCTGGCCAATAGAGCGATAAATCTGGCCAGTTTGTTCTAAGTTGTCACGCAGGCCGGACGCTCGCCCTGCGCCTCAAAAGCGCGGGGAGGAAAGTCCGAGCTCCATAGAGCAGCGTAGCGGCTAACGGCCGCCCATCGAAAGGTGAGGATTAGAGGACAGAGACGAGCCCTGCGCCATTGGCCAAAAACCTGGTTTTTGGTTCAGACGCAGGGGTGAGACGACCAATCTCTACGCGGAGCAAGACCAAATAGGTTCCGATTCAGACACTGCTCGTGTCTTCCGGAAAATACGTCGGTATCGGAACGGGTAAGGTCGCACGATCGCCGGAGCAATCCGGCGGCTAGATAGATGAGCGCCGGCCCCCGCAAGGGGGCGCACAGAACTCGGCTTACAGGCCTGCGCGATAGAAGAGGGGTAGCGGTTTTCCGCTACCCCTCTTTATATTTAGTTGGACAGGCGCTTGACAAAGGTGGCGCGCTGGTGTATACTTTGTACCATTAAGTGGTTTAAAGTGGAGTGAAATGGAGGAAGCGCAGAGATGTTTTACGGCGAATATGAGCATACTATAGATAAAAAAGGAAGGCTCATAGTACCGTCACGTTTCAGGGACTCTTTCAAAGAGTACGACGTGGAAAATCTGTACATTACCAGAGGCCTTGACAGGTGCCTCTTTGTATTTACGGAGAACGAGTGGAAATCACAGGAGTCAAAATTCAGGTCCATATCTTTCACCAAATCCGAATCGAGAAAATTCAACAGGATATATTTTGCCGGCGCCGCCCGGATAGAGTGCGATAAGCAGGGCAGGATACTTATCCCCAAGTACCTGAAAGACTATGCGGGGATAAAGAGGGACGTGATGATAATAGGGGTTTCAAACAGGATAGAGGTTTGGTCAAAAGATGAGTGGCAGCAGTATTACAATGGGGCGAAGGGGTCTTTTGAAGACATTGCTGAAAAGCTGATGATGCAGGAAGGGGCATAATATGGCGGCAAAATGCGCTCGCGGGACAAAGAAAGAAGAGCCCCGCGAAGTAAACATAGACACCCTTATAGAGCGCTTCAAGAAGATACGCGCGCTTAACTGTAATGATCCGCATGACGTAGGGCTGGACGGATATGTCTGGAGAAAGTTTATATTGACCACCAGGGCGCATCTGGTGGCACGGATGTTTTAAGGTCCGGAAGAAGGCCATCTTGCACCAGCCTGTAATGCTGGAAGAAGTTATTGGCTATTTAAATTTAAAGCCGGGCGACAGAGCATTGGACGGGACCATCGGAGGCGGTGGCCATGCCATTGAGATCCTTAAGAGGATCAAGCCCGGCGGAATGCTGATAGGCCTGGACGCCGACGCGTCGGCCGTTAATATAGCTGGGGATAAGTTGAGTGAATCCGGCCCCTGCCTGAAGATCGTAAATGAGAACTTCAGGAATCTGGATCTTGTTCTTTCCGAGGAAGGGATCACCGCATTGGACGCGGTCCTTCTGGATGTGGGGGTGTCATCCTACCATCTGGAGGACGGCTCGAGAGGCTTCAGCATACAACGCGACGGCCCTCTCGACATGCGGATGGACCCCAGGCTAAAGTTTTCGGCGCGGGATATAGTGAACCGGTGCAAGGAGAGCGAACTCGCGGAGATTATAAGGAAGTTCGGCGAGGAGAGGTTCTACCGGCGCATCGCCGGGCGCATAGCCGAAGAGCGCGCCAAAAAGCCTATAGAGACTACGGGGGAGCTGAAGGATGTCATATACCGCGCTGTCGGCGGACGCCGCGGCTATATGAGAATAGATCCGGCCACCAGGACATTCCAGGCTTTAAGGATAGCGGTGAACGACGAGCTGGGCGCGCTGGAAGATGGAATAAATAAAGCGGTATCATATTTGAAGCCAGGCGGAAGGATATGCGTAATATCTTTCCACTCTCTTGAAGACAGGATAGTGAAGAACTGCTTCAGGGAATGTTCAGTCAAGGGCATATTGAAAATATTGACTAAGAAACCTTTGAGGCCGTCGGATGCGGAAGCGGCCTCGAACCCGCGGGCTAGGAGCGCGCGGCTCAGGGCAGCCGAAAGGTGCGGCGTATAATGAGAGCCTTCAGGACCATATCTTTTATAGTGTTTGCCACTCTGGTGGCGCTTATTTATGTTCATCAGCAGGTCGAGCTTGTAAAATTGAGCTATTCCATAGGGCACAAGGAGAAGAAGCTCAAGGAGATGCTTGACCGCAATCAGGGGCTGGGCTATAATATTGAAAATTTAGAAGACCCGTCCCGCCTGGAGCAGGTGCTGATCGCGAAGAATATGGAGATGGCCTTCCCGAGGCCGAACAATATAGTTAACGCGGCGAAATTTAGCAACCAAAAGGCCGAAGATAGTCTGAGAGCGGCAGGTGTGGACAGAAAGCTGAATCTGTTCGGCATGTTTGAGATATTCAGTCCAAGGGCCGAGGCCCAGACCAGGGATAGATAGACTGTTTGGCGTAACGTTAGATTTATATACTAAGGATCCCTCCAACTCGTGCATAGTGGAATTTTCCGGGCTCGGCAATTAAGCATCTTTCTTTTTTTTCTCCTATCTCTATCCGCGCTGTCAATCCGCCTTTTCTATATTCAGGTATTACGCCATAATTTCTATTATAAGATAGCCAATGAACAGCATGTAGTATCTACCGAAGTCTCGCCGCGGCGCGGCACCATATTCGACAGGAATATGCAGGTGCTGGCCGTAAGCCTCAATGCCGACTCCGTTTTTGCCAATGCACGTATCGTAAAAGATAAAACCCGCACCGCCAGGACGTTATCGGAAATATTGGGACTGGACGAGGCCTATGTTTTAGGAAGGCTCAGCAGGGACAAAGGATTTGTCTGGATAAAGCGTAAGGTCTCCCCGCAGGAATCCGAAAAGATAAAACGTTTAAAGATATCCGGAATAGACGTCGTCGAGGAATCGAAGAGGGTCTACCCCGACGCCGCCCTGGCATGCCATGTTATCGGCACCATCGACATAGATGACAACGGCCTGGAGGGGCTGGAACTAAAATATAATAAATACCTGAAGGGCGAGAGCGGATGGCTCATATCCACGCAGGACGCCAAGAGAAAGCTTCTCGAATCCTACCAGGATGAGTTTATACCGGCCAGGAACGGGTTCAATCTCGTATTGACCATAGACGAGGTCATACAATCTATAGCCGAGAGAGAGTTGTATAAGATGTATAAAAAATACAACGCCAAAGGGGCGTCGATAGTGGTCATGGACCCGCGGACCGGGGCCGTGCTCGCGCTCGCAAACTTTCCCAATTTCGATCTGAATAACGCCGACAAGCGCGATATCGAGGCGATACGTAACAGGGCGGTAAACGACTTCTTCGAGCCGGGAAGCATATTCAAGGTCGTCACCGCCAGCGGACTGCTCGAGGAGAAGGCGGTCACTACCGGCGACGTATTCTTTTGTGAAAACGGCGAGTGGAAGCACGGAGCCAAGACGCTCCACGACGTGCACCCATACGGAAACCTGACGTTCAAAGAGGTGATAGAGAAGTCCAGCAATATAGGCACGGTCAAGGCGGCGGGCAGGCTTGGGCCGGAAAAGATGTATAAATATATCCAGGAGTTCGGGTTTACGGAGAGAACCGGAGTGGACCTTCCGGGCGAGGTCGTGGGGATCAACAGGCCGCCTGAAAAATGGTCGGGACTCAGCATGTACGCGATACCAATGGGGCAGGAGGTCACAGTAACTTCCATGCAGCTGGCATGCGCAATAGCCGTAATCGCCAATAACGGATTTTATGTCAAACCACGCGTTGTGAAAGAGATAGTGGACGACAACGGTGACGTCATCAAGAGCTTCGCGCCGGTCATATTACGCAAGGTCATAAGCCCCCAGACGGCGGTCTACATGCGTTACATCCTGAACGGGGTGGTGGAGAACGGCACCGGGAAGAAGGCCAGAATGGAGGATTACAAGGTCGGCGGCAAGACGGGGACCGCGCAGAGGATAGAGAACGGGACGTATTCGCACAGCAAATTCATAGCGTCGTTCATAGGCTTTGCCCCGGCCGACTCGCCTCTGCTTGTCGTAGCGGTGAGCGTGGACGAGCCTCATCCGGTATATTACGGCGGCGATGTGGCGGCTCCGGTATTTAAAGGTGTCGTCGACGAATCCCTGAAGTATATAAACGCGAAAGGGCTAAAGCCGATCTAGAGATGGATATCAGGCGCGTTCTTAAAGGAGTGGAATTCACGGCCGGGGACGGTATCGGGCGCTTGGACATAAAGGGCGTATCGGACGACTCACGGAACGTATTGCCGGGCTGGTTATTTATAGCCAGGAACGGATACGACCAGGACGGCTCAAGATTCATATCCGACGCGGTCGAAAACGGCGCCGTAGCAGTCGTAGCAGAGGCCCGCGCGAATACCCCCGCGAATATCGTCAGGATATCGGTCCGCGACATGAGGTCCGCGCTTTCCGTTATCGCGGATAATTTTTATTCTCATCCGTCAAAAAAGATCAGGGTGGTCGGGGTGACCGGCACTAACGGCAAGACGACCGTGACATATATCATAGAATCGATACTCAAGGCCGCCGGAAAAGAAGCCGGCGTCATAGGAACTATAAATTACAGGTTCAAGGGCAAGGTTATCCCGGCAAAAAATACCACCCCGGGTTCAGTCGAGCTGCAGTCCATGATGGCGGATATGGCAGCCAGAGGCGTCAAATACGCGGTGCTGGAGGTCTCGAGCCATTCGCTCGACCAGGGAAGGGCCGACCGTATCCTGTTCGACGCGGCCGTATTCACGAACGTCACAGGCGACCATCTTGATTATCACAAGACCATGTCGAGATATTTTTCGGCAAAGAAGAGACTGTTCGGAAAATTGAAACCAAACGGCGTTGCCGTCCTTAACAAGGATGACAAAAGGGTCGCGTCTCTCGAGGGCGTATTCAAGCGCCAGGGTAAAAAAGTGATAACGTACGGAAGCCGGGCTGATGTGAGGGCCGAAGACGTCAGGTTGTCCATGGACGGCACCTCTTTTAATCTGATATTCAAAAAGAGGTCTTTTAAGGTCCGGACCGGGTTGATAGGCATGCATAACGTGTCGAATATACTGGCCGCCTTCGCGGCTTCCGTGGCGATCGGCATACCCGAAAAAGCGATACTGCAGGGTATATCCCGGTCCAAAGACGTGCCGGGAAGGCTTGAGGCGGTGGATGAAGGGCAGCCTTTCAAAGTATTTGTGGATTTCGCGCATACCGAAGACGCCATCCTGAATGTCCTGAAGCTTCTCAGGGGCGTGGCGCCCGGACGCATAATTACCGTATTCGGATGCGGCGGCGACCGGGACAGGACGAAACGGCCGCGCATGGGCAAAGCCGCCTGCAGCCTGTCCGATCGTGTTATAATAACATCGGACAATCCCAGGTCCGAGGATCCGATGGATATCATAAGACAGATCGAGCTCGGCATAAGGGAAGAGTTTTCGAATTACGATATAGTGGCGGACAGGCGTAAGGCGATCGAGAGGGCTGTCGCCGCGGCATCGGACGGCGACATAGTCATCCTTGCCGGTAAAGGGCACGAGTCCTGCCAGATCATGAAGGATGAGACCTTGCCGTTTGACGACAGGGAAGTGGCCAAGGATATACTCAGGGAAAAATATCGGGCGGGCCTTCAGGGCCGGGCCTGAGGAGGAAGGTGTAAGGTGAAGGTTAAAGAGATAGTCAAAATTACAGGCGGCAAACTGCTATCCGGCGATCCCGATGCGGATTTAGAACTTTCGAAGATATCGACAGACTCCAGGTCTATAAGACGGGGCGAGATATTTCTCGCGCTGAGCGGCCCGAATTTCAGCGGAAGCGATTTCGTCAAGGACGCCTTTAAGAAGGGCGCCGCGGGAGCCATAGCGGAGCGCCCGTCCGCTTCAGATGCCGGTAAGGGCAAGATAGTGATAAAGGTCAAGAACGGCACCAAGGCTCTGCAGGACATAGCGGCCTGCCACAGGATGAAGTTCAGTATACCGGTCATATGCGTTACAGGCAGTAACGGCAAGACGACGGTCAAGGACATGATAGCCTTCGTCCTGTCGAAACGATATAACGTGCTGAAGAACGAAGGGACCAAGAATAATCACATAGGCGTTCCCCAGACGCTCCTTAAGCTGAGCCACGACCACGATATATGCGTTTTAGAGCTGGGAACGAACCATAGCGGAGAGATAAGGGCGCTATCGGCGATAGCCAGGCCGACCGTTGCCGTAATTACAAATATAGGGCCGTCCCATCTGGAGTTTCTTAAGGACCTGAACGGCGTCTATCGCGAAAAGAAAGACGTCCTTAAATTTCTCGATAAGAAGCGCGGCGTCGCCATAATTAACGGCGACGATGAGTTCCTGGCCAGGATCAAGGGCGGCAAGCCCAGGGTGATAAAGTTCGGCCTGAAAAGATCGAACGCTTTCAACGCCGAGATAGTGTCGACCGACAAAGACCGCATAGCCTTCATATTGAACGGGAAAGAGGGCGTCGAGCTGAATCTGCTCGGCGTCCACAGCGTATACAACGCCCTCGCCGCCATCGCGGTCGCGTCGCTTTTCAAGATAGGGCACGATGTCCTGAAGAAGGCGCTAGCCGATTTTAAACCGACCACCATGAGGCTAAACCTGGTAAGGGTCGGCGGCCTCGATATCATAAACGATTCGTACAATTCAAATCCGTTATCGATGAAGACCGCCGTGGACGCGATGAGGCAGCGCCCCGCGCGCGCCAGGTGGGTCGTCAGCGGCGATATGCTGGAGCTCGGCGGGAAGAGCGAATATTTTCACCGCATGATAGGCAAAATGATAGCCTCGGCCGGAATAGAAGGGCTCCTGACATTCGGCGAGCTGTCCAGGTATACCCTCGCAGCCGCCTTAGGAGCCGGAATGGACGAGGAGAATTTATGGCACTGCGCGACGCATGACGAGATAATCGATATATTAAGGAGCGTCGTCCAGGACGGGGATCTGGTTCTGGTGAAGGGTTCGCGCAGCATGAGAATGGAGAAGGTCGTGGAGCGTCTGGCGGAGGGCAAGGCCTAGCATGCTGTACCATATATTATACCCGTTAAGGGATCTTTGGTTCGGTTTCAACGTATTCAAATATATAACTTTCAGGGCCGCGATGGCGTCCCTGACGGCGTTCCTGATATCCATAATATTCGGCCCGATAATAATAAGATGGCTGAAGAAGATGAGCTTCGGCCAGCATATACGCATAGAGCACGTAGAATCCCTGCACAAACTTCACGGGCACAAGCAGGGCACTCCCACGATGGGAGGCCTGCTGATAATAGCGGCGATAACCGCATCCACCGTGTTGTGGGCGGACATATTTAACCGGTATGTGCTCTTGACGCTCGGGGCCTTTCTTTGGCTTGGGGCGGTCGGATTCGCCGACGATTATATAAAGGTCGTGAAGAAGCGCAATCTTGGCCTTCGAGCCAACATGAAACTCCTCGGGCAGATATCCCTGGGAGTCCTGCTGGCGGTATACATAATAAGGTTCACGCCGATACCAACCGAGCTTTCGGTGCCTTTTGTAAAACATTTCGTCCTGAGCCTGGGGTTTCTTTATATAATATTCGTGGTGCTGGTCATTGTGAGCGCTTCGAACGCCGTGAATCTTACGGACGGCCTGGACGGCCTGGCTATAGGTTGCACAATAATCGCCGCCATCTCATACGCGATACTTAGCTACGTCGCCGGCAACTTCAGGGCCAGCGATTACCTGAATGTCTTCTACCTTGAGGGTTCCGGGGAACTCATGGTCTTCTGCGCGGCGATGGTCGGCTCGGGCCTCGGCTTCCTGTGGTTCAACTCGCCTCCGGCAAGCGTATTCATGGGCGACACCGGATCGCTGGCGCTCGGCGGCGGACTGGGTGTCGTCGCGATCTTTATAAAGAAAGAGCTTCTGCTTTTTCTCGTAGGCGGCATATTCGTCATAGAGGCGCTTTCTGTAGTCCTCCAGGTGGCGTGGTTCAAGACGACGAAGAAGAGGCTCTTTAAGATGTCGCCGATACACCACCACTTTCAACTCCTGGGATGGCCGGAGACCAAGATCACGATCCGTTTCTGGATCGTAGCCATCGTGCTGGCCCTGTTCAGCTTGGCGACCTTAAAATTGCAATAAATAAAAGGAATGCTCTGATGGATCTGAAGAATAAGAAGGTGACGGTCATCGGTCTCGGGAATAGCGGCGTGAACGCGGCGCTTTTACTAAAGAGCGCCGGCGCTATGGTCAAGGCGACCGACGCCGGCAGCTCCGCGGAGCTCAAGAAGACGAAGCTGGAACTTGAGGCGAAGGGCGTTGAGGTCGAGATCGGCCGGCATACCGAGGAATTTATCAGGGGTCAGGATATGGTCGTCGTAAGCCCAGGCGTCGAGAACTCTTCGGCGGCCATGAAATGGGCTTGCGCGCACAGGGTGGCTGCAATAGGGGAGATGGAACTCGGCTTCGCGTTTTGTAAGGGCAGGGTCATCGCCATAACCGGCACGAACGGCAAAAGCACCGTCACAACCCTTGCCGGCGCGATCCTCAATGCCGGCGGATTCGATGCGGTGGTCTGCGGCAATATAGGAAATTCGCTGTGCGGCGAGGTATCGCGCATAAAAAAAGACACATGGGTCGTCCTTGAGGTCAGCTCGGCGCAGCTTGAACACATATCCTCCTTCAAGCCGGATATCGCGGTGATATTGAACATAACCGACGACCATATGGACAGGTATAAGAGTTTTTACGAATATTTCAGCGCGAAGCTCAAAATATTCTCGCGTCAGGACGAGAACGACACGCTTATATTGAATTACGACGCCGAGAACCTGAGGCGGCTCAAAGGGCTGGCGCGTTCAAGGGTCGTATTTTACGGCAAAGGGGCTACTCCGGCCAGCGGCTATAATATTTCGGCGTATTCCAAAGGCGGCAGGATATACTGCGCGCATGAAGGCGCTTACGAAGATATAATGCCTGTAAACGATATCAGGTTGAAGGGCGTACATAATCTTGAGAACGTAATAGTCTGCAGCCTCATAGGCAGGATCGTCGGTGTAAAGCCGGCCCATATAAGAGACGCGGTGGCCGGCTTTACCGGCCTCGAGCACAGGTTCGAAACCGTGGATACGGTGGACGGGGTCGAGTATATAGACGATTCTAAAGGGACTACCGTCGATTCCACAAAGAGGGCGCTGGAGTCGTGCGCTAAGCCGGTTGTGCTCATAGCCGGAGGGAAGGATAAATACAGCGACTACGGGGTCATAAAGAACGTGATAAAAGAAAAAGTGAAGCATCTCATACTTATAGGCGAGGCCGCGAAGGCCATAAGGAAGGCGATAGGCGATCAGGTCCCTACCAGCGAAGCGGAGACGATGCTGGATGCCGTAGAGGCCGGGCATAGGCTTGCCAGGAGCGGATGGGTCGTCCTGCTGTCACCCATGTGCTCCAGTTTCGACATGTACAAAAACTATAAAGAACGCGGTGAAGTATTCCGCGAAGCGGTAAAAAAAGTTAAAGCCGTATCCGGCGCCGTAAAGGCGTAGAACGGGCGTAGATAAATGATAATGAGAAGCGTAAGGCTGTCCCTCCTGACAATCGTGGCGACGCTTGTTTCGGTCGGCGTCGTGATGATATATTCCGCCAGCGCCATATACGCTCATGGCAGCATGGGCGACAGCACCTACTTTTTGAAACGGCATCTCCTGTACCTTCTTATAGGGATCGTGCTGATGCTGACCGCGATGGCGGTGGATATGAACAGTCTGAGGCGTTGGGCGAAGCCTATGCTGATGGCGGCCTCAGCGCTGCTGGTTCTTGTCCTTATACCCCATATAGGAAGAGAGGCTTCGGGCGCCCGCCGCTGGTTCAGGATAGGGCCCGTGAATTTTCAGCCTTCGGAATTTGCCAAGATCGCCGTAATGGTCTACATGGCAGACTTCATATCCCGTAAAAAGGCCCGGATGAAGAGCTTCATACACGGGTACATGCCGGCAGTTATAGTTTTAGGCGCGGTCGTCGGGTTGGTCCTGCTCGAGCCGGATCTGGGTACGGCCGTTACAATATCGCTCGTCACTTTTATGATGATGTACGTCAGCGGGGTCAGGATGTCGTATATAGCGGCGTCGTTTATGGCCAGCCTGCCCGTTTTATACCTCCTCCTTTTCCGCGTACCTTACAGGCGCAAACGCATGATGATATTCCTGAACCCTTGGGCGGACAAGCGCGGCACGGGATTCCAGATAATACAGTCTTTCATCGCCCTGGGTTCGGGCGGCATATTCGGCGTCGGCCTCGGGCAGTCGAGGCAGAAATTATTTTATCTGCCCGCCTCCCATACGGATTTCATATTTTCCATAATCGGCGAGGAGCTCGGATTTCTCGGCACCGCGTCTATAGTGATACTTTTTACCCTGTTCGTATGGGAGGGCATGAAGGTCGCTTTCAGGGCGCCCGGAATGTTCGAAAGGATGATATCCCTGGCGGTCGTCTGCCTTATAGCCCTCGAGGCTATTATAAATATCGGGGTGACGGCCGGCGCGTTGCCGACCAAAGGGCTGCCCCTTCCTTTTATAAGTTACGGCGGCAGCGGGCTCGTCTTCCACCTTATGGCGGTCGGGTTGCTTCTGAACGTCGCCAAGAAGTGCGACGCCGCCGGATGACCGCGCCCCGCCGCGTGCTTATAGCAGCGGGTGGTTCCGGAGGTCACATATTCCCGGCGATAGCCCTCGGACGCGCGCTCGCCAGGGCCGACAAGGATATCGACACTCTCTTTGTCGGCAGCGACAAGGCCCTCGACCGACGGTTGTTTGAAAAAGAGGGTGTGTCGTTTGAGTTGCTTTCCACCAATAAGATGCCGTACGGGCTTTCGCTTGCGATGGTCCCGTTCTTTTTTAGGCTGACTCTTGATATAGCAAGGTCTTTATTTATAACTCTGAGATTCAGGCCCGATGTGGTCGTCGGCTTCGGCGGATATATATCGTTTCCGATAGCGGCCGTCGCGTATGCCCTCGGGATACCGAAGGTCGTCCACGAGCAGAATGCCTCGGCCGGAAGGGCCAATAAGGCTCTGTTCGGCCTGGCGGATAAGGTGGCCATAAGCTTCGAGGAGACGCGCCGGACTTTGGGGGCCAATGCGCATAAGGCGGTATTTACCGGCAATCCCATAAGGACGGAAATATTCAAAGACGACAGGACCGCGGGCATAAGGCGTTTCGGGCTGTCTCCGGAAAAATTTACCATACTCGTCATTGGCGGGAGCCAGGGCGCGCACGTTCTTAACAAGACCTTTGTCGACTCCCTGTTATCCATGGACCGCCGCGACAAGGAAGGCCTGCAGGCCATACATATTACGGGAGCAAAAGATTACGAGTGGGCGCTGAAGTCCTACGAGGACGCCGACATCGACAGCAGGGTCCATTCGTTTATAGACAGGATAGAAGAGGCTTACGCGGCGTCGGACCTGGTGATAACGCGATCGGGTTCTTCGGTATTATTCGAGCTTGCCTGCATGGGCAGGCCGATGGTGCTTGTGCCTTATCCTTTTGCCATGAGCCACCAGTCCGAGAACGCCGCCGTCTTCTCTCAAAGAGGCGCCGCCGTGGTGCTGGAAGAGAAGACGCTGTCCGCGGATATTTTCAGGGACACGGTCATGGGCCTTGTGGGGGACAGGGCCAGACTTAAAGGCATCGGAGAGGCCGCAAAAAAGATAAGCGTTCCGGACGCTTCGGTCTTGCTGGCCCAAACGGTGCTCGATCAAATAAAACACGGGAAGAAGTAATGTTATCCGAAAAACGGAAAATACATTTTGTAGGCGCCGGCGGAATCGGCATGAGCGCCATAGCCCAAGTTCTTCTTGAGATGGGGCATAGTGTTTCCGGATCCGATCTCGAAGAAAACCCTGTGACGCGTAAGCTTTCCAGCGCCGGGGCCAGTATATTTACCGGCCACAGGTCCGAGAACCTGCCGGCCGGCGCCGATGTGATCGTATACTCGTCTTCCATATCGAAAAACAATCCGGAGATGTCGGAGGCCGCGCGCCGCAAAGTAAAGGTGATGCACCGCGCCCAGATGCTCGGCGAGATATTTAACCGGAAAAAGGGCGTCGCGGTTACCGGCACTCACGGCAAGACTACCACGACCTCACTGGTTGCCGTAATGCTGAAGAACGCCGGATTGGACCCGACGGTGCTTATCGGCGGGGAAGTGAAGCTCTTCGGCGGCAACGCAAGATTGGGAAGCGGCGATTATATAGTGGCGGAGGCCGATGAGAGCGACAGCTCTTTTCACCATCTGAAGCCTTACTACGCCGTGATCACCAATATCGAGATGGAGCATTTGGACCATTTTAAGAACATGGCGAATATACGCGACTCGTACCGGTCGTTTATACGCAACCTGAAAAAGGGCGGCATGGTATTTTATAACCGGGACGACGCCAATATAAGTAAAGTTCTGCTGGATTTCAAAGGGCGCCGCGAAAGTTTCGGGTTTTCAAGAGACGCGGACATGCACCCTGAAGATATAAAGATGGATGGTTTTAAGACTTTGTTCAGGTGCGTATATAAAAACAAGACGCTCGGGACCGTCAGGTTGTCCATACCCGGAGAACATAACGTTCTTAACGCCATGGCGGCCATACTGGTCGGGATGGATATGGATCTGTCATTTAAAACTATATCAAAAGCCATAAAGGATTTCGATGGCGCCAAGCGCCGCTTCGAACTGAGGGCCGACGCCGACGGTGTCATGCTGATCGACGATTACGCCCACCATCCGACCGAGATATCGGCCGTACTTAACGCCTGCCGCAACTGGAAGAAGAAGAGGGTCATAGCGATATTCCAGCCGCACCGCTACACCAGGACCAAACTACTGGCGGACGAATTCGGAAGATGTTTCAGCGGCGTGGACAAGCTTATACTGACGGACATATTTCCGGCGAGCGAGAAGGCCATAGAAGGCGTCTCCTCAAAGATGATATACGACAGGGTGAAGAAGAGCGGCGTCAGGGACGTCGTTATCCTGGGCAAGGACGATATAGCCGGATACGTCATGGGCATAAAGAAGCCCGGCGATATGATACTGGTTTTGGGGGCCGGAGACATAAAGAACGTGGCCAACGAACTTTCGAAGATGATATCGGGCGGGGGTTCTTGCGGGCCCGACGGTTCCGTTGTCAGGGAATTGAAGAGATCGGTGAAGGGCGAAATACGTGTAAGGGAAGACCTTCGCCGGCGCACCTCTTTCAAGATAGGCGGCCCGGCCGACTTGTGGGTAGAGCCGGAGGACGCGCGGAATTTAAGGAAGGCTATCGCATTCGCAAGATCCAGGAATATCCCGTACTTTATAATAGGTAACGGCTCCAACCTTCTGGCCAGCGACGAAGGTTTTAAGGGTATGATCATTCATCTGGGGGCCGAAGCGTTCAGGAATATAAGAATAGACGGCGTTAAGGTCCGCGTAGGCGCGGGTTTCGGCCTGCCCAGACTGGTGCGCATCGCCTGCGAGAAAGGGTTGGCCGGCCTGGAGTCGATGGTGGGGATCCCGGGTACAGTTGGCGGCGCCATATACATGAACGCCGGCGGATACGCCAACCCTATATACGGCAATATAGGCTCGGCGGTCGAATCTCTGAAGGTCCTCGACTCGTCAGGCAGGATAAGACGCCTTAAGGCGGGCGATTTGAACTTCGGCTACAGGACTTCGAATCTCGGGTCGAATATAATCCTGGAAGCCGTTTTGAAACTGGAAAAGGGCGAAAGCAAAAATCTGATCGAAAGCAGCCTGCGCTTCCTGAAGATGAAGAAAGAGAAGCACGTCCTGGATATGCCCAACGCCGGATGCGTTTTTAAGAACCCGAAAGGTTTTCATTTTACCTGCGGGCAGATGATAGACACTCTTAAGCTGAAGGGTAAACGCATAGGCGGGGCCGAGATATCGCCCAAACACGCCAACTTTATAGTCAACAAAGACGGCGCAAGTTATAAGGATGTAATGGATCTTGTGGGTTTTATACGGAAGAAGGTAAAGGATAGCTATGACATAGATCTTGAGCTGGAGGTGAAGGTCATATGACTATCGGGAAGGGATCGTACGGAAGGGTCGGAGTGCTGTCGGGTGGGCCGTCCAGCGAGAGGGAGATAAGCCTTCGCTCGGGAAAATCCGTCTATAGCGTTCTCGCGCAGGAAGGCGTGGATGCCGTTCTTCTGGATATTTCTAAAGATGTAAGCTCTTTAATAAAAGGCAACGGCATAGACGTGGCCTTCATAGCGCTTCACGGGCGGTTCGGCGAAGACGGCACGGTACAGAATATACTGGAAGAGCTGAACGTGCCCTACACCGGCTCCGGCCCCCGGGCTTCAAGGCTCGCGCTCGACAAGGTGGCCTCGAAAGAGGTATTTATAAAATCCGGCATAAAGGTGCCGAGATATGTGGTCTTCGATAAGGATAGTTTTAATATAAAGAACGCGCGAATCCTGGGATTCCCCGTGGTCGTGAAGCCTTATCTCGAAGGCTCCAGCATAGGCCTGTCCGTTGTCAGAGAGGAAGGGGACCTGCCCGCAGCCCTGGACAAGGCGTTCGAATACGGACAGAGGGTGCTCGTGGAGGAGTATATTTACGGGCGGGAACTTACGGTCGGCATGCTGAACGACAAGCCGCTTCCCGTTATAGAGATCGTTACCAGGGATAATATTTACGATTACAAAGCCAAATA